>Ga0310810_10003648_pt1 | contig 16851 bp, 15 predicted proteins | sample NCmetagenome_FD_207641 | JGI IMG/M metagenome (GOLD analysis project Ga0310810, IMG submission 207641) | Soil microbial communities from experimental microcosm in Duke University, North Carolina, United States - NC | ecosystem: Engineered > Artificial ecosystem > Soil microcosm > Unclassified ... | reverse complement strand
GTGTCGCTCAAGTCACTCGCCCCTGGCGTTGCATTCTCCGTCGATGAAATCGAATTGCGGCTGACACTGTCGGCCAGCCCCGACCTGCTTGGCCAGACCGTGCGCGATCTTTGGAGTGGCCGCCCAGCCAATCTGGTGTACCGCAAAGACACCTCGAGCTATGTGAACTATTCGGCAAACTGGCACAGCAACCGTCAGTTCGATCTGTTTGCTGAATCAGCGACCAGCGTACGTGGCGCCTCGTTCTACAACTCAATGTCGGCGAATCGGCAATCAGTCACGCGTGGCCTGACGAGCGTCACGCTCGATCAGCAGCGTCAGATGCGCCGATGGACGCTTGGCGACAGCTTCGCGTATAGCGGACCACTCGGCGGGGATGCCTGGATCGGCGGGCTCAGCATCACCAAGGAATTTGCCATCGATCCCTATTACGTCCGTTACCCCACGTTATCGCTTTCAACCCCCATCGCCGTGCCTTCGGTGATGGAGGTATACGTCAACAACCAGGTTGTCAGCCAGCAAACCGTTGCACCAGGACGTCTCGACATCCGAAATCTTCCGCTGACGATGGGGCGTAACGATGCGCGGGTCGTTGTCCGGGACGCGTTCGGTCAGACTCGCGAGCTGTCGTCGACCTACTACCTCACCTCAACCGCCCTCGCGAAGGGCGTTCAGGATTATCAGTACAACGTCGGCTTCCGTCGCTTCGGCGTCGGCGACAGGAATTGGGACTACCGCACTCCAGTCGTGCTTGCCCGGCATCGTGTCGGTGTGACCAATGCCTTCACGGCCGGTGGTCGCATGGAGATGCATCCCGGCCGACTGCTCAACGGCGGTCCATCAGTGAATCTGCGGCTGCCCTTTGGTCAGGTCGAGACATCCGGATCATTGAGCCGGAGAGGCGAGCAGTGGGGCTCTGCTGCGTATGGATCGTTCACGTACACGGGCCACCCGATCGGCGCCGGCGGCTCGCTGATGTTTGCCAGCCCGCGATATGCGACGCTCACGGCGAACCCGATCAATGAAGATCCTCGACGTCAGGGCAGTGTGTTCGCGAGCGTCGCGCTCGCTCGGGCAGTCAGCGTTTCACTGCAACACACGCAGACCCGCCTCTATCAGGGCCTCTCACGCGATCGTTCGAGCCTGCTCACATCAGTGCACGTGAGCCGCAGCGCCGAGTTCATGGCCAGCGTCACGTATGTGCGCGACGAGCGCGGTCCGCGAAAGGAAGCCTACGCCGGGCTGACAGTTCTGTTCGGCCGCGCTTCGGCATCCGTCGCTCAGGTTCACGACTCGCGTGGTAATCGCGTCACGATGGACGCACAGCAGCCGCTGCCCGTGGGTGTTGGCTACGGTTATCAGTTCCGCGCGGAAGGTGGAACCAACTCGAACGTGAACGGTGTCGCGCAGTATCAGGGTGCACACGGACGATACGAGCTGCGCCAGGAAACGATCGGCGGGGAGTCAGCAACAACGCTCAGCACGATGGGCGCCATCGTCGGCATTGGCGGAAACGTATTTGCGACGCGTCCGGTCGAAGACAGCTTCGCGCTGGTCCGTGTGCCGGGTGTCGAGGGCGTCCGCACATTCGCAAGCCATCAGGAGATCGGCAAGACCGGGCGTCGCGGCGACCTGCTGGTTCCGGATCTTCAGCCGTACTACGGCAACGTGCTGAATATCGCTGACGGCGATATTCCGCTGCAGTATGCGGTGCCCGATGTTGGCGTCACGCTCGCGCCGCCATATCGCGGCGGCGCTGTGGCGGTCTTTGATGTTCAGCGCGTGCAGCGTGTGCTCGGTAAGATCCTGGGCACAGACGACCGGCCGTTTGTCTACGGCGAGCTCACGGTCACGAACATGAACGGCCGATCATTTGGATCTCCGGTCGGTAATGACGGCTCGTTCTATTTCGAGAACCTGCATGCGGGGTCCTACGCGGCGGTCGTGGAGAATCGCACCGGCCGCTGCACGTTCACGATTGAGATTCCAGCGTCGAGCGAGACCGTCATCAATCTCGGCAAAGTGCGCTGCACAGGCGGAGGCGGGCAATGAACACCAAGCGCCTGCTGATTCTGCTGGCACTCGTGATCGGCACCTTGTACGCCTCTGATGCTCACGCCCAGGCGTGTACGATCTCGGCGACATCGGTGAACTTCGGCAGCTACAACGTGTTCAATGGATCGCCTACCGATTCCACCGGCACCGTGACCTACCGCTGCAACGGCTCCGCCCACAACATCACCGTCGGGCTGACGCAGGGCGCGAGCGCTTCGTTCAATCAGCGACAGATGCAAAAGGGTTCGGAATCGTTGACCTACAACTTATTCGTCGATGCATCGCGCACAAACATCTGGGGCGACGGAACCAGTGGAACGTCCGTGTATTCGATCAGCAATCCGCCAAACAACACCAACGTCAATCTGACGGTCTACGGTCGCGTCACTGCGGGACAGGACGTCAGCGCAGGGTCATTCTCAGATACGGTCACCGCCGTCATCAATTTCTGACGGCTAGAAATTCAGCGTGAGGATCGTACCTTCATTGACGAGGGTAGTAGACGGCTGCACCGGCTCCGACACCTTGACGGTGGACTGTGCGCCGGTCGTGCACGTGAGACGCACTACAGGCACAGAATTATCGGCGCGTGTATCGACTGAGCACGAACGCACGACGGTCAGGCTCACAGCCATCGGCGCGCTGCTCGAGCCCGCGGACGCGACCGCGGTTCCGGCGACCGCAGCAAGCACGACGATCGCAAGCGCCTTCATCATGGGCGAGAGATCCGGACAACGGGCGATGAATCTATCTCGGTCGCTTCCAGGGCACGGATGATCTCATCGATCGTCGTCGGCCTGGACAGCCTCAGGATGACGCTCCGCGCCCCATGACCGTCGAGCGACAACTGCACCCACACAAACGGACCGTCGGCGTAGATTCCCTGAATGCGTGAGCTCCATTCACCGCTCCCGGCGGGGACGCTCACGCCATCGAGCAAGGCAAACAACCGATCGATTTCCGAGAGCGCGCTCGCATCCGCGCTGGCCGCCTGGAACTCTGACACGTAACCTCCGACGACCGGAGGCACGCTCCGGCGCGCGGAGGTGTTTCATGTTTCCCGCCAACTTCGGAACGGAGCGGGGAATGACGACTAAGTTGTTGATTGCCCTGCGATTGAGAGAGCGGGCGCGAGGAACAGTCGAGCCTAGCTCGAGCGCCCGTTGTGCGGATCCCGGCAGACATAAGTTCGACGAACGTGGATCCACGCACCCGCGAGTACCGCCTTAATGCTCGTCCTGGTACTGGTCCTTCAGCCGTGCGACGACGGCCGGATCGGCGAGTGTGGTCGTATCGCCGAGCGTCTTTCCCTCGGCGATGTCACGCAACAGGCGTCGCATGATTTTGCCGGAGCGCGTCTTTGGCAAATCGGCGGCGAAGATCACATCGTCGGGTCTCGCGATCGCACCGATCTTCTTGACAACGTGGTCCTTCAACTCGCCAACGAGAATTTCAGAGCCTTGCGTGCCTTCCTTCAACGTGACGAATGCCGCGACCGCTTGCCCTTTGATTTCGTGCGGTCGGCCGACAACCGCAGCCTCGGCCACTCGTGGATGATCGACAAGGGCGCTCTCGACTTCCATCGTGCCGATGCGATGTCCAGCCACGTTCAGCACATCGTCCACGCGTCCGAGCAGCCAGAAGAATTCGTTCGCGTCCCGCTTCGCACCATCGCCTGTGAAGTACACGTCGGGTGTCCAACGACTCCAGTACTGCTTCACGTATCGGTCCGGGTCGCCATAGATGCCGCGCAGCATCGACGGCCATGGCTTCGTCAGCGCGAGCAGACCGCCACCGGCGCCCGTGATGTTGTCGCCTTTGTCAGTCTTGATCTCGGCCGTGATACCAGGGAACGGCTTCGTCGCCGAGCCCGGCTTCGTCGTCGTGATTCCGGGCAACGGCGTGATCATGATCGCGCCGGTTTCCGTCTGCCACCACGTATCGACGACGGGGCATCGCTCGCCGCCAATGTAGCGGTGATACCAGACCCACGCTTCCGGATTGATCGGCTCACCGACTGAACCGAGCAGGCGCAGGCTGCTCATGTCGCGCCCCTGCGGCCACTTCGTACCCCAACGCATAAAGGCGCGAATCGCGGTGGGCGCCGTATAGAAAATCGTGACGCCGTAGCGCTCGATGATCTGCCAGAAACGATCCTTCTCCGGCCAGTCGGCGCCGTTTGCCAGCGGACCGTAGACGACGTAACTGTGTCCGGTGACCCATCCGATGTCGGCCGTGCACCAGTAGACGTCGTCTTCTTTGAGATCGAAGACCCACTTCGTGGTGGCATACGTGCCCACCAGATATCCACCCGTCGTGTGGACAATGCCTTTCGGCTTACCTGTCGTGCCTGACGTGTAGAGGATGTAAAGCATGTCCTCTGCATCCATCTTCTCGGGCTCGCAGACGTAGGGCGCGTCCTGCATCAGGCGGTGGTACCAGTGATCGCGACCTTCCTTGACATGCACTTCGACGGGAGATCCGTGTAGTCGCTGGACGATGACGACGTTCGTAATCGACGGCGTGCCTGTGAGCGCCTCGTCGGCCATCTTCTTCAGCGGCACCACCTGTCCACGCCGCCAGCCTCCGTCGGCGGTGATGAGCAGTGTGCACTGCGCGTCGTTGATGCGATCGCGGAGCGATTCCGAGCTGAAGCCACCGAAGACGACGGAGTGAATGGCGCCGATCCTCGCGCACGCCAGCATGGCGATCGCGAGCTCTGGGATGAGAGGCAGATAGATCGCGACGCGATCGCCTCGCTTCACGCCGAGCGACTTGAGCACGTTGGCGAACTGACTGACCTGACGATACAGATCGAAGTAAGTCAGCGTCCGGCGATCGCCAGGCTCACCTTCCCAGACGAGCGCAGCCTTGTTCCTTCGCGGTCCTCGCACGTGGCGATCGACGCAGTTGACGCTGGCGTTGATCGTGCCGCCGACGAACCATTTCGCGTGCGGCGGCTTCCAATCGAGCACGCGCGACCAGGGCGAGAACCACTCGAGCTCTTCGGCAAAGCCAGCCCAGAACGCTTCGGGATCTCGCGCGGCGCGTGCGTAGACGTCCTCGTCTCGTACGTTGGCCTGCGCGCGAAAGGATGCCGCGGGTGCAAACGTTCGATCCTCTTGCAGGAGGTCTGCGATCTCTGGTGGAGCCTTCTGGTCAGCCATAGGCTGATCAGGATACAACGCGTAGAGCGCAGGCTTCAGCCTGCGCGCCTATTGCGGCGGAAGCGGCGGAGGCTCGCTCGGTCCGCCAAGCGCGGGGGGAACATCGTTGCGGAAGAATGCCGCGCCGAGCACGCCGCCGAGCGTCGCGAAGATGGCGCCGCAGAACAGCATCACGATAAAGCCAAACACGACACCGATCGTCGGATTCGCGCCGAACGACTCGAGCATCGTTCGCACTTCTGGAGGCAGGTCGCGTGCGTTGCGCGCGAAGTCGTCGGCGAGCCGTCGCTGGAGCGGCGCCATCAGGAGATTCACCACGATGGAGACGATCAGCCAGACAAAGGAACCGATGACGCCGGAGAGAAGACCGGTGAAAGCGCCGCGCCCGGTGGTCATCGGGCGCGGATCGTTCTGTTGATCGAGATAGGCGCCGAGCACCCCGCCGCAGATCACCCACAGGCAACAACACGCGTTGCCGAGGTTCACCACCGGCAGGGCCGACAGCACCCCGATGAAAAGCCCGCCGAGAACGGCCGGCTGGTTAATCGTAGTACTCCCGCCCGAGATGCGTAATCAGCTCCTCACCCTGCATATAGCGCAGCGTGTTCTTGAGCTTCATCAGCTGAATAAACAGATCGTGTTCCGGGTAGACCTCAGGGGCATGCATCGGGCTCTTGAAGTAGAACGAGAGCCACTCCTGAATCCCCGACATCCCCGCGCGCTTGGCCAGATCGAGAAACAGCACCGAATCGAGCACAATGGGCGCCGCCAGGATACTGTCGCGGCAGAGGAAGTTAATCTTCAACTGCATCGGATAGCCCAGCCATCCGATCAAGTCGATGTTGTCCCAACCTTCCTTGTTGTCACCGCGCGGCGGGTAGTAGTTGATACGCACGACGTGACAGAGGTCCTGATAGAGCTCCGGGTATAAGTGCGGCTGGAAGATGTACTCAAGCGCCGACTTCTTGCTCTCTTCCTTGGTCTTGAACGACTCGGGATCGTCGAGCACTTCACCATCGCGATTGCCGAGGATGTTGGTGGAGTACCAGCCTTTGACACCGAGCAGGCGGGCCTTGAGACCGGGCGCGATGATCGTCTTGATAAGGGTCTGCCCTGTCTTCATGTCGTTGCCCGCCAACGGCGACTTCATCCGCGCGGCGAGTTCTAGCATCGCCGGAACGTCAGCGGTGAGGTTGGGCGCCGCATTGGCGAATGGCAGTCCCTCGCGAATGGCTGCGTAGGCGTAGACCATGCTCGACGGGATCGATTCGTCGTTCTCCTCGAGAGCCTTTTCGAAGGAAGCCACAGTGCCGTGTGCCGCTGTCTCCTTCATGTAGACCTCGGTGCTGCCGACCCAGATCATCACCATCCGATCGCAGCCGTGCTTCGACTTGAACGCACGAATGTCGGCAATCAACTGCTCGGCGAGGTCGCGCTTGTTCTTGCCTTTCTTGACGTTCGGGCCGTCCAGACGCTTGACGTACCGGCGATCGAACACCGCCGGCATGGGCTTAACAGCTTCGAGTTCGGAACGAACCTGATCCAACTGAGACTGCTCGAGTACACCCGCTGTCCGGGCAGCTGCGTAGCAGTCCTCTTCGAAGATGTCCCAGCCGCCAAAGACGATGTCGTCGAGGCCGGCGAGGGGGACGAATTCCTTGATTTTCGGGGCGCGCGCTTCTGTGCGTTTACCAAGCCGGATCGTCCCCATTTGCGTTAACGAGCCGATGGGCTGCGCGAGCCCTTTCCGAATCGCCATCACGCCCGCGATCGTGGTGGTGCTGACGGCACCGAGGCCGACGAGCAACACCCCGAGCTTCCCGCGCGCAGGGGCGATATCAATTGGTGGAGTCACAATCGGCCACTATATCATGGGGAAAATGCGAAGGTTTCTGAGGAAATCGAGCGTTGGCAGTGAGCCGTTGGCCGTCACGATGAGCGGTGTCCGACTGGGCGAACGCGCGCTGCAAGTCGGACTCGACGATCCCATCATCGCGGCCTCGATCGCGGCCAAAACCGGCATGACCGGGCAGGCCAGCCTCGTGGTCGGAGACGAGGCTGCGGCCGGCACTGCCCGAGATGCCGTGGCGGAAGCGGGCGGTCTTGGCGACGTCCAGGTCGTCGCCGCCTTGCATCCACTGCCCTTTGCCGACGAGAGCTACGACCTCGTGGTCGTGCACACAGCACGAGGGCTCTTGTCGTCACTTCCGCGCGAGGCGCGAGAGCGGTTGCTGACCGAGTGCCGTCGAGTCCTGCGAGCGGGCGGACGCCTCCTCGCGCTCGAAGCCGGGACCCAGACCGGCTTACGCGGCCTGTTCGGCGGCACCAAGCCGGATGCCGGATACGAAGGCTCAGGCGGGACGGCAGCAGCACTCGATGCCGCCGGGTTCCGACCGGTTCGCACAATCGGCGACCGGCAAGGCTACCGATTCATCGAGGGACTGAAGGGGTAGAGGTCACAACCCAGTCGGCTTCGGGGACGGTGCGATCCAACGCTGACCGCATCTGGGGACGTATTCGCCGTAGCAAACGACAGATCAGGCCTGAATCTGCGCGGGGTGATGAGGCAAGGGATTTGCCTTTGTCTGCACTACGCCGATGTCCGTTCTCTCTGACGTGTTTACTGTCGAAGAGATCGCACGAGCTGCGGGGGTGCCGCGAGACGCTGTCGACGCGGTGATTGACGCCGGATCGGTCCGACCCCTCCCAGGCACTGCTTTCTTCGAGCCGCGCGACGCAATTCGCGCCGGAATCGAGGCGCGACGCCTGGTGGCGGCCGGCGTCGGCGCCGTCAACGACCCCGACGCCGATATCTTCACGACCACGAATCGCACCGCGTCAGAGGTTCGCCGCAAGGGCCTTCCCTCGTTCGCGTCCTCACTCGTCCACGGCGCGTTCATTGTGACGATGTTGTGGCTGACCTCCGGCGCGCCGGAGAGTGCGCCGGCGCGGGAACCTGTGCCGCGACTCGTGTTCCTCATCACCCCGGGACCGGGGGGCGGCGGCGGAGGCGGCGGTTTGCGGAACCCATTGCCTCCTCGGAAGGCGGAAGCGCCGGCGCGGCTTCGCACGCCACGTCCTGCTGTGGACGCGTCGCCGGTGAAATCTCCGCTGAAAGCTCGACAGGTCGAGGTGCAGCAACCGGCTCCTCCGGTGCCGACTCCGAAGCCCGTCGAGCAGGAACCACTCGCATCACGACGCCTCGTGGCCCCGGTTGTCGCGACGACAAATGCGGCGCAACGCGACGGCGCTATACAGGCTCGAACCGACAACGCGAGCCAGGGCCCGGGCTTGAACGGTGGTACGGGCACCGGCCGCGGAACGGGCGACGGCGAGGGCCTGGGATCAGGAATCGGGCCGGGATCGGGCGGCGGAACTGGTGGTGGACCATATCGCGCGGGAAGCGGCATCACGGCGCCACGTCTGGTTCGTGAAGTGAAGGCAACGTACACGGACGAAGCCCGTCGCCGCGGCACAACCGGCAACGTGATTCTGGAAATCGTGATTACGCGGGACGGCACGGTCGGCGACGTCTCGGTGCGTCGCGGCCTTGGGGCAGGACTCGACGAGCGCGCCGTCGAAGCTGTCCGTCAATGGAAGTTCACGCCAGCGCGTCGGATGGGCGAGCCGGTCGATGTCATTGTCGAAGTCGCGGTGGAATTCATGATGCGCTGAACATGCTGACGATTACCCTGCTCTCACTCGTTATCGCGGCGGCGTCGGGATTCTTCGCGTGGCGAACGGTTCGCCGCGAGCACCTGCGTTCAAGCGCGCGTGTGGCCTCGCTCGCCACCGCCATGGACGAGGGCATACTGCCGCTTCGCGCGTTCGAAGCCGGACCGTCATTCGAGCCGTCGGACGATTTCCGTAGTGAACCGAACGAATTCCGCAGCGAGGAGCTGGCGCAACCCGCGGCACTCACCTTCGAAGCGATGGACATGCAATCGTCGATTCGCCGGCGTCTGCTGAGCGTCGTCGTCGGGGCGTGCGTGGTCGTCGCAGGGATCGTGCTGATCGCGATGGTGAGCGATCGTTACGAGCCGCCGCCGGTACGCGTCGTCTCTCCACACGCTGAGTCGCTCGAGTTGTTGTCGCTCGATGCATCGCGTGAGGGATCGACGCTCGCCGTCACCGGCGTCGTCCGTAGCCGAGCCGAGGAACCGTTGACGGCGATCACCGCCGTCGTCTCAGCGATCGATTCCAAGGGCCGCCCGGTTGGACGCGGCAGCGTGCCCCTCGACGCGATTCGCCCGCGAAGCGAGTCGCGATTCGTCGTGACGATTCCAGATGTCAACGAGGCCGCGCGATATCGCGTGAGCTTTCGCAGCGCGACCGGCGTGATTCGACATGTGGACCGCCGGGTCGCGCGAACGGGTGACGTGTCGTGATCGACTCCAGGAGGAGCTGTTCCATGCGTGCTCCGCATGCTCTCATCTTCGCGGCCGTGATCGCTGCGACGGCGGTGGCCGCCGCCCAGTCTCAAGAGGGCTTCAGGTTTAAGAGCGGTGTCGATCTCGTCAACGTGACCGCAACGGTCACTGACGAGGACGGACGTTTCGTGCCCGGGCTCCGCCGCGAGGACTTCACCGTCTACGAAGACGGCAAGCTGCAGGACGTCTCGCATTTCAGCAACGATCGCGTGCCGGTGAGTCTCGGTATCGTCCTCGATACGAGCGGCAGCATGGGGCCCGAGAAGATGTCGGCGGCGCGATCCGCGATCGATCACCTGATCTACGACTTGCTCGACAAAGAGGACGAACTCTTTCTCGTCGAGTTCTCCACTCGCGCGTCGCTGAGGCAGGATTGGACCACCGACCGGCGGTCGATCAGTCGCGCGGTGCGTGACGCCAACGCGACCGGTGGGACCGCGATCTATGACGCCATCTCAATGGCGATCCCCACTGCGCAGGCCGGCACGCACGTGAAGAAAGCGCTGCTGCTCATCTCCGACGGCAACGACACCAACAGCGTGACACCGGTGAGCACCCTTCGACAGCAGATTCGCGAGAGTGATGTGCTGGTGTACGCCTTGGGGATCGACGGCTCCGGGCGCCGCGTTGACATCCGGCCGCCCGTTCAGATTCCGATGCCATTTCCCTTCCCCGGTGGTCGTCGGCCCAGGGGTTTTCCGCCGATCGGAGGGGGCAGCGGTGGGAGCAGTGGAGGGGGTTGGCCGAGCGCACCTGGCGACCGGGTGAATGCCGACGCCCTTCGGCAGATTACCGACGACACCGGCGGCCGAACCGAGATCGTTCGCGGCTCCGAGGGATTAGGGCCGGCGACAGCGCGAATCGCCGACGAATTGAGCAAGCAGTACTACCTGGGATATTCGAGCAACACGGAGCGAGATGGCCAGTGGCACTCGATCCGTGTGAACGTTCGCGACAAGCGCCTGACCGTGCGTGCGCGAAGGGGGTACGTCGCGTCTTGATATGATCGCGTCCGGTGCGGACGTTCTTCATCGCGCTCGGGCTGAGCCTGGTGGGCGGCCTGGGCGGGCTCCTGGTCGCCTCCGGCGTTCTCCTGATCAACGATTCGACGCGCGCCCGGCTTGTGCCATGGCTGGTCAGCTACGCCGTCGGCGCATTGTTGGGTGTTGCGCTGCTGGCCATTCTGCCGTCAGCGCTCGCGCAGCTCCCTGCGTCGCGCGTCTTCGGCACGTTGCTCATCGGCATCCTTCTGTTCTTCCTGCTCGAAAAGCTTGTGTTGTGGCGACACTGTCACACGCACGATTGCGAAGTGCACGACGGCAGTGTGTTCCCGGTCGTCGTCGGCGATGCGTTCCACAACTTCGTTGACGGCGCGGCGATCGCCGCAGCGGTCATGACGTCGGTGCCGCTTGGCGTCAGCATGGCGGTCGCTGTTGCGGCGCACGAGATCCCGCAGGAGGTCGGCGACTTCGCGATCCTGCTGAATGCGGGTTACTCGCGGAGCAAGGCGCTGTTTCTCAACGTGCTGTCAGCGTTGGCAAGCGCACTCGGCGCCATCGCGGCGTATTTCGCGTTCGAACTTACGCCGCGGATGCTTCCCTACTTTCTTGCGCTCGCGGCATCGAGCTTTCTCTACGTCGCCATGGCGGATCTCATCCCCGGGCTTCACCGCGGCCGAACCGATGCCGGCTCGATGCGGCAGATCCTGCTCATCGGTGCCGGCGTCGCCACGATGCTTGTTCTGTAGCGTCCGCCTGTAGGCGGACGATCAGGTCCGGCTGAAAGCCGGACACTACACCGGCGTCCTCGACTGAAGACGCTTGCCAAAAGCCACTGATTTTGGCCCCGCAACACCGCTCTGCCTGACACCTCGACGCTGGCAAAGTCTTTGCCCCGTCATAGCTCGGGAGACACGGAACGCCGGGTGACATCCACCGGAGCGTTTTGGTCCGTAAAGACACGCAGCAGGCGTCGAGAGAGAGGAACCGTCATGTTGGCCAGGCTCGTTGCAACCGCGCTTGTAGTGCTCGCATTAGCGACATCGGCAGGCGCCAGCGCGCAAAAAGAAAATCTTCAGCTGTTCCGTGATGTGCAGCGGCAGGTGCTGCAGTATCCGCACTTCACGATCTTCGACAGCGTCAGCGCGCAAGTCGATAACGGCACGGTGACGTTGGTAGGCAAGGTCACGATGCCGTACAAGAAGAACGATATTGAGAAGCGCGTCAGCAAACTGCCCTCAGTCGAGCGGCTGGTGAATAAGATCGAGGTGCTGCCGGTATCACAGTTCGACGATGATCTGCGCTTCCGCATTGCGCGTGCGATCTACTCGAACCCAAACTTCCGCCCGTTTGCGACGATGGTGAACCCGCCGATCCATGTCATCGTGGAGCATGGTCGGGTCACGCTCGAAGGCGTCGTGAACAGCCAGGTCGATCGCATGCTCGCGCGATCGATCGCGTCGAACTTCCTGGCGTTTGGTGTGAAGAACGACTTGAAGACCGAGGCCGAAGTGAAGGCGGAGCTCGAGAAGCTCTGATGTAGTGTCCGGCGTCAGCCGGACCAAGAGGCGGGTCCGAAAGGACCCGCCCTGCGAGGCTACGAGGGCGCGTGCGTCGCCCTCACGTCGTCATCGCGTCCGCGCCGCACTACCCACCAGATCACGATTCCAAACGTCAGCGCGGCGGCGACGACCGTGAGCCCGAAGAGGATCAGGGTCGAGTACAGGATCGACGACGACTCCATTCGGACTTCCACATCGAGCGGCTCGCCGTTCAGTCTCGCGGCGAGCGGCTGTTCCCACCTCAAGATGTTTCCACGCTCCGTCTGACGCGACGGCGCGTTGTGATACGGAATCTCGCTCGGAATGTGCATCTTGAAGACGACCAGCTCGTTGCCGGTCCAGCCGGTCCCCGGAGACGACTGACGCGCGGGCGCGCCGACCCGCTGCCGGTAGACAAAGCTGTCGCTTTCGCGATCGAACCGATACGTGGACCACGCGAACATCCGCTGTCGTTGAAGCTGTCGCACATCGGGAACATCAAGGCTGACATGGACAAACCGTCGCCCGTCGCGACGCGAGAGCGTCAGGCGCGGCGGTTGCGCCCCCGGCATGGTGAACAGCGCACGTACGCGGTCGCGGTCGAGCCGTGCCTTCGGATCCGCGGGAAGATCGACGCCACGCAACGCGACGAGCGATGCGACCGACGCGTTGACGTTCACCGTGGCGGAGCCGTCCAGCCGCAGATAGATCTCCTCTTCGTACTCGTACTTCGGCGTGAATACATTGCACGCGGCGCTCGTGAGCGCACAGGTCGCGACGCTCACGATGAACGCCAACTGGAACATCCGCACAGGCATTAACGGAATGATATCGTGGGCAGATGGCTCGTCCGGTCCTGTTCCTGATTGACGGCAGCTCGCAGATGTACCGCGCGTATCACGCGTTTCGCGGCCGCGGTCTGTCGAATCAGGAAGGTCACACGACGCACGCGGTCTACGTTTTCGTGACGATGCTCCGCAAGCTCATCGCTGACCACAAGCCCGCCTATCTCGCCGCATCATTCGATCTGGCTGGACCGACGTTCCGCGACGAAATCTCCGCCGACTACAAGGCCAACCGAGTGGCGATGCCCGACGATCTGGCGGAGCAGATCAATTGGGTGCATCAGGCGTGCGAAGCGCTGGGCGTTCCGATCCTGACGGTCAAGGGCTATGAAGCCGACGACGTCATCGGCACTGTCGCGAGCCGGGCGGCGGCCTCCGGCTTCGAGGTCGCGATCGTGTCGATCGACAAGGATTTTTTTCAACTCGTGCGCCCGGGTGTGCGGGTCTACGACCCGCGCGAGGACGGTGCGTGGTTCGACGAGGGAGGCGTCGTCGAAAAATTTGGCGTGAAGCCCTCGAACGTCGTGGACGTGCTGGCACTAGTTGGAGACACGAGCGACAACGTCGCCGGCGTACCAGGGATTGGAAAGAAGGGCGCTATCGATCTCGTCAGTCAGTTCGGTGATCTTGACGCCTTACTCGCACGCACCGCTGAACTGAAGCCGAAGCAGCGCGAGGCGCTCACCACACACCGCGAAGACGCGCTGCGCAGTCGCGAGCTCGTGACGATTCGTGCGGATGTGCCGCTGGAGGTGGACTTCGAGTCGCTGCGTTATCGGGGCCCGATCCGCGAGCGCTGCTACGAACTGTTTTCGCAGCTCGAGTTCCGAACGATTGTTGCCGAGTACGCGCCAACGGCGGACACGATCCAGAAAGACTACGCGCTCGTGACCTCCCTCGAAGAACTGGACGCGCTGATCGCGGAGCTCCGAACCGCCGGGGAGTTCGCGCTGCGAGTCATCCCCGATCAATGGTCGGCCATGCGCGCGACGATCGTCGGGCTTTCGTTCTCGCATGGTGGGCGCCAGGCGCGCTACGTACCGGTCGGCCACGAGGATGGCGAGACGCGTGGCGACCTGCTCGACGCAGCAGGCCCCAACGTGCAGATTAGCCGCGCCGCCGTGCTCGAGCGGGTTCGGCCGTTGCTCGAAGACCCGGCGGTGAAGAAGGTCGGCCACGATCTGAAATTCGATCTGATGGTGCTGGCCAATCACGGCATCACGTTGCGCGGCATTGAATTCGACTCGATGCTCGCCAGCTATCTGCTCGACGCGACCCGCTCGGGCCACCCGATTGAAGACGGTGCGCTCGAGCAACTCGGATACCGCGCGCTCACCGAAGAAGATGTGTGCGGCAAGGGCACGAAGGCACTGCCGCTGACGCGCCTCTCTCCGGAAACAGTGCTGAACTTCGCTGGCGAACGTGCCGACCTCGCGTGGCAGTTGTCCCGAACGCTCCCGAAACTCGTCACCGCAGCACAGCTCGATTCTGTCCTGCGCGAGCTGGAGATGCCGCTGATGCCGGTGCTCGCCGACATCGAGCGCGCCGGAATCCTTATTGATGGACCCGCCCTCGCTGCTCGCTCGCGACACATCGAACAGGAGCTGGCCAGCTACACGGCGCACATCTACGAACTGGCCGGTGAGCAGTTCAATATCAACTCGCCGCCGCAGCTCGGTCGAATTCTGTTCGAGAAGCTTGACCTCCCGTCAGCGAAGCGAACCGGCAGGACGCGATCGTTTTCAACCGCCGCCGAAGTGCTCGAAGAGCTTGCTCTTACGCACGAACTGCCCCGGCTGGTGCTCGAGTGGCGCGCTCTGCACAAGCTGAAGAGCACCTATATCGACGCGTTGCCGGTGATGGTCGATCCCAAGACGGGACGCGTCCATACGAGCTTCAATCAGGCGGTCGCAGCGACGGGGCGTTTGAGTAGTTCCGATCCGAACCTGCAAAACATCCCGATTCGCACCGAGCTTGGCCGGGAGATTCGGCGCGCATTCGTCGCCGCTCCTGGTCATGTCCTGATCTCTGCCGACTACTCACAGATCGAGCTGCGCGTGCTCGCGCACATGGCAGGCGAGGAAGCGCTCATCGAAGCCTTCCGCAACGATGAGGATATTCACGAGCGCACCGGGCAGCGGCTGTTTGGCGTGAACAACGCCATGGACAAGCATCAATTGCGCAGCCTGTCGAAGATGGTCAACTACGCGGTGCTCTACGGAAAAACACCGTTCACGCTGGCCAAGGACATCAACGTCACGCAGGAGGCAGCGCAGGAGTTCATCACCGCGTACTTCACCGGCTTCCCCAAAGTGCGCGGCTTCATCGATCGAATCCTCGAGGAAGGGCGCACCACTGGCGTCGTGCGGACGATGTTCGGCCGACGGCGATTAGTGCCGAACCTGACCAGTCGTAATTTCCAGATGCGCAGTCAAGCCGAGCGCGAGACGGTGAACATGCCGATCCAGGGAACGGCGGCCGACATTCTGAAGAAGGCGATGATCGATCTGCATGCCGAGCTGCCGAAGCGCGGGCTCAAGACGCAGATGATCCTCACCGTTCACGACGAGTTGTTGTTCGAGAGCCCGCAGGAAGAAGCCGACGCGGCCGCGGAGATCGTCCGCGACCGCATGGAGCACGCCGCCACGCTGGACGTGCCGCTCACGGTGGACATCGGCATGGCCGAGAACTGGCGCGACGCGAAGCCGTAGCCCAGATCCGATCTACTGAAACAGCCCTTCGAGATCAAAGAAGATGCCCACGTTCAACGCCCAGTCACGCGAGATCCGTGGCGGCCCGCCAGGAGCGGCGGCAAACGATGCCGTCTCGAAACCGGCCGGGAACATCAAGTATCCGACCCGAACGGCTGGAACTGCCGCCATCCATTTATTGTTTTGCTTCATGTTCGTGGTCGTGTGGAATTCGAGTCGTATCGGTTCGATAAACGCCCCGTTGAACGACGGGAACTCTTCCGAACTGAACCAATAGGCTCCGGCGCCGAACCCGAAGTCAATGAAGTCGCGGCTTGGATACTTGCTCAGAAGGTTGAAGGAGACTGAGGGCTCCAGGGTTGTGAAACTGATACGTTGCCCATTCGCGAAACGCGGATTGTCGTCGGCCCACATGAATCGAGCTCCGACGTTCACCGCCAGACGACGCGCGTAGCCTTTCCTCACCCGGCACGCGGAGACCACTGCGCCCACTGTCGGGCCGATCCGTTCGGTCTGGTCGCCCGAACGCGCCGGATCGAACTTATCGTTCAGACAGAACAGACGCAGATCAACATCCCAGCCATAGAACCGGCCGGGGCCGCTCAGTTCCTCGAGAAACTCCCACCACGCCGCTGCGGGACTCGGCAGCGCCACCAACATCAAAGCGGTCGAAACCAGTGTCAGAGCAATACGTCTCATTTCGTACACTCCCCGCTAGTAACGGCTGAAGATGCTTTCCTTCACGCCGAGCCATGTCAAATCACGATCGTCCTTCGAGACGGTCCGGTTCCTCGGTGCTGGCAACTCGGGACAGAACAGCAGAACGTCAGCGTTGCGTTCGCCGATCGCATAGCAATGGTTATTCTTCCAGGTGACGGCCTCGAATGATTTGTTGAAATACAGCATTCGATACGGAAAGTTCAGGAGCGCTATAGACACGCAGGTCGCCACGACGCCGCCGACGATGAATCCCCAGTGCAGTGTCTGGCCTTTCCGAACCGCCTTCACCACGGGGTACCAGACGACAACAGTGAGAATGACCACGACGCTCAACACCTGGCGATAGCGATTGTGGTCAAGTACATGCGCTGGCGAGAGGAGCGC
>Ga0310810_10003647_pt1 | contig 16851 bp, 13 predicted proteins | sample NCmetagenome_FD_207641 | JGI IMG/M metagenome (GOLD analysis project Ga0310810, IMG submission 207641) | Soil microbial communities from experimental microcosm in Duke University, North Carolina, United States - NC | ecosystem: Engineered > Artificial ecosystem > Soil microcosm > Unclassified ... | reverse complement strand
GCCGTCGGGTCTCTCCGCACGAGATCGTCAGCCCCGAGCTGGCCCGGCATCTCACCGAGCTCTCGCTGCAGACCCACCGGCAGATCGGCGTGTTGCTCAACCGGAAGGGCGAGGTCGAGCGGGTGGTTGTCGGAAACGCCCACAAGCTCGAGCTCCCCGACATCGGCCGTGCCCGTGCCGGCCAGGTGCGCCTCCGCGGCCTCCGGCTGGTGCACACCCACCTCAAGTCCGAGCCCCTCACCCGCGACGACCTGACCGACCTGGCGCTCCTCCGGCTGGACCTGGTGGCCGCCATCGGCGTGCAGCCCGACGGGTTGCCCGGGGTGCTGCATTTCGGACACCTCGTCCCGGCGAACGGCGACGGCAACTACTGGCGCACCGAGACCCTGCCCTCGGTGCATGGCCCCCAGCCCGACCTGGCCGCCACCCTGACCGCCCTCGAGGCCGAGCTCGCCCAGGGCACCGCCGCGCGCCGGGTCTCCGGACGCGACCGCGCGGTGCTGGTCGCGGTGGCGCTCGACGGACAGCGGGGCCGCGCCGAGGCGTCGCTGGCCGAGCTTCGCGAGCTGGCCCGCACCGCCGGGGTCGAGGTCCTCGATTCGGTCCTGCAGATGCGCCGCGACCCGGACCCGCGCTACCTCGTGGGCCGCGGAAAGCTCGAGGAGCTCAACCTCCGCTCGATGCAGCTCGGCGCAGATCTCCTGGTCTTCGACCGCGATCTCAGCGCGTCGCAGAGCCGGCACATCGCCGAGGAGACCAGCCTCAAGGTGCTCGACCGCACCCAGCTCATCCTCGACATCTTCGCCCAGCGCGCGCAGAGCGCGGACGGCAAGGTCCAGGTCGAGCTCGCCCAGCTGAAGTACCTGCTCCCCCGGCTGGCCCAGAGCGACGACTCGCTGTCCCGGCTGGCCGGTGGCATCGGCGGGCGTGGACCGGGCGAGACCAAGCTCGAGATCGATCGCCGGCGGGTGCGCGACCGCGTCGCTCACCTCGAGCGGCGCATCGAGCACCTGTCGCGTGAACGCCAGGTCCGCCGCGGCCGGCGGGAGCGTCGCGAGCTGCCGGTCATCTCCATCGTCGGCTACACCAACGCGGGCAAGTCCACGCTCCTCAACGCGCTCACCCGGAGTGAAGTCCTCGCCGAGGACAAGCTCTTCGCAACGCTGGACCCCACCAGCCGCCGGCTGCGCTTCCCCGAGGAGCGCGAGGTCATCATCACCGACACGGTGGGCTTCATCCGCGACCTGCCGCCGGACCTGGTCAACGCCTTCCGCGCGACTCTGGAGGAGCTGGACGACGCCTCGCTCCTCCTTCACGTGGTGGATGCCTCGGATCCGGCGCACGACGCCCAGGTCGAGGCCGTGGAGCAGATCCTCGACACCCTGGGCCTCCTGTCCAAGCCACGCATCCTGGTGTGGAACAAGGCCGACCGGGTGGACCCCGAGCTCGCGCGGACCCTGGTCCGTACGCGGGGAGGGGTCGCGATCAGCGCCGCGACCGGGGAGGGCCTGCAGACCCTCCTCCACACCGCCGACCGGACCCTCTTCGCCGAGGGAGGCTCGGTGGAGCTCGGCGCGCTGGTGGCACCCCTCCGGCTCCCGGTGCGCGACGAGGCCCAGAGGATGGACCCCGCGGAGCCGCCCGGCGCTGCCGTGGCCGGCGGCTGACCGGTCCGGGGGTCAGATACCTCCCGGTTGCAACCATTCTCTGCGGAAAGCCGTTGCTCTCCAGCGGCACTGGTCGGAGATTCTGCGCCCTCGTCCGTCGCACCCACTCCCAACCTGCCGGGGTCTCGAATGACGTGGACTCAGAACTACACGCCGCTGGGGAACCTGTTCCTCTCGGCGCTGGTTGGTGCCCTGCCAGTCGTCGTGCTCCTGGGGTCGCTCGCCTTCTTCCATGTGAAGGCGCACGTGGCCGCCCTGCTGGGGCTTGCGACCGCGCTCCTCGTCGCGTTCTTCGTCTACAAGATGCCCGGCTCGATGGCGCTCGCCGCGGCGCTGAACGGAGCGGCGTTCGGCCTGCTGCCCATCGGCTGGATCGTCCTCAACGCCATCTTCGTCTACGACATCACCGTCGGCACCGGGCAGTTCGAGGTGGTGAAGGACAGCATCGCCAACCTCGCCTCCGACCGGCGAATCCAGCTGCTGCTGATCGGATTCTCCTTCGGCGCCTTCATCGAGGGTGCGGCGGGGTTCGGCACGCCCGTGGCCATCTGCGGAGCAATGCTGATCGGCCTCGGGTTCAGGCCGCTGGCCGCCGCCGGTCTCGCCCTCATCGGGAACACCGCGCCGGTGGCGTTCGGCGCCCTCGGCACGCCGGTCATCACCCTCGCGACGGTCACCGGGCTGCCGCTGGACAAGCTCTCGGCGATGGTCGGCCGTCAGCTGCCCTTCTTCTCGGTCATCGTGCCCTTCTGGCTCATCTGGGCCATGGCTGGCTTCGCGGGGATGGTGGAGGTCTGGCCGGCCTGCCTGGTGGCGGGGATCTTCTTCGCCGTTCCGCAGTTCATCGTCAGCAACTACGTGGGGCCGGCGCTGGTGGACATCATCGCCTCGGCAGTGAGCATCGGCGCGACCTACGTCCTGCTGAAGTTCTGGCAGCCGAAGAAGAACTGGCGTTTCCCGGGCGAGGACGAGGGCAAGGTCGCCGCGCACAAGGTGCCCAGCTCCGCCGCCGCCTGGAAGGCGTGGATGCCGTGGCTCATCCTCTCGGTCGTCGTCTTCATCTGGGGCACGGTCACGGTGAAGACCTGGCTCAACGGGATCTCATCCTTCAAGTGGGCGGTGCCGAACCTGCACAACCTGGTGCTGAAGGCACCGCCCATCGCGCCCAAGCCGACGCCAGAGGGGGCCATCTACCTCTTCAACTGGCTGTCGGCGACGGGGACCGCCCTGCTCCTCACCGGCATCATCTCCGGGCTCATCCTGAAGCTCAGTCCCGGGAAGCTGCTACAGATCTACGGGAACACATTGAACCGGGTGAAGTTCTCGCTCCTGACCATCGCGGCGATGCTCGCCCTCGGCTTCACCACCCGGTACTCGGGCTCCGACGCGAGCATGGGGCTCGCCTTCGCCGCGACCGGCGCTCTGTTCCCCTTCTTCTCCCCGATGCTCGGCTGGCTAGGGGTGGCCCTGACCGGCAGCGACACGTCGTCCAACGTGCTGTTCGGTAACTTGCAGAAGATCTCCGCAGAGCAGCTGGGCCTGAACCCCATCCTGACCGCGGCGAGCAACAGCTCCGGTGGCGTGATGGGGAAGATGATCGACGCCCAGAGCATCGTGGTCGCAGGCGTCGCCACCGGTCAGCAGGGCGAGGAGGGCAACATCCTCCGCTTCGTCTTCTGGCACAGCCTGGTGCTTGCAGCCCTGGTCGGCGTGCTGGTCCTCCTCCAGGCCTACGTCTTCCCGGGGATGATTCCGCCGTACCCTTGAGGTACACCCTGGGCCCATCATGGCCCTGAACGTCCTCACCGCTGCTCCGGAGGGCGCCGAGAAGGTCCTCTCTCGGGATGCCCTCGCCTTCCTCGAGTCGCTCCACCGCCGGTTCGAGCCCCGGCGGCAGGAGCTCCTCGCCGCCCGTCTCGAGCGCCAGAAGGGGTTCGACCGCGGCGAGGAGTTCGACTTCCTCCCATCGACCAGGTCCGTCCGTGGAGGCGACTGGAAGGTCGCCCTCACTCCGAAGGACCTGCAGCGCCGGCACGTGGAGATCACCGGCCCCACCGAGCGGAAGATGATGATCAACGCCCTGAACTCGGGGGCGGACATCTTCATGGCCGACTTCGAGGACTCGCTCTCGCCCTCCTGGCGAAACGTCGTGGTCGGCCAGCAGAACTGCATCGACGCAGTCCGGCGCACCATCTCCCTCGAGACCCCGGACAAGAAGTACCGGCTGAACGAGAAGACGGCCGTGCTCCTGCTTCGGCCGCGCGGCTGGCACCTGCCGGAGAAGCACGTCACCGTCGACGGAACGCCGATCAGCGCCAGCCTCTTCGACTTCGGGCTCTACTTCTTCCACAACGCGAAGGAGCTCCTCGATCGCGGGACCGGTCCGTACTTCTACCTCCCGAAGCTGGAGAGCCACCTCGAGGCGCGGCTGTGGAACGAGGTGTTCGTCCTCGCCCAGGAGGCGCTGAAGATTCCGCGAGGCAGCATCCGGGCCACGATGCTGATCGAGACCCTCCCCGCCGCGTTCGAGATGGAGGAGTTCCTGTACGAGATGCGGGAGCACACCAGCGGGCTGAACGCCGGCCGCTGGGACTACATGTTCTCCTTCATCAAGAAGTTCCGGAACCGGAAGGACAAGCTTCTTCCTGACCGTGCGCAGGTGACGATGACCGTCCCCTTCATGCGCGCCTACACCGAGCTGCTGGTCAAGACCTGCCACACCCATGGCGCGCACGCGATGGGCGGGATGGCTCCGTTCATCCCCAGCCGGAAGAACCCGGAGATCAACGAGAAGGCCCTGGCCAAGGTTCGCGAGGACAAGCTCCGGGAGGTGGCCGACGGGTTCGATGGAACCTGGGTGGCGCACCCCGACCTCGTCCCCACCGCGAAGGAGGTCTTCGACCAGAAGCTGGGGGCGAAGGACAACCAGAAGGACCGACTGCGCTCCGAGGTCCAGGTGACGGCGGCCCAGCTCGCCGATCCGGCGGTGCCGGGCGGCAAGATCACCGAGGCGGGCTTCCGCCTGAACGTCGACGTGGCGCTCCAGTACATCAACTCCTGGCTCCTGGAGAACGGCGCCGCCGCCATCTACAACCTCATGGAGGACGCGGCGACCGCGGAGATCTCCCGCGCGCAGCTCTGGCAGTGGATCCACCAGGGGGCGAAGCTCGACGACGGACGCAGCGCGACCGAGGACCTGTACCGGACCACCCGGGACGCGGAGATCGCCCGCCTGACCGCGGGGGGGCCGGGGCGGTTCAGGGAGGCAGCGGAGATCCTGGACAGTCTGGTTCTCAACCGGGAGTTCCCGGAGTTCCTGACCGTGCCCGCGTATCGGTATCTCGACTAGGGTCGGGCCATGTCCGCGCCGTCGCTGGTCACGCCCGCACCGGTCGCCGAGCCGATTCCCGCTCCCCCGAGCGTGATCGACCGGCTGATCGCGGTGGTGGGCGAGCGGAACGTGATCCGCGAGCGGGACGATCTTCGCACCTACGAGTGCGACGCGCTGACCAGCTTCCGGGCCGCTCCGAGCGTGGTCGTGCTCCCGGCCTCCACCGAGGAGGTCGCCGCGGCGGTGCGCATCGCGGTCGACGCGGGGATGCCCGTCGTCCCCCGCGGCGCCGGCACCGGCCTGTCCGGAGGAGCGCTCCCCGTGCCGGGGTGCATGCTGCTCGGGCTCTCCCGGATGAAGCGCATCCTGGAGGTGGACCTGGATGACGGGTGGATCCGCGTCCAGCCGGGGGTGATCAACCTCGACGTCAGCAAGGAGATCTCCGCCGCCGGCTACTACTACGCGCCGGATCCCTCCTCGCAGAGCGTGTGCACCATCGGCGGCAACGTCGCCGAGAACTCCGGCGGCGCCCACTGCCTCAAGTACGGGTTCACCGTGAACCACGTCCGCGGCGTGCGCATGGTGACCGCGACCGGCGAGGTGGTGGACCTCGGCGGCCCGGTGCTCGATCCGCCCGGCTACGACCTGCTCGGGGTGGTGGTGGGGAGCGAGGGCACGCTGGGCATCGTCACCGAGGTGGTGCTTCGCATCCTCCGCAAGCCCGAGGCGACCCGCACCTTCTTCGCCACCTTCCCCTCCACCGACGAGGCGGGGCTGTGCGTCTCGGAGATCATCGGAACCGGCATCGTCCCCGCGGCGATCGAGATGATGGACCGGCTGGCGATCCAGGCGGCCGTCGCCGCCACCGGGGTGGACTGGCCGGACGTCGGCGCGGCCCTCCTCATGGACGTGGACGGCTGCACCGCCGAGGCCGAGCACACCTCGGAGGTGGCGGTCGGCATCGCGAGGCGGACCGGGGCGCTCGAGGTGCGCGTCCCGAAGAACGACGACGAGCGGATGCTGATGTGGAAGGGGCGCAAGAGCGCCTTCGCCGCCATGGGCCGGCTCTCTCCCAACTACATCGTGCAGGACGGGGTCATCCCCCGGAAGGACATCGCGCGGGTGCTGTCGGAGATCGCCCGGCTGTCGCAGGAGCAGGGGCTCCGGGTCGCGAACGTCTTCCACGCCGGCGACGGGAACCTGCACCCGCTGGTGCTCTACGACGCCAGGGTTCCGGGCCAGGAGAAGGCGGCCGAGGCGCTCGCCGGGGAGATCCTCCGGATCTGCATCCGCTTCGGTGGCTCCATCACCGGCGAGCACGGGGTGGGCGCGGACAAGGCCCCGTACATGAGCGAGATGTTCAGCGACGCCGATCTGGACACCATGGCGAAGGTGCGCTGCGCCTTCGATCCGGCCACGACCTTCAACCCGAGCAAGGTGTTCCCCACCCCGAGGCTGTGCGGTGACCGCCCCGGGCCCTACCACCCGCACGCCACCGAGGTGGCCGGGCTCGCGGACCGAGGATGACCGCCACGGCGGAAGGCCTGGAAGCGCTCGCCGGCGCGCGCCAGGAGCGCCCGGCGACGCTCGCCGAGGCAACGGAGGCGCTCCAGCGCGCCGACCGCGATCGAGAGCGGATGCTCTTCCTCGGAGGGGGCACCGAGCTCGCGCTCGGGGCGCCTCCGGACGGAGTGGAGGTGCTCCTGTCCACCGAGCGGCTGGAGCGCATCGTCGAGTACGCGCCCCTGGATCAGATCGTGGCCGTCGAGGCGGGCGTGCGGCTCGCCTCGCTCCAGGACGTCCTCGCCCGCTCGGGCCAGATGCTGGCCCTCGATTCGCCCTGGGCCGGACGGGCCACGCTGGGAGGGCTGGTCGCGACCAACGCCTTCGGTCCGCGGCGTACGCGGTACGGGAGCATCCGCGACCTCATCATCGGCATCTCCATCGTCCGGGCCGACGGCACCGAGGCCCGCGCTGGCGGCAAGGTGGTGAAGAACGTCGCCGGTTTCGACCTCCCGAAGCTCATGGTCGGCTCGCTGGGGACCCTGGGGTTCATCGCCACCGTCACCTTCCGGCTCCACCCCCGTCCGGAGACGGAGCGGACGGTGCTCTTCCCCGACCTGGACGCCGACGCGGTCCGGCAGGTCGTGCTCGCTCTGCGCCAGGCGCAGCTCGAGCCCGGCGCCGTCGCGGCGCTGGTCCACGAGGGCGGCGACGACCTCGGAGTCCGCTTCGACGGGCGATTCGAGCTGGGCGTCCGCTTCGAGGGATTCGAGGCAGGCGTGCGGCAGCAGGCGATGAAGCTGCTCGATCTGGCCACCGGCCAGCGCTGGCGCGCGGAGTCGATCGGCGCGGAGACGGCCCGGGCGTTCTGGGCGAGGCACGACGATGCGCGCGAGTCGTCCGCCGGGTTCCGGGCCAAGCTGGCAGCGGAGCCGATGGATCTCGAGCGGGTGGCGAACGCCGCCATCGGCTCGCTCTTCGCGGCCCTCGAGGTCCCTCGCTGCGTCTGCTACCCGACGCTCGGCCTCGCGTTCGTCGCCGGAGAGGTGCGCATCGCCGGACAGGTCGCCGCCGCGGTGAGCGCCGCGCGAGAGGCGGTTCCGGAGGGGAGCGTGGTGATCCACGCCGCCCCGCCCGACGTCCGCGCCGCGGTGGACGTCTGGGGACCACCGCCGGCGGCGCTCCCGCTGATGAGAGCGGTCAAGCAGAGGCTCGATCCGGCGCGGCGGCTCGCGCCGGGGCGGTTCGTGGGCGGACTCTAGGGAGGGCGCGGATGGCGGAGCGGGATCTCATCGAGGACTGCGTGCATTGCGGCTTCTGCCTCCCGCACTGCCCCACCTACCAGAGCTGGGGCGAGGAGATGGACAGCCCCCGTGGGCGCATCGATCTGATGCGCGGGCTTCGCGACGGGAAGATCCAGATGACGCCCACGGTCGCCTCGCACTTCGACAAGTGCCTCGGCTGCCTGGCGTGCATGACCGCCTGCCCCTCCGGCGTGAAGTACGACGTCCTCATCGAGGAGACACGGGCGAAGGTGGAGCACACCCACCCGCGCTCGGCGAGGGAGCGGCTCTTCCGCGGCATGGTGTTCGCGCTCTTCCCGAGACCGGGGCGCCTCCGGGTCATCGGTGCGCTCCTCCTCCTCTACGCACGCACCGGCTTGCAGTGGCTGGTCAGGAGGACCGGTCTGCTCCGGCTCCTGCCGGCGAGCCTCCAGCAGATGGAGGCGCTCACGCCAGAGATCGGCTGGGGCGACCTGGTCCGCCGCCTTCCGGAGCGAGTGCCGGCCGCCGGACCGGCGCGGGCGCGGGTGGGCGTGGTCGCGGGCTGCGTCCAGCGGGTGTTCTTCCCCGGGGTGAACGACGCGACTCTCCGGGTGCTCGCGGCCGAGGGGTGCGAGGTCCTGGTCCCGCGAGGACAGGGGTGCTGCGGAGCGCTGTCGATGCACTCCGGGCGGGACGAGGAATCGCTCCGCTATGCCCGGGGTCTCATCGAACGCTTCGAGCGAACCCCCGTGGACGCGATCATCATCAACTCCGCCGGCTGCGGCTCGCACCTCAAGGACTACGGCCGGCTGTTCCGGAACGATCCGGTCTGGGCGGAGCGCGCACGCGCCTTCTCGGCGAAGGTCAAGGACGTGCACGAGTTCCTGGTGGCGCTCGGCCCGCCGCGGGCGAAGCGTCACCCCATCGCCGCGCGCGTCACCTACCACGACGCCTGTCACCTCGCGCACGGCCAGCGCATCCGGAGCCAGCCGCGCACCCTCCTGCGAAGCATCCCCGGGCTCGTGGTGTCGGACGTCCCGGACGGCGAGCAGTGCTGCGGCAGCGCGGGGACCTACAACCTCTTCCAGCCCGAGAGCGCGGACGAGGTGGGCGAGCGCAAGGTGGCGGCGGTGCTGCGCACCCGGCCCGAGCTGCTGGCCTCGGCGAACCCCGGTTGCACGCTGCACATCCAGCGGCTACTCAAGGCCCGGGGCGTGGCGCTGCCCGCGGCGCACCCGGTGGAGGTCCTCGACGCCTCCATCCGCGGGGTCGGGCTACCGACCGGGGAGCCGGACCACGGTCGGGCGGCAGCTCCCGCGGCTCCTCCACCGGCCGCCTCGGCACGGGGCTGAGCGCCGCCCCGGGGCTCAGGGCGCGGCGTTGGCGCAGCCCGCAGAGACGCCTTGCAGCTTGTCGTTGCAGGCGACGAGCGCGTCTGCCCAGGTGGACTGTGACTGGAGTGTGCAGTTGGGAAGCCCGCTCAGGCAGCTGGTGAAGTCGTTGATCTTCTGCCGGTCGGCGTCCGTGCAGCTGTTGCCGTTGAACGCCTGGACGCAAGCGTCCTTGTTGAAGGGAATGGAAGGAAACTGCCCGCAGGCGGAGTACTTCCCGCTGAGGCCGTTGAGAGCGTTCGCGAGGTTGTCACACGTCGAGGACGGCGAATTCGAGCTGCCACATCCCACCGCGCAGACCAGCAGCGCAGCGCATCCGAGCACGAGACGTTGCATGCAATTCCTCCCCGTCAGCCTGGCGGCTGATGCAGCGGAGGAGACGCCGTCCGACGGGACGAATCAACGGCGGCGGTAGGAACCGATGGCGCGGGCTCGGGGCGATCCGCAGCGGACGGAGCTTTCGCGTCAGCCCGGACGACCGGAGCGCCCCCGGTTCCGCCACGTCGTGGCTGCATCGAGGTGCCGCGCGGCTGCATGCGGCTTCCACGGCCCTGCGCGTCCGGGCTGCACTGACTCGATGCGGATCCCTCTGGCGATCGTCCTCTCGGTCTCCGCCCTGGCGCCCGGGGCCGCGCCCGCACGGGCCGATGGGGGTGTCCCCGGCTGCACCGCGGCGCCAGCCGATGCGGTGCGACCGGAGCTGGACCGCCTGGAGAAGGCGCTCCCGCACAGTCCGGGAGATCCACTCCTTCTCTTCGAGCAAGCCATCGCCCACGCGATGCTCTGCGATCGCGAGCAGACGCTCCGGAACCTCTCCGCCGTCGCCCGGACCTGGGGCGGGCTCGATCCCGGAAACTTCCGGGGCTTTGCCTTCCTCCGCGGTGACCCCGAGTTCGACCGGCTGGTGCGGGACATCCGCGCGCGCAATCCTCCGGTGCTCTCCAGCCAGTCGGCGTACGTCTTCCAGGAGCCGGACCTGTTCCCGGAAGGCATGGCCTTCGACGGGCGCACCGGGCGGGTCTACGCGGGAAGCGCGGCAACCCAGCGCATCGTCTGGACCGACCGCTCCGGCGCCCTCCACGAGCTGGTCCCCTCGCGCGCCGGCGGTCTCGGCTTCCCGGCGGGGATGAAGGTGGACACCGCGCGAAAGCGGCTGTGCGTCGCGAGCGCGGCGAGCTTCGGCCCCGGGAAGGACATCCCCGGCGCGGTGACCGGCATCCTCTGCTTCGCGCTCGCCGACGGCCGACCCGTTCGGGCGCTCCGGCTGCCGGCCGGTCGCACCGGCTTCCTCAACGATCTGGCCATCGACCCGTCGAGCGGCACGCTCTACACGACGAACACCTCCACCGGCGCGGTGATGCAGGCCACGGAGAAGGACACCGAGCTCCGCGAGCTGCTGCCGGACGAGACGGTGCCCGGCGCCAACGGCATCGCGCTCGACTCCGGCGGACGGGTGCTCTTCGTGGCCGGCGACGAGGGCATCACCCGCGTGGACCTCCCCACCGGCAAGGCCGCTCGCCTCGAGCGGGCCGCGCAGATCGTGGACGGGAGCATCGACGGCCTCTACTTCTGGAAGGGAGCGCTGGTCGGCGTCCAGAACGGGGTCCATCCCGGACGCGTGGTCCGGTTCGGTCTCGACGGGCAGCTCCGGCGACTCGAGCGCATGGAGGTCCTCGAGGCCTACGCTCCCTGGATCGACGGCCCGACCACCGGCGCCATCGACGGCGACTCGCTCCTCTACCTCGCCAACACGCAGCTCCGCCGGTGGTATGGCGCCCCGGGAGCGGGCGAGCCGATGCCGGTCCAGGTCCGCCGCATCGAGCTGGGGGCGAAGAGACCCCGGCGCTGAAACCATCCGGTTGCCGATCGAATCCGCCCAGGGAGCGAGCGTCGGAATGGACGCCTGCCGGAACGTCCCGGCGGTCGAAAGGACAGACCCCATGAAGCGCTTCCCGCTGCTCCTCGGACTCGCCCTCGCCACCTCCAGCCTCGTTCCCCTCGCCGCGGCTGCCGAGACGCCGAAGCAGGAGAAGTCGGCCCACCCGAACATCGCCCACGCCATCGACGCGCTCGAGCGCGCCATCGCGGACATGCAGAAGGCGCCGCACGACTTCGGTGGTCACAAGGCAGACGCGATCCGGGCCAGCGAGGAGGCAGTCCGCCAGCTCCGGGCCGCCCTCCAGTACCGGGCGTCCGTCGACACGGCGCAAGGCAAGTAGCGGGAAGGCGGGCGAGGCGGAGGGGGACCTCCGCCCTCAGCCGCGGAGGCCCGGAATCTCTCCGGAAACCTCGCCCAGCGAGCTTCCTGCGTAGCCCGCGCCCCGCATGGCGGTGACGAGCACCTGCGCGGGGTGGAGGCCGGTGGCCTGGAGGTGAAGGCCCGGCTTCAGCCCGCCCACCTTGCCCGCGACGAGACAGGCCATGTTCTCGGTGCTGTGCGAGCTCCAGGTCTTCCCGCTTCCGGGGTCGAAGCCGTGACCGCCCTCGAGCAGGAACACCATCGCGGTGTTGTCCATCATGGTGCCGCCCGCCTCGGGGGTGCCGGCGAACTTCGAGATCAGCGAGGCGAAGTGCTTCACGTGCCACGCCTGTCCCTTGGCCATCTGGGTCGTGGTGTCCCGCCCGGCGCCGAAGTGGCCGACCTCGTGGAGGTCACAGCCCTGGCCGGTGAGCGAGAACATGTTCATGTGCGACTGGAAGAGCGTGAGCTGGAGCGAGGCGACGCGGGTCAGGTCGCAGACCATGGCCATGTGGATGAGGTCGACGAAGCTCTTCGCCCGGTCCTCCTCGTCGGAGTAGCCGAGGTTCTGGTCGTAGGTGGTGTTGCCGCCCCCGTCCACGCCCTGGTTCCCGCCCAGCGCCGGGTCGGGGCCGGGGTCGGCCGGCTTGACGCAGGTGCTGGTCTGCGGGGGCGGCGTGGCGGCGACGCGCACCTCGAGATCGCGGATCTCGTCGAAGTGGCGCTGCAGCCGCAGCTGGTCCGCGCGTCCGAGCTGCGGCAGCAGCCGGGTGGTCCGCTGGTGGACGAGGTCGAGCACGCTGCGCCGGGTCCGGAGCTGGAAGTCCATCGCCGCGGCGGTGGCCGGGTCGACCCCCGGGGGCACGAAGTTCCCGAAGAGCTGGGTGAAGGCCTGGCGCGGGCTCACCTCGGCGGGAACGGGAACCACCCGGCCGGTGCTGTCGTTCTTGTAGGAGATGAGGTCGCGGCCGTACGGCGCGGACACCGACAGGTACCAGGCTGCCTGGACTCGATAGACCAGTGACTTGAAGGTGGTGCTCCCGGCGAGCTGCGCGGCCATCACCTGGTCGGAGGTGGGACCGTTCACCGTGGCGCTGGACGAGTTCGAGCGCGTGCCGCTCAGCAGCGGGCTGGCAGAGCTGACGTGGAAGTCGTCCGTCCGGCCACCCGCTGGCGGCGAACCGCCGTTCTCGGCCGCGGTGGGGATGCGCATCCCGGACACCACCGTCACCCACGATTGGACGCCGGCGGTCCCCAGCGGCGCCAGGGCCGTCTTGAGGTCGTAGCCTGCCCCGGTCCGGTTGGGGATGAAGTCGCTCAGCAGCGTGTCGTCGTCCCCGCCGAGCGACTGCCCGTCGAAGACCACCAGGTAGCGCTTCGGCGCCGCGGACTGCGCCCGGGCCGGCCCCGCGTCGAGCATGCATTCGAGGATCGGCAGGCCGACCATCACCCCGCCCGCGCCGCGAAGCAGCGTGCGTCTGGAGAGCCGGAGCGGCTTCTTCACGGGCACGGGTGCTATTCCTCCCGCCGATAGGCGAAGCGGTCGTCGGACACGACGTCGAGCAGCAGCTGATCGAACTTCCGCTGCCCGTCGTGGAAGGACCGGGTGAGCTGGGTGATGAGGTCGGCGTCGTCTGGCGTCTCGTTGCGACCCATTGCGAAGCGGAAGAGCTGGGTGGTGATGCAGCCCTCGAAGGACGGAGACTGGACGAGGAGGTCCGCCAGCCCGCCCGGCCCGTTGAAATCCCCCACGCCGTCGAGCACGCCGTTGCCGCTGATCGGGCACTCCGGCTCGTTCAGGTCGTGGGTCCGGAACGCGCCCGAGGTGTCGTAGGCCTCGAGGCCGAAGCCCACCGGATCGAGACGCCGGTGACAGGTGTTGCAGTTCCCGTTCGCGGAGTGGGCCTGGTAGCGGTCCACCTTGCAGTTGCTGGTCGGCGAGGTCGGCTTCTGGTCCACGTCCACCGTGGGCGGCGGGGGCGCGATCGTCTCGCAGAGCAGCCGGCTCCGGACGAAGATGCCCCGCTGGGTCGGGCTGGTGTCGCCGAACTTCGCGCCGGCCGAGAGCACCGCGCCCTGGGAGAGGATGCCCTTCCGTCCGGTGCCTGCGTAGGAGACCCAGGCGTACCCGCTCGCCGGGGGCGCCGCGGACAGGGCGTAGTTCGTGACCAGCATCGCGTTCGCGTAGGTCTGGGTTGAGGTGAAGAGCTGGAAGTAGTCGGCGTGGTCGTCGAAGACGACCTTGCGGATCAGCGCGCCGGTCTCGGTGCGGAAGGCCTGGGTGAGGTCCACCGGGTGCGGGAGCTGGTGAAACCCGAGCCAGAGCGCGTGGAAGCGGTCCACGCGGTCCTGCGCACGCGGATCTCCGAGCAGGCGCACCGCCGCGGCGCGGATCTGATCCTTGGAGTCGAGCTGTCCGGTCCCGGCGGCGTCGAGCAGCCAGTCCGGCGGCGTGCTTCCCCAGAGGAAGTAGCTGAGCCGGGTGGCGACCTCGTAGGCCGAGAGACGGAACGTCCCGGCCGCGCCCGCGGCGGGCGTGCCCCGCTCGATCCGGTAGAGGAACTCGGGGTCCTGGAGCATCGTCTGGACGACGAGCCCCACCGCGACGTTGAAGTCGGCCTTCTCCACCGCGAACGACTGGAGCGTGGCGTACTCGGCCACCTCGGCGTCGGTCAGGGGACGCCGCAGCACGCGCCGGCCGAGCTTCGCGATGAACTGCTTCAGGCAGGCCGAGTCCGAGGGGCCGGTCGGCGTGCAGGGCAGGAGGGACCGGAGGCGGGGTGGATCCGCCTGGAGTCGCTGGGCGATGTCGATCGCCAGCTGCTCGGTCGCGTCCACCAGTGACTGCGACGGGAGCTGGGTGAGGTAGTTGTTGTCGAACGGGTCGTGGGCGTCCTCGGGGAGGAGCGCGAATCCCTCGCCGGCGGTGTCGCCGACGAGGTCACGCACCGTGTTGTCGTACTCGTCCCGGGAGAGGCGGTGCGCCCCGGTGGGGCCCATCTTCAGCGCTGCGGCCGAGGGCGTCCCGCCGCCGGGTCCACCCCGTCCGACGATCTTCCCCTCGCATCCCAGGACCAGGGTGAGAGCAAGGACCACCCAGCGGCGCCGCACGCGCAGACCCATGCAGCTGGGCTGCGCTTCAATTCCCGGACCACCGATTCTCGCTGCGGTTTCGCCTGGAGCGCACGGCGGCGGAACGACTCTTCTGGGGACTCTTCCCCGCAGTCGCGGGGGGCGACCCCCCGCAGCCAGTCGATGGCCGTCAGGGCGAGCGCCTAGGTACGGCCCGGGACCACCGTGGAGCGGGGCGCCCCGCGAGGAGCCAACGGGATGAGAGGTGGAACGTCCATGCGCGCAGCGGCGTGGCTGGTGGGCACGGTGGGGCTGCTCTCGTCGGTCGCCCGGGCCGACGTGCTCCAGGCCGGACCGGGTGGGTTCGCGGTGCAGCACCGGGTGATGGTCTCCCTCAGGCCCGACAAGGCGTGGCTCCGGCTGACCCGTGTCCAGGACTGGTGGGATCCGCAGCACACCTACTCGGGCGCGAGCAAGAACCTCTCCCTCCGCCTCTCACCGGGGGGCTGCTTCTGCGAGAAGCTCGCGCCGGGCGGCTTCGTGAAGCACCTGGAGGTGGTCATGGTGCGCCCCCAGGAGCAGCTGCGGCTCGAAGGAGCGCTGGGGCCGCTGCAGGAGCTCGGAGCCAGTGGCGCGCTCACTTTCGACCTCGCGGCGAAGGACGGAGCCACCGAGGTGACGCTCACCTACCGGGTCTCGGGCTCGTTCCCGACCGGCGTCGAGAAGCTCTCCGCGGTGGTGGATCAGGTCCTGGGCCAGCAGCTGAAGCGGTACGCCGCTCTGCCCAGGTGACCTTCAGGGATCGACCACCAGCGTCCCGGTCATGTCCTCGTGTCCGTCACCGCAGAAGACGTCGCAGGCGAAGGGGAATCGCCCGGCCTTCTCGGCGGTCACCTCCACCCGCGCGGTCCCGCCCGGAGGAACGTCGGCCCGGATCCCGAGCTCCGGCAGCTTGAAGCCGTGCTTCCGGTCGAGCGAGGTGAGCTCGAGCACCACGTGCTCGCCCTTCCGGATGTGGACCTCGGAGGGCGAGTACTCGAACTTCTTCGCCGTCATCTTGATGACCCTCGGCGGCGAGCTCTCCGCCGCGAGGACGTGCCCCGTCAGCTCCAGCAACGCTCCGAGCGCAACGCCGATCACCACGCCCCTCACACCCGGCCGCCCTTCACGTCGTACTCCTCGAGGGTGACCGCCTTCCCCTTGTCCTTGAGGTCGATCTCCCGGTACCCGAGCCCGCGAGCGGGGTGCTGCGGATCCCACGCGACCGGAGCCTTCTTCGGAACGCTCATCGGCGCCGGCAGGGGGAACATCAGCGACTTCGCCGAGTGGTGGTTGATGTGACCCGTGGTGCGGTGGTTCTCCTGGTGGATGTGTCCGTAGAACACCGTCAGGTGCTGGTAGGGCTCGAGGACCGAGAGGACCTTCGCTCCATCGGCCGTGGCCCAGTCCCACGCCGGCGCGAGGTCGAAGAGCGGCCGGTGGGTCAGGACCACGATGGGCGCGTCCTTGTCCAGCTTGCCCAGCTCCGACTTCAGCCAGTCGATCTGGGTATCCCCCACTGCACCCTGAGGATCGGAGACGTTGTCCACGGCGATGAAGTGCACGCCCTTGTGGACGAAGCTCTGGTGAAGCGCCCCGAAGTTCTCCTGATAGGCCTGGCCCTTGTCGAGCGAGGCGTCGTGCTCGCCCGGGAGGAAGTAGACCTTCGGCACCTTGAGCTCGGAGACGATGGCCTTGAACTCCGTCATGCGCTTGCGGCGGAGGGCATCGTCGTCGGTGGTGTGGGTCAGGTCACCGGTGAAGACGATGAAGTCCGGTTTCAGCTTCGAGGCGTTCACTGCCTGCACAGTCTCCTTGAGCGTCTTGTCGGCCTCGGGGTTGGGAGGCCCGCTGAAGCCCCAGTGCGAGTCCGACAGCTGGAGAAACATGAAATCCTCGGGCGGCTTTCCCTTGCTCGCGGCGAGCGCGAAGCCGGGAAGCCCCGATCCGAGGACGACTCCGCCCAATCCGAGGAGCTTCATCAGCTCCCGTCGATCGAATTGCATCTTGCTGCTCCTGTGCGTTGACACCCGTGTCCGGCGGAGACTCGGGAAGGCATCGCGGGTATTCCATCGGGGCCGATGGAATGAATTTGCCGGTCGCAGAGTCCTCGATGGGCGTGGACGACGATTCCCGAGAATTCGAGAGGTTTGCGCGGCCGCATGCAGCGGCGGCGCTGCGGCTCGCCCGGACCCTGGTCCGGAACGAGGCGGACGCCCAGGACGTGCTCCAGGACTCGTTCCTGCGGGCCTTCCGGCACTTCCGTGGCTTCTCGGGGGAGAGCCCCCGGGCGTGGCTGCTCTCGATCGTCCGGAACGTCAGCTTCACCCTGTGGAGGAAGCGC
>Ga0310810_10003646_pt1 | contig 16854 bp, 18 predicted proteins | sample NCmetagenome_FD_207641 | JGI IMG/M metagenome (GOLD analysis project Ga0310810, IMG submission 207641) | Soil microbial communities from experimental microcosm in Duke University, North Carolina, United States - NC | ecosystem: Engineered > Artificial ecosystem > Soil microcosm > Unclassified ... | reverse complement strand
GCAGCCCGGCTGCTCACGCGCGGCGGCGCCGCGCTTCAGGTCGTCCGGATGGGCTCGGATCCAAACGGCGTACCAAACAGCCGGGCTCCGCGCGGGACGCCCCGAGGTGATGCCTCGACGGGGGCGCTCGCGAAGTCCGACTACGTGGCACGTGCTCCAGGCTTCCGGCTGGAAGCACCCGCTCGAAGCGCGGAGTGATACTTTACTGACGTGAAGAGCCACCCCGATTACGAATTTGAGGCGCTGCGCGCAACGATTCGCGAGCGCGGCACGGCGCGACTCGTCCTGCTCCCGGTCACGTTGGGAGTCTGGGCGGCCGTCGCGGTCGCAACCACGGCGGCGGTGGCCCTGCCCATCGCGGCGCTGGTGCCCCTGGTGGTGCTGGCTGCCGGGTTCGAGGCGATCTACGCGTTGCACGTGAACGTCGAACGTATCGGCCGGTACATCCAGGTCTTCCACGAGCAGGACGGCGGCTGGGAACACGTGGCGATGGCCTTCGGAGAGCGCTTTCCCGGGAGCGGCACGGACGCGTTGTTCAGCGGGCTTTTCCTGATTGCCACCGCACTCAATTTCCTGCCCGTTGGCCTCGGAGGAACGACGCCCGAAATGGTGGTGGCGGGACTGCTCCATCTGCTCCTTGCCATTCATATCGGCACGGCGCGCTCGCGCGCCGCAAAACAGCGAAAACAGGATCTGGAACGGTTCACCGCGATCCGAGAGGATGCCTCGCAGGGCTGATCCAACGCGTTGGTGCGGATGATTCAACGATTTGCGAAAGTCCGATCGGTCGCTGTACGCTCGCCGGATTTTCTCCGGACATTCTTTACACTTCGGCAAGACCTCAACGGTACGCGGATTGCTCATCACGCCCGCGAGGTCGGAGAGACCGATGATGAGTCTGGTTCGATTGCTTGGCTTCACCACCCTGTCATGCGGCTGCGTGACGGGCCGATACCGCGAAGTCGCCACCCATCGTGAGGTGACGTACGTCGAGGAAAAGGGGCATGGCTGCATGCACCCGGCCCACCGCCGCAATCACACGCTCGCTCCCGTCCGCTACGGATTGCAGACACCGCTCACAGAAGTCGCGCAGGCCAGTTAAGCCATCCATCCGCCCGCCTTCGGCAGGCGACTGCCATTTTCCGGCACCTTACTTTTCCCGGCTGACTCTATTTGTCACCTCCGCAGGATTCCACGCGTGCGAAAGAGTCTGTCAGAACGCAGACTTTAGGGGTTGAACCCACCAGACAAATGCACTCCGTCCTCCGGAGCCGCGCGCCCATCCAGGTCTAAAAGAAAACCCCGGCGCATCCGTCCATGCGCCGGGGTTTCACGAGCGGTCGAACCCGTCAGAAGCGGACGTGTGCGCCCAGCTGGAGCTGCCAGCGCGAACGCAGGTCGTCGCGAAGGAACGTCGTGAACGTGGGGCTCACGAGCGTCGAGACGTTGTAGCCGGTCAGCGGGGCCGCCACCGTTACCGACGTGGGGACCGTGCCAGGTTGCGAGATCTGCCCGAACGACACGTACTGCACCAGGCCCTTGTGCCGATCGAACAGATTGATCAGGTTGAACGCGTCGAGCGTAATCTCGGTGCGGTACTTCTTGTACGGCAACTGCACCGCGAAGCGTCCGTCGAGCGTATTCGTCCACGGCCCGCGGCACGCATTGCGCGGAATGGTTTGCCCCACATAGCCCTGGGCGCAGCTGCTCAGAGCACTGATGAACTGCTGGTACGTGCCGCCCGTGTAAGTGATCGGGTCCGAGGCCGTCGGGATATAGAGCAGATCGTTGAAGCCGCGGTTGTCGCCGTTGACGTCACGGTTGTACGTGTAAGTGTAAGGACGTCCGGTGGTGCCCGTGTAGACGAGGCTGACGACCGGCTGGATCGACTTGGCGAACGGCATGTTGTACGAACCCGACAGCGTAATGTGATGACCCGGGTCGAAGTTCGAGATCGACAGCGGCGCGTTGTTGGGATCGCCCGGCACATAAACGTTGCCCCAGTTCGAGGCGGCCTGGTCCGACGTGCCGTCCATGATGCTCTTGGATCGCCCGAACGCGTACGAGCCCTGGACGAAGAGGCCGTTGGTGAAGGGACGGCGCACCTGGTACGCGAAGTTATAGTTGTAGCCCTCGCTGGTGTTCGTCAGGAGGATCACGTCGCTCAGCGACGGCACGTTCTTCACGAAGAAGGGACGCCCGCCGACTCCGACCACGCCGGCAGCCTGCACGTAATTCAGGTTCTGGTACTTGATGTCCTGCATCGTCTTCGACCAGACGACGTCGGCGTTGCCGATGAAACCCCACGGCAGCGTGTGGTCGTACCCGATGTTGCCGCGCAGCACGGAGGGGTACTTGAAGTTCGGATCGATGACGTCGATTTCATTCGTGAACGACCCCGCCGAGGCACCGGTCACCGTCGTCGGCTGGTTGTTCGCATCGGTGATGTACGGGATGCGGTTGGCGGTATTGAAGCTCGCGCCGATCCGCGTGAAATCGATGCCGGTGTTCCCGAACTGGTTGGAAATCCAGACATAGGCCGGGCGTCCCGTGAAGAGACCGAGCCCGCCGCGGATCTGCTGGGTCCCCTTCTCGTTCAACGCGTAGTTGACGCCGATGCGCGGTGACCACTCCACGCCGTTCGGGACGACGTCGGTCGCATAGCCGAAGTTGGCGACGGCCGCCGGATTCGCGTTCGGCTTCTCCGGGAACCGCGGCGCGTCTACGCGCAGGCCGTACGTGAGCGTCAGCGCCGGACGGAGCCGCCACTGATCGCCGGCGTACCCGCCCCACTGCCGCACCTTGAACGCCGCCCGCTGATGCGGGTCACTCGTCGCGGAGAAGCTGTGGTCGTACTGCTGCGCGAGTCCGGTCTCGAAGTTGTCGAGGCTGGAGAAGTTGTACGTGCCGTAGAAGTCGCGGATGAAGAGGTTGCTCAGATTGAGGAACTCGTTATGGGTTCCGAGCGTGAAAGTGTGCGTTCCCTTCAGGAGCGTGTACGCGTCGTTGAGTTCCATGATGTCCTGGTCGATCGCGTTCTGTCCTGAGAACTGTTCCGTGCCGGACACGACCGTGACGCCCGTTGCGAGCGTGACGGTCGTCTGCGGGAACGGAGCGTTACCGATCGGACTCTCGCGGTGATCGCGCACGCGCGTATACGTCAGACGAAACTCGTTGACGCCCTTCCCGAACTGCGAGTTCAACTGGCCGACGGTCGAATTCGTCTTGCTCACGTACCGGTAGAACGCGTCCGGGGTGCGGAACGCCGTGGCGGATACGGGGCTGATGTCGTTCAGCGCGCTGATGTAGTTGTTCCGGATCGTAAGCTGGTGGCCCTTGGCGACGTTGAAATCGCCGCGGACGAAGTACTTGTCGCTGTTGGTCCCCCTCGGGAACTCGGCGCCGGGATTGTCGCCCGGACTGTAGTGATAGAGGTTCTCGAGGTCGTTGATGTAGCGGTTGAACAGGTCCGGCTGCGTGAAGGGGACGCCCGTGCCGTTCACCGAGAAGCCGGTCGGGCGGGTCTTCCGCGCCCATTCGAGGTTCCCATAGTAGAACGCCTTGTTCTGCTGGATCGGTCCTCCGAGGCCGAAGCCGCCCTGCTTGTCCTTGAGGGTCGAGATCTTCGTGTTCGTGACGCCCTTGCCGACCCAGTCCTGGTTCCGCGCCTGGAAGAAACCAGTGCCGTGCAGGCTGTTGGTGCCGCTCTTCGTGATCGCGTTGATGCCGCCGCCGGAGAAGCCGCCCTGCCGTACATCGTACGGCGAGACCACGAGCTGAAGTTCCTGGACGGCATCGAGGCTGACGGGCTGCGTTTCCGCCGTACCACCTGGGACGCCCGCCGAACTGGCGAGACCAAACAGATCGTTGTTGACCGCGCCGTCGATCTGCAGCGAGTTGTACCGGAAGCTGTTGCCGGCAACCGCGACGACGGTCGCGGTGTCCGCGCCCGACCCGCCGCCGAACGTATTGAACAGCGGATTGATGCGGACGATGTCGGTGAGGCTGCGCGAAATGGTCGGCAGCGACTCCTTGACCTGATTCGAGATGTTGTCGGCCGTTCCCGCGCGCGACAGATCAATCGGCGGCGCCTCGGCGACGACGTCGACCGTCTCGGTCACCGACGCGACCTGCAGCTTGAAATCGACCGTCTTCTCGGCTCCGAGCTGGACGTCGATGTTGTCCTGTTTCTCCGGCTTGAAGCCGCTCAGGTCAACGGACACGGTGTACGGTCCGACGCGAACGTTCAGGATGCTGAATCGGCCGTCGGCTCCGGTCACCGTCTCGTAACTGGTGCCCGTCGGCGTATGAATCGCAGTGACGGTCGCGCCGGGAAGCACGCCGCCCTGGTTGTCCGTGACCGTGCCCGCGATGTTGCCGGTCGTTACGGTCTGCGCAGCCGCGCTCGCCGCCCACAACAGAGCGAGACAGAGCACGACCGGCAGGCCCCAGCCAGCCTTAGTACGCAATCTCATCACGTAGTTCTCCCGAATGCTTGAATAACGGACGTTCTAGGTGGAAGAAGAGCGCCCGGATTATAGCAGACCGGGCACGGAAAACCGTGGACCAAGATCGCGGATTCTGGAAGAGAAATTACGGAAAACTGCCGCGAAAATGCCGGCGGTTGCACGGCGGTTTCACGGGCGTTTCGAAAATTTTTCGATCAATCCGGCTGGAGGCCCTTCGACGACGTCTTGGGCGGCGGTTTCAGGATGTACTCCTGGCGGTAATTCAGCGTGTATTTGCCGGGCCGGGCAATCCGGATTTCGATCTTCCGCCGCCGCTTGAGCGGGTCGGGGTTCGACGAATAGTAGCCGAGCACGTAATAGTCGCTCGTTTCCGCGTCGATCTTCTTGAGCGCCCGATCGAAATCGTTCTGGTTGATGACCGCGACGCCACCCGTCTGCTCGGCCAGGACGCGCAGGCTCGTCTGCGTTTCGCGGACGTAGTCCTGCCACTCGTTGGTGTCGACGTTTTCGTCGAGGTCGGGGCCCCCGACCAGCCCCCGTGGATCGATCGTGTAAATCGTCGCGTTCGCGCGGTTGGCATGCCGCGTCACCTCGGCAAGCTCGCCGGCGAGATCCGCCGCGGCGAACTCGTTGTTGTTGGTGTCAGACGAGAACGGGTCCGAATCCGCGATCGGCTGTCCGCTGGAGTCGGTCTGCTGCCCCGGCGAATAGCGTTCGGCTTCGGCTTTCGCCCGCGACTGCGCAAACGGATCGAAATCGTAGCCGTTGCTCACCCAGATGAACGCCTTGCGCCGGTTGTGGACCTGCTCGAGCCTGGTCAGGATGTCGTTGACGGTCGAGAACGCGACGTGCGCGCGATAGCGAACTTCCGGCGGTCCCTGCGATCCCTGCGGCACGTCGATGATGTCGGACGGCTTGAGCCCGTTGCCCGAGATCTTGTTCATCGCTTCGTCCAGGCGCTTGCGGTCGTACGTCATGTCGATCGCAATCGACGATGGACCGGACGACACGATGCCGAACATGTCGCCTTCGTGTACGAGTTCCTTTTCGATCTTCTTGAACAGATCGCGAATCCGTCCGGTGTTCCGGAAATCGAGGTGCAGATCGTCCACGAAGATCAGAAAGATGCGGCCGGACGCATCGCTCGTCGGCCGTGTCGGCGGGAGCAGGATTCCTTCCTGCGGTGCGACGGGCGGCGCCGCGTTGTCCGCGTTGATCACACGGCCGCCGTGCGTCAGCACGAAGCTGACGATGTCCTGGCGGACGCCGTCCTCGTAAACTTCGAAGTCGGATTTATTCAAGTCGGGAATGAACGTGCCCTTGTCGTCGCGGACGATGACATCGCTGGTGACGAGGTCGACGCTCCGTCGAATCACCTGCGACGAAGGCACCGGCGTCGTCGGCGGATTCTGCGGCGCCTGCGCGCTGGGGAGCGCGGCCGCACCGCACGCGCACGCGACGAGGCACAGCGACAGCTTCCGCCAGCTCGGATTGGAACTCATAGAAGGATTATACCTAGAGCGTTGAACGAGTTAGGGCAGGCTGCCGCGGTCGCGCCGGCGGCGAGCGTGGCCGACCTCCGCGCGAATGCTCTCGTAGACGGCCTCGTATCGTTCGAGGCCTTCGTCCACGTCTTCATTCGTCACCCAGCTATCGGGGTTTAGACGTTCCGCGCGGCTTTTCAGCTCCTCGCGTCCCAGCTCGTCCATCTGCCGCTCGGCAATGCGTGCCATGACCTCCGCGTATCGCGCGCGGAGCCTTGCCAGCGGCTCGGCGCCGAGACGCTGAAAAGCGGCAGCCTCCTGGTGCGTCTCACGCTCGACCGCCTGATCGGCGACTTCCGGCATCCGCACCGCTTCGCGGGACGGCCGTTCCACCGCGGAGTCATCGGGGGATGGCGGAGCCTCCGTGGAAAACCGATCGGCCTTTCGCTCGTGACGCCGCTCCGGCGCGCGATGGCGCGGGGCGGGCGCCTCGGAGTCGGATGTCTTGATCTCAGGCGACTGTTTGAGAATGCGGGGCCAGTCGAACTGGACGTCCGGATTGTGTTCCTCGATCAGCCGGATCGCCTCTTCGTCGATCGGACCACGGCCGACACGAATCGCCGGAGGCGTGCGGAAGAAATAAAGGACGCGCTGTCCTCTCGCACCCCGCCGCCGGGCCTGCAGGATCGTCGTCGTCTCGTATCCACGGCGATCTTTCGAGAACCGGAGATGCGGCAGAACCTACTTCCTCTTCTGTTTCGCTGGAGCGGCGGATTTTTTCGAAGCGGCGCGCCCAGCGGGGCGCTTGCCCCGCGAAGCCGCCGGCGCCTTGCGCGCCGGCCGCGCAGTGGTGCGGGGGGACCGTGCCGTTTGAGCGGCCGGACGGCGTCTCGGCTCCTCCTGCGTTGGCGCGGAGCGCTCGGTCCGGGTGGCTGCCGCCGAGCGTTCCACCAGCGTGAATCGCGTCTGATCGCCGATGGTGTGGTAGCTCCACAGTTCCGCTACGTTCACCTGGTTCTCGGCGACCAGCCGCTTGGCAATCTCCACGTTTGCGGCCGGCACGTACAAATGCAATGCGGGCTTGAGCCGCCCGAAGTGCGCCCACTGGGCCATCGCCTCGAGGTGGTTGACGGATTCCCCGGTTTCGACTTCGACGACCGCCTCTATCCGGCGTCCGCGATCCTGTGAGGTGAGAATCAGGTCGGGAAACACCTGGCCCGGTCCGGATTTGACTCCGGCAGTCTGCTCCTCGCCGACGTTCGCAGCCACGTCATGCCGGCGCTTGAGTTTCGCCTGCAGCAGCCGGATGATCCGGTCATGCTCGAGCTGCTCTCGAACGGGTCGCACCAGGATGGGACTCACGAGGCCTCCGGGCGGTGAAAGATAACCCGTAATCTTAATCCAGATTCGCGACTCATGTATAGTGGGGCATCCGCGCTCCACCCCGGCAGCTTGACGCGCATGTCTTTTGCCCACAGAATGATGCGGTGATCGCGCCGCCGGAGGACGGACAGCCCGCCTCCGCTCCCCGAACCATTCTCATCGTGGACGACGACCGATCCGTGGCTGATACGTTCGCCAGGATTCTCAAGCTCGAGGGATTCAACGTCGAGACGGCCTTCAACGCCGAGGAGGGCCTGGGGCTGGCCAGCAACGCCAACCCCGCCGCCATCATCCTCGACATGCGGATGCCCATTACCAACGGTCTCCAGTTCCTCAAAATGGTCCGGGATCTGCCCGACTTGAAGACGACACCGGTGGCGATCGTCACCGGCGATTACTTCCTGCCGGAGCCGATTCAGGCCGAACTCAAACAGCTCGGCGCGGAAATCCGCTTCAAGCCGCTCTGGCTCGAGGACCTGATTACTCTCGCCCGCTCGCTGGTTCAGGCGTGAACGACCGATTCCTCAAGGCCTGCCGACGCGAGCCGGTCGACGTGGTACCCGTCTGGTTCATGCGCCAGGCCGGCCGCTACATGGCAGACTATCGCGCGCTGCGCCAGCGATATTCCCTGCTGGAGATCTGTCGCAACCCCGAGCTGGCCGTCGCGGTGACGCTGCAGCCGGTCGATCTCATCGAAGTCGACGCGGCGATCCTTTTTTCCGACCTCCTGCTGCCCTTTGCGCCAATGGGCCTGGACTTCGACTTCGTCAAAGGCGAAGGACCCGCGATCAAGGAACCGATCCGGGCGGCCGCGGACGTCGCACGGCTGCGGCGCTTCGAACCGCGCCGGGCGATGGCCCACGTGCTCACGACGATCCGACTTCTGCGCGGGGAACTCGAGGGCCGTGTCCCGCTCATCGGGTTCGGCGGCGCGCCGTTCACGCTCGGGGCGTACGCGATCGAAGGGGGGCCATCGACCACGTATGCGAAGACGAAGACGTTCATGTACGCCCAGCCCTCCGCATGGCACCGGCTCTGTGAAACATTCGCGACAACGATGGCGGATTATCTGCGCGCGCAGGTCGAAGCCGGAGTGCAGGCCGTACAAATCTTCGACTCCTGGGCCGGACAGCTCTCGCGCGCCGACTACCGTGAGTTCGCACTGCCCCATTCGAAGTTCATATTCGACGCGCTGTCGGACCTTGGCGTTCCGCTGGTGCATTTCGGTGTCGGCACGACGGCCATTCTGACCGACATGGCGGAGGCCGGCGGCAGCGTGATCGGCGTGGACTGGCGCCTGCCGCTCGACGAAGCCTGGCGGATCGTCGGCGACGATCGCGCCATCCAGGGCAACCTCGATCCGACGACGCTTCTCGCGCCAGTCGAACGTCTCCTGTCGGCGGCAGACGACGTGCTGCTGCGCGCGGACGGGCGACCCGGTCACATTTTCAATCTCGGACACGGCGTTCTTCCCTCGACGCCGCTCGAACACGTGCAGGCCCTGGCGCGTCATGTCCACGGGTATCGCCCCGTCGGTTGACCTCGTCGTCGTCGGGGCGGGCATCACGGGCCTGACGGCGGCGTTCGAGGCGCAGAAACGCGGGCTGAGCGTGGCGGTCCTCGAGGCATCGAACCGCCCGGGCGGGCTGATCCACACGGACGAGACGAACGGTTTCACGATCGAGGCTGGGCCGGATTCGCTGCTCGCGCAGAAACGCGCCGGCGTCGAACTGTGCCGGGATCTCGGTCTGCTCGACCACCTGCAGACGGTCACGCCTCCGCGGAGTGCGTACGTGCTCAAGGGACGCGCGCTGCATCGTCTGCCTGCGCCATCGCTCCTCGGGCTGCCCGTCGGCTGGCGCGCGCTGGTTCGGTACGACTTGCTCTCTCCGAGTGAGCGTCTCCGCCTCGCGCTCGAGCGCTGGATTCCGCCGCGGCGCGGCGAAGGCGATGAGTCCGTGGCGGCGTTCTTCCGTCGCCGGTTTGGACGCGCCACGGTGGACCTGATCGCGCAACCGCTTCTCGGGGGCATTCACTCCGGCGACATCAATCAGCTCTCGATGCATCGCCTCTTTCCGCGCCTCGTCGAGATGGAGCGGCAGCGTGGCCACGTGCTGGAGTTGCGCACGCCCGCGACCCCGCGACGCCGGAAACCTGTCTTCGTCGCACCCGTAGAAGGGATGGGCGCAATCGTTGGCGCGCTTACGGCCCGACTGGGCAGCGCCTTTACGACGGGTGCGAAGGTCAATCGAATCGAGAGCGCCCCGGACGGTTGGCGGATCCGGACGGCGCAAGACCGACCATCGCTGACCGCACGTTCGGTCGTCCTCGCGGTGCCGGCATACGCAGCCGCCTCACTCCTGCAGCCGATCGATCAAGAGGCGTCGCGTCTCTGCGCTGAAATTCCGTACGCCTCGAGCGCGGGCGTCGCGCTGGCGTGGCGGCGAGACGAGGTCGCGCACCCGCTCTCGGGTCCCGGCTTCGTCGTGGCGCGCCGCTATAGCGACGTGCGGATCACCGCCTGCACGTGGGTTTCGTCGAAGTGGAAGCATCGCGCGCCCGAAGGCATGGTCCTGCTGCGGGCGTTCATTGGAGGGGCTCACGATCCGAACGCGGTCGATCTCGACGATCGCACGCTGATCGAAATCGTGCGGCGCGATCTGCAACACGTGCTCGGGATCGCGGCGACGCCGGCGCTGACACGCGTCTACCGGTGGCGGATGGCCAGCGTACAGCACAATATCGGTCAAGGCGCGCGCGTCGCGTCGATCGAGGCGCGGCTCGCCGCGCATCCAGGACTCGTCGTCGCGGGCGGCGGGTTCCGCGCCGTCGGGATACCTGACTGCATCGCCGACGCGCGGGCGGTCGTCGAACGAATCATCACCTCAGGGAGCAGCAGATGAAGGCATGGCGGATCCCCACGGCGCTCCTCGTATGTGCCCTCGTGCTCGTACCCCTTCACGCACAGCAGCGGCAGTCACCCGACCTGGACAGGATTCTCGCCGACATCCGGGCGAAGGACCACGGACAGCTTGCGATCTCGGAGGAAGACGGAAGATTCCTGCGCATCCTCGTCGCGTCCACGCACCGGAAGCGGGCACTCGAGATCGGCGGCGCGAGCGGCTACAGCGCGATCTGGATGGGCCAGGCGCTTCGCATGACCGGCGGCAAGCTGGTGACGATCGAATACGACCCGGTCCGCGCGAAGGAACTTGCCGACAACATCCAGAAAGCGGGGATGAACGACGTCGTCCAGGTCGTCGCCGGCGATGCCTTCACGGAGATCCCGAAGCTGCAGGGCACGTTCGATTTCGTGTTCCTCGACGCGTGGAAGCGCGACTACAAGCGCTTCCTCGACCTCGTCCTGCCGCGCCTCGACGCCGGCGGTCTCTTCACCGCCCACAACGTCGTCAACAAGCGGACCGAGATGGGGGACTATCTGAACGCCATTCAGCACAGCGCGTCGCTGTGGACGACGATCGTTGCACCTTCGGGTGAAGGCATATCGATCTCGTACAAGCTCAAATGACGGGCTCAGATGATTTTCTGGCCGAGCGCCGACAGCGCGAGTTCCACACCGAGCGTCGCGGTGGCGTTTCGATCGTCGAGGATGGGATTGACTTCCACGAGATCGAGCGCGCACAGCAGCCCCGAGTCCGCAATCATCTCCATCATCATGTGCGCTTCGCGGTAGTCGAGGCCGCCTTTCACGGGCGTGCCCACGCCCGGCGCGATCGTTGGATCGCACACGTCGAGGTCGAACGATACATGCACACCGGCCCCATCTGCGCCGGCGATGGCGAGCGCCTGTTCGACGACGGCGGCGATCCCGGCCCGATCGATGTCCTTCATCGTGAAGACGTGGACGTCCGAACCGCGGATCCGCTCCTTTTCGCGTTCGTCGAGGTTACGAATGCCTATGAGGACCGTACGCGATGGCAGGATCTTCGGTGAGAAGCCGCCGATCCGCGAGAGCTCCGCCGGCTCGGGGCCGAGCAGCGCCGCCAGCGGCATGCCATGGACGTTGCCGCTGCCCGACGTCGCCGGCGTATTCATGTCGCCGTGCGCGTCGACCCACAGGAGACCTAAGGGCCTGCCCGAGCGTCTCAGATAATCGGCGGACGCAGCGACGGAGCCTGCGCCGAGCGAGTGATCGCCGCCGAGAACGAGCGGAAGGGCGCCTTTCTCGAGCGCTGTCAGCGACGTTCGGTACAGCTTCTCGCACACGCGGGCGATCTCGCGGATGTATTTTTTGTGCGGATCGCCGAAGCTCTTGGTCTCGGGGATGGGGGCGACGAGGTCGCCGGTATCCAGAACGGAAATGCCCATGGCGGCGAGGCGTTCACCGAGGCCGGCGATGCGCAGGGCCGATGGGCCCATGTCGACGCCGCGGCGGTTTCCGCCAAGGTCGAGCGAGACGCCGATTACGTGAACGGGCTGGGCCATCGCGGCCTAGCATATCGCGCCGGATGATCCGGGCGCGTCACGCGCCCGCGTCGCCGCAAGGTACCGGATGATCCGCGGGTGGGCCGCTCGCGAGGAATGCCGCAAGGTACCGGATGATCCGCGGGTGGGCCGCTCGCGAGGAATGCCGCAAGGTACTGGATGATCCGTGGGTGGGGCCGCCCGCGACGACAAAAATTGACGCTGGCGGTAACGTCCTGATATTGTGTAGGTTGTGGCAGCGAGCCCGTCCGTATGGGGCGGTCGGACGCTGGCGCGCGAGGGAGCAGCAGGCATGAAACGCTTTGAGGTCGGATCCCGCGTGGTCGAACCGACCTACGGGCTCGGTTCAGTGATCGCCGTCGAGGACGCTTACACGCGCGTGCAGTTCGACGAGCACGGCGTCAAGAAATTCCTCACGAGCATGTCGAAGCTGGAACCGAGCAGCGAGCCGGCGCCGGCTGGCGTGCGCGGAGCGGGAAAGGTGCGCAAGAAACGCGCGCCGAAGAAAGTCGAAGCCGCCGTCGTGGCCGACGCAGAGTAATCACACCCGACGGCCGTCGGCTGCTACCGTTTTCGAATCCTTACATACACGCTCCAGCGGCACTGCACGCGGTTGTGTCTCGGTCACTCGTGTGATCAGGCGCGGTGCTGAAGGAAGCCTTCGAACGCTGTGCACTCGGGCTTCGGCTGCGAAACCGGACGCGCGAGCTTCCCTACTTTTTCTTCCCGCTCGAGCGGCTGCTGGACTTGCGGCTGGAACTGCTCTTCTTGCGGCTGCTCTTCGTCTCGCCCGACTTGCGCCGCTGCTTGTTCACCGTAGCGGCCGCGATCTGCTTCGCGCGTTTCGTGCTGCGGCCCTCCTTCTTTTCCGACTCCTTGATGTGCTCGTACTGCCGCTCGCGTTTCGCGCTCTTGACGCCTCGTGGTGGCATCCGTACACCTCCTCGGATCGGCGAGCAATATTCGTGCTCGTGCTACGATCGGTGGCTGCATTGACCCGGTAGCTCAGTGGTAGAGCATCTGACTTTTAATCAGAGGGTCGTGGGTTCGATCCCCACCCGGGTCACTTCGAAAGACTGACGCAAAGAAGGACCAGCAGAGACGTGTATCCCGTCCTGTTCCGCATCGGCTCGTTCGAGATCACGAGCTTCGGCGTCATGGTCGCGCTCGGCGCGCTCGCGGGACTGCTCGTGTTCCGCAAGGAGCTGCGGCGCAGCGGCCTTCCCGAGGCGGCGATCGACGCGGCGGTGTACGGCCTGGTCGGCGGACTCGTCGGTGCAAAGCTGCTTTACGTCTTCGAGCATCTGCAGGAGAGTTCGTTCTGGGCCCTCGCGCTCGATCGCGGCGGCATGAGCTGGTTCGGCGGGTTCGTCGGAGGCGTCGGCGCCGGGTTCGCGATGATGCGGCTGAAACGCTGGCCACCGATGGCGGTCCTGGCTGCCGCGGCGCCGGCGCTCGCCGTCGGCCAGATGCTCGGCCGGATCGGCTGCTTCCTCGTCGGTGACGACTACGGTCATCCCACGTCGCTCCCGTGGGGCGTCGCCTTCCCGCAGGGGCTTCCTCCGACACTGGAGCGAGTGCATCCGACCCAGTTGTACGAGGCGGCGTTTCTCGCGCTGCTCGCGTGGGTGCTGATCCGCTGGCGACGCCGCGGCGTACCAGACCGCATCGTGCTCGGGCGATACCTCCTCCTCGCGGGCGCCTTCCGGTTCGGCCTCGAATTCCTCCGGGTCAACGTCCGGGTCCTCGGGCCCTTCACTGTCGCGCATCTCTTCGCGCTGCTGATCGTCGTGCTCGGCCTCGCACTGCTCGCGTGGCGTCCGGCGCGGCACGAGCCCGTCCGCGTCGTCAGCCGCAGCGCCTGAAATTTTTTCGCGCCACACACGCGATCGACCGTTTTCGCGGGTCCGCGTTTGTGCTATCGTGTGCGCCGGCCGCACATCCCACGTCCATCGGACAGCGCGTTTCCTGGTCCAGCGGCCGACTACTGAAAACCTGAGTGAGCTGATCCCGGCGCCCTCGTCGGCGCCGACGTCGATCGGTTCCTGCACGCGTAGAAACCGGGCAGCGTTCTTGCTGTGCGCCGCGAAAGACGACGGCGGATCGCCAGAGAACGGAGTCGGCAGCATGTCCGAATTGCGCACAGAGACGCCGGTGGCTGGGGTCATAGGCGCCGAGTCGGCCGCCATTGCCGTGCCGCTCGTGCTGGTCGCGGACGCGAATCGCGCGTCGCGCACGCGCCGCGCGCGGCAGCTCGAACAGCGCGGATATCGCGTCTGCGTCTCACGGACACCATTCGAGACGATCGTGAAGGCGTCCTGCCACCTGCCCGACGTGATCCTCGTCGATGCTTCGCTCGGCGAAGGCGACATCGAGAGCACGACGGCGTTGCTCTCGACCTGCCCGGCGACCGCACACATTCCTCTCGTCCGGCTGGCCGCGGGGCAACGGCTGCCGGTGCTCCCGCAGCGCTCCTCCGCGTAACCCATCCGGAACTTACATACCGCTGACGTATTTCTGAACGCGGCGTGTGCAGCGGCGATAACCAGCCCGCACGCGAGTGGCCTTGATGCTGCATGCCGCCTGGGCGGAGGAGATGTGCGAAAGCTGGCACACGTTCGAAATGTCGGGACGCTGGGCTGAAGAGGCCATCAAAGCACAGCTCCGCGATCTGACAGAGCACACGCGCAAATTGCGCCAGGAACTCGAAACCCTGATCAGCGGACCCGAAACACCGCGCTCGCGGCGATTCCTTCGCCAGAACGGATCACCGAAAGACCCCGACGCGCGGGGTGTCTCAGACGAGAGCACTCCGCGTCGAAAACGGTAGAGCCCGCCTCCCGATCCGCGCCGTCGACCACCCCAGCCCGCACCGTCGACCGCCGCAACGGCGGAGGTATACTCGCGGCACGTTCTGCGCGAAACGACTTCCGAGAGGCCGCCATGAAGAAGGTGCAGATCCAGGGTGTCCACCACATCACGATCGTCGGATCGACGAAGCAAAGCGCCATCGACTTCTGGCAGGGCGCCCTGGGAATGCCATTCGTGCTCGAGCAGCCGAACCTCGGAAAGCCTGACGAGAACCATCTGTACTTCGACCCCGGCGACGGACGCCTGCTGACGGTCTTCACGAACGAATCACGCGAGGACGCGCGCCGGGACGCACCGCGGGAGATCGGCTGCGTCGAGCACATTGCGTTCAACGTGTCGCGCGCAACGTTTCAGCAGGCGCCCGCGCGCCTGCGCGAACGCGGCATCGACTTCATCCAGCGCGATCGCGGCTTCATGGATTCCATCTATCTGCACGATCCCAACGGGATGAAAGTGGAGCTCGCCTGCTACAAGTTCGAGCCGCCGGAAGGTGTTCGCGCAGTGGACGTCCTCATGAAAGCCCACGCGCTCCGCGTCAGCCGCGGCGATCATCACGTGACCGACGAACACCTCGCCGATGCCATCGAGGAATTGCTCGCCGACCGTCCGCGCTTGTCGGAAACCGTGCGGCGATAAACGGCACGACTCCTGCTGACCGCTGCACCCACAACCAGCAGACTGGCTCAACCGCGTCACCCGAGGTAGCAGATGCGCAAAGACAAAACGGCTCGAAGGCTCCGGACTGCCGCGGTTTGGGCCTGCCTGGCCGCCGCTGTTCTCGTCCCGCGGCGCGCATCGGCGCAGGGCTTCATCAGCGTGTCCTACGGTTACAACTTCGGCGGAGACACGGGATGCCGGAGCGCCACGGATTGCCGGAACAAGAACTGGAACTGGGGCGGATCCCTGGGCTCGCTCGGTTCGGTGGTCGGCTTCGAGACCGAGCTGACGCACGAAGCGGACTTCACCGGCGAGCGGACCAACCCGACTTCCGTGACGACGCTGATGGGCGACTTCATGCTGGCGCCGCGGTTCTCGATCGTGCAGCCGTACGGTCTCATCGGCTTCGGCGCGATCAAGACGAAGGTCGAGGGACCGGGCAACACGGAGGACTCGCAGACCCACGCGGGGTGGACGATCGGCGCGGGCGTCGCCGTATTCGTGCAGAAGCACATCGGGCTGAAAGGCGACGTGCGCTACTACCACTCGTTCCAGAAAATCGATCTGCTCGGCATAGGCATCGATCTCGGTCAGAACAAGCTCGATTTCGGCCGCGCCGCATTGGGCGTGCTTTTCAGGTTCTGATGCACGCGGCCATGCGCACGCAGGCCTGCTCGCAACGATGACGGAGATCATCTACACAGGACGGCGGCTGTGGAAGGACCGGTGGTCCACGGCCGCCGCGATCCTCGTCTCTGCACTCGGCGCCGGCTTGAACACCGCGCTGTTCGCGATCGTGTACGGCGTGCTCCTGCGGCCGCTTCCCTATTCCGACGCGGATCGGCTCGCCGTCATGGACGTCTCGGTCTCCGTCGCCAGCCTGCCCGAGTGGCGCGCGGCACTCCCCGCCTTCTCGAGCGTGTCGGGCTACGCGAGCGAAGGCTTCACGGTTCGCGGGATATCGGAGCCCCGCTTCCTGCCGGTCGCCGTCGTGGACGAGACGTTCTTCGCGACGCTCGGCACTACGCCAGCAGTCGGACGAGTCTTCGCTACCGACGACGGTCCCGCTGTTGCCGTCGTCAGCGAGCGCTTCGCCCGCGGCATCGACGGATCCGTCGCTTCGCTGATCGGGCGATCGATGACGATCGGCGACGCCTCGGTGACCGTCATCGGCGTCATGCCGGCGCGTTTCGCGTTTCCGTCAGATGGAACTGACGTCTGGATTCCTGCGGCGGCAGTCCGTGGTGTCGCATTCGACCGATCGAACGACGAGCGTCGTCTGCGGCTGTTCGGCAGGCTGTCGCGCGGCACGACGATCGCTGCCGCACGTGTGCAAATGGAGCGCGCGCGTACTGCGCTCGACCCGCAGGCGCGGCACGCGGAAGAAATGACTGCCAACGTGGAATTGCTGCGCGAGCGGCTGCTCGCTCCCGTCCGGCCGATGCTGCTGGCATTCACCGCTGCAGCCGCCATCGTCCTGCTGGTGGCGTGTGCCAACGTCGCCACCATCCTGGTCGGCCGCACCGTCGCCCGCCGACGCGAGC
>Ga0310810_10003645_pt1 | contig 16855 bp, 11 predicted proteins | sample NCmetagenome_FD_207641 | JGI IMG/M metagenome (GOLD analysis project Ga0310810, IMG submission 207641) | Soil microbial communities from experimental microcosm in Duke University, North Carolina, United States - NC | ecosystem: Engineered > Artificial ecosystem > Soil microcosm > Unclassified ... | reverse complement strand
AGCGCGGGTCCAGTCGATGGCTGCGCCATGCGACGTCGAGCAGCGATTCCGCCGCGGCGAGCCGGCGCTCGTCGCCGGGCAGCCGCTCGCGCGCGGCGGACGCTTCGCCGGTCAGTGCCGAACCGAAGCGCAGCCCGTTGAAGCCGAGCGACACGTGTCCGACGAGCAGGGCGCGCGCCGCGTCGGCCCGCGCGTCGGACGGCAGGCCCTCGCGCACGCGCTCCGGGCGCAGCAGCGCGACGACCGCGATCGCGGCCAGCGTGGCGAGCACGGCGAGAAAGATGAAGATGGGCATCGGCCGGTCGGCCCCGGCCGGCGCGGCTCGCGCCGACTCCGGCCGGTCGGCCGGCGAAGCGGCGCGCGGCGGATTCTCGGAAGGCAGGGGAGGTGTCGTCATGGCGTGAGCGGCCGAACGCTGCCGCGTCCGCCAACATGGGGGCGTGCGCGGGGCCGCGTCAAGCCTAAGGCGACGCGCTCAACCCCGGCGTCGCCGCGCCGGTCCCAGGCCGATTGACGGGTGGGCGCGAAGAGCCTACGGCTACCGGGCGCCGCGGCCGCTCCCCAGTGGCGCTCCTCGAGAGAGAGAGTCTGCCATGCGTGGCGCCGCCCTCACGACCGTCCTGAGCTTCGCGTTCCTCGCCGCCTTCACGCCCGCCGCCCGCGCCGAGGGCGACGGTCCGCGCGCACTCATGGACCGCGGCCGCATGCGCGACGCCGCGGCCGCCGCCGATGCGCGGCTGCGCTCGGCGCCCGACGACCTCGAGGCGCTGTGCGTGCTGTCCCGCCTGCGCGCGCGGCAACAGCGCTACGACGAGGCCACGCGCCTCGCCGAGCACGCCGTCGCCACGTCGCCGAAGAGCGCGGACGCGCACTACGCGCTCGCCGAAGTCTCGGGCACGCAGGCGCAGCACGCCGGAGTCTTCAAGCAGATGAGCCTGGGGCGGCGCTTCAAGAAGGAGGACGACGCGGCTCTGGCCCTGGATCCGCACCACGTCGACGCGATGGAAGCGATGATCGAGTTCTACACGAGCGCGCCCGGCATGCTCGGCGGCGATCGCCAGAAGGCGGCGGCGCTGACCGAAGAGCTGGTGAAGGTGAACCCGACCGAGGGCTGGCTGCAGAAGGCCCAGAACGCGTTCGCCGCGAAGGACTCGATCTCCGGCGAAACGTGCCTGCGCAAGGCCGCCGAGCTGGGAGGCGGGGACGCGAAACTCGCGCTCGCGAACCGCCTCGCCCAGCCATGGCGCAAGCCCGACGAAGCCGAGCGCCTGGCGCGCGACGTGGCGACCGCCGAGCCGTGGCGCACCGGCGCCTGGTCGGTGCTGGCGATGCGCGACGCGATGGCGAAGCGCTGGCCCGAGCTGGACGCGACGCTGGCCGAATCCGAAAAGGCCGTGCCCGGCAACCTCGGGCCCCACTACCAGGCGGCGCGCGTCCTGATCACGAGCGGCGGCGAGCCGGCGCGGGCCGAGGCGCTGCTGAGGCGCTATCTGAGCGTGGAGCCCGAGATCGGCCAGCCGTCGTGGGCGGCCGCGCACTGGCGGCTCGGACTCGCCCTCGAGCAGGAGGGCAAGAAGGCGGACGCGCGCGCCGAAGTCGAGACGGCGCTCAAGCTCGATCCTTCGCTCGACGCCGCGAAGAAGGATCTCGAGCGCCTCGGGCACTGAGGGCGGGTGGCGGTCGCCCTGACCGTCGCGCTCCACCCGTGCACGGCGTGTCGCATGAGGTCGCCGCCGGTGTGGCGCGATCGCCTCCCGCACTCCGCGTAGTCTTTGAGCGGGCGCAGCGTCCCTGATATCTTGGCCGACGCTCACGCACCGACCTCAGGGCCGCTGCGACGCCACGACCCACAGACCCACGGAGGGCACGGATCTCATGGCGGTTGCCCGCTTCCTCCAGGTTTCGGATCTGCACCTGGGCCGTCCCTTCGGCTGGTTGGCCGCCGACCGGCGCGCCGATCGCCGCGCCGATCAGCGCAAGGCGCTCGAACGCCTCGTCAAGGAGGCCATCGAACGCGGCGCGCACGCGATCCTGATTCCGGGCGACCTCTTCGATCAGGAGGGCGTCGACGCCGAGACCATGGCGTTCGCGCTGCACGCGTTCCGCGTGACCGGCTGTCCGCCCGTGCTCATCGCGCCCGGCAACCACGATCCGTGGTCCGAATCCAGCCACAACTGGAGCCCGCGCCTTCTGAAGGCGCGCGGCGTGACGTGGCCCGACCACGTGAAGCTGTTCACGACGCCGTACTGGAGCACGATCAAACTCGATTCGCTTCCCGGCGTGCGTTTCTGGGGGCGGTGCTTCACGTCGAACGGCGCGAACAGCGAGCGGCCGCTGGCCGCGGCCTCGCTGCGCGAGATCGGCACCGCCGATCCGTCGGGCTTCGACATCGCGCTGTTCCACGGCTCGCGTGAAGGCCAGACGCCGCCCGGGCAGCTCGTGACCGCGCCGTTCAGCGACGCGGAGGCGCAGTCCGCGCCGTTTGCGTACTCGGCGGTCGGCCACTACCACGCCGGATCGCGGCTCGGCTCGAGCGGCGAGAAGTCGGGCGGCGTGAAGCTGGCCTACGCGGGCTCGGCGGTCGCCATCGACACGACCGAGCTCGGCCACCACGGCGCGCTCGACGTACGCGTCGAGTACGGCTTCCGCCAGCCGTTCGTCGAGATCGAGTTCGTGGAGCTGGACCCGCGCAACGTCTACGACGTGACGTGCGACCTGTCGGGCGCCGCGAGCGCGGAGGAGATCGATCGCCGCGTGAAGAAGGCCCTCGACGACGCCGGCGTGCTCGAGAAGGACATCGCGACGCTGCGCCTCAAGGGCCGGCTGGTGAAGGGTGTGCGCTACGCCGGGCCCGGGCCGGAGCTGCGCCAGCGCGCGTTCCACCTCAGGCTCGACCTGCGCACGGTGCGGCCCGACTACGACCTCGAGGAATACATGATGAAGGGACCGACGACGACGGAGGAGCGCTTCGCGTGCGCGCTGCTCCAGAAGCTCGTCGAGGAACGCGATCCCGAGAAGCGCGCGGTGATCGAAAGCGCGATCTACTACGGACTCGACGCGTTCCGCCTGCGCGAAGTCACGCCGTCGTACGAAGAGTTCGGCGCGTGAAGCTCCTGCGCATCAAGGTCGACGGCTTCGGGCCGCTCAAGTGCGAGTTCGACTTCAAGCCCGACAAGATGACCGTGCTGGTCGACGACAACGAACGCGGCAAGTCGAGCCTGCTCGCCGCCATCACCGCCGCGCTGTACGGCCTCGACGACGACAAGCGCACGTACCGTCTGATCACGCCGATCGAACGCTGGCGCCCGTGGCAGGGCGGCGCGTACCGCGTCGAGCTGGACTACGAGCTGGGCGGGCACCGCCACAGCATCCATCGCGACTTCGAGAAGAACACGGTCGAGGTGTGGAACGAGCGCGGACAGCAGATCACCGAGGAGTTCCGCGCCGGCAAGGACGAATACCTGATCGGCAAGAAGCTGCTCGGACTCGACCTCGCGGAGTTCGAGAAATGCGCGCTGGTGCTGCAGGGCGAACTCGATCAGGTCGTGCCCGGCGACGAGAAAACGCGGCGCGGCTCGACGCTGCACGCGCGCCTCGAGAACGCCGCGGACACGAAGGTCGGCGACACGAACGCCACCGAGGCGCTGCAGGTGCTGGACGGCGCGCTGCGCCGCTACGACTGTCCCGAGCTCGACAGCACGGTCAACGTGGAGAACGCCATCAAAGCGCTGGAAGCCAAGCTCGGCATGCTCGAGACCGACCTGAAGACGCTCGAGCACGAGCAGACGCAGCTGGCCGGCCCGGTCGACGAGTTGGCGCGGATCTCCGAGGACGAGAAAGTCGCGCGCGACGCGCTGACGCGGCTCGACGCGGAGCGGCGCGGCAGCATGGCGAGCGAACTGAGGCGTCAGGTCAAGAGTCACGCCGAGCAGAAGCTGGCGCTCGACGCGTTGAAGAAGGAGGCCGAGGGCCTGCGCGGGGTCGCCCACCTCTCGACGCACGCCGAGGCCGAACTGCGCGAGACGATCGCGCGCTACGAGGAGGCGCAGCGCAACCTCGAAACGCTGGAGGGACGGCGCCGCGACGAGCAGGCGCGCGAGCGCAAGGCGCTCGAGACCGAGAGCGAGTCGCTCACCGCGTACGCGAACTGTGCGTCCGGCGACGCGGACCGCTTCGTGGCCATGGCCGCGGAGATCCGGCGCATCGCCGAGGAAGATGGCCGGCTGCGCTCCGAGGTGTTCAACCTGCGCGATTCGCTGGCCGGCACGGGCTGGGAGCCGGAGCGCATCAACTTCCTCAAGGGCCGCTTCGCCGGGCTGCCCGAGGAGAAGCAGAAGCTGATGCGCGGCCAGTCGGAGGTCGCGCTCGCGTTCCAGACCGAGGTCGCGGGACTCGAACAGCAGCGCACCGAGAGCACCGAGACGCTGCGCGACATCGACACGCTGCGCAACGCGCGGCGCATGCCGGGCTGGTTCCTCGTCGCGCTCGGCCTCGGTGGGGCCGCGGCTGGTGCGGTGCTCATCGCGGTCAATGGGCAGATGGGTCTGTGGACCTCGCTCATCGCGGGCGGCGCGCTGAGCATGATCGCCGGCGTCATCATGCTGGTGACGGGCGGCAACGCGCGCCAGGTCGAACGCGAAGCCGCGCTGCACGAGCTCAGCGACGCGCAGCGCCGCTTGAACCAGCTGCGCAGCAAGCGCGCCGAGACCGAAGTCGGGCTCGCCGAGATGTCGCGTGAAATGGGCTACCGCGACCCGATCGATCTCGTGCGCGAGTGGACGGAGTACTGGCGTCTCTCCGAGGAGAACGGCCCGGTGCTGCGCGCCGAAGCCCAGCTGCTCGCGCTCGAGTCGCAGAAGAAGAGCGTGCTCGAGGAGACCAAGACACTGCTGCAGAAGGTGGGCGGCGGCATCCCCGATCCCTCGTATCTCGAGCGCGTGGCCGGCGGCATTCGTCACCTCAGCGTGGTCAAGCAGCGCATGACCGAGATGGAGCGCAGCTGGTCGTGGATCGACGAGGAGAAGCGCGTCGCCGAGGCCGCGGCGACCGGGCTCAAGCAGCGCGCCATCGGCATGCTGCAGGCCGCCGGCCTCGCGTACGACCCGCAGCGCCCTTGGGCCGATCACGTCGCGGACATCGCCGAGCGCAGCAAGGACCGCTCACGCTACACGCTGCTCCACGATCAGCTCATTCCCCAGGCCGAGAAGCAGATGCGGCCGGCCGAGGAAATCGCGCAGCTCGAGAGCCAGCTCAAGACGCTCGAAGCCGAAGGTGGCGCGGGCGACGAGAGCGCGTCCGGTCGCGCGCCGCTCGACATCGAGCACGAGGCGCAGCGCAATCGCGAGGCGCTCGACCAGATCCAGCGCCGCCGCTCGGACCTCCGCCTGCAGGTCGACGAGACGCTGCGCCGTCACAGCGTCGAGCACCCCGAGAAGCTCGCCGAGAAGGAGCGCCTCGATCACGCGCTCGGCCGCGCGAAGCGCTTCAAGACCGCCGTGGAGATGGCCCGCGCCACGATCGAGCAGGTCGCGCTCGAGACGCACCGGCGCTGGGCCGAGCACCTCAATCAGCGCGTCAGCCAGCTGCTGTCGGCGGTGGGCACGCAGATGCAGGAGCTGCGCTTCGGCGAGGACCTGGACTTCTCGGTGCGCTTCGCGAACGGGCAGCGCTCGGCGCGCGGCAAGGCCGTGCTGCAGATCTCGAGCGGCGCGCGCGACCAGCTGCACCTGGCGGTGCGCCTCGCGATCAGCGAGTACCTGTCGCGCGGCCAGGAACCGCTGCCGTTCCTCATCGACGACGCGTTCGCCACGAGCGACGACGACCGCACGCGCGCCGCGATGAAGCTGCTGCTCGAGCATTTCTCGAAGCGCCACCAGATCCTGCTCGTCACGTGTCACCGCAAGCGCTACGAAGCGCTGGCCGCCCTCGATCCCGAGCTCTACGCCGACCGCGTGCAGTGGCTGGACGCGAAGCGCGTCGCGGCCTCGAGCTGACGTCGCGCGTTCCCGCGTCGCCTTCACCGCTCTGCCGTCGGAGATCCGCATGACCGCCCCCGCCCGCTGGTCGCTGTTCGTCCTCGCGCTCGTCGCCGTGGTCGGCGCCGGCGCCTCGCCCGCCCCGCAAGCGATCTCGGGATTCCGTGCCGCGGACGCCGATGCCGAGCGCGCCCGCGAGACGATCGCCGCGAACGTGCCGCGCGCCGATTCGCTGCGCCGGCATCTGCGCATCCTGACCGCCGAGCCGCACGTCGCCGGCACCGCCGCCGACCGCGCGACCGCGGAGTACGTGCGCCAGCGCCTCGCGGCCTACGGCTGGGACGCGCGCATCGAGACGGTGCCCGTGTACCTCAACTACCCGACGGAGTCGCGGCTCGAGCTGGTCGAGCCGGCGCGCACGCCGCTGGCGACGCGCGAGAAGGGCGCGGCGTGGGACAAGGACGCGTACGACGGCCGCGCGTTCGACGGCTTCCACGGCTACGGCGCGGCGGGCGAAGTCACGGCGCCCGTCGTGTACGCGAACTACGGGGACGTCGACGATCTGAAGAAGCTCGGCGAGTTGGGCATCGACGTGCGCGGCAAGATCGTGCTCGTGCGCTACGGGAAGATCTTCCGCGGTCTCAAGGTGCGAAACGCCGAGCGCGCGGGCGCGGCGGCGGTCGTCATCTACAGCGACCCGCTGGACGACGGCTTCGCGAAAGCCGACGCGTATCCGCGTGGCCCCGGCCGGCCCGACGACGCGATCCAGCGCGGCAGCGTGCAGTTCCTGTCGGAGAGCCCCGGCGATCCGACGACGCCGGGCTGGGCGTCGACCGAGGGCGGCAAGCGCCTGAAGCCGTCCGAGGCGCGCGGCATTCCGCGCATTCCTTCGCTGCCGATCGCGTTCGCCGAGGCGCAGAAGATCCTCGAGGCGCTCGAGGGCCCGCAGTCGCCGAGCGCGTGGCAGGGCGGGCTGCCGCTCACGTACCACGTCGGCCCGGGCCCGGCGAAGCTGCACCTGAAGACCGGCCAGGACTACGCGGTGCGCCCCATCTGGAACGTGATCGCGACGCTCAAGGGCCGCGAGGCGCCCGACCAGTGGGTCGTGTGCGGGAATCACCGCGACGCGTGGACGTTCGGCGCGGTCGATCCCAACAGCGGCACGATCTGCATGCTGGAGATGGCGCGCGCCATCGGCGAGCTGGCGAAGACCGGCTGGCGCCCGCGGCGCTCGATCGTGCTGTGCTCGTGGGACGGCGAAGAGTACGGACTGCTCGGCTCCACCGAGTTCTGCGAGCAGCACGCCCAAGAACTGAGCGCGAAGGCCGTCGCCTATCTGAACGTCGACGTCGCGGTCGGCGGCCGCGACTTCCGCGTGAACGGCTCGCAGGCTCTCGCCGACGTCATCGTCGAGGCCATGCGCGACGTGCAGGATCCGGGGCGCGCGGGCAGCGTCTACGACGTGGCGCGCACGAAAGCGTGGAGCGAAGGCAAGGTCGGCTGGGCGCAGCGCAATCGCGAACGGCGTTGGCGCGGCGAGCCCGAGCGGCCGTTCGAGCTGTCGCTTCCGGCGCTCGGCAGCGGTTCCGACTACACCGCGTTCCTCGATCACCTCGGCATCGCGTCGGCGGATCTGCGCTTCGAGGGACTGCAGGGCACGTATCACTCGATGTACGACGACTTCGAATATCTCGACCGCGTCGTCGATCCCGGCTATCCCACGCACCTGGCGATGACGGACCTGTGGACGCGCGTCACGCTGCGGCTCGCCGAGGCCGAACTCCTGCCGCTCCACTACAGCGCGACCGGCACGTTCGCGGTCGACGAGCTGCAGGGGATCTCCGAGCGCGCCGACGACGCGAACGCCGGCGCCGCCGACAGCGTGGCGCTCAAGGCCGATCTCGCTCCGGTGAAGGCCGCGGCGGCCGCGTTGCGCGATCGCGCGCAGGCGGTCGAGAAGTCACTGGCCGAGGCGCAAGCCGCCGGCACGCTGGACGCGGCGCGCGCCGCGCGCGCGAACGCGGCGTTGCTCACGGTCGAGCGCGGCCTGCTCGGCGACGGGCTGCCGACGCGGCCGTGGTTCCGTCACGAACTGTACGCGCCCGGGCTCAACACCGGCTACGCGCCCGTTTCGCTGCCGCGCCTCGGCCAGGCGCTGCTCGACAAGGACCGCAACGCCTACGCCGCCGGCGTCGCGCCGATCCAGAGCGCGCTCGAGCGCGCGACGACCGCCGTGGAGAAGGCCGGGAAGTAGCGAGGGGGGCGCGCCGGTCCTCGTCGCCGGGAACGCGACGGCCATCGAGATGGCTTCCGGAAGATCGGCACCAGCGGCATCGAGGCCCGGTCGTGACGCCGCCGCGCGACCCGCCGGCGAGGCGCTCGCCGTTGGCTTTCTCCTCCTCACGCTCGCCGGATTCGTATCCATCGCGTACGGGCCATCGCTTCATCTGCCGTTCATCGCGGACGACTACATCTTCCTCGATCGCACGCGTTGGACCCGCGTCCAGGACCTGACTTCGTTCGCGAACGTCGACTTCCGCTGGTACCGGCCGTGGTCGCGTGAAATTCACTTCTGGGCACTGCAGCGGGTGTTCGGCGCGAACCCGGTCCCGTTCCGCCTGGCCGGGGCGCTTTTGTGGATCGCGGCGCTGGGGCTCTATTGGCGGATCGTCGGTCTCGTCGCGGACCGGCGCGTGGCCTTCGCGGCCGTGTTCGGTGTCGCGTCGCTCGCGCTGTGGGGCACTCCGCTCCTCTGGATCTCCGGCAGCCAGGATCTCTGGATGCTCGTCCTCTCGCTCTTCGCCCTCTGGCTCTGTCTGGGAGGACACGATCTGCTGGCGACCCTGCCGTTCGCCCTTGCTTTGCTCAGCAAGGAGACGGCGGCAACGTTCCTGATCGTGATCGTTGCCGCGCACGTGTTGCTGCGCGGGGAATCCCCCGGTCGTGCGCTGCGACGGACCTCATCCCTGTTCGTCGTGACGGCAGTCTGGGTGATCGCGCACCCCACGCTCCGCACCGTGCTCCTTTCGAATGGAGTGACGCCCGAAACCCTGCACCGCCCGTCGCTGCCTGCGCTGTCGCTACGCACGCTCGGTTCCGTCGTGAATCTCAGCCTGGTGCCCAACCCCTCCGACTTGTCGGCGAGCGATCTCCTGCGCGCGGTCGCGTCCGCGGCGCTGCTCGGCGGTGCGCTGTGGCTCGCCCTGCAAGGGACCGTCCCAACAGCCGGCGCGAACCGCGCCGCCTCGTCGCCGCGCCGCCTCGTCGCGTTCGGGCTGGCCTGGATGCTCGCCGGCTGGGCGCCGCTGGTCCTGCCGTCGATCGGCTGGCATGCGTACTACGGATGCGTCGGCGTGCTCGGCGCGTGGCTCATTCTCGCCGCCTGGCTCGCGCGGCGGCCGCGGCTTGCGATCGTCGTCATCGCGGCGCTCACCGTGCTGCGGTCCGCGGACGCGGCGACGCGATCCTGGGACTGGGGCAACGAGTGGTATCAGCGTCGCGCGGGGAGCCTGCTCGACGACGTTCACGCCACGCTGACCCGCCTGCACCCGAGCGTGCCGGCTCACTCACGACTGTTCTTCGGGCACGTGCCCAACAACATCGGCCTGATCAGCGGCGACAACCCCGCGGTCCGCGTGTGGTACTCGGACTCGACGCTGCGGGGAGGCTTCTTCTCCAGTTACCGTCCGCGGCGAACAGGGCTCCAGCTCGGAGCCGACTTGTTCTTCTACTACGATTCGAGCGCCGGCCTCGTCGAAGTGACGACACGCGACGACCCGACGAGCGACGCCGACATCGCCAGGCCCACGTGGGTCGACGCACATACGGCGCTCGCCATGATGTTCCTGGGAGGCGCCGCGTTCGCCGAAGCCGACACGACATTCGCCGGCATCGCGCGTCTCGAATCACACCCGGAGGCCGCGGGATACGCGAGCGTGTGCGCCGAGATCGCAGGTGACGATGCGCGGGCGGACTCGTTGCTCACGCAGGCGCGGCAGAGGATGCGCCTCAGCGCGGAAGAGGAGGAGCGCTGGCTGGCGGCGCTGCGGAGCGCCGTGCCCCGGATGCTCGAGACCGGGCGCTGACGGCTCGATCGGGACGCCCGCGCCCGCGGGCCACGATGGAAGAGCGAAGCGCGCTCACGGCGCGGGGCACCGCCCATGCGAAGTGCCCCGGCCGTTGCGCTTCCCGGTTTCTCTAGCGGCCGCCCGCTGCGTCGCTCGTGCCCCACAGGCGCTGGTACCACTTCATGTTCTCGACGGGGCGCGACCAGTCGTCCTCGACGTGCATCGCGCTGCGGATGTCGTGCAGGTTCCAGCCGGTGAGGGAGGCCAGCGTCTCGGCCTCGTGCTGGCGCCGCTCGCGCAGCTCCGCGCGATACGCCGCGCCGCCCTCGCACTCGAGATCGCCCTGCCACGGATGGTGGATGACGTAACGCGCCTGCCAGTTCGTGCGATCGCCGGTCTCCTGGAACACGAGGTCCTCGGGGAAGCCCGCGCGGTCGTAGCGCACGTGGAGCCGCGTGACGAACGACGTCGCGGGCCGGCTTCCGGCCATCGCGGGATCGACCCACATCGCGCCGAGTTCGCGCTGCTCCTGGATGCTCAGCGGCTGCGACGCGCACGGGTCGCACCAGCCCATGTCCCACGCATACTCCGTGAACACGACGGCGCCTTCCTTCCGCACCTGCTGATCGAACGCGGCGCGATAGAACGGCTCGAACTTGTCCTTCACGTACTCGGGCACGTTCTGGTCGGTCGCGACCTTGACCGTGCGGTAGTTCACGCACTCGACGCGCCCGCTGCGCGTGAGCGCGAGCACGATCAGGTCCTGCGGCCCCGTTGCGTTTGCCATGCCGAGCCGGATCGGCAGCATGAACTTCGGGCTCTCGTACGCGACGGCGATCGGGCGCAGCGACTGGAAGCCGAGCTTCTGCTGTTCCTTCAGGTTCACCTTGGCGACGAAGAACTTCATGCCCTGTTTGATATACGCGGCGAGTACGGGACGTGCCGCGTCGGGGATGCGGTAGCCGTTCGCCGTCAGCCACAGGGCGAGGCCGCCGCTCTCCTTCGCGGACAGGATCAGGATGTCGTACTCGCCGACGGTGTAGCGCGCTTCGATGCGGACGCCGAACAGCGGGTCGTTCACCGACACGCCATCCATCTGCATGCGCCCGGCGCGCACGCTGACCTCGGACAACGACTTCGTCACTGCCGGCTGCCGGCACGGCGACGGATCGAAGTACTCCACGAGACGCGGGGCCGAGAACGCGTCCAAGTGCGCGACGATCGTGCTGTCGCCGATGTGCACCTGGCTCTTCTCGAGGACGACGGGCACCGGGATCACGACGGCGAACTCCTTCGGATCGCCCGAGAAGTCGCTCATCATCGTCATGACGGTGCGATCGCCGTCGCGGGCGAGCACGACCTGCGACGCGTGGTTGTACAGCCTGGCGTCGCCACGCGCGACGTAGAACCCGCAGAAGCTATGCGCGGCCGAAGCCGAGAGCGCGAGCGACGCGGCGACCAGCAACAGCGTGTATCGGTGTCCCATGTGCCATTCCTCGTCCGGTCGGGTCGGAGGAGCGGGCGGCGCTCCATTGGTAGCGTGGACCGGGCAGCCACCGATCGATCAAAGGGGTCAGCAGAGAGCAGGCGGCGAGCGACCACAGCAGCCCGTTCGTGCGGTACAAGACGAACTGGACGCTCGCGCCGCCGAGCGCGACCAGGCACGCGAACAGCACGCGGCCCAGGCGCGAGTCCGGCGTCGTGCGCGGATCCGAGATCATGAAGAACGCGAACAGGAGAAACGCGCCGTTCTCCATCTGGTGCAGCGGCACCACGGCGCGCTGGCCGAGCCACGCCATGCGCGCGAACAGCAGCAGCGCGTACGCGGCCAGGAACGCGAACGTGACGTCGCTGCGCCGCGCGCGGTTGACGACGATGCCGCCGCAGCACGCCATGAGAAATCCGAAGAACGCGACGTTGCCCCATTGTCCGGGAGAGACCCACGCGCGGCCCGAGGTGAGCCCGGCGACGACCGCGAGGTTCGTGGGATTGAACAGATGCTTTCCCCGCCAGCGCAGCACGAACTTGCTGGCGATGGCGAGCGCGGCGGCCGCGACGGCAATCGAGAGCGACGGCGTGCGCAGCAGCAGGCACAGCGAGAGCCCCGAGATCAGCGCGCTCTTGGGATCGAAGGCCGGCAGCCGCCACAGTCGTGTGCACGCCCACTGCATGAGCAGCGCGCTGGCCAGTGTGACGGCGGCCTGCGGCAGCCGAATCTCGAACGCGAGCGCGGTCATGCCGTAGACGAGAAGGCCGGACAGCGTCGCGATCTGCCAGACGCGGGGGTCGAGGCGAGTCGGGTGCGGCGACCTTGCGGAATTCATATTGCCTCCCATACGCCGTTCGCAGGGATTTCATCCCTGGACGCGCTCGGCGGTGGGAGGGAGGGCGTGGGTTCCGCCTCGGCGGCCGCGCCGACCGCAGTGCATCAGCCGTGCCCCGACGCCTCGCGGGCGCAACGCGAACGGAGGCGCGCGGCCGATCGCGGGCCGGGTGCGGAGAGTGTTTCCCGGCGGCGCCCAAGAGTGTTACCGGTGACGGACCGAGGTAACACGCGACGAGCGGGACAAGGCGAATGAATCAGGCCCCGCGTCGACAGGACGCAGGGCCCGTTGCATCGCCTCACGCGGCGGGAGGCCGCGGCATTCGTTGCGTCCGGCCGGACGAGGCGCGCAGGGCGACGCGCCCCGCCCGGCGCTCCGCTAGGTGCGCGGCGCCGCGTCGTCCTTCGGACGCACGACCACGGAGCCGATGAGCAGCGCGAGCCCGACCGCGGCCGGAATGAGGCCGACGAGCCACGCGCCGTGATTGTCGTGCTCGGCCTGGTTGATGAACAGCGCGAGCGCGATGCCGACGAAGAACGTGACGAGACCGCCGATCAGCAGGTTCTGCGAGCGGCGCTTCGAGTAGTCGTGGAACGACATGTACATGCTCCCCAGGTCGCGGTCGCCCACGGCCACCGGCATGGGCGGGAGCTTGCTCGGATCCACTCCACGCTCGATGGCGGCGATGCGCTCGCGCTGCGCCATCTCCATCAGGCGCTGCTGGCCGAGAATACGCACGATGCCGGCCGTCATGCCGCCGGCGATGGCCACGATGGGAATCGCGAAGATCATGATGGGGACGAAGTCGCCGCCGTCGAACGAGAGCATGGTGGAGGTTTCCTTTCGGCCTTAGAGTGTCGCGTCCAAGAAGCCGGCCTCTGGGGCCGCGCTTTCGTGGGGTTGGACCGCCGTGAAGCCCCGCCCGGTTTCAACGAACCTCGTCCTCGGAGCCCGAGATTTCCTTGAAACCCGAGCACCCGCCCGCGCGGTCCAACCCGGTGATGCGCGCTCCGTCTGGGTCCGACGAGTCGACCGGCCCCGGCGGGGCGGACGAGTCGGCGCTCGTCGCGCGGGCCCGTCTCGGCGACGAGGCGGCGTTCCGGATCCTGGTGGACCGATATCGCGACCGCGCGTACGGGCTGGCGGTGCGCATGCTGCGCTCGACGGCCGACGCCGAGGACGTCACGCAGGAAGCGTTCGTGCGGGCGTGGCACGCGCTGCCGGCGTTTCGCGGCGACGCGGGCTTCGGGACGTGGCTGCACGCGATCGTGGCCCGGCGTGCGCTGGACCGGCTCGCGCAGATGAAGCGCCGGCGTGGGCGCGAAGCCGAGCTGGACGCGGCGGGCGACGTGGCGGCGCCGGACGTGAAGTCGCCGGAACGCGAGACGGCGCGCCGGCTGGAAGCGTTGATGGAGAGGTTGTCGGCGCCGCAGCGCGCCGTGATCGCGCTATTCTATTATGAAGACCGGTCGGTCGAGGACGTGGCGATCGTGTTGGGAATGCCCGAGAACACCGTGAAGACGCACTTGTCGCGCGCGCGCGCCGCGCTGCGCGAAGGCTGGATGAAGGCCGAGGGAGACACGCGATGACGTGCCCGCAATTCGACGCCTGGCTGGACGACGGCCGCCCGAGCGAAGGCGCGGACGTGGCGCGCGCCCACGCGGCGTCGTGCCGGCGTTGCGCCTCGGCGCTCGCGGCGGCGCTCGAGCTGGAAGCGGCGTTCGATGTGGCGTCCGCGCTCGCGCCGGTCCGTGCGCCGGCGGCGCTCAGCGATCGCGTGATGCAGCGCATCGCGCTCGATCGCGCGCTGGCCGAGGCCCGCGCGAGCGAGCCGATGGCGTGGTGGGCCGCGGCGGCGTCCGAGCCGCGCGTCGCGCTGTCGCTGGTTGCCGCCGCCGCGCTGTCGTGGGCGATCCTGGGAGGCCGGGCCTCCGTGTCGCTGGTCCTGGCCGCGGCCTCGAGCTGGCTGCGCGTGCCCGTGTTGCCGTCGTTCCTCGCCGAGCCGCTCGCGGCGCCGCCCGTTGCGCTCGGCCTCGGGCTGACGCTGGCCCCGGTCGCGCTGTGGGCCTCGTGGTGGCTGTACCTGTGGGCCGCGCGGCTGGTCGCGCGGGCGCCCGTCCGCGCTGGCGGCGCGGCCACACTCACACTTCACTGACACTCGCGGCGCGGTCGGGCCCCTATACTCGGCCGGCCATGCGCCCCTCCGCCTCCGAGGCCGACTCGCCCGATCGCGCGCCCGCGAACCGGCTCGCGCGCGAGAAGAGCCCGTACCTCCTGCAGCACGCGCACAATCCCGTCGACTGGTATCCGTGGGGCGACGAGGCGTTCGCGCGCGCGCGCGCCGAGTCGCGGCCGTTGTTCCTGTCGATCGGCTACTCGACGTGCCATTGGTGCCACGTGATGGAGCGCGAGTCGTTCGAGGACGCCGAAGTCGCCGCCGCGCTGAACGCGGAATTCGTGTGCATCAAGGTCGACCGTGAGGAACGCCCCGACGTGGACCGCGTGTACATGACCGCGCTCCAGGCCATGGGCATGGGCGGCGGCTGGCCGCTGAACGCGTTCCTCACGCCCGAGCTGCATCCGTTCTTCGGCGGCACGTACTTCCCGCCGCGCACGCGCGGTGGCCGCCCCGGACTGATCGACGTGGCGCGCCGCGTCGGCGAGGTGTGGCGCACGCAGCGACCGGAGGTCGAAGAGAGCGGCCGGCGCATCATCGAGGCGCTCGAGACGCTGCGCCGTCCGGAATCCGGTCCGGCCGAGCGCGAGCCGTTGTTCGCGTCGTGCGCGACCGCGCTCGCGCGCAGCGCGGACCACACGCACGGCGGCTTCGGCGCTTCGCCCAAGTTCCCGTCGGTCGTGAATCTGGATTTCCTGCTGCGCTGGTGGGCACGCGATCGCGCGGCGCGCCCCGAGCCGCTGGATCTCGTCGTGCGTCAGCTCGAGCACATGGCGGCCGGCGGCATCCACGATCACCTGGGCGGCGGATTCCATCGCTATTCGACGGACGCCGAGTGGCTGGTGCCGCACTTCGAGAAGATGCTGTACGACCAGGCGCAACTGGCCTGGAGCTTTCTCGACGCGTCGCTCGCCGCCGGGCGTGGCGACTTCGCCGAGACCGCACGCGGCATCTTCCGCTACGTGGCGCGCGATCTGACTTCGCCGGGCGGGGCGTTTCATTCCGCTGAAGACGCGGACAGCGAGGGCGAGGAGGGCCGTTTCTACGTGTGGACGCCGGCGCAGCTCGAGGCGCTGCTCGCCCCGGTCGACGCCGCGCTCGTGGCGGACGCGTACGACGTCACGGCGGGCGGCAATTTCGAGCACGGCGCATCGATCCTGCACCGCGTGCGCGATGCCAAGGCGCTGGCCGCGCGGCACGGGCTGCCGGCGGCCGCGGTCGAGCTCAGGCTCGATGCCGCCCGCGCGAAGCTGCTGGCGGCGCGCGGCGGCCGCGTGCGCCCGCACCTCGACGACAAGATCATCGCCGCGTGGAACGGGCTCATGATCGCGGCCATGGCGAGGGGCGCGCGCACGCTCGACGAGCCGGAGTGGGGCGCGCGCGCGGCGACCGCCGCGGAGTGGGTGTGGACGCATCTCGTGCACGACGACGGCGCGCGCGTGGCGCGCCGCTGGCGCGAAGGCGAGGCGGCCGGCGCAGGCCAGCTCGACGACTACGCGGCGCTCGCGTTCGGATTCCTCGAGCTGTATCAGGCGACGTTCGATCCCGTGTGGCTGGAGCGCGCCGAACGACTGACAGCGGTCATGATCGAGCGCTTCTTCGATCCGGAAGACGGCGCGTTCTTCGAGAGCCCGCCCGGCGATCCGTCGATCACCGTACGCATGAAGGACGACTTCGACGGCGCCGAGATCGCCGGCAATTCGCTCGCGGCGCTCGTCGTCCAGCAGCTCGCGACGCTGCTCGATCGCGCCGCGTGGCGCGACGTGGCGAAGCGCACGTTCGACTACTACGCGCGTCGCCTGCGCCAGCACGCCGTCGCCATGCCGCGCATGCTGGTCGCGATGGACGTGGAGCAGGCCGCACCGCGCCACGTCGTGGTCGCGGGAGACCCGGCCGCGTCCGACTCGCGCGCGCTGATCCGCGAGCACCGGCGGCGTTTCCTGCCGCACGACGTGCTCCTCGTCGTGCCGCCCGGCGAGGCCGGCCGTCGCCTCGCCGCGCTCGTGCCGTTCACGAGCGCGCTCGTCCCGCGCGACCGACGCGCGACCGCGTACGTGTGCATCGACTACAGTTGTCGCCTGCCCGTGACCGACCCCGCGGCGTTCGCCGCGCAACTCGACGATCCGAGCCCGAAAACCGCGCGGGCCGGACAATCCAACTAGAGGACGTCGGATGGATCGCATGAACGAAGGAGTGTCGCCGCGCGGCTTCTCGCGCGAATCCGTCGCGCGCCGCGCGGTGCTCGTGATGACCGTGGCCGCCTGGTCGGTCGCCGCGTGGCTCGCGCCCGTGTCTCGTGTCGCGGCGACGGGC
>Ga0310810_10003644_pt1 | contig 16856 bp, 16 predicted proteins | sample NCmetagenome_FD_207641 | JGI IMG/M metagenome (GOLD analysis project Ga0310810, IMG submission 207641) | Soil microbial communities from experimental microcosm in Duke University, North Carolina, United States - NC | ecosystem: Engineered > Artificial ecosystem > Soil microcosm > Unclassified ... | reverse complement strand
CGCTGCAACCGTCTTGGCGCATCAGTGCAGTTCTATGTCGACGAGGATCACGGAACGCCGGATCGGTGACGTAACGGTCCTTCAAGTGGCGGGCCGGGTCGTCCTCGGCGACGGTGCCACAGAACTGCGGGCGCGGATGAACGATCTGATCGACGAGGCTCGGCTCAAGTTCCTACTCGATCTCACCGAGGTGACCTACATCGACAGCTTTGGCGTCGGCGTCATCGCCGCGAAGTACGTGAGCGTCAGGCGTAAGGGAGGCGACGTGAAGCTGCTGCGGCTCTCGCCGCGAAGCCGCCGCGTCATGCGGATCAGCGGCCTGCTCAAGATTTTTCAGTCGTTTGACAACGAAGAAGAGGGCGTGAAGAGCTTCCGGACCGCGCCGTAATCAGGCAGCCGGCTGCGCGAACATCGCCGTGATGGCGTCTTCCTCGGAGAAACGCTCGACCCGGGTGTCGAAGCGTTCGAGATCTTCCTCGGTGGCGACAACGCGGAGCTTGTGGTCGTCAGCCTCGAGCACTGCAGGCGTATCCGCGCGCAGGATGTACTTGCGCGGGAGCAACGCGATTCGTCGTTCCACGACAAAGTACCGCACGCGCCGGCTGGCTGGCTCGACCAGCACTCCTGAGATCGCGCCGAGCTTGTGGTCGTCCCCACCGTAGAGGGTCAGACCGGCGAAGGTTCCGGATGGATGCTTGACGTGATCGGCGTCCAAGTATCTCAGGCCGTCCGCTTGGCTCAGTTCGCTCGGCATCCAGTCCTCCTGCAGTTTTGTGCAGCAAGCGAGATGCCAGCACAGTCTGGCCAAAAACCTCGTTATTACCGGTTCAGGTTGTACGGTTTTTGTGTGCGTCGCGAAAAAACTGCCGCGGCTGTGACGCTGGCGTTAGTAGATCGGTGCGGCGCGGCGAGTCAGTCCGGCTGATGCGTCCGACGGCTGACAGTCGTCGAGATCGGGGTTATTCGGTGCATTCGCCGCGTGCAACACGGGGCGCGTGCTTGTGCGATTGGGCACACCAAGGCGTTTGTTGACGAACAGCACCTCATACGCCCACGCGGGAAACGGCGGCATCCGCGTCGTGCAGCTGTAGTTGTTGAAGTGGAGATTTGCGATGTAGAAGATCGCTTTCAGCTTCCTCACCACGTCGAGGGAATGTGGCTTGTCCGCCCCGTGGAACTCGACGGCGAGTTGATCGATGCGTTCGAGAACCGAGTCAGGCGTTTTCAGGAATGTGTCCCACTCCGCTCCTTCCACATCGATTTTCATGATCAGATGGCGGCCGGCATCGCCGTTCTTTGCGAATTGATGCTCCGGCGTCTCGAAGGACCGCCCGGCACTATCGGTTGAGGGTTCGCCGGCGACACACTCCCCATGGAACGTGGTTTGGCCGCCTTTGCACACCGGCTCCTGGAGGTTGAAGCAGTCGTACTGATGAACCTGGACTTTCAGCGTTTTGGATATCTCACAGCCCCATCCGTCGTAACCGGAGATGCCGTACGAGTAACCGGACTGCACGCCTTTCAGAAGATTGGCACACAGAAGGTACCCACCGTCGTGTGGTTCACCGAATCGCTTGACCTCGCAATTCTTCAGGGCGACGGGTTGCAGTTCGGCAAAGAGGGCTTCACGCAGCCGCGCCGCGTCGATCGCCGGCTCGGGCGAAACCGGATGCTTCGGTTGCTCGACGATCGGGGTCTCTGAAGGCTGGGCGTAATACAGGCGCCATCCAGCAACAGCTCCGATGGCGATGGCAAGAGCGGCGACGACGGACCAGGTTCCCGGACGGCTCATGCGAACTCGCGAAACACATCGAAGAATACACGATCGAGAATGGCAACTGGCTCGGCCTTACCACGTTCGGTCGGGAAGAATCTCCGTCATTCGCAGATCGATTGAATCAAGTCGATAGGTTGCGTCCTTCACGATGTGATCTCGCAGGAACGACAAGAAAGATGCGCGCTCCTGATGTTCACGCACTTTCTTTTCGAGCACGATGCGCGGCGACTCGTATCGGTCAGGCGTGGTCGCGAGTTCGTTCGCCGCATCGCGTTCAACCTCGGCGAGCTTCTTCATCTGCCCAATCAGGGCATCATTTCGGTCACGATGCCAGCGAATCCGCTGCTCCAGCCTGACTGCGAGTTCGCTGCCGGTGACCTGAAGTCTGATGCCGTGGATGACATCGGGAGGCGGCGCCGGAGCCATTTCTGCCGTTTGCGTTCTCGTCGCCGAACGCGTCCTGCGTGAAGCCATGTCGTCCTCCTTGATTCGTGCCGACGACGATGCCATCGTCTGGATCACCGCTGCAAGATCAAAGATGGCAAAAACAGCAACCACTATCGAATAGGTCAGGTGGCGGATTCTAGGGCAAGCGGACGGGACTTCGATCGAATTGCGAGCATTTCAACAGCGGTCTCACCTGGCACGAGTCGCGCACCCGTCGTCGGTCGACGTTGGAGGCGCTGTGTCCGATGAACCGCTACGGCCAGAGATGATTGAACGTTTCGACCAGGCCGAGCGGCGGTTGGATCGCGCAATGGAGACGGCCACCGAGCAGTTCATCGAGCAACGCTCTTACACCGAGTTCGCGTACGATCGCCTGGACAAAGCTCTCAACGCGCTCAGCGGCGGAATTACCCGCCTCGAACGCAAACTCGATCGCCTGCTCGCGCTCGTCGTCGAATCGCGAGGGCGGAGCCGATGATGAGGCATGGTCCGCCTTCACCGCTACGCGGCTACGGCGAAACAGCGTTCGCCGGCAGGCTTTCCGCACGGCGAACGCCAACTGGAAACTGGAAACTGGAAACCGGGAACTGGAAACTGGGAACTGGAAACTGTTACTGAATCCCAAACGCCATGATGTTCCCGCCAGCGGCGACACCGATGTACTGTTTCCCGTCGAACATGTAGGTCATGGGGGACGCCTTCCAGGTCTGATTCGTCTGGAACATCCAGAGCGGTTTGCCGGTCGCGGCATCGGCGGCCATCAGTGCGCCGCCATCCTCGCCAAAGATCACCAGACCGGTGGCCGTCGACAGGGTGCCACCCCACGAAAAGGCGGGACCGCGCTGCGGCAGTTCCCATTTGATCGTGCCGGTCTGGATGTCGATCGCGCGCAGAATCCGCTCCGGCTTCGGATCTGTCGCGGTCCGCTGCGTCCCGCCGAGGTATGTCTTCAACGACTCCCAGTCACCTTGATCGCGCTTGGTGTAGACGCTGCACTTCTCGAACGTCTGGATGTAGTAGAGGCGGGTGACTGGATTGAACGACGGCGAATACCAGTTGGTCGCGCCATCCTGCGACGGGCACACCTTGGTTCCTTCCGGGGACGGCTCCTGGCCGGCAAGCTTAATCGGTCGCCCATCGCTGCCAATGCCGCTCGCCCACGTCAGCGTCTTGATGAATCGCTTGGCGAGCAGCAGCTTGCCATCAACGCGATCGAACACGTAGAAGAAACCGTTGCGGTTGGCGTGCAGCATCAGCTTTCGCGGCTGGCCCTGCCAGGCCGTGTCCACGAGTACGGATGTTTCGGTCGCGTCCCAGTCCCAGAGATCGTGCGGCGTAAACTGATAGTGCCACTTTAGTTTTCCCGTTTTCCGATCCAGCGCGAGGATGCTGTCGGAATACAGGTTGTCACCTTTGCGATGGTCCCCGTTGTACTCCTTGGTCGGATTCCCCGTCGGCCAGTACACGGTGTCAAGCTCCGGATCGTAGCTGCCCGTGAACCATGTCGGCGCCCCACCGTGTTCAATGTCTTTCCCCTGCCACGTTTCCGATCCCGGCTCGCCTGGCTTCGGCACCGTCCAGAACCGCCAGGCCTCTTTGCCGGTCTCCTGATCAAGCGCGGCAACGAAGCCATTCGCACCGTGTTCGCCCCCGGTCACGCCGGCAATGAGAAGGTCGCCGGCCGGCAGAGGTGCGGAGGAAGCGGCGTAGTTTTTCTTCCAGTCCTCGAGCACGGTTTCCCACAGCACGTCACCGGTGAAGCGGTTGAGCGCGACCACGTGCGCGTTGTCGGTTTCGATGAAGAGACGATCGCCGGACACGCCGACTCCGCGATTCGCGCTTCCGGCGGTGATGCCGGTCGTGCGCGGTCGCTTGAACTGCCAGATCATTCTGCCGGTTCCCGCATCGAGGGCCAGGCACTCGTTTGGTGCGGTCACGTACATGATGCCGGCGACGACGACGGGCGTGCCCTGCAGTGCACCGGCGCCGGGAAACGCAAACACCCATTTCGGCGCCAGACGCTGGATCGTGGTCTTGTCGATCTGCGTCAGCGTGGTGTAGCGGTTCCCGCGGGGATCACCGTTATAGGTCGGCCAGTCGATCGTCGATGTCACCTCGCGCACGCGATCGCCAACCCGCCGAAGCAGATGGACTCTCTTGTCGTCAGTCAGGAGCTGAAGATCGTCGAAGCCTTCAGCCAGCACCTGTCCATCAAGCGTCGCACCCGTGGTGGTCTGGACCTTGAGACGAACGATCGGCTTTGCTTCGGGACGCTTTTCAATCGAGCGCAGGAACTTGATCAGATCCGTGAGCTCGGCGCCGGCGACGTCGTTCGGCGGCATCCCTCGCGCGGGAATCCCTTGATGGATCAACTCCGCCAGCCCGCCATCGTCACGCGTGCCGAGGCGGAGCACGATTGGCGGCCCCATCTCACCGCCGTTCCCGTCGGCGCCATGGCATCGGGCGCAGCGACTTTCGAACACCTTGCGTCCGGCCTCGACGTCCTGCCGTGCCACGAGCGCGGCGAGAGGCAGCAGCGTAATCGCAGCGATGGCGGCAAGTCTGGTGCGCATGAGCTGCCATCTTACTACTCTCGCGAAAAGCTAACGAACGATGAGCGACAGATCCCGATCCCACGCGCACCATGACGGCGACGTCAGCCAGTCCATCCCCGCATCCCCGATCGGCGCTCCGGGTGGAGCGTCGTAAGTCGTGGGCGTTCGAATCGGATCGACCGGACGTTCGAGAAAGCGCTTGATGTCGGCCGCCATGAGCGCATAGGCGGCGGCGTCGGCAGCGCCCGGCGCCACGAGGCCGCCAATCTTCGACAGCGCGTCGGAGGCTTCCGCTCGCACCTGCGGCATGGGCGCCCCGCCAGCCAACCACATCAGCCGTTCCACCAGCGCACGCTGCGTCGCGCGTCGTATCTCTTCCTCGTACGGGTTGGCCGCCGCCGCTCTGAAGGTCGCCGCGCGGAGCGCGTTGATGACCTCGGTCAGTCCAGGCAACGACGGATCGACAGCGTGCTGCGCGACCATGCGCGCCGTGCGGTCGGGCTGCAGGATGAACCCGATCGTCACATCCGCGGCAATCGAGGCCGGGCTGATCGGATCGAAGGCGTCGCCGGTGTAGCGCGCGAACAGCTCCCGATGTCTGCCCCAGCCCGAAGGTCTCGGCGGAATCTTCGCCAGCGCCGTCTTCGGCAGGGCCAGCTCCGAAGGCTTCAACGTGGCGACGAGCGACTGAAGTGCGGCGCGTTGATCGGCCGCGGGGACCCATTTCGTCGGCGTGCGTCCGTCGCCGCGGAACGAATAAATGTAGTCCTGGCCCCCCAGCGCTGATGCAGCGGCTTCGACGGCGTAGCGGTGATACATGTAGAGCGGCACCAGCGCCTCTTCCATCGTCGCCATCGGCTGATCCTTGCGGATGACCGTCTCGTCGAACCGATCGAGCGCGGCGCGGCGAACCTTCATGATCCGATTCAGTTCCGCCGCCATGTCGGTGCCATTGTTCCACTGGTCCGATCGCGGTGTCGCATCCGTATCCTGATTCGTCAGGTAGCGCAGGTCCCCGGTCCAGGCATCGTCAAGAATCTTTTTCAAGGCAGCCGCCTCTTCGGTGCCCTTCGGAAAGTCCTGATAGCCGTACGCGATCGCGACCTTGTCCCAGTCGCCGATGCCGACGGCGTAGGCGTCGGACAAATCAATCGTTCCGTCCGCATTCAGTTTTTCGAGCGGATGCGGATAGTCCATCACCGAGATCCGTCCCTTTGAACTGTTGTAGTACTCGTGCCCCAGCCCGAGGGTGTGACCGACCTCGTGGGCCGCGAGCTGCCGGATTCGGGCAAGAGCCGTCTGCGCGAGGGCCGGTGGATTCTCGCTGCCGGTCCTGTACGGCGCGAGCAGCGCCTCGGCAATCAAGTAGTCCTGCCGGTCGCGCAGCGACCCGAGCGTGACCGTTGCCTTGATGATTTCGCCGGTGCGTGGATCGGAAATCGTCGCGCCGGAGCTCCATCCGCGCGTGGAGCGGTGAACCCAGTTGATCATGTTGTAGCGGATGTCCATCGGATCCGCGTCTTCCGGCAGCAGCTCGACGCGGAACGCATTGCGATAACCGGCCGCGGTGAACGCCTGATTCCACCAGCCGGCGCCCTCGAGCAACGCCGAACGAATCGGCTCGGGGGTGCCGCGGTCCACGTAATAGACAATCGGCTTCTTTGCATCGCTGACACGCGCGGAGGGATCCACTTCCTCGAGGCGATGCCGGCGAACGAACCGTTGCACCATCGGCGTTCCAAGCGGCGCCGCGTAGTCGACATACTGAAGGCCACCGTAGCCGGCGCGTGGATCGTCGACGCGAGGCCGGTAGTTGGCATCGGGGAGCTCGGCGAACGTGTGGTGCTCGCGGAGCGTGACCGCATCGGGCGTCGGGGTGACACTGCCCACGGTCCCCGAAAACATGCCGCCGCCGAACCCTCCGCCGCCAGGGATCGGCGAGCCGACCTGCGCCGGCCCCTGCGCCGGTCCGCTCCCCCCGCCGCGGCCACCGCCACCGTCGCTGGCAAACGTGAGGATGACGTCAACCTCCGTATTCTTCGGGAATACCTTCGTCCCCGGCATGTCGATCGCACTTCGCTGGCGGTCCACGCGATACGTGCCCGGACGGAGCTGTGGGATCACGTTGTGCGCGTCGCGCACAAAGAAATCCGTCGCATCCACGAGCACACGTCCGTCCGTTTCCGCGCCGACGGTGAATCCCCAGAGGATCGACTTCGCAAACGCGTCCTCGACCGCGCGACGTTCGTCGGGGTTGGAGCTGTTGGCGCGGAACGTGTAGTTGGGTTGCACCATCAGCACTCGCGGGCCGATGCGTTGGAACTTCACGACCCGGCCTTGCCCCGACTGGCCGCGATCGAGGCCGATGTCGTTCGACCCGAGTCCCGCGCTGAGCCCGGTCGAATACAACAGCTCGGTGTCGAATTTGCTGATTTCCATCCACAGGGATCCGGTCTTCTGATCCCAGTAGAGCGGTAGATAGCCATCCAGCTTCTGAAAACCCGTCGTACGGGCGTCAATCGCCTGAACCGCGCCGGACTGACCACCTCCCGGACGGTCAGCCGGGGTCTGGGCGGCTAGACCTGCAGACAGCAGCGCAACAAGCAAAACAGCGGCGACAGATTTCGTGGAGCACATGGCGCGGGATTTTAACGCGTCACGGGCACTCAGTCGCGATCCGCGGCTGGGAATGTCAGTTTCCGCGCGTCGGCGGAGCCGGAGACATCCGGTTCAACCGCGCATGAACGGCGTCGAACTGACCGCCAGTGTCGGCGGACCCATTCATGCGCAGCATCGATGCTTCGCGGTTGATCGCGGTGTAGCGGTTGCCCGGATCAGGATGGTCGCTCAGCCATTCCGGCCCGCTGCCACCGCCGCGCTGTTGAATCGTGCGGAACATGTTCGCCATCTGACGCGGATCGTATCCGGCGCGCGCCATGATCTGCGCGCCAAGCAGATCCGCCTCACGTTCGTACTCCCGGCTGTACTTCAGAAAGTACGTCCCCAATCCAAATTGCGATCCTTGCGCGATCACCTGGCCAGTCCGGCCACCGACGATGGAACCTAGCACCTGGCCGGCGAGGGCGCCGAGCTGAAACTCTTGTGCCTTCGCCGCTTGCAGCGTTCCGTGCCGCAATACGACGTGACTGAGTTCGTGCGCCATCACTCCGGCCACCTCATCGTCAGTACGTGCCGCCTGGAGCATGCCCCGGTTCAGGAACATCGGACCGCCTGGGAGCGCAAACGCGTTGATGTCGCGCCGGTTCACGACGTCAAAGGAATAGCGGAATGCCGGCTGCCGAAAACGCGGCGGCACCGCGGCAACGAGCCGCGCGCCAATGCGCTCGACCAGATTCTCTGTTGCGTGATCGTTCAACATCGGCAACTGCTGGCGCACCTCGGCCGCCGCTTGCCGTCCCAGTCGAACGTCCTCAGCAGGCGAGAAGCTGTTTCGTCGTGGCTCGATTCGCGTCTGAGCTGTAAGCGACACGCCTAGCAATAGGACCGCGACAAAGACGATCGATCGATGGAGAGCGCGTTGCGAGGTCATGCCGCCATGGGTGCAAGGCTGGAACCACGTGAAAACGAGGAATTCCCGCCTGTTTTTACACCTGTTTCCGTTGAGCTGTCCTCCGCGTGCCGCGCCCTGCGGTCGAGGTTCATCAATCGATCGCGATTGGCACCTGCCGCGGAAAAATGGTCTCGCGCTTGCACCTCCCCTCACAAGCGAAAGGAGGATTTTCATGTCGGAACCACTGCGCAATAAGCGCATCGCGGCGCTCGTGGACGATGGCTTCGAAGAGTCCGAGCTGCTGGAACCCAAACGGGCGCTCGAAGCGGCGGGCGCCAAGGTTGATATCGTGTCGTCTCAGGTGTTCAGGGTGACGGGATGGCAAGACGGAGACTGGAGCCAGGGCGTCAACGTCGAGTACCGGCTGGACAGCGCGAACGCGGACGAGTATGACGCGCTCCTGTTGCCGGGCGGTGTCATGAATGCGGACAAGCTTCGCGCCGACTCGGCAGCGATTCGCTTCGTGAAGTCGTTCGTCGATTCCGGGAAGCCGATTGCGGCTATCTGCCACGGACCGTGGACGCTCATCGAGGCGGGCGCGGTGAAGGGGCGACGGATGACGTCATGGCCCTCTCTCGCCACGGATCTGCGGAATGCCGGCGCGAACTGGGTCGACGAGGAATGCGTGGTCGACAACGGGCTGGTCACGGCACGCAAGCCCGATGACATTCCGGCCTTCAATGAAAGGATGATTGAAGAGTTCATCGAAGGACCACACACCCCCATGAGTGTTCGGGAGCTGACCGGATCGGCCCGCTAGGGCTCGACCTGTGACAGGATGATTTGTTCGAGCGGCGCCCGGCGCCGCTCGTTTTTTGCGATCACAGCGGGAGGAATCGAACGTGGCCAAACGACCATCGAGCGGACACGGTGGAAGACGACCGGCGGCGAAACGGTCCACAACAGGGCGCTCGCGAGCCAAACGCTCGACGCCGCAGCGATCGGCCGGGTCGCGATCGAAGCCTGCCGTGAAACGGGCGACACCTCGAAAGGCCACGACAACCCGAAGTGCACGGAAGAAGTCCGCCGCCCGCGCCGCCGCGGCGCGCTCGACGCGGCAGGAACACGTGGCCAAACCCTCGCGCCTCGCTTCCGCGGCAACGACGGTGGGTGGTGCGGTCGCCACCGCGGTTGCCGCCGTGACGAAGCGGCTTCCGTGGTCGTCGAACGACCAGGACGCGATTGCCCTGCTTGAAAAAGATCATCGACGATTCGAGGCGTTGCTCAAGCAAGGGGAAGCGACAACCGAGCGCGCGGTCAAGGGGCGCACTGAGCTACTCAACACGCTCACGACGGAATTGAACCTGCACGAGCTCGTCGAAGAGAAGATTCTGTATCCAGCCCTGAAGTCGCACCCGGAAGCGAGAGACATCGTCCTCGAGGGATTTCAGGAGCATCACATCGCCGACGTCCTGGCGGGGGAGCTGCGTCAGCTGCCGTCCGGCGACGAGCAGTGGGGTGCGAAGTTCAAGGTACTGAAGGAGAGCCTCGAACACCACATCGGGGAGGAAGAACGCAAGATGTTCGTCAAAGCCCGTGGCATCTTCAGCCGTGAGCAGCTGGTCCAACTCGGAACCGAGATCGCCAGGATGAAAGCCGAATCGCAAACCTAACTCTGGAGAACATGCCAATGACGCTGACTGACTTGTTTCTGGGCGAGCTCGATCGCGAGGCGCCGCTGACCCGTCGTGTCCTCGAGCGCGTACCAGAGGGACGCAACGACTGGAGGCCGCACGAAAAATCGATGCCGCTGGGACGGCTCGCCGCGCTCGTGGCCGGCATGCCGGCTTGGCTGGCGATGATGATCGACAAGAACGAATTCGATCTGAATCCGCCTGGCGGCTCTTCCGGATCGTTTCAGACCAACTTCCGGACGACCGCTGATCTCGTCAAGACCATGGAAGAGGGTGTGTCCGCCGCGCGGACGGCGCTTCAGAAAACGAACGACGATCACCTCATGAAGCCCTGGCGTCTGCTCGTCTCCGGCAAAACGGTGGCCGAACAGCCGCGTCACATCATGATGCGAGATTCGATCAACCATTTGGCCCACCATCGAGGCCAGATGACGGTCTACCTCCGGCTGAACGATGTGCCGGTGCCGGCGGTGTACGGACCCTCGGCAGACGACCAGCGCTTCAGCTGAGCCGCGGGCGGTCGGAGAACTCTCACTGCAGATCGTGGGTGCCGCGGTCGAGACCCGGCGCGTCGATGATCTGCCTGAGTTCACCGAAGTCGAGCCACACCAGATCGCACGTGGTGCACCGATCGATGATGACACTGCCCGGGCCGTAGTACCAGTCGGTCGTCATCAGCGAACCGCATTTCGCGCATCCGATCCTCCGCCGCAGTTCATCAACGTGAGCCGGCGCCGGCGTCACCGACGCCGTTGCCGCCCACGCGCGCCGCTTTCGAATCAGTTCGGCGAAGTCCCGCCGGTTCAGAAGCAGTCCGTGACACGACTCGCAATAGTCAACCTGGTATTCGTCGATCAGGCCCCCCGCGAACGGCGTCTTGCAGACCGGACAGGACAGCGCAGAGTCGCTCGGACCCAGCAGCCGAATGCCATCCCGCTCGACGGTGTCCGGAAATGTGTTCGTCCCGCAGTGGCTGCAGACGAGGACCCCTCTGGCATTCACATGCATCGCCGCGCCGCAGTTAGGACAGTTCATGGGAATTGCCTGACCCTTCGACATGGCTCAGGGTCAGCCCCGAGCTACGCCGAGGGGCTGATTGTCGATTGCTGATTGTCGATTGTAGATTGAAGATTGATAAACTGGGGTGTCCCCAACAATCGCCAATCAACAATCAGCAATCAGCAATATCATTACGGTATGCGTCTTCGAGGTCTATCGGTTCTTGTCGTCAGCACCTTCGTCCTGTCGGGCGGATGCGGAAGCAACATTACCGCACCGTCCTCTGCCCCTTACAGTCAGACGGAACTACATATCGGATCGGGGACCGAGGCGGCGTCTGGGACAATCGTGACGGTCAATTACACGGGCTGGCTGTACGACAGAAGCAAAACGGACAATAAGGGGATCCAGTTCGACTCCTCGGCCAGCAGTGGTCCATTCGCCTTCACTCTGGGACTGGGACAAGTGATCGCCGGATGGGATCAGGGCGTTCCGGGCATGAAGGTGGGCGGGATTCGCCGCCTGGTCATTCCTCCCTCGCTGGCCTACGGAGCGGCGCGCTACGGGCCTATTCCTCCCGACGCGACGCTGGTTTTCGATATCGAATTGGTTGATGTTCAAACCAGCTCGCTCCCCTGAGTCACAGCGCGACTCGACCGATCATTTTCCAATCCGGACGCGAACCCCGCCGCTGATGTAGCGCAGGCGATCGTCGAGTCTCACTTCGCCGCCGCCAGTTGGATTCCCCTTGAGCGACGCAACACCTGCATCGATAGAGATGGCAATCCTCCTGGACACCCAGATCTCCATGCCGGCGCCCCATGCCAGGCCCCAGCCGTTCGTTTCGACTTCGGCGTTCTGTGAAGCGCCGTTGATCGTGTCGGTCGTCTTCAAGACGGAGTCCTGGTAGTTCATGCCAATCAGCCCCGAGAGGCGCACCGGGCCGATCGGAGCGCCGACGCGTCCTCCGACTATCACCATGTTGGTGTCGAGTGAGCTGGTGAACGAATAGGTGCTGCCGCTGCCATTGGCTTTCGTTTTTGACGGCTTGAAGTACGCGGCTTCGGCGCCGAGGAAGCTCGACAGCCAGAACGTCAGTCCACCACTGTAAATCAGCCCGGCCTTATCGCCGTCACACGTGGTGGCGGTGCCGCAGGCAATCAACACAGCGTCGCGGTAGTCGCCCCGACCGACTCCTCCGAATGCAAGAAGCCCGGTTGGCGCTTGCGACCAGTTTCTCACCTTGCTATTCGGATCGTAGCTGCCCTTCACGAGCATCATGGTTGGATTCGCGCCGCCGACGTCCACCACCAGCGTGTTGACACGGCGCACCCAGTAGAGGCCGGGGATGTCGCGCCGTTCGCAGCCTGGCTCCTGCGTCGCTGCGGGCTGGCCACGTTCGACGACGATGATGCGGCGGATCTTGTCGCAGACGTCGATGAAGATATTCGCGTCGATTTCTGTCTTGCCGGCGTTGTTCTCGCGAAGATTCAGGGGAAGCGTCGTCTCACCGTTCGGCTGCACCGACGCGCTGGCCACCTTGGTCGCGTTCAGAAAAGCTTCAATCGTTTCACCCGGCGGGGCGTTGCGGATCATCACCGTTTGAGCCATCGCGACGCCGCTTCCAATCATCACAAACAGCGCGGCCGCCACGAGCAGCCGCATGGGTTTCATCATCCGCGCTCCCTCAAAGGACTGAAGTCTTGAATTATGGTTCAGAACCCGAATCCCGACCAACTTGCACCGGAGCCGAACCCGCTTGGCACGCGATCAGCTACTCGACCCACGAATCCCTCGAAGAGCCGCGATTCGATTACAAATATGTCCAGCCGTGTGCTATTTCGGCGGTCGGTGGCAACGGCGCTGGTGGCGTCGGGGCTCGTCTTCGTACGGCCTGCGCCGGGCCGCGCCGCACGCGCGTACGGACGCATCACGGGCGTCGTGCACCTGGTTGCACTCACCGGCACAGCCTTGCGCTCGGGCGCATACCCCTCGCGTCAGGTCAATCGCAAGACGCCGGACGCCGCAGAAATCGCCAACGTCGTCGTCTTCGTGAAGGACGCCCCATCGGATCCCGGCCTGCCGACGACGCGCGCGTCGATCAGCCAACGCGATGAATCGTTTGTGCCGCGGGTCACGGCGATCACACGAGGATCGACCGTCGAGTTTCCGAACTTCGATCCGTACTTCCACAACGTCTTCTCGTTGTCTCGGGTGATGACGTTCGACCTCGGCCGCTTCCGAAAGGGTGAAAAACGGGAGCGCACGTTGACCCGCGCAGGCGTGATCAAGGTCTACTGCCACATTCACTCGGAGATGGCGGCAACCATTCTCGTCTTCGATCATCATCTCTACACGACGCCGGCCACTGACGGATCGTTCGCGATTGACGCGGTGCCTGCCGGCACCTATCAGCTGAGCGCGTGGCATGAACGGATCGGCGAAACGACCCAGCCGTTGAAAGTCGTCGCCGGCGAAGATGCGGGCATCGAGTTCGCGCTCCCGGTCGTCGAGAAATAACCGGCATGTTCCGCACGCCACCGCGGTTCGTCACCCGCACGCTCATCACCACGCTGGCCACGGTCGCGTTCATCTTGTCGTCCGTGTTGTTCGTGGTGACGCTGAGCGTCCAGAAGAGCGCTCGCGATGGCGCGCTCAAGCGGCTCGAGACCGGGCAGCAATTGCTCGGCGCACTGGAGAAGCAGCGAGCGAAGGAGCTTCAGTCGCAGCTCGGAACGCTGGCGGAGAACTCGACCTTGAAGGCGGCGCTGGATACCTACCAGAGCGAGCTGCGAACGACAAACCCGGCTGGACGGCAGGATCTCGTCGCCACGATCGCGCGAGAGCTCGACAAGCTGGCGGCGCGCATTCAACCTGATGTGCTGGAGGTACGCAATCTGTCAGGCGAGGTGCTCGGCATTGCCGGCCGGCGCGCCGGTGAGTGGCCGGCATACTCGCGGGTTGTGGCTCCGCAACAGGTCACGGGCGGGTCGTTCGTGACGACACCGTCAGGCGGCGCCTTCCGTGTGGCGTCGGTGCCGATCGATCTGCAAGGTACGCCGCTCGGGACTTTGAGCCTGGCGAGTGCCCTCGACCAGCGCTACGCGGACGAGATCGCCACGTTGTTCAACGCTCAAACCGTCATTCTCTCGAACAACCGTGTGGTCGCCGCGACCTTGCCATCGGGGCCCCGTATGGCCCTCAAGCCCGAGATTATCCAGGACATGAAGGGCCCGGGCGTTCTTTCGCTCGGGGATTCGCAGTACGCCGTGCAGCCCCTGCTCGACGAGGGAGACCCGCAGGTGTACGTGCTCGATTCGATCAACGCGTCGGCAAGTCCGGCAATTCAAACCGCACTGCGCACGATGGGCTGGATCGCGCTTGGCGCCTTCCTGCTGGCCGGGCTGGCGAGCGTGTGGTTGTCGCGCACGATCGCACGTCCGATCGACTCGCTGTCAAAGTCGCTCAGCGGCATGACTCAATCGCGCGCGTTCGACGAACCCCTGAAACCGGGCGGCGACAGCCTCGAAGTCGACGCGCTGACGGTGACGTTCAATACCATGATCCAGTCGGTGAAAGCCGCAGAGGCCGAACGCCTGAGCGCCTACGTCGGGACCATCCGGGCGTTGGCACTCGCGCTCGACGCGCGCGACGCCTACACCGCGGGGCATTCCGAGCGGGTCAGCACGATCTCGCTGGCCATCGGCCGCTGCTTGTCGCTAGGCGACGCGGAACTCGAAGTGCTCCGGCTCGGTGCACTGCTCCACGACATCGGCAAGATCGGCATTGGCGATCACGTGCTGATGAAGCCCGGGCCGCTGACCGCCGAGGAGTACGAAACGATTAAACAGCATCCGGTCGTCGGCGCCAGGATCCTGCGCAGCGTCCCGTTCCTCGAACCACACATTCCGATCGTCGAGCTGCACCACGAGCGGCCCGACGGCAAGGGTTACCCGCACGGCCTCCGCGGCACTGAGATCCCGCTCGTCGCCAGCATCGTCCACGTGGCCGACGCCTTCGACGCGATGACGAGCGCCCGCGCGTACCGGCCGGCGCGCGCCGCCGCCGAGGGGTTGCGTGAGTTGTGGCGCTGTGCAGGAACGCAGTTCGACGCGGAGGTCGTCCACGCCCTGGCGAAGGCACTGCCGGATCTCGATCGGTCGCCCGCCCCAAGCGAGCCGGAAGGTTACCCGGTGCCGGTTCCAGTGATGTTGCAGGCAAGACGAGCATGAAGATCACCATCCAACGGTGGACGCTCGCGACGGCGGCGATGTGGCCGCTGGTGCTTCACGCATCTCCGGCACGCGCACAGGACGTGACCGGACGCGTCGCGATGGAGGCGGTGGTGTCGATATCCGTCTCGTCGGCAGACGACGGGGATCCGTTCCTGATGTTCGACCAGATCAGCACGGTCGGAGTCGGACGAGGATGGGAAGCGATCGTGCGCCCATGGGCGCGCCGCATGCCTGGAGGTGACTGGGCCGCGGAGATGTACCAGCTCCAGGTGCGCTACACATCGTCGACGCGGTTGCCATTTCGCTTCGACGCCGGCGTCATCTCGTCGCCCGTGGGTCTGACCACACTCGAGCTGAAGCCTGATGTGAACCCGACGATTGGCGCCCCGTTTTATTACTTCGTGCCGCTTCCGCCATTTGATGGCAATTTCGATCGGGTCACGATCATGTCCGGCGGCTATCCGCTCGGTGCGATCGTCACGACGTCAGGCACGCATTGGGATCTTCGGACCGGCATGACCGATGCGACGCCGGCGCGAGCACGAAGCGTGTTCAGCAGCTCGAAAGCGCCGGCCGCGCCGCAATTCATCCTCGGCGGTGGCGTGACGCCGACGACCGGGCTTCGCTTCGGCGCGGGGCTCGCAGTCGGGCACTATCGCGTCGACGCGGTCGCGCAGAAGAACATGGCGATCCCGGCCAACGTCTATGAATCGGTGCCCGTAAACAACGGGGTCATTCCGAGAGGCACACCGCTTCCCGACGAAATGGCCACGGTGTTCAATGTCGAGGGGGAATACTCGATCGGCTATACGCGTGTCAGCGGTGAGTACGTGATCGACCGATTCGAGACGCTGATTTCGCCGGCGATCGCTCGTGGCTTCAACGTCGTCGCCGTTCGTACATTATCGCCGCGCTGGTTCACCGCGGGACGAATCGTCGGCGCGTCCACGCCGATCCTGACGACGCCAACGCCGGTGCGGCGCATCGGCAAGAGCGCCGAGGCCACGATCGGCTACCGTTTGACGCCGACGATCACATTCCGAGCGGCCTACCAGGGATCGAGGGGCTTCAGCGCGGCAACGTGGCAGCACGCCGTCGCGGTGTCCACCGTGTGGGCACAGCGCTGGTGGTAAACACAATCCCTAATCACTGATCACTGATCCCGAATCGCTCATCCTCGAATCACGCATCCTCGAGTCTGGCGTCGCCGCGAGGATTCAGCGATTCGAAATTCAACGATGACCGATTCTACGATTCGCGATCAGGGATGCAGAGAGCAGGGATGAGGGATTCAAAGATCAGGGATTCAAAGATCAAGGATTCAAAGATCAGGGATTCGGGATCAGTGATCAGTGATGAGGGATTCAGAATCCTGGACGCAAGACTTTTCTAACAGCTTGACATCAGCCTCTCCGAGGTTCATCCTCTCCTCGATCGCCTTCTTTCTTTCAAGGAGGCACGATGGATACGCCACCGGGCTAAGAACGGCGTCACGGGGTTCTGCCGCACGCGCACCGCGCGGCTTCCGGATGCTCATCCGAGCACGCGGTCCCACTCATCAGCGCGACAGAACCCCGCGCCACGTCATTTCTTGAATCGTCGGGGTCCCCTGCACCCCGACTAGCTCACGCCGCTACG
>Ga0310810_10003643_pt1 | contig 16857 bp, 16 predicted proteins | sample NCmetagenome_FD_207641 | JGI IMG/M metagenome (GOLD analysis project Ga0310810, IMG submission 207641) | Soil microbial communities from experimental microcosm in Duke University, North Carolina, United States - NC | ecosystem: Engineered > Artificial ecosystem > Soil microcosm > Unclassified ... | reverse complement strand
CGGAACATCCTCGACCCCGTAGGCACTGAGAACCTGCGCACGCATGGCAGCCGTGATCGGTTGCATGCGCATCGTGCCTGCGCACAGCTCCTCGACGCCTACATCCGCGGTGGCGCCAGGCGTGATCGCCGCGACAGGAAGTGAGAGTCGCTGACGAACGGCGATTCGATCGCCGGCAGGCGTGCCAAGATACCTCGTTGCTGTCACCAGCAGCGCAACGGCGGCCGCGGCCGCGATCGCAGAAGTCATCGCTGACCACGGCCTGCCGGGCTCTCTTGCGGCACTTGCCATCGCGTGCTCCAGCCGAACGCGTGACTGGCGATCGCTCGCGATCGGCGACCGATACGCAGCGCACGCCGCTGACGCCGTCGTTGCCATTGCGGCCCGCCGGGCGCGGCACTCGTGGCATGCGCTGAGATGACGACCCACAGCGGCATGCCGTGATTCGGAAAGCTCACCATCGAGGCTCGCCACGAGCTCACGATCGGTGACGTGAGGTAGCAAGGCAGACATCGATCTAGCCCTCATCTGCGTTCATCAGGCGCGTCATCGTACGCGCCAGCGACTTGGCGACACCGCCGAGCGAGAGATTCACCGTGCGGGCGATCTCGCGGTAACGCAGCCCTTCTGCGCGCAGCAACAGGCACTGGCGATCGCGTTCGGGAAGCACGCGAACGACCGCGATCAGCCGGCGTCTGCGGCGATCGTCGGCGAGCTGCTGCTCGGGACCCGCGGCCGGATCGATGACGTGAGCGACACGCGCGACGTCCCAGGCGCCCTCGTGCCGATCCCGTCGCGCCGCTTTCGCGCGCTGCTTCAGCGCGAGGTTGTGCCCGACGCGAAAGATCCAGCCGCGCAGGTTCGTGCGTGAGCGGCCGAGCCGAAGGTGTCTGAACAACTGCAGAAAGACTTCTTGAAGGACATCTTCGGTGACTTCGGCCGACAGGCCGAACGACCTGATGTATCGGCGCAACCCCGAGGAGCACTCATCGAACAGGCACAGCACATCGTCCTGCGCCGACGAGGTGGAATCGGCACCATAACCGATCAGACTCGCGGGAAGTGAGATTCCGAAGACCGACGATTCCTTCGACATTGATCCTTCCGGCGCATTCTATACGCCGCGTCGGTCGTTGACGCCGCCATGCGAGTCGCGATCGAAACCGTAAACAAAACACGGCCGCGAGGAATATCTTTCAAGATGGGATATCGAATGGCAGCCGCGTGGAGCGTCCTCCTCGCCATGACGCTTCCGGTGCTCGCCTCGGCCCAGAGCTCATCGAGCCAATCGACATCGCAGGATCCGCAAGAAGCGCCGCTGCCGTCCACGTCGATCACCATCACGGTGGTCGGAACGACGCCTCTCGTCGGCATCGAGCTCCCCATCGACCAGGTCGCGGCGCCAGTTCAGACACTGACGGGCCGCGGCATCGAAACCAGCGGCGCCCTCGATCTCCCTGCCTACCTGAATCAGCGCCTGAACGGCGTCAGCGTCAACGAAACGCAGGGCAATCCGTTCCAGACCGACGTCAACTATCGCGGCTATACGGCATCGCCACTGCTCGGCACGCCGCAGGGGCTGTCGGTCTACGTGGACGGCGTTCGGATGAATCAGCCGTTCGGCGATGTGGTGAGCTGGGACCTGATTCCGAAAGTGGCGATCTTCTCCGGCGCACTGATGCCGGGATCCAATCCACTCTTCGGTCTCAACACGCTCGGAGGCGCGCTGTCGATTCAAACCAAGGACGGCCGCAACAGCCCGGGAACGAAGGTGCAGGCCATCTACGGCAACGACGTGCGACGTGCGCTGGAGTTCGAGCACGGCGGCAGCCGCGCCGAGAGCGGCATCAACTGGTACATCGCCGGAAACCTCTTCGCGGAGGACGGCTGGCGCCACGCACCATCCGATGTACGGCAACTGTTTGGCAAAGTGGGCCGGGGCAAAGGCCGCACCGATATGTCGGTGAGCCTTGCCTATGCAGACAACTCGCTCAACGGCAACGGCGTTCAGGAGATTGGTTTCCTCGACCGTGATTACAAGAGCGTGTACACGAAGCCCGACGAAACCAACAATCAATCGACGTTCCTGAACGCGACGGTCACGCGCGCGCTGAGCGATCGCGTCACTCTCTCGATGAACGGCTACTTCCGGGACATCCACACCGACACGCTCAATGGCGACCTCAACGAGGCAACGCTCGATCAAGCGGTCTACCAGCCGACGGTCGCGGAACAGGCGGCGCTGTTTGCCGCCGGCTACATCACGGCGCCTGTCATCGGCGCCAACGCCAGCAACACGCCATTCCCCTACTTGCGCTGTGTGGCGAACGTGCTGCTGAACGATGAACCCGCCGAGACGTGCAACGGCCTCGTCAACCGGGGTCAAACCGAGCAGCGGAACGGCGGCGTGTCGGGACAGTTCACATGGCGAGAACTCCGGCACCAACTGACCGCGGGCGGCGCCTTCGATCGAAGCAGCATGCGGTTCACACAGACCACCGAGCTCGCCTATCTCAACCCCGATCGCAGCGTCACCGGCACCGGCGCGTTCGCCGACGGCGCGAACGGCGGCGAGATCGATGGAGAGCCCTTTGACGCGCGAGTCAATCTCGATGGCACCGTGCAGACGTGGAGCCTCTTCGCGACAGACACCGTTGGTCTGCACAGTCAGTGGCACCTGACAGTCTCGGGCCGCTTCAATCGAACGACCGTGGACAACCACGACCTCATTTCACCAGGCGGTGGACCGGGCTCGCTCGACGGCCATCATCTGTTCAGCCGATTCAATCCTGCCGTCGGCATCACCTACGATCCGTCCACGCATCTCAACATGTATGCCGGCTACAGCGAAGGGAGCCGCGCCGCCACATCGATCGAGCTTGGATGCGCCGATCCCGAGCAGCCGTGCAAACTGCCCAACGCGATGGCCGGCGATCCCACCCTCGACCAGGTCGTGACGCGGACCATCGAAGCCGGCGTGCGCGGCGAACGTGGCCGCCTTGCATGGCACGGCAGTGTCTTCCACGCGCGCAACGAAGACGACATTCTCTTTGTGACGTCGGAGCAGACCGGTTTCGGGTACTTCCGCAACTTCGGCGAGACACGACGTCAGGGCGTCGAGCTCGGCGCCACGTCGCAGCTCGGGCGCATGTCACTCGGCGGGGGCTACACTCTCCTCGACGCCACGTTCCAAAGCGAGGAAAGGGTCAACGGCGAAAGCAACGCATCGAACGACGAGGCGGTCTCAGGTGCATCAGGTCTCGACGGCACGATACACATCGTGCCGGGCGACCGCATGCCGCTCGTGCCGCGGCACATGATCAAGGTCTTCGCAAACATCCAAGTCACGAGCGCGCTCAATATCGATATCGATCTGATGGGCGTGTCGAGCAGCATCGCGCGCGGCAATGAGAACAATCTGCACGAACCGGATGGGACCTACTATCTGGGACCCGGCGATTCTCCGGGATACGCCGTACTCAATCTCGGCAGCCGTTACGCAATCACGCGGTGGTTGCAGATCGTCGGGCAGATCAACAATCTGTTCGACCGGCGTTACTACACGGCCTCGCAGCTCGGAGCGCTCGGGTTCACCGATCAGGAAACCTTCATCGCGCGGCCGCTGCCGCCGATCGATGGCGAGTTCCCCGTGCGGCACTCCACGTTCTACGCACCTGGCGCGCCGATTCGAGGATGGATCGGGACGCGATTGACGTTCTGAGTGTCATGGTCCGCCTAAAGGCGGACACTACGACTGTCGTATGTAGTGTTCGGCTTTAGCCGGACCTTCAGCGTGGCTTGAGCGTGAGCCTCTGCACCCGCCAGTTCGTGATCTCGCCGACGTAGAGCTCGTTCTCGCTCCGGCAATCCATCTCGTGCACCGAGCCGAACTCCTTGAGCAGCTTGCCGGCCGTGCCGAACTTGCCGAGGATCTTGCCGTCGAGCGACATCTTGTAGATCTCGCCGTTGTCCATCGTCGTCGAGGGGTTCGAGTTCGACGCGTACAGGAACTGCCGCGGCCCCGGCGTGATGCAGATCGCCGACGGCGCGCCGACGTTGACGAACTGCGTCTTGAAATTCCCGTCGCCGTCGAAGACTTGAATCCGGTTGTTCTGGCGATCCCCGATGTAGACAAGACCCTGCGCGTCGATGGCCATTGTGTGCGGGACGTTGAACTGCCCCGGCGCCGAGCCGCGCGAGCCCCACGACTTGATGTACTTGCCGTTGCGGTCGAACTTGGCGATGCGCGAGTTCCCGTAGCCATCAGCCACGTAGATGTTGCCTTGCGCATCCCAGGCGACGTCGGTCGGCCGGTTGAAGTTGTCGCCGGGCACGCCTGTGCCCTGGGGCTGAGGAGGACCCGCCGCACCGGCGCCGCGTCCGCGTCCGCCGCCGCCTCCACCTTCCTCGCCACCACCACCCGCGCCGCCCGGCACACTGATCGCCTCAGGCTTGCGGCCCATCGTCATGACGACGCGGCCGTCGGGATCGAACTTGATGATCATGCTGGATCCTTCGTCGACGACCCAGATGTTGTCCTGTCGATCGATGCGCACCGTGTGCGCGAAGAGGAAGCCGTAGAGTCCCTGCCCGATTTCGCGGATGTACTTGCCCGACGGATCGAACTCGAAGAGTCGCGCACCGCCGCCGCGTGAAAACGTACGACGTGTACCGAGGGTCGAGAAGGGAGTGCCGGTCCGTGTGTAGACGAAGATGTTTCCCTTCGAATTCGTCGCGACGCCGACCGCCTCGCCCAGGTAGATATTGTCAGGCAGCTTGATCGGATCGACGGCGTCGAAGGGAATCTCCGGAATCGCGTACTGCGCGCCGGCAGACGACGCCGCCAGCACAAGCACGAGCGCTGCGAGTTTCAATGCACGTGTCATAAGGACCCTCACCTCTCGCAAACGCTATTTGGTCGACGACGGCGTCAACGGCTTGAGGCGAATCTTCTGCGCCCGCCATGCCGTGATCTCGACGACGATGAGCTCGTCGGGGTTGCGGCAGTCGATCGCGTGCACCGTGCTGAACTCGCCGAGCTGTTTCCCCGGTTTACCGAACTTGCCGATCACGGTCCCATCCAGCTCCATCTTGTAGATCTCGCCGGCAACCGCTGAGAGGAGCGAGTTGTTGTTGTCCGGGTTCGAGTTCGAGCTGAAGAGATACTGGTGCGGGCCGGGGCTGATGCAGACGGCCCATGGCGAGCCGACGTGGTCGTAGATCGCACGCAGCACCAGGTTGCTGTCGAACACCTGGATGCGGCGGTTGTTGCGATCGGCGACGTAGATGTTGCCGTTGGCGTCGGCGGTGATCGAGTGCGGCGTGTTGAACTGATACGGCTCGGTGCCGCGGATGCCGATCGACTTTACAAAGCGCCCGTTCTTGTCGTACTTCACAACCCGAGAGTTGAAGTAACCGTCGGACACGAAGATGTTGCCGGCCGGATCCCAGGTCACGTCCGTCGGTCGGTTGAAGCGATACGGCTCGCCTCCGCCCGACGCGACGCCCGGCGTCGGCTCAACACCCTCGATCGCCTCAGGGCGGCGGCCCATGGTCATCAGCACCCGGCCTTCGGGGCTGAACTTCACGACCATATTGGTGCCTTCGTCGACCGTCCAGATGTTGTCCTGTGCGTCGACGCGCACGCCGTGGGCCATCGCGAAGCCATAGAGGCCCTGACCGATCTCGCGGGCGAACTTCCCGTTCTGGTCGAACTCGAAGAGCCGCGTGTCGCCGCTGCGCGTAAAGATGTAGATGTGTCCCTTCGAGTTGCGCGCAACGCCGATGCCCTCACCCAGATACAGGTTAGGCGGCATGGTGAGGAAGTTCGGCACCGACTCGAACGGGATATCCGGAGCGGTGGCGAACGCGGTGGCGCGCGGCGGCACCTGCTGGGCCGATGTGGGGACGGCCAGGATCACGCTCGCCAAAGCCAGTGAAAACCCGATGAAGCGCTTCATTGCGGCCTCCGTGAAGTTTCGCGGAGGAATAGTAACTCGTGTCAGGCCGTCAGTGCGCGTTCTCGGTCCCCCCGCCCGCCGGCGTCGATCGAGCGGACAGGAGGATGTTGTAGAGCATCTCGAACGTCTGGTTCGGAGTCATGGGTTGATCCAGTTCAGCGTGGAATCGGCATTGGGCCTTGTGGACCGGGTGCGAAAGGGCCACACCGCCAATCCGACGGTGAGTGCAATCCAGAGCCCGAAGCCAGTAAGCGTGAGCGCGTCAGGACTGATGAGAGCCTGGCCGCGCAGCGCCTGCCAGATCAGGATGGAGAAGACCGCCGCATAGCTGCCGCCCGCAACCAGCATCAGCCGTACGCGCCTGGCGTCCTCGATGCGACGACGCGACAGCAAGAGGGCAATCACCGGCAACAGCTGCAAGGCATGCAGGCCGATGAAATGCGGCACGCGAAGATCCCCGTGCTCTAGACTCCATCCAGTTCCCGGGAGGCCGGGCCCGCCATCGGGTGCTCCAACCGTGTGTGCGCCGATGATGGCCGCCTGGTGCGTCGCCGCAATCTGGTGGAGCTGCGCGTCAGTGGGCCTCGTCATCATCCCACCCAGCGATGCGCCCGCGATCGTAATCACCATGCCGAGGCGCAGTGCCCAGCCCAGGGCGGGGTCCTCGAACTTCTGACGCCACAAGGCAACCGCGACGAACACGCTCGAGAGCGTCTGCAGAGCGATGGCCGAGCCCATCACCGCAAAGAGCGTGGCATTGAGCGGGGTGGACACGTTGAAGTGGCTCGTCGTCCCTCGCCATGCCTGCAGCGCGATGATCGCGACTTCGAGGATGAAGATGCTCGCGGTGAATCGGCCGACAATCCGGCGGAGGCGGGGCCACTCTCTCAGATAGGTGAAGATCCACGCGAGCGTGAACAGGTAGATTGCCGTCGAGACGGCAAACTTGGCCGGCTTCAGCCACGCTGGCGCGCCGGTGATCACGCGCGGATCGATCGCCAGCCCGACGACGAACGCGGCCAGAGCGCCGAGCATCAGCAACGCTGAAGCGGTCAGCGTCCTGTCCGACTTCCACAATCGGCTGAGTCCCTGGTGAATTGCTGTGACGACTATCATCGCAAGCTCCTTCAATGTTGCCACTGTCAACATCAATCTACACCGCGATGTGGACGATGTCAACATCTCGATGTACACTCACCCCATGCCCGTCGAGTTCGCGACGAATTCGAAGCCGACAAAGGGTCCCCGCCGAAAGCGGACGGATCGGTATCACCATGGCAACCTGAGGCGAGCCCTGCTGGACGAGGCGCTGCGGACTATCCAGCGGGACGGCGTGGATGCGCTCACGCTTCGCGCTATCGCCCTCAGGCTCGGCGTGTCACGGACGGCCCTGTATCGACATTTCACCGACAAGCGAGCGCTGCTGTCGTCGGTCGCCACAGAAGGGTTTCGGCTGCTGACCGAACGATTGCAGGACGCGTGGACGCTGGGCGGTATCCGTGGCTTCAATGCGATGGGGGTTGCCTACATCCGCTTCGCGATGGCCAACCCGTCGCATTACCGGGTGATGTTCGGGGGATTCGTCGACAACGCACCGGACGAGGATCTGATGCGCGAATCGGCCGCCGCGTTTCAGGCATTGGTCGATGCGATCGTCGCCCTGCAGAAGGAGGGCGCCGTCAGAAAGGACGATGCGCTGCAGCTTGCGCAATTCATCTGGGCGGCTGTGCATGGCCTGTCGATGCTGATCATCGACGGGCAACTCGCGCACCACCAGGCGACGATCGACGATCTCATCCAGTTTGCCATCGAGCGCATCAACACCGGGGTCGTGAGACCCGCGCGTCAGAATGATCGATAATCGGTTCCTGCAGCGTGTGAAGAAAGCCTGTTCCCACGCAGTTATGGTGTTGATGCTGAGAGCTTGAGGAGGGTCTGATGACGACACGACTCGTCGCGCTGGCCGGCACCATCTGGGCTCTCGTCGCTCTCGGCCTCGTCTCGCTCACCGCGCAGAGCACGGCGCGCGCTGCCTCCGCATATTCACCGCCGCGCACCGCTTGGGGCGATCCGGACTTTCAAGGCGTCTACACCAACTCGAATGAGTACGCGACGCCGCTCGAGCGCCCCAAGGAGTTCGAAGGCAAGCGGCTGTCGGATCTCAGCGCCGACGAGATCGCCCGAGTCCGGCAGCAGGCCACCAAGCAGGCGATCGCGGGACTGGCCAACGGCGACGTCCGCGGGCCTGATGAGTGGTGGCTGCAGATCCTCGATCTCGGCAAACGGAATCAGCCGTGGCTGATTGTCGATCCGCCCGATGGTCACGTCCCGCCACTGACGCCCGAGGCCGCGCAGCGACTCAAAGGTGTGAGAACGAAGAGCAGCTTCCTTGGCGGGCCCTTCGACGGTCCGGAGGATCTGGGCATGCTCGAGCGCTGCATCTCACGCAGCGTCCCGGGCTCGATGATTCCCGTCATGTACGGCAACAACTACCAGATCATCCAAACGCCCGGCTTCATCGTAATCACTTACGAAATCATCCATGAAGCACGCGTGATCCCGCTCGACGGGCGGCCGCATGTCGGCGCCAACGTGCGCGCTCACATGGGAGATGCGCGCGGGCACTGGGATGGCAACGCACTCATCGTGGAGACGACGAACTTCACCGGCGCGTCGGCGTATCGCAACGCCAACGCCGACAGCTTCCGCGTGATTGAGCGCTTCACCCGCGTCGCATCGGATCGGATCGACTGGACCGCGACGCTCGACGATCCGAAGACGTGGACTCGCCCGTGGACGATCGCGATGCCGCTCACGGCCGACACGAATCAGATCTATCCCTTCGAGTGCCACGAGCACAATTACGGGATGCGCAACATCCTCAGTGCGGCGAGAGCGGCCGAGCGGCACGAATAGGGAATCAACTCCCAACCTCCTATTCCGAAGTGCCAAGCATCGTCATTGGGAGTTGGTTTCTTGGGAGTTGACGTTTACGCCGGCCTGAACCGATCAGCTCGAATTGGACGACGTGCCTCTACCGGAGATTTCGATACTCGTCGGGTGTATCCACATCGACGAGACATCCTTCATCGTCGACGGGCACATTGAGCAGATCTCGTTCGTGCGCACGGACAACGGTCTTCGCGCCAGCATCGATTGGCGCGTTGCGCAACGCGTGCAACACTGAGCTGTCAAAGACGACCGGATGACCATGCCGATCGCCGATCGCGGGACGCACGATCGGCGCGCGCGTGCGGCGCCATGCGTCGATCACGCGGCTCACAGTGGACACCGCGACCATCGGCACATCGACCAGCGTGACGAGAATGCCGTCCGTGCCAGGACGCACCACCGCGTCCATGCCCACCCACAGCGACGAGAGTTGACCGCGTGATGGATCGAGGTTGCGCACGATCAGCGGCGGCACAGCCGCATCGCGACTCAGTACATTTACGAGGGCGTCATGGTCGCGGCCAGTGACGACAACGAGCTCGGCGATGCCCGCTTCGCGCAACGTATGAACGATGCGCATCACGAACGGACGGCCGTCAGGGCTTGCGAGCAGCGCCTTCGGCGAGCCCATTCGTGTCGAGTCGCCCGCTGCCAGAACGATTCCAGGAAGCACAATTCATCCTATTCCGACCCCGGCAACAGGCCGCAAGTGACACTCCTATAATGACTTCCGGTGTGCTTGACTTCCCGCATGCCACGCTCCTACACTGGCCCAGCTTCTTGGCCGGTGCGCGCGGATCGCTGTTGTTCCCGAGGCATCGGTGGATGTCCGTTCACAGCGGTCCGGGAGCGCCTGGGATTGTCCCAGGCCTTCGTTATCGGAGGGACACGGCTATGCCGACCGGCACCATCGCACGCCTGCTCATCGACAAGGGCTTCGGCTTCATTCGCGACGAGGGCGGGATCGAACACTTCTTCCACCGCAGCGCCGTGCGGCAAGCGGTCTTCGAGCTGCTTCGCGAAGGGCAGCGCGTCGAGTTCACAGCGGAGGAGTCCACCAAAGGCCCGCGCGCTGGAGACGTTCGACTAATCGAAGGTTAGGCTCCAGCCTCGCCCGGCCCCATACGGGGCCGGGGTGACCTGACAGTTCCCCCGATCCCTTCCCACCGGCTTTCCCAGGTTACGAAAACCAACGGCGCCAGGTAGACGTCGGCTTGAGCGCACCGGTCGCCGGCTCGAGGACCAGCACTTCTTTCGCCACGGCACGCGCGAACGCGTGATCGGCCGTCATGACGAGGCTCGCGATCCTGCGCCGATCCACGATGGCGAGGATGTCGCGCGCCAGCGTGGCGGCATCGGCCGCGTCGAGCGTCGCATTCGGATGTTCCGCGACGAGCACCTTCGGGCCGAGCGCGAGGGCACGACCGAGCCGGATGCGCGCCCGCTGCGGTGGCGCAAGCACTCCGGCCTGCCGCTGAAGATCGCCCGCGAGTCCGACTTCGACGGCGAGCTCCGCGGCACGCGCGCGCACGTCGGCGGACATGTCTTCCACCGCGACCGACATCGGCAGCGCGAGATTCTGCTCGACAGTGAATTGTTCGACGAGAACTGCTCGGTCGGTGAGCAGTCCGAATTGATCGAGCGTCGCGAGCCAGCCGTCCGGACCGGCGATTGCCGATGTCGGCGTGCCGAAGGAGATCACTTCACCGCTGTCGGGGAGAATCGCGCCGGTCATCAGATCGACCAGGACCTCTGCCATCGCTTGATCGAACCCGAGGATCGCGACGGAACGGCCGGGGGTGAGATCGAGCTCGGCGATTCTCAGCGGTCGAAGACTTCGGTAGTCCTTCGAGACCCCACGCAGCCGAACCAAAACGTCATCTGACGACATGCCGGCTGCGCGCGGCGCTGAAGCGTTGCCATTCGATGTCGGGGAGCGTCGAGGCGCCCGGCTCGATGCCGTGCGACGGGTCGCCGTGAAAGTCGGAGCCGCCGGTCATCAACAGGCCAAGCTCCGTCGCCATCGCGTGGTACCGGCGAACCGCGGCCTCGTCGTGATCCGAGTGGTAGACCTCGAGCGCATCGAGCCCGGCTGCAGCGAGCTGCGCAATCCGCGAGTCGACGCGTGTGCGGCCAGGATGCGCGAGCGAGGCGAGCCCGCCGGCGCCTTGGATGATGCCGACGACGACCTCGGGCGACGAGCCCGGACGTGTGACGAAGGCGGGACCGTCGTTGGCCAGGAAGCGATCGAACGCCTCCTTCGTATCCGCGACGTGGCCGGCCCGGATCAGCGCGCGCGCAACCTGCGGGCGGCCGATTGAGCGGCCGGGGTTGCGTTCCGATTCGTCGAGCAGCGCCTGCAGATCAATGGGCACACCGAGCTCGGCGAGCCGCCCGGCGATCACATGAACGCGCTTCACTCGCGTCTCTCGCTGCGTGCGCAGGAACTGCATCAGCCGTGGCTCGGAGGGATTCAGGAAATAGCCGAGGACATGAACGTCGCGGCCATCGTCAACGGCCGTGACCTCGATGCCGGCGTGCGCTTCGACACCGCGCGCCGACGCCACCGCCTGGACCTCGTGTACTGCGGCGGTGGTGTCGTGATCGGTCACGGCCATTACCGTGACACCGGCAGCAGCGACGCGATCGACGAGTTCCTCGGGAGTACAACGGCCATCGGAGGCCGTCGTGTGCATATGAAGGTCGGTCATCCAGCGGATGGCTCGGGGATATCGTGCGTGGGCAGCAGAATCACCGCGCGCCCGCGCGCGCAGATGAGGCGGAGGTAGTACGAGTTCCGCGACGGCTCCGGCCCTGACGCTTCACGAGCGCGCGATACTCGCGGATCAACAAGTCGAGATGGTCGCGTTCCTCGTCGGCGAACTCGAGAAAGATCTGTTTGCCTTCGGAGTCCTCGAAACGCTCGCCGTACTTCTTGAAGAAGCGATGCGACCCGCGCTCGCAGCGGATGCCGATCATCAACGCCTGTTGATCGTTGACGCCGCGCATCAGCCGTTCGGCGCCCTCGGCGAAGAGGCCATTGGCCGCTCCCTTGAAGAACAGGAACGTCGGGCGCGATTCCAATTGCGGATCGCGAGCCAGGAGCTCGCCGTAGCGCGCCTCGAGCTTGCCGAGGTGCTCCTTCTCCTCGAGCGCGAGATCCTGAAAAATCTTGCGGCCGCGCGCATCCTTGGTCACGCGCGAGGCGCGCGCGTAGAAATCGAGACCGCTGCGCTCGGTCGCGATGGCAATGCGCAGCGCATCGCGCGCGAACACGAGATCGGTGTGTCCTTCCGAGCTGGCCATCGACGCCCGGCCCGTGCGGCACTCCTCACACGTCCCATAGATCTGGACGACGCTCTGCGCGGGAGAGAAGCTGCGAGCCGCGGCCACTTCTTCGATCGAGCCCTCGATGTCGGAGCTGAGGAATTCGAACGAGCGGTGACAGGTCTTGCAGATCAGATGGAAATGACGTGGCTGCCGGTACGAGTGCTCGAAGCGGAATCGACCCTCGCCGAAGTCGACCTTGCGGGCGATGCCCGCATCGACCATCCACTGCAGCGTGCGATAGACCGTGGCGCGGCTGACCCGATGATCTTCGCGTCGAATCAGATCGACGAGATCGTCGGCACTGAGGTGCCCCTCCTGACCGAGGAAGACATTGACGATCTGCTCGCGCTTCCCGGAGCGCTTGCCGCCGGCCGGTTTGAGACGAGTGAGATCTGGAACGGCTGTCAAAGGCAATGACCCATCCTCGCCTGTTGACCTTTGACGCGTGACCCGCGCGGTCTCAGGCGCTGAAAGACTGTCCGCAACCGCAGGTGGACGTGGCGTTGGGATTCTTGATCGTGAACCCGCCGCCGGTCACTGTATCGACGAAATCCACCTCGGCGCCCTTGAGATAGCTGATGCTCACGGGGTCCACGAACAGACGCACGCCATTGGATTCGTACACCTGGTCGCCGACGCCACCGCTCTCTTCGATCATCAAACCGTACTGGAAACCCGAACAGCCGCCGCCCTGCACGAACACGCGAAGACCGCTGCCGGACTTGCCTTCTTCCGCGAGCAGCTCGTTGATCTTCGAAGCCGCCTCCGAGGACACGTTGATCATGGTGAACTCCTTAGAAAATTATAGCTGTGGCCGAACGTTCCCGGCAAGCACACGCGTAGCCGGCCCTGCGCCGTATCTTGCGACTATGCGGCCACTTAGCCTGCGAGCTTAACCGCCAATCGTGGCGAGCGCCCGGGCGGATTCCTGCTCGACGTCGCGGTGGAGGCTGTTGCCGTGCGAGTCCATCGTGACGATCGCAGGAAATTCCTCGATCGTCAGGTGCCACATCGCCTCTGGCGTGCCAAACTCCATCAATGAGACGCCGTCCACGCTCTTGATGGTTCGCGCGTAGAACTGAGCCGCACCACCGATGGCGTTGAGGTAGACCGCGCCGGATTTCTGGAGCCCGGCCAGCGTCCTGGCTCCCATCCCGCCCTTCCCGATCACGATGCGCACGCCGTTGCGCGCGATGACGTCGGCCTGGTACGGCTCCTCGCGGATGCTCGTCGTCGGTCCGGCAGCGGTCACGCGCCAGCCCTCGCCCTCTTTAGCCACGACGGGACCGCAGTGATAGATGACGCCGCCGCGAAGGTCGACCGGCGCATCGTGCGACATGAGGTGATGGTGAACCGCGTCGCGGCCCGTGAAGGCCCGGCCCGACAGCAGAACGACATCGCCCACCTTGAGCGATCGGACCTGTTCCTCGCTGATCGGCGTGCGCAGCACCACCTCTCGCCCGGTTCGGGGGAAGCCCGCCTGATCCGCCATGTGCACAACCGGGCTCGAGGCGTCGCGATAGAGCCAGCGCTTGATCTCACCGCTCCTGGCGTCGAGCACGACCCCCAGTCGGCGGTATGCCCAGCAGTCGTACGCGACCGACACGAAAAAGCTCGCCGGCAGCCGATTGAGCGCGCCGACTTTGCACCCGATGAGCGATACACGGCCGCCGAATCCCATCGCGCCGATTCCGAGGTTGTTGACCTCGCCCATGATCGACGCCTCGAGCTCCGCCAAGCGCGGGTCGGTGTTCACATCGTCGAGCGTGCGGAACAACTGTTCCTTGGCGTGCACGTATCCGGAGGTGCGATCGCCGCCGATGCAGACCCCGATGGCGCCCGGTGCACATCCTTTTCCCTGGGCCTGCCATACCGCGTGCAGGATGCATTTGCGTACGCCGTCAATCGATCGATCCGCGCGGCCGAGATTCGAGAGCTCCGCGGGCAACGAGTACTGCGCGTTCATGTTCTCGCACCCGCCGCCCTTGAGGATCAGTTTCACTTCGATCTCGTCGTCGTTCTCCCACTGCTCGAAGTGAATGATCGGCGTACCCGGTCCGAGGTTGTTTCCCGAGTTGTCTCCCGTGAGCGAGTCCACGGAGTTCGGGCGGAGCTTGCCCCGCTTGGTGGCCTCGGCGATGGCATTGCGAATCTGCTTCTTGAGCTCGATCTGATTCACCCCGACGGGCGTCTTGACCTCGAAGGTCGGCATGCCGGTGTCCTGGCAGATAGCGCCTTCGCAATCAGCCGCCAGATCGATGTTCTGTGCGATGACCGTCAGCGCCTGTGACGACTGCGTCCCGGCCTGCTCCTGGCCCATGGCGACCTTCATCGCGGCGCGCACATCAGGCGGAAGATCGGTGGAGGTGCGAACGACCAGAGAGAGGACGCTGTCGAAGAAAGCTGCAGGCATTCGATCAGTATAATTTACGCTTGGAACTGGTCTCTGCTCTCCCCTAGCGTGGGCTTTCGCCAGCGAGGTTTGTCATGACCCGCGTCGAGCACGATCCCCTCGGCGAGCACACGGTCCCCGCTGAGGCCTATTACGGCATTCAAACCGCGCGCGCCGTCGAGAACTTTCCGATCAGCGGTCTTCACGCACCGGCGGATCTCGTTACCGCCACCGTGCTCATCAAGCGAGCGGCCGCGCGGTCCAACGTGGACCTCGGTCGCCTGGACTCCCGCATCGGCGAAGGGATCATCAAGGCGGCCGACGAAGTCGTCAGCGGCGCACTCCGCGATCAATTCGTCGTGGACATCTACCAGGCCGGCGCCGGCACGTCGCACAACATGAATGTGAACGAAGTGCTTGCCAACCGCGCCGGCGAGATCCTGGGAGGAGCCAGAGGCGAATACCGGCTGGTGCACCCCAACGACCACGTGAACATGGGACAGTCCACCAACGACGTGTTCCCCTCGGCGACGCGCGTTGCCCTGCTCCTGGGCCACGGCGCGCTGGTGGATGCGACGAGGGCTCTGGCGGCATCCTTGCACCGCAAGGCAAGAGACTTCGCGTCCGTCCTCAAAGTCGGCCGGACCCACCTCCAGGATGCCGTGCCGATGACGCTCGGTCAGGAGTTCAGCGGCTACGCGGCCTGCATCGATCGGGGCGCCGACGATGTCGTGCACGCGGCCGAGCAGCTGAAAGAACTGAACCTCGGCGCCACGGCGGTTGGCACCGGACTCAATGCGGGCGACGAGTTCACCGCTCGCATGGTGTCCCACCTGGCCGCGAGCATCGACGTTGACGTCGTGCCTGCCGCGAACCGGTTTCGAGTGACGCAGAGCATGGGCGATGTGCTCGCCTACTCCAGTGCGTTGCGGCGCCTGGCGATCGAGCTCGGGAAAATCGCCAGTGATCTGAGGCTCCTGAGCATGGGGCCTCGAGCCGGCATCAGCGAGATTGCGCTTCCCGCCGTGCAGCCGGGGTCATCTATCATGCCGGGCAAGGTGAATCCGTCCGTTCCGGAGATGGTCAATCAGGTCTGCTTCCAGGTCGTGGGCTGTGACACCACCGTCTGCATGGCCGCGGAGGCCGGGCAGCTCGAGCTGAATGTGATGATGCCGGTGATCGCGTGGAACACGCTGCACGCGTCCACGATCTTGCGCAACGCGATGCGCGCGCTGACGACCCGCACGGTGGACGGCATCACGGCCGACGAGCGTCGCACACGTGAGTTGCTCGAGCGCAGCACGGCACTCGCCACTGCGCTCAGTCCGTACCTGGGCTACGAGAAGACAGCGGAGATCGCGAAGGAGTCTGTCGCAACCGGCAAGACCATACGTCACATCGTGCTCGAGCGCCGGCTCATTGAGTCGTCGGAGCTCGATCGCATTCTCTCCGTTGAATCGATGACCCGTCCCGGCATCGCGGGAGAGAAGCGATGAAGCGGCAGGCGGGTCTGAAGCATGCGGGTCTGCCTTCGACATCGCTCAGGCCGGGAAAGACCAGCCTCTACGTGCTCGCGGTGGCGATCGTCGTTCTGCCCTTTGTCGAGGCGGGTCTTCCGCCTTTGCTGAAGCTCCGGCGGACCGCCGAAGCCTTGGCGGAGGCTGGTCAGATTCTTCAGGTCAGCACATTCGAAGCGCACCTGCACGCGCAGCAACCACAACCTCCCGCGGCGCCACGTCATGGCCGTCTCTTTCCGCCAATCGATCTGGGACTGCTCGAAAGTCCCGATCGCGCCGCGTGGCAGAAGCCCGAACAGATCATGGACGCGCTTCACGTCGCGGACGGCTCGAAAGTCGCGGACATTGGCGCCGGCGCAGGCTGGTTCACTATTCGCCTGGCGCGACGCGTCGGTCCCAATGGCATCGTCTATTCGCAGGACGTCCAACGCGAAATGCTGGAGGCGATCCGGCGACGTGTCAGCCGCGAAGGGCTGCAGAACGTGCAGACTCGCCTCGGTGAGGGAAGCGATCCCCATCTGCCCGTTGCCGGTCTCGACGCTATCGTCGTCGTCGACGCCTACCAGGAGGTCGAAGAGCGCGTGACGTTCCTCAAGAACCTGGCGAAGGCGCTCAAGCCGAACGGGCTCATTGGTGTCGTGAACTGGAAGCCCGGACGTGGTGGACCTGGTCCCCCCGAGAACGTGCGCGTGGACAAGGCGTCGGT
>Ga0310810_10003642_pt1 | contig 16857 bp, 10 predicted proteins | sample NCmetagenome_FD_207641 | JGI IMG/M metagenome (GOLD analysis project Ga0310810, IMG submission 207641) | Soil microbial communities from experimental microcosm in Duke University, North Carolina, United States - NC | ecosystem: Engineered > Artificial ecosystem > Soil microcosm > Unclassified ... | reverse complement strand
TCTTCTCCGCTTCCTGCTCCCCGTTCCGGGAAAACTGGAAACGGCCGGCGGCGGCTTCGAAGCCCGTCATGTCGGCCATCTGGTGCACGGGCCCGAAATCGCGGAGGCCGCTCGCGCCCGCGGATTCAATCGCGATGAAAGGCTGCCCGGTTTCCTGCGCGGCACGCGCTTCCGCGGAACCGTCGCCGATGCTGAGGATGCTTCCCTTGCCGTAAACTTTCGTGAGCCGCTGCATCGTGATGGTTTTGGGACGGTCGCCGCCGATGACTTTGCCGCCGCTCTCTTTTATTTTGCGCCGGACCGGCAAAGGAATGCGCAAGGTAAGAAATTTGTCGGCGATGCCCGTGACGATGTAGACCGGCACGCCGAGGGACAAGGCCTTCTCCAGCGCCTGCTCAGCGCCGGGCAGGTATTTCACACCTTCCTGCTGCATGCGGTCCGTGATGAGATAGCTCGTCAAATCCGAAAAGACGTGCGCGCCGTCCAACTCATGGAATTTCGGCCGATCGACGAGAAAAGGCCGGTTCAGGCGTTGGGTCAAAGTCAGCGTTTGCGCGTAATCGGCGAGGATCCTCGCGGCTTCGGCCTCGGTCACGGCCACCCCCTCGCGGTTGAGAAGCGGCAGGAAATGATCCAGGAACGTTTCTCCGGCGGAGATGCCGCGCAGAGTGTCTTTCAGGCCGTGAAGCTTTGTCCGCAGGTCCGCTTCTTTCGCTCCGAAAGCGGCGCCGAGCACCGAGCGCGCCACTTCGAGCGTGGCGTTCGTCTGCACTTCTTTCACGAGATCTTCGCTGTCGGACAGCGTGCCGTCCCAGTCCAACACGACCGCGTGGATAGGCTGCAGCGGTCCCATTTGATCGGAACGCAATTCGGGTCTTTTCGCGAAATGATAATGCTCCGCCGCCCATGCGGAGAGACCGTTAAAATCCTGAAAAACGCCTTTGGGAGCAAAAGGTTCGAGCGCCGCAGGCGATTGCGATACGGCCGCGAAGTCGAGATGGCGCGCCTGAGCGCCGCGGGCATGCCCCGGCGCGTCTCCGACGACGAGCACTTTCCCGTCGCCGTAAATCTGTTCCAGCTTCTTGACCTGCAGGATCCAATCGCGGTCGCCGCCCAGGACTTTCCCGCCGTTCGTCTCGAGCTTGTCGCGGATTTCCCGCGGCACCACCGCTTCGACGAGATCGGTCGAGATTTCCGTGGTCAGGAAAATGGGAATGCCCAGGCCGAGGAAGTAATCAAGTGTTTCGCGCGCGCCAGGCGCATAAGTGACGCCGTTTTTCAGCGCGTGATGCGCGGCCATGAAATCCGCAAGGCTGCTGAAAATAAGCGAGCCCGGCAGGCGGTCATAAATTCCTCTCGCCCGATCGAAACGCGTTTTAAGCCGGGAATCGACTTCGAGAAGCGAGGCATAATGCCGCAGAGGCTGCACGGCCATGAAATTGGCTTTGGCCTTGTCGACGGCCGCATCTCCGGCGGCATCTTCGGGCACCAGGATTTTTTCTTCCATGAGCAGCGGAAGGAAATGCTGGTCGAAAGCTTCGAGCGGCGAGAGCCCGTGCGTCTTGGGCCGCAGCGCCGCCAGCTTTTGCCGCAGGCCTTCTTTCGCGGCCGCGAACTTCTGCTCGCCCAGCACCTGGTCCGCGACGTGAAGCACCAGCTCTTCGTAAATGCCGTTCAGAGTTTCCGCGCCGCCGGTGAGAAGGTTCCAGTCGATCGTGACCGCGTGGACGGCGGGCTTGCCCGCGACTTCGGCGAGCGGCGCAGGCCTGGGAAAATGCTCGTCCATTTCCCCTTCCACGAGGTCCATCATTTCCGGAGACCATTCGCCGCCGCGGTCTTCTTCCTCGAGCTTGAAATCCAGCATGCTGAATTGAAAGCGGGTGACCTTGTAGCCCGCGGCCGTGAGCGTCTGCTCCGCGAGATCCACGTACGATTCGCCGAGCTTCGGGTAACTGGCCTGCGGGTAATCGAAGACAAGCGTCACGGAACTGCCGTCCGGGCGCAGCTGCCGGACTCTTTCGAGAAGCTTGTCCGGATCGATGATGGAAACTTTGCGGTCGCCGGCGCCCAGAAGCTTGTATTCCACGCCGTCGATGACTTCGAAAACGTCCGGGAAATTCACGTCGTCTTCGGGCGTGATAAAGCGCGTGACGTCCGCGCGCTCGCCGATCATCTTGAACAGCTTGAGGTTGATGGACCCGATGAAAACCGCGAGCGGCTTCGGCGCGGCCGCCGCCGAGGTTCTGAGTTCCGGCTTTTGCTCCGGGCCTCGGAAATGAAAACCAAAACGGCTCCGCGTCCCGTCCTCGTGCGTGACTTCGGTATAATTTTCCCCCGGCCCGGGCGGAAATTCGATGCTGTTGCTTTTGAGGGCCGGCCGGTTCATGTCCGTGTAGACAAGCGCCTGTTTGCCATGGTCCGAATAAATGATGGATTCCTGGTCGAATTGCGCGGCCAGATGCAGGATGACTTTGGCATTGGCCTCGTGCACCATAATAAGGAAGCTGTCTTCTTCGCCGCCGTAGAAGCCTTTCACGAGCGTGAACAAGTAACCTTCCTCGGTCAAAATTTCCTTCAGCCGCCGGAACCTTCTCTCCAATTCCTCCTTGCTCAGGCCCTCGCCCTTCGGATTTTGCCCGATGCTGATCAGCGAGAACTTGCCTTCAGCCAGCAGGACCTTCAGCTCTTCCGGCGTCAGATGCACTTCGCCGCCGTGGCCGGCCCGGAATCCCAGGCGGATCAAAAGCTCGTCGCTGCGGGTGATGTTCGGCCGTATCTCGGCGCGCCTTCCTTCCGGCTCTTCGGGAAAAAGATTTTCGTATTTCCAGTGCGGATGTCCGTTCAGGTACCGGCGCATAGCCGCGATTTTTTCCGGCATGGCTTTCAAATGAGTTTCAATGGCCTTCAGCTGCTTCGCATTGACCAGCGCGGTCTCGGACAAAGCGCCGCTGCGGACAAGGCTGGCAATGACCTGGACGGCCTCGAGCAGGCTTGGGCCGAGGTTCTTCTGATACTTCTCACGCCAATCCAGAAATTTTTCCTCATCGTCAGGATGAAGCGGGTTGTCGCCGAACTCGATTTCGTCGAAGCGCTTGAGAATGGCCACGTACTCGAGGAATTCGCGGATCAGCGCATGCGGAATCTCTTCGCCGCCGTGCCATTCCCGGAAGAAATCCTGCACCACGCGGCGCTGGTCCCGCAGCGACTGCGACAGCAGATCGATCTCACGGCCCGTGGCCATGATCCGCTGCGCGACAGCCTGGCGCGTGTCTTCCGCGCGCAGGAGGCTGTCGACATGTTCAAAATAACGGTGGGCGCGGTAGGCAAAATAAACCGCTCCGGAAAGCAGGCCCGCGGCGAGAGGCAGCACAACGGTCTGCCAGCTGAAAGGCGCGAGCAAAGCCGCGGCCAGGGCATGCGTCAGCGCGGCGACGAGGCCGAGGACGCCGCTCTCGAGAAAAATATGGCGCGCGGCCTGACGGGGCATTTTGTCGTGATGAGCCCGCATTTCCGTTTTCGGCTCAGGGTGCGCGGCATAAAACTGCGCCACGAGGCGCTTGTAAATCTCATAGCCTTTTTCGCTGCGGTAAAGCAGGCCGTCTTTGAAACCATAGGCGGCGAGATCGATGCCGGAGGCCTTTTCGTAAACGTCTTCGATGTATTTGCGGTGCAGCACGCGGTTGTATTCGTATTGCACCCGCGGCTCCATGGGCGTGCCGCCATACTTGCGCGTGCGTTCGCGGTCCACCTCGTTATTGTCTTCCGTGAGCATTTCCAGCGCATCCGCTTCCCAATGCAGCTGTTTGAGCCAGTCCTTTTTGCCCGGCGACAGCAGCCACTTCGAGTCGATCGTGTCTTCGAGCAGCGGGATCTTGGAATTGTCGTGCGTCTCCACGATATCGCGGACCGCCGCCTCGTCCGCCGCGCTGAAGCGGGCATCGTCTTTCAGGACAAGCGCCGCGATCTCGCCGGCCGCCATCATGTGCTGCTGACGCGACAGGATCGCCTTTTTCCTCAGCGCTTCTTTTTCCAGGCGCTTCAGGCGTTTGGCCTCGCGCTCCGGTTCGTTCGTTTCCGGCATGGCGTCGATGGCTTTTTGAACGTCGTCGATGTCGCTTTCGCGGATCTTGCGCAGCGTCTGGTAACCGATGCCGCTGTCATGAAACAGCGCGGCGGTCATGCCGTTCTTGACGTCGGTGCGGGTGACGCTCCCCTTCGCGAACTCGTCGACGAGGATCTCCGCCATGAAATTGAGGACGTGCGTGATGTGGTAAATGGGGCTGATGTCCTGCGACTTGATGAGATACGGCAGGACCTTTTGATACAGGTCTTCGACAAGGGCCGCTTCGTCCCCGAAGCCCGCGGCGCGGAGCTTTCCGAGCGCTTGGTCCAGCGGGCCGCGCGCCTTTTCGATCTGGAACTCCACGTCGCGCTCGACGGTCTCGGTGATGCGGCCGGTTTCGGCCGGTGAAAGCTCGCGCTCCATGAGCGCGGCCTGTTCATCGGTGAGCTTTTCAAAATAGTCCTGAATTTCGACGGGCGATTTTTTGTCGAACGCCCAGCGCACGTCGGGATAAGTCAGCGTCCCGGCCAAGGCCCGCTTGCGGACTTCCTCGATCACCAGGCGCTGCACGCTGGCCGCCACCGCGTCTTCCAGGTCGAGCGGCGTAACTTTCGAGTAGCTGAACCGCATTTCCGGCCGCATCTCGGCATGGCGCGCGTCTTCCGGAAAAGCGTCCTGCTCCGGCAGCCGGAGCGCGGCGGGAGCCGGCGCCACCATGTGGACCGACCACTCTTTGGGCAGATCGAGCCGCCGGTAAGCATGGGTTTCGAAATTGACGAGATAAAGCGCCTTGCGGTGAATGTCGACCAGCGCAAAAATATGGGGGGCGACCTGCGTCGTGTTTTGCAGCCATTCCATTTCCGGCGCTTCGGGAAATCCTTCGCGGATACCCGGCAGGCCATCCAGAGAAATCTTGGTCTGCACGCGAAGATCCGGGCCGAGAAATGCGAAATGAGGGTCCTTGCCCGTGGTGCTGGTCACCATAAAGCCGCCGGGCAGCGCGTGAAAGCCGTGCGCCGCTTCCGCGGGATACGGAAGCTCGCGGGCTTCTTTCGTCTGTTTGTCGATGCGGATCAACTTTCCGCGGTAGAGCAGCGTCGCCAGAATATTCCCGTCGCGGTCGTAATCCGCTCCCGTGATATTGGCCGTACGCAGCCCGGTCGGAATGCCGATTTCCGGCAGCGCCGCGGGATCAGACACGTAAACCACCTTTTTCCCGTCTTTTATTTTGACGTTCTCGAAAGCGCGGTCCCTCGTGTAAAAGATCTCGCCGGAAAAAGATTCCGGATAACCATGCTCCCACGCCGACCATTCCCAAAGGACTTCCCCGGTCTTCGCATCGATTTCCAGGAGCATGTCCAGCCCCGCGGAATCCACGAGAATCTTCGTTCCGTCCGGGGAAAATACCGCGGAATGAAGATGGCGGAACCAGGGATTCCGGAAAACCTGCATTGCGCCGGTTACGAAATCCTGGACGATGACTTTATTCCAGCTGGTGATGACCGCGCGAGTGCCGTGAACGTCGAATCCGTTCGGATCATCGAGCAGCAGGTTTTGCTGCGCGCCTTCAAGCGTCAGCGCGTCGCGGTTCAGGTCGGTCAGCGACACGAGGCCGTGAAGCGGCTCCCGGGAAGTCGTGGAACCGTCGATCTTGGCTCCCCCGAGACGGCGGGCCAGGAAAACGGCATTGCGTTCGAGCTGGTTCGTGCCCTTGACGACGACGGCGACCCGCAGGTCCCGTCCCAAGGAAGGATCGTAAGTAAAATCGCGCAGCCGTTCGCTAGCCGCAGTCGCCGGTCTCAGCGCGGCTCGCGGCGCGGGCTCCGGCTTTTCGAACGCCTGCATTTTCTGCATGACCAGCACGACCCTCGGCCCGCCGGGCGAAAGGAGCGGGTTCGTGTCTTCATGCTTGAATTCGTCCGCTTCGTAAAAATGCCTCCGCTCCAAGGCATCGACCGCAAACAAGAGATGCGGTTCCGTGATGCGGGTGGCTCCGACATTGTAGCCTCCGAGAACGTAATGCGTGGCGTCGGGAAAATGATCCAGGTACTCGATGGCCTTCAGGTGCGTGCCGCGGCGGTAAACGCGCGGATGCTCGCCGATGTTGGAAAAGACAACGTGAACGGGTTCCGGCCCGAGGCCTTTCAAGACTTCTCCGGTCTCGTTGATGTCCTCGACCACGAAACGGAAGCGGCTGGGATCCATGCCGTTCAAGGCCAGATTTTTTTCCAGCAGCGCCCGCTTGGCCGGGTCATTGTCGACCAGCCGGAGGAGGTCCGCGCCTTTGCGGTACGCGAGGAGCGCCAGGATACCATCCGCCGAACCCATGTCCAGCACGTTGCGGCCGTTCAGTTCCAGCGAATCCACGGCCGCGATCATGGGCACGGTATAATTCGTGAGGTTGTTTTCCCAGTCCGCGATCGAGCTGTCCATTTCATGCAGGTAGATCACGCTTTCCTTATATTGGCGAAATCTGCCGTCGAGCAGCGGGCCGAGCACACCCTTGAAGCGGCTGTCCACGAAACGCCAGGCCCCGACACGGAAATAAAAGGTGGGATGGGCTTCAGCCATGTAAACGCCCCTGCGCCCCTCGGCTTCCGGACCGCCCGGCGTAAAGCGCTTCAGGCTCGCCTGAAGATACGGAACGTGCCGTTCCGCGTTCTGGACGCGGCCGATGCGGTCGAATTCATTGCGGAAGGAAATGCCCAGGGGCTTGAATTCGTCTTCGAGAAAATTTTCGAGATCGTCTTTGGCGCTTTCGACCTGCGCGGCTTCGGGAGCCGTCCGCAATTCCGAAAGCAGCGGCCGCGTTTCCGGCACGCCGTTTTCCTGCAGGCCCACGAAAGCCCCGGCCTGCGCCGGATCGGGCACCGGAGAACCGCCGAAGTAAAGCAGGCCTCCGCGGTAAGTAAGGCCATTGCGCCCAAGCCCGCCGGCCCACGCATCCGCCGTACTAAGATGATCTTCGTGAAGCACGCCGCCCAGCACGCGGTTGAGCGAGCGCGAATATTCGTAGGCCCATGGCCGCCCGAGCGAACGCGCCAGGACCGCGAGCCCTTCGCCGAGGTGCGGCTGCGAAACATGGGAACGCAGCGTCAGGAACTCGGCCTCGTCCAGCATGATTTTTTCATAGGTGCCTTCCGGCGTGATTTCGGAGATGTGCGGCGCGGCTTCCACGAACGAAATTCCCTTTTCGCGGAAAAGCGCGTCAAGGCCCGGCGCGTGGAACCCGCCCGTGATGAGGACGGCCTTGGTCTTTTTCGTTTCCTTCATCTTCGCGATCATGTTGCGAAGCAGGGCCTGCTCGCGCTGCTTGGCCTGGGCGTAAAAAACCAGGGCCCCGTCGAAAATTTCGTCATGCCCGGCGTCTTCCAGGCCGGCCCGGCGGGCAAGCGCCGAAGGCCTGATCTGTTCGCGGCGGGACGCGGCCTCGCGCCATTCCGGTTCCGTCAGCTGCAGCAGCAGGAGTTTTTCCAAAAGCCTCGCGTCGCCGTAAAGATCGAGAAGCGCCTTTTCTTCCGCGTTCCCTGCCAGCGCGTGGAGGATCTGGGAGGTCAGCGCTTCCAGCTCTTCGAAGAGCGCGCCCGCGTGCAGCTCCGATTCCAGCACGCGGCAGCCCGCCCATTTTTTGAATTCCGGATAAAGATCGAACGAGAAATCTTTTCCCGCCGCGTTGACCCAGGCCTCGAAAAAGGCACGGGGCGCGCGGGCATCCCGCGGTGCGTCTTTTGTTTTCTCCGTCATGGCTTCGAGCTCCGCGATCAGATCGCGGGGCATGCCGCGCTTGCGGGCCCAGTCCGCGAGCTCGCGGATCTCTTCGACCGCCGTTTCATTCCGCGTCTTTTCTTCCAGCGCCGCGAGTTTGAGAAAGCGCGTGATTTGCGGCCACACGAGCTGTGCGCGCGGCGCGAGGAGATCGAGCCCCAGAACTTCCCGCGCGGTTTTCTGCAGGAAAGCGCGGCGGCGCATCCATTCCTGCGGCTCATCGCGGTAAAGGGCCCAATGGCGGAAAAAAGATTTGAGGCGGGGATTGAAAGTCTTGGAGGAACGCGTAAGGATCTGGGATTTCAGCCGGCGCGAGATTTCGCGCGAGGCGTCCCGTTTTTTCAAGATGCCGCGAAAGGATGAGAGATTGGCGCGGTAAAGCGCGGGGTCTTCGATGCCGTAAGCCTCGACGGCAGGGCCTTTTTTGTCCAGCAGCCGGTCCAGTAAGAACAGTTCGGCGCCGCCGATCAGGCCTTCCCGGGCCAGCCCCTCCCCCGCTTTGCGCGCGGAAGACGGCGCGCGGAAAAAAATCAGATTCTCCGCATCGATCCGCTCGGACGCGCCTTCCACGAAAACAAGATCGAAACCGTACTGCGCCGCGGCATGGCTGAGGATGCGGCGGATATTGTCCTGCGCTTCGGCGCTGCCGTGCGCGTCCTGCAGGTGCAGGATGACCGGGGCGGACGAAGCGTTGTTTTCCGGAACATAAATTTCACGGACGAGGCCGAGCGGTTCCGGAATATGAATCTCCTGCGCGAGCGGCGCGGGAAGCCGGACTTCGGGAGACGGCAGCGGCGGAGCGGACCACGCAAGCGTGGTGAAGGTAAAGCAGCACAGGCAGAGAAAGGACGTAATTCGGGTGTAAATTCGGACGCGTTTGGAATGGTGGAAGAACATTCAGTCCGCCTCTTTTTTGCGCAGGTTTTCCCCTCGGAAAGCCTTGGGAAATATGAAGGTAGCAAAATGTAACTGACGGGTTCCAACACTGTCAAGGAAGAGGGAAAAAGGAGCGAAAATGCGGCCGTTAGAGGAGTTGCAGCGTGATCAGTTTTGTTGCATTTTGTCCGAGCGTGGGACGGGGCGCTCGGTTTTTTTACCTTAAAATTTTTTAACCTTTTTACGGGAAAATCACGCCTCGCACACGTCGGCTTCAACATTTTTCGCGCAATCGGCACCGCCCTTTTTTCCCTTGGATTGGATGGCGTCGACGAGCAGCTGGAGGCTGGTTTTGTCCGCGGGCACGATGCGGGCGGCGAAAAGTGTTTTGGATTTCGCGTCGGAATGATTGAGCACGGCGATGACGCGCTGGCCTTTGTACGCGCTTATCGTATCCGGAGAATGGCGGTAAAGGAAGCTGGCTTTGGCGCCGGGAGCGGCCCCTGCATCTCCGGATTGCACGGTGATCTGATCGAGGAAAACGCGCGTCATCGGGACCGGCACGCCGCCCGGCCCCATGTCCGCCAGCACCACGCTTTCGATGCGGGCCGTGAGAAGCGCGTCCGCCTGCCGGAAGTCATGGCCCATCGCATCGATTTCTTCCTCGCTCACGTAACGCACGGCGGGCGCTTCATGCAATTCTTTGATCAGGGCCTCGGCGCGCTCGGACGGCGTGTCCATGTCTCCCGCCCGGGCGGGAAAAGGCATGAAGACCAGCGAGAGGAAAAGCCCCGTCACGACCGCCGCTTCCGAAACTTTCATACCCTTCGATCCTTTCATTTTATTTGTAAAAAATCAGGAATATTCCCGCGCCGATGAAACTGATCCCGCCCAAGATAAAAAAAATCGTGCCGCTGTTTTTGGCGGCATCATCATAGAACTCTTCCACTCCGACGTCGGTCCTTCTCTTTTGAAAAAAATCCCTCAGGTAAAACAGGATGGGCCCGGAAGCCAGCAAGGCTCCGGCGGCGAGAAGAAAAATCCCCAGCTTGACGTGCTCCGTCATGGCTTCTCCGCCGCGGCCCGGGTTAAGCCGTGATAATAGCCAAAAAAGTCGGAAGCCTTCCGCAGTCTTTCTTCGAGCGTGGAAACCGCGGCCGCGCTGTGCGAAAGCGAATTCTGGCGGCGGCGGTAAAACAGCAGCGGTTCGGGAACGTAGGCCATCCGGGGCTTGGCGAACAGCCCCATCTGGATGAGGAACAGCGTGTCTTCGCCGAAGCCGCGGGCGTAAGAAGGATACGGGTACATCAGCGCGAGATCGCGGCGGTATGCGCAGGTCCCGTGGCAGATGCCGAACCAGCCTTTGCGCATGAGCCAGTGATCTTCGGTGATCTGCTCGGGAGCCATGGCGTGCAGCACGGCCGAGTCCTCGAGCGAGACGCCTTCGCGGAAATCGCTGTAAACCAGATCGCGGCCCTGCTCGAGCTTCCGGACCAGCAGCTCGACGCGGCGCGGCAGCGAGAGGTCGTCAGAATCGTGCGCTACGATGAATTTTCCCGAGGCTCCGAACTGGATGCCGTAATTACGCGCGTAGCCCGGGCCGCGGTTTTGATCGTACGCGAGGAGCTTCCGCCGCGCGGGATCTTTGAAAGCGCCGGCAAGGACGCGCGCCGCTTTTTTGACCTCGTCCGCCGGGCTTCCGTCGGCCACGAGCACGACTTCGAAATCCGTGGACGTCTGCCGGGCCAAACCCTCCAGTGTCTCGCCGAGAAATCCCGATTCAAAAAACGGGATGATGACCGAGGCTTTCGCGGGACGCTTCATGAAACCAAGCTCCTCATTTGTCCCAGCGCATGCGCGCAGGTATGTTTTTCCAGAATCCTTTTCTTCAGCGCTTCCACCCGCTGGCTGCGCTCGTCCGCATCCGCGAGCAGACGCAGAAGCGTCGCGCGAGTTTCTTCCGGGCCGCGCACGACGGGCGCTTCGGGAAAAAAGCGCCGGACCGCGCGGTTGTCATCCGAAACGACAAGCACGTCCGCGAGCGGCAGCTCGGTCACACGGCGCGGATAAAGCGTCGGCGAAGAAGGCGCGTTGCTGAGCGACAGGCCGATCAGATAACGCGAGCTTTCCTTTAATAATTCATCGTACGGGAGCTCCGCGACGATGTAGGGCCGGCAGTCCTCGGGCCAATGCGTGCGGTCCACGCTCAGGTTCTTGCGCGCGAAAATGTCCACGCAGCCGAGCGCGAGCGCGGGCCGCAAAAAAGAATCGAGGGCCCGGGCGCGAGGTTCATGGTCGAACCTCCCGGCGCCCGCGAAAAAGACTTTTTTCTCCGGGGCCTTGGGATAATACGGGCGGTGCACGGCCGGCTGGGCGGGAAAGGTCAGCACTTCGATGTCCCCGCGAAAACCCGCGTCCCGGTAGCGCGGCAGGCATTCTTCACCGGTCGTGAAAATCGCGTCGCAGAGCAGCGCGACGGGAAGAAATTCCTGGAAATGCACGGGGTCTTCCTTGTTCCAGAAAAAAACCGGCGTGCCGGACCTGCGGAAGGCGCGGATGAGGCGCAACAGCTCCGCGTTCTTGTCGATCTTTTCCCCGCCCTCGTAAAAATCTTCCCACACGCTTTCGACGAGAAGAAATTCCGAGTCCGCGGGGCGCCTGGTCATGCGGTCCCAGGCCTCGCGCCCCTGATAAGGGCCGGGAATGCGCACCGCGCCTTCATGGCGCCACCCGGCCCAGGAAAAATGATCGCACATGACGTGCCACGGAGCCGGTTCGGCAACGTCCAGAGGTCCGGCGCTTTTTTTGCGGGCTTGGCTGCGCCAGCCGGAAACGGCGCGGCTTACGTTGTCCCAGATCATCGGGCTCCTTCTTGAAATTCCCTGTTCAAAAACCCGGGCGCGTTTGGAAAAGTTACGGTATGATACCGCATGCCTTTGACTTCGTCTTTAACATTTAAGCCGCCGGTCAGCTGGCTCGATTTTTTCCATGCCCGCCGCCGGCTGTTCGCGGCTATGGCTCTCCTTTTTCTCGTGATTTTGTCTTTTCCCACCGTTTACCGCGGCGCCGGGCGCCACAAGCGGACCGATTTCACGGTTTTTTTGAAAGCGGCCGAGGCCGCCTCCCAGCGACGGGACATTTACGACGCCAAAACCGAACGGCAGTGGAATTACGTTTATCTTCCGCTGCTTGCCGTGCTGCTGATTCCCTTTACCGGCTTTCCGCTCAAGTTCACGATCCTCGGATGGTACGCAATTTCGGCCGCCGCGCTCTGGGCTTCCTTCCTGCTGGCCATGGGCCTTTTCCGCGACCGGCGCCAGGGATTTTCCGCGGCGCTCGCGGCCACGGTCCTTTGCCTTCCCAGCATTCTCGCCACGCTGACGCGCGGGCAGATGGGCGTGCTCAATTTGTTTTTCGCACTCGCGGTTTACGCGCTCTATGAAAAGAAGCAGGATTTCTGGGCCGGCGTGCTCCTGGCGCTCGGCGTCACGCTCAAATTGAGCCCGCTCGCGCCGCTCGGCTTTTTTTTCCTGGCGAAGAGAGAGTGGAAGGCGTGCGCGGGTGGAATCGCGGGCGCTTTTATTTTCGTCATCCTGCTGCCGTCGCTTGCCGTGGGGTTCGGCAAGAACTGGGTTTATATTCAGGAATGGCTGCGCATCATGGGACAGGCCACGTCCAAGACCGCGCATGAAAGCATGATCTGGGGCCAGCTGCTCACGCCCATGGCCGAAGACAACCAGTCGCTTTACGCGGTGCTCGCGCGGATCTTCTGGAAAACGGAAGAAAACGTGATCGCCCATCTCGGCCACTGGCTCGGCCCCGCCACGCGGCTTCTCGGACTCGCAGCTCTCGCGGCGCTGTCCTGGATCAGCCGGAAAAAACGCGGTGAAGAGTCCGAAGAAAAAACGTTCACGGCCTATGCCCTGTTCGCTTTCCTCATGATCCTCGTTTCGCCGGTCTCGGAAAATCACCATTACACGGTGCTGTTCCTGATGATCCTGGCGGCATTTTCATGGGACGGGCCGGAGACGGGAAAAAAAGACGCCATGACACGCGCGTACGCGGTCATGGCGGCCGTTGCATTTCTTCTGGGACTTATTTTCGAAAAACTGGCTTATTGGGGAGTTCCCATGTGGGGGGCGGGAATCCTCTGGGCCGTTCTTTTCGCCTGTCTCGCGGGGGACAAGCAAAAATTAGCGGGAAACCGGGCCTGAGCGGTAGTCTTCCCTGCGGGAATCGCTCCGCGGCTTCTGCGGCTTGGCTTCGGAGACCGTGAGCGGCCGTCCCATCAAGTCCGCGCCGTTGAGTTCAAGTGCCTTCTGAGCCCCTTCCACATTGGCCATTTCCACGAAACAAAATCCCTTCGAGCGCCCGGTGTCGCGGTCTTTGATGATATCCACGGTGAGCACTTCTCCGGACTTCGCGAAATGATTTTTGACGTCCTGTTCCGTCGCCTGATAGCTTAAATTTCCAACGTAAAGCCTTTTTTGCATGGCAGTCCACTTCCTTGTTTAGTTTTTTGCGGGGTTTGGGCTGTAACTGAAGAACACTATGAACTGAAGGGACATTTCTTCGAACAGCTATTGAGAAAAATATACACAGGTTTGACGTATCTGTCAAACACTAGCCTCGAAATTTCCGCTGCGCGCTTTTCTGATATCGTATCAGTGATCGCCCACGCAGTGGATCTTGGCCATGAATCTCGCGGCCGGAAGCGCCTGCTTGCCGGAAACGAGCACGGCGTAGTCGCCTCGCCGCATGAATCCCATCGATATCACGGCCTGGTCGGCTTTGTGCACCATCGAGTCCGTGCTTTTCGAGTAGACCATCGTGAGAGGATAAACACCGCGCAGGAGCTGGAGGCGCAGCGCGACTTTCTCTGAAGACGCCATCGCGATGACCGGCACTTCGGGACGCAGCTTCGAAACCAGCAGCGCGGTTTTTCCCGAGACCGTGAAAGCCACGATGGCCTTGGCCTTCATTTCTTCGGCCGCGTGATAAGCCGCGTGCGCGATCGAACGCGCCGCGGTGCTGAATCTGTCGCCGCCCCCCGGCTCCCCCACGCGCTGCTGCGCGCGCCGTTCCGCTTCCACGATGATCCGCGCCATCATGCGCACGGTCTCCACGGGAAATTTTCCCACCGCGGTTTCGCCGGACAGCATGACCGCGTCCGTGCCGTCGAAGACCGCATTGGCGATGTCCGACACTTCGGCGCGCGAGGGCGTGGTCTTGTCCATCATGGATTCCAGCATCTGCGTGGCCGTGATGACCGGCACGCCGTACGCGTTCGAGCGTTCGATGAGTTCTTTCTGGATCGCGGGAACGCGCTCGACCCCCAGCTCGATGCCGAGGTCGCCGCGCGCCACCATGATGCCGTCCGCAGCCGAAAGGATGTCGCCGATATGCGTGACGGCGCGGGGCTTTTCGATTTTCGCGATGACGGGGATCGTGCTCCGGCGTTTTTTGAGGAAAGCTTTGACCGTCTCAACGTCGTCGCGGCTGCGCACGAACGACAGCGCCACGTAAGAAACGCCCATGGCCGCCGCGGCCTTCAGCGCGACCTTGTCTTTCGGCGTAAGCGCCGGAAGCGTCACGGGCGCCTGAGGAAGATTGATGCCTTTGTTTTCTCCGAGGAGGCCGCCGGCAAGGACGCGCAGCTGCACCGTTTTTCCGGCTTTTCCCAGCACCTTGAGGCGCATGAGTCCGTTGTCCAAAAGCACGGCGTCGCCTTTTTTCACCATGAGCGGCAATTCGCGGCAGGTCGTGGTGATGATGCCTTCCGCGCCCGGGGCCGAAGAAACGGTCATGAGGACTTCGTCCCCGCTCCGCAGAAGAAGCGGCCGCTTTTCGCGGAGCTGTCCCGTCCTGACGCGCGGGCCCTGCAAATCCACGAGGATCGGAAGATCTTTCTTGAGGGAAGCTGCCACGCTGCGGACGAAGACGATCCATTCGCACAGGCCCTGCACCGTCGTATGGGAGGCGTTGATGCGCACGACATCCACGCCTTCACGGATAAGCGCCCGCATGATCTTTTCGTCCCGGCAAGCGGGACCGACGGTGGCCACGATTTTAGTTTTACGCATGAGAAGTTTCCTTTTTGCGGCAGACGCTTTCTTGCACGCAGGAGAGTCATGCACTCAAAACTTGGGGACAGGTCTAAAGACCTGTCCCCGTCCATGCGACAAGGGGACCGCCTACGGTATCTATCGGCGTTCGCCGGGGCGTCTTAATCGAGGATCGTGACTTTCTTCATGCTTACTTTTTGGAGGGGTTTGTCACGCGCATCGCGCGGCGCCTGGGCGATTTTCTTGACGATGTCCATGCCCTCGGTGACCTTGCCGAACACCGAATGGCGGTTGTCCAGCCAGGGAGTCGCCGCATCGGTAATGAAAAACTGGCTGCCGTTCGTGTTCGGGCCCGCATTGGCCATGGAAAAAACGCCCGGGGCGTCGTGCCGGAGCTGGGGGGAAAATTCGTCTTCGAACTGATATCCGGGACCGCCCGTTCCCGTTCCGGTCGGATCGCCGGTCTGGATCATGAAATTTGGGATGACGCGGTGGAAGATGATGCCGTCGTAAAAGCCTTTGCGCGCGAGCTTCTCGAAGTTGGCCACGGTTTTCGGGGCCTTGTCCTGAAACAACTCGGCCTGGATGTCCCCCAGGGTGGTTTCGATTTTCACTTTCATAACGCCTCCTAACCGCGGTATTTGACCATGACAAACGTCCCAGGCTGCTCCGGAACGCGCTTGAGATAAATTCTGCCCGATTTTTTTTCCGGCTGCTCCCACGAATGGATCCCGAAAGACTCGATGGGATTGGTGACCGCCACGCTGATCCATTCCTGATCCTGGATTTCCTCGGGCTTGTCGAAATCCAGCGTCAGGATTTTCAAAATATTCTTGTTCTTCCCCGCTTCGCGCGCCTGATCCCAGCGCGAGGCGTTGCGCACTTTCACTTTATTGAATTCCCCGGACACGACCTTGTCCACCCGGAACACCACGACCGCCGTGGGCCAGCCTTCGTTCTCGAGCTTTTGCTCAATGGCGTCGATGCTGGCGCCCTTTTCGATCGGCTTTACGCGGATGGGCGTGACGCGGAGCACGGCGTCATAAGCGCGCCCCTGCCCCCCATGCGCGCAGGAACATAAAAACGGAAGGAGCAGGCCGACGGCAAAAACCCGGAAACTGTTTTTCATGGGGCTCAATTTTAGAAGGGACGCGGAGTTAATTCAAGCGTCATCTAGGCGGCGTAAAGCACGGGATCTTTATAGTAATGCTGGATGGCCTTCTGGATATCTTCAGCCGTGGCTACAACCAGGCGGATTTCTTCGAGGTTCGTCATCTTGGACAGCAGGACGAGCAAAAAAACATTCAGCGGATTGGAAACCGCGATGGTCAAATATTTTTGCCCGAGCTCGACCGGCATGAAGCGGTATTGGTAGACGAGATGAACGGGGACCGCGCCGAGCGCCTGAGGTTCGATGCTGAGCGTGTCGAGCTGGATGAAGGGAACGCCGCATTGGATGGCGAGCGCTTTCAGGACCTGCTGGCGGGTGATGGCCTTTTCGTCGATCAGGATCTCGCCGATGAGTTCTTTGCGGATGACCTGGTTCGACAGGGCAGCGGCAAGCTGAGACCAGGTGATCCATTGCTTTTGCAGCATGATCTCCCCGATCCGCCAAAGACTCTTCCTACCCGCGCGCTGATGAGGCATGCGTCTCCCCTCCCCTTTGCTTTAAAAGGTACCCGCCGCCTACTTCTTTTTCAAGTTTTTAAACTCTCAAATGCCGGTATTTAAGGGGGTTAGCAGATTGCAAGGGATGCAAAACCAATCACTTGTGTCAGGGAAATTATTTACGTCGCATGGACGGGGACAGGTCTTTAGACCTGTCCCCAAAGGTTTGAATGCACAAGGCCCTCTCGAGAGCATGTAGGCCTCTGCTGGGGAAAAATCTACTGGCCGTAGAAATATTCTTTCAACTGCTGGTTTTCGTACTGGGAGTCTTTGAGCTTGGCTTTGACCAAATCCCCGATCGAGACCATGCCTGCGATTTCGTCCTTATCGAGAATGGGAATGTGGCGGACGCGGTTCTTGGTCATGATGCCCATGAGGTAATCGAGATCGTCCTCCAGACTTCCGATGATCACCTTCCGG
>Ga0310810_10003641_pt1 | contig 16857 bp, 9 predicted proteins | sample NCmetagenome_FD_207641 | JGI IMG/M metagenome (GOLD analysis project Ga0310810, IMG submission 207641) | Soil microbial communities from experimental microcosm in Duke University, North Carolina, United States - NC | ecosystem: Engineered > Artificial ecosystem > Soil microcosm > Unclassified ... | reverse complement strand
ATTCGCCGCGGCATTCATCGCAGCACGCGCGAGCTGGTCGACGCCATCGACAGCTATCTCGTCGTCACTAACGAAACCGCCAAGCCCTTTGTTTGGACCAGGTCCGCCGACGAAATTCTCGCCAGTGTCGCTCGTTTTTGTGAACGAACTTCAAATTCAGGACACTAGTGGCGTTTGAAGAACTGCACGGCGCGTTCGTGCTGCTTCGCGGCCGCCAGGCTCTTGAACGTGCCCAGATTGCGGCGCCTGCCCGTTTTCGGATCCTTCTTGCGCGAATACAGGCGGTAGCCGCCGGACGCGAGTTTGCGGATCATTTTTTCCTCGCGGCGGTGAACGTACCGCTCATCATGTCGCCGTACGACACCGAGCCTTTGATCTCGTCCTTGTCCGCCTTGCCGGTATAGGCGACATTCAGCGACGTGCCTTCGACGTTCATCGAAAACGAGAGACTCACGTCCGAGCCCTTGACGGTGCCGCTGATCGGAAACTTGCCGTACTGCGCGCTGATGTAGTCGCCGGTCACCTTCTCGCCGTCCTGCTTCAATACGAAGGTCGGCGTCGCGGTCATGTTCGGGAGCTCCAGCGTCACGTTCCAAGTCCCGGTCAGATCCGTCTTCGAATCCTTTGGATCTTTCGAGTCCTGGGATGGCGTCTCCTTCGCCTTCCGCCCTTCCCAGGATCCGGCCGGGCTGCCGCCGGCGGTGAACGACCCTTTGACGGCGTCGCCGTCGACCGTGCCGTCCATCTCGATCGCGATGGGTCCGCTCTGCGTCTGGAACGTGAACAGCACCGTCAGATCCTGGCCTTTCACGTGGGCTTCGACCGCTCCTTCGCCGTGCTCGGACGCGATCGTGCCGGCGATCTTGTCGCCGTCTTTTTTCAGCACGAGCGTCGACGGAATGACACCCTGTTGCGTTGAAAACGTCAGGTTCCATTTACCGAGGACGTCCGCGGCCGGCGCGGGCGTCTGACTGGCGGCGGGTGCCGCAAATCCGGTGAGCAACGAAATCAGCGCGATCGCCCGTCCTGCCCTCAGATTCATACGTCCACCTTTTTTCCCGACAACCGCGGGAAAAAGATTCTATAGTACCGATTCGTTTTGGAGGTGCGCTCATGAAAAAGCTTCTGATTCTGACGCTGGCCATCGTCTCGATGGCGGCCGGCGCCGCGCTCTATGCCGCGGCGGCGATGAAGACCTATCAGGTGACCGGACCGGTGCTCGAGGTGCGGCCCGACGCGATTGTCGTGCAGAAGGGGGCCGACAAGTGGGAAATCGGGCGGGATGCCGGGACGAAAGTGAAGGGCGACCTGAAGGTCGGCGCGAAGGTGACCATCATGTATCGCATGACGGCCACCGACGTCGACGTCAAGCCCGACACCGCCGCGAAGAGCAAAAAGAAATCTAAGTAATCGGGTAATCGGGTAATCGAGATTTCCAAATTACCCGATTTCCAAATCTCCAAATTTCCAGACTACCGTTCGCCCAGCCAGCGATCCGGCAACACCTGGAGCGGCTTGGTGTATTTCTTGCCGCCGACCTCCAGCGTGACGACATACGTCCCCGGCTCCACGGCGGCAACACCGCCGCGTCCGCCGCCCCCGCCGCCGCCGAAGCCTCCGCCCTGCTGGCCCGGAGGCGGCGTGGGCGCCAGGTTCCACATGACCCGGTTGATGCCCGCCGCCTTCGCGCCGTCGAGCGTGCGGATCACGCGGCCGTTCACGTCCGCGATGCTGATCTTCACGTCGCCCCCCGCCGCGGACTTCAGGTAGTAATTGATCGCAGCGCCGCGCGGCGCATTCTCGCCGACGAACACCTTCTGCCCGCCGACCTGCTGGTTGTTCTGCTGATCGTTCAGCCACGCCACGGCCGGCCGGATGTCGAACAGCGCGGCGTCGGACTCGCGCACCGCGGGCGTGAGCTGCTGCAGCGGCGTGATGTCGTCGGCGATCCAGACGCTGCGGCCGTGCGAGGCGACGATGAGATCGTTCTCGCGCGGATGGACGAGGATGTCGTCGGTCCGCACCGTCGGATAGTTGTTCATGAACTTCTGCCAGCCCTTGCCGGCGTCGAGCGAGACGAACAGGCCGAACTCGGTCCCGACGTAGAGCAGATCCTTGTTCTTCGGATCCTCGCGGATCACCTGCACATTGCCGTACGCCGGCAGGTTGCCGGTGATGCTCTGGAAGGTCTTCCCGAAATCGTGCGTCACGAACACGTACGGCTTCAGATCGTCGCTGCGATGCCCGTCGACGGACACGTACGCCGTGCCCTGATCGAAATGCGACGCGTCCACGCGCGAGATCCAGTACTGATTGTTGGCGGGCAGGCCCGGCAGGTTCCTGCCGACTTCCGTGAACGTGGCGCCGCCGTCCCGGCTCACCTGCAGGTTCCCATCGTCGGTACCGGCCCAGACGATGCCTGGCATGACGGGCGATTCGGAGATGCTGATGATCGTGCTGTAGGAGACGACGCCGTCGTTCTTCGAGAGCTGCGTGACGTTGCCCGGCACGCCCATCATCGGCACGGTGTTGCGATCGACTTTCTTGGTCAGGTCGTCGTTGCTCGCGACCCACGTATCGCCCTGGTTGTACGACTTGAAGAGATGATTGCCGCCGAGGTACACGATCTTCGGATTGTGCGGCGACATGATCACGGGCGTGTTCCAGTTGAATCGGTACACGTCGCCCGGAATCGCGTTGATCACGTTGGGCGGCCCGCCGCGGCCGCCGAAACCGGCCTGACCCCCGGCCTGCACGGGCGGCGCCGTTTCAGCACCGGGCGCGCCGGCGGCTCCGCCCGCCGGATTTCCCGCAGGCTCCGGCGCCGCGCCGCGCCCACCGCGTCCGCCGCCGCCCCCACGGCCGCCGCGACCGCCGCCCGCATTCGGGCGGATGCTCTGGCCGCGGCCCACCCGCAGGTCGTAGCGGTTGGTGTTGCCGTCCTGCGACTCGGTGATGACCATGTTGTAGTCGGTCGGATCGACCGCGGTGTAGAACCCGTCGCCGCCCCCGATGCCGAACCAGTGAGAGTTCATGATGCCGCCGCGCCCGCGCACGGCGCTGGGGCCGCCCCAACTGCCGTTGTCCTGCAGGCCGACATACACGTAGTAGGGATGCCGCATGTCGGCGGTCACGACGTAGGCGAGCGCCGTCGCCATCGTGTTGACGTAGTCCCACGACTTCCCCTGGTCCCAGCTCACGTTGAGGCCGCCGTCGTTGCCTTCCATGATGTGCTTCGAGTTTTTCGGATCGATCCAGATCGCGTGCTGATCGACGTGGCCCGGTTCGCCGTAGCCGCCGGCCGTGTCGAGCGTGGCGAACGTCTTGCCGCCGTCGAGCGACTTCGCGACGGGAAGGCCGCCGACATAGATCGTCTTGTCGTTCAACGGATCGACGCGGAGCTGGCTGAAATACATCGGACGCGAATTGCAGTTGCTCAACAGCGTCCACGTCTGCCCCTTGTTGTCGGACCGGAGCACGCCTCCGCGGGTCGGATTGAGTGCGGGCACGACGCGCGGGGCAGGCGGCGCCGCTTCCTGGGCGCCGCCGCCGCCGCCGAAGCCGCCGCGTCCCGGCGCCGGAAATCCCTTGTTCGGTCCCGCGTTGTTGCACCAGTCGTAGCCGCCGCGTCCGCCGCCGCCCCGGCCGACATCCGCCGCGGCGGGCTGTCCGGCTCTGCCCGCGCGCCCGGCCGGAGGCTGCTGAGCGCCGGGCGCCCCACCGGCCGGCGCCGTCGTCACCGCTGCCGCTCCCGGCGGCGTCGCTTCCGTCGCCGCCCCCTGCTCGACCGGCGGCGTCCGCTCGGGCGCTCCCGTTTCTCCCGCCTCGATCTGGGCGTACACGACGTTGGGATTCGAGCGCGAGACGTCGAGCGCGATGCGGCCGTATGTGCCGGGCGGGAGCCCGCTGCCGGTGAGCTTCGTCCAGGTTTTTCCCGCGTCGGTGCTCTTCCAGATTCCGCTGCCGGGCCCGCCGCCGTTGAAGCAGCAGCCGCTGCGGCGCCGCTGATAGCTGGCGGCATAGACGATGCTGCTGTTGGCGGGATCCAGCACGATGTCGGTGAACCCCGTGTCGTCGTCTATGAACTTGATCTTGTTCCAGGATTTGCCGCCGTCGGTCGTCTTGAAGACGCCGCGCTCGGGATTCGGTCCAAAGAGATGCCCGGGTGACGCCACGTACACGGTCTCCGGATTCTTCGGATCGATCACGATGCGCGCGATCGTCTGCGTGTCTTTCAGTCCGATGTTCGTGAACGTCTTGCCGCCGTCGGTCGTCTTGTAGATGCCGTCGCCGAACGAGGCGGTCTGCCGATTGTTCGCCTCGCCCGTACCCACGTACACGATGTTCGGATCTCGCGGATGGATGGCGATGTCGCCGATCGACGCGGTGTTGTACGTCTGGAAGACGGGCTGGAACGACACGCCGTTGTTCTCGGACTTGAACACGCCTCCGACGGCGTAGCCGACGTAGATGACGTTCGGATCGCTCTCCGACACCGCGATGTCGTCGATGCGGCCGCCCATGCTCGCCGGACCGATCGAGCGAAACCGGAAACTGTGAAGCAGCGGATCGGCGGACTCATTGATGACCGGCTCGGCCGGCGCCGGCGCGCCGCCCTGCGCCAACGGCCGTCCGGCGAAGAGCGGGAAGCCCAGCGCGGCGAGCGCGACGCCGAGCACGGCCGCTCGACGTAAATGATTGAATTTCAAGGTGTTGCTGCGCGGACTGCGGGCGGCTGCGCTGAATCGGGTCACGGCGCTACTCCAGGTGAGAGGAACTATTCGCGATGTTACGACGAGCGCCCCGCGGACGCTTACTCCGAATCCCTGAGCGCAGTGAGAGGACTCACGTGCAGCGCGCGGTACACAGACGGGGCCACGGCAATCAGGACGAGCGTCAACAGTCCTGCCACGACACCTGCGAGTGTCGGGGCGTCGGGGGCAGGGATCTCGAAGACGAAGGAGCGGCCGATGCGCGCGACCAGCGCAGCGGCGCAGACGCCGGCCACGACGCCCGAGCACGCAGGCGCCAGGCTCGCGGCGAGCAGATTCCGCACGAGATGGAGCGGGCCCGCGCCGAGCGCGAGGCGGAGGCCAATCTCGCGTGTACGCCGGCGGACGGTGTCGGCCATCACTCCGTACACGCCGACGATCGCGAGCGCCAATGCGATGATGCCGCACGCGGCAATCAGGACGGCCGTGAGCCGGTCCGTGGCAAGCGCCCGCGAGAGGTGCGTCTGGAAGCTGTAGACCTCCAGGCTGCGCGTCCGGCCCGCCTGATTCAGTTGCTGGAATACGTCGCGCTCCGGCGTCCCGGCGTCGCCGTGCACTCGAGCGATGGCATAGAACACGCGCGCCGTGTCGCGCGTCATCGGGTAGTACACCATCGGCTGCGGCGGTCCCTCGAGCGCGCGATAGCTGCGGGTTCGAACGACGCCGACGATCCTGACGCTCTGCCCCAGGCTGTCGGTCAGCGTACGCCCGTACGCGCGATCGGCGAAGTATCGCTGCGCGAGCGTCTCGTTGACGACAACCGGCTCGGCGCCGTCGAGGTCGTCCTGCGGCGTATAGAACCGGCCGTCGAGAATCGGCATTCGCATCGCGGAGAAGTACTCGGGCGACGCGAAGTTGATGTCGAGCTCGACCGACTCCCGAAGCGCGCCGCGCTGGATGCGGAACACGCGGCGCACGGCGCGCGACAGCGGCGGTGTGGCGACCCACCCGACAATCGACACGGACGGCGTCCGCCGCAGCCGCAGCGTGGCCGCCTCGCGATAGGCTTGATCGAAGGTTTCGACCGATCCAATCACCACCGAGCCGCCTGCCTGCGACGCATCCACATGCAGCGCGACGTCGACGGCTCTCGAAACCAGCATCGACCCGACGAGAAAGATCGTCGACAGGGCAAGCTGTGCGGCGACAAGCGCCATGCGCAGCCGCGCGGCGCCGGTCCGCTCGCCCAGCCGGGAAGGATCCCCGCGAAGCGCGTCCGGCGAGAGCGCGCGCGTGGCGACGAGCGCCGGCGTGAGGCCGAAAACGATTCCGGCGATTGCGCCGGCCGCGAGCGTGGCGAGCATGACCGTCCGCTGCACGTGGGTGTCGAGCAGCTTCGCGTGCTCGGGGGCGAAGAGCGCCGGGATCGTTCCGGCCGTCCAGACCGCCGCCAGCATCCCGGCGGCGGCGCCGGCCGTCGCGACCAGCACGCTCTCGAACAGGAGCGCGCGCACGAGCCTGACGCGGTCTGCGCCGAGCGCCGTCCTGATCGTGAGCTCGGTCCTGCGCGCGATGCCGCGCGAGAGTAGCAGCGATCCGGCGTTCACGCACGCGCTCAGCAGGAGCAGGCCCGTCGCCCCCATCAGGATCGTCCCCAGCAGCGCGACGCGGGAGCGGCCCGCGGGATCGGTACGGGTGTACGGGACCGCCGTGATGCGCCGCGGTTCATCGGGAGAGTGGATGGTGCCGACGTTGGTATCCGGATACCTCCGGGCGAGATCCATGGCGAGCGCGTTCAGGCGGGACTGCACTCGATCGGGGTCTCGGCCGTCGCGACGCCGGCCGACGATCGCCAATCGACGATCGCCGCGTCCCGTGTCCGCATCCCCCAGGGGGACCCAGACGTCGAAGATTCGATCGAGGTGGAGGCCTCGGAAGCCCGGCGGAGCGACCGCGCGGACGACATACTCGTGTCCGTCCAGCGAGATCGGGTGGCCGATGATGGCGGGGTCCCTTCCAAGTGCCGCCCACAAATCCTCGCTGATCACGGCAGGCGGGTGCTCTCCGTCCCAGGGCATCGACCAGTCACCCAGCAGGGGACGCAGCCCGAGAAGGTCCCAGGAGCCGGCACTCACCGCGGCAACGCGCCGGACCTCGGCGCTCCCGCCTCTGCGGACCTGCGCCACTTCGCGATCTTCGAACGCCGCCGCTCCCTGCAGCCCGGTGCCGGCAGTCACGATCGAACGGAAATCGGCGTACGACGAGTCTCCATACGTCGCGCCGGTGATCTGGCTTGTATAGATGTCGACGAGCGAGCCGGGATCCGCCACGCCGGCGGGGCCTCGAAACAACAATGCATCGAGGGCGCTGTACACGGCGGTGTTCGCGCCCGTGCCGAGCGCCAGGCTGAAGGCGATCATCAGCGACAGCCATGGCGTCCGCGTCACGTTCCGGACCGCGTGACGCAGGTCGTGCAGCATGGTTCGCTCATGGTACAGAATCTGAGCCCAAATGGCGCTACCAGCGAACGGGCGCGATCGGCTCTGGCTCGCGGTCCTCGCGGCGGCGTTCGCCTTCGGTCTTGCGGCGTCGTGGCATCGCTGGGGCGGCCCGCTCATCGACACCGGACGCGAAATGAACCAGCCGCTCCGGCTGGCCGCCGGCGAAGCGCTCTACTCGGACGTCCGCCACATCTACGGGCCGATTTCCCCGTGGTTCCACGCCACGCTCTTTCGCCTGCTCGGCCCGTCGCTGAACGTGCTGTACGCGGACGGAATCGCGAGCGCGATCGTGATTCTCGCGCTCGTCTACCGGCTGGCCCGCCGCCTCATGGATCCGCTCGCCTCGGGAATTGCGACACTCAGCGTGATGTGGCTGTGCGTGTTCAAGCCGGCCGGAAACTACATCCTTCCCTACTCCTACAGCGCGCTGCACGGGACCGCCCTCTCGCTGGGCGCGCTCGCGATTCTCGCCGCGGCGCTCGACAGTCGAGGTACGTCCGCGATCCCCTATGTCGTCGCGGGATTCGTGGCGGCTCTGGCGCTGCTGGCGAAGACGGAGCTGGGGCTGGCCGCGCTCGCGGCCGGCATGACGGCTGCCGCCCTCGCCGGCCGTTCCCCTGCGCGCAGAATCGCCTTGGGCGCCGCGTTCCTCGTTCCCGTGGTGGGCCTGACGACGGCTGTCTATGCAGCGATCGGCGCCCGCATCGGCTGGTCCGCGCTGTCGTCCGACAACTGGCTGCTCGCGTATAACCTGCCTCCGGAGCTGGCCTACTACAACCGGCGCATCTCGGGCCTCGATCGGCCGCTGCAATCTGCGGGGCGTGTGCTGATTGCCGCGATCAAGCTGGGGATTCTCGTCGCCGTCGTGAGCGCGGGGAGCCGCCTGGCCGCCGGCGGAACGGATCGCCGCCGGGCCTGGACCGTGATGAGCGCGGCCGCGGCGCTGGCCATCACACTCTCCCTGACCACGGGACTCGACTGGGACAAAGGACCGTATCTGGCGATGCCGCTGCTGCTGGCGGCCGTGCTGTTGATGCCGCGCGCGCGGACGCCGATCGTGGTCACGTACGCCGTCTTCGCGCTCGTCAGTCTCGCGCGGATGGTGCTGCACGTCCGCAGCGGCGGCGCCTACGGTTCGTTTCTGCTGCCGATGTCGGTCGTGATGTTCACCTATCTCTGGGTGGGACCGTTCGCGGACCATCTTTCCGATCCGCGTGCGCGCGACATCTTCCGGCGGATCGCGCTCGGCCTGATGCTGATCGTCGCCGTCGTGACCGGCGGCGTTCTCGCGTATCGCTATCGCGCGAGCAACACGGTGACGGTTGAAACGGCGCGTGGAACGATGATTGTGCCGCCGGACGTTGGACTGGCCTGGAACGAGGCGCTGGCATTCATCGAGGCGCGGACCCGGCCGGGCGACGCCGTCGCCGTGATGCCCGAAGGCACGTCACTCGATTTTCTCAGCGCGCGGCGCAATCCGCTGCGCGAGGAGATCGTGACGCCCGGCTATCTGAATTCAGCGGGTGAGGCGCGCGCGATCCGGCAACTGCAGGAGGCGCACACCCCGCTGATTCTGATCACCGACCGGCTGACGGAAGAGTTCGGCCCGGCCGTGTTCGGACGCGACTACTGCCGGCAACTGATGGCGTGGATCGACGCTCACTACACGCCGTGCGCGACGTTCGGACCGCGCAAAGACCCGGCGCTGCAGATCGGCGACAAGCCGTTTTTCATACACGCATACTGCATCAATCCCTGATCCCGGATCCCTGATCGCTGATCCCGCATCACTTCAGCTCGATCGGGAGCACCGAGAACGATTGGGGGCCGCCGAGGGGCGTTACCTTGTCGCCGGCGACGCGCCCCAGCGTGGCGCGATACCGGCCCGGGGCCACCACCGGTCCTTGCGGCGGACCGCCACGGCCGCCGCCACCGAAGCCGCCGCGGCCAGCCTGCGCGTCGGCGGGGTTCAACGGCGGCGCCTCCGCGCGAAGGTTCCACGCGATCCGCCGCAGCCCGGACGTCTTGTCGAGATCGAGCCGCCGCACCTGCTTTCCGGCCTCGTCGCTGATCGTCAGGACGAGCTTCTCCTCCGCGGGGAGTGCCCCATTGACGCTATACGTGAAGACGGCGCCGTACGGCGGATTCGGCGCGGTCCAGTTGCCCGACATCGGTCCGATGCCGGCGGTGCCGGCCGGCGCGAGCCCGGTCTGGCTGTAGATGTAGGCGTCGCGCAGCGAGTAGAGGTGCGCGGCGTCGTTCACCGGCGTCGATTCGGGGGACGCGAAATCGCGGAGCGGCGAATAGTCGTCGAGCACATAGAAGCCGCGCCCGAACGTCGCCACGACCAGATCGTTCTCGCGCTTCTGCACCGTCATGTCGCGCGCCTGCGCGACCGGCATCCCGCCTTTGAGCTGGAGCCAGCGCTGTCCGCCGTCCACGCTCGTGAACACGCCGAACTCGGTTCCCGCAAACAGGAGGTTGCCGTTCACGTGATCCTGGATGACCGACCAGACGTCGTGCCGATCGGGCAGATTGCCCGTGACGCTCGTGAACGTGCGTCCGCGATCCGTGCTCTTGAGCAGGTATGGCTTGTAGTCGCCGCGCTGCCAGTTGTTGAAGGCGACGAAGACGGTATTCGCGTCGCGCGGCGACGCAAATACGTCGGACACGTAGGTCCACTGCGGCACGCCCGGGAACTGCTCCACCTTCCGCCAGCTCTTTCCGCCATCCTCCGTCACCTGCAGCAGCCCATCGTCTGTTCCAGCGTACAGAAGGCCTTCGAGCAGCGGCGATTCGTCGAGCGAGACGACGTTGCTGAGCGCGGTGGTGGATTCGTGATAGGCGACCGAATCGGCCGGCCACACTTTGCCCATGATCGGCAGCTCTTCCCACTTCAGGTTGCGCGTGAGATCCGGGCTGATGCGCGTCCAGTTGTCGCCGCGATCGTCGCTGCGATACACGAACTGGCTCGCCCAGTACAGCCGCCGCGGATTGTGCGGGCTGATGATGTACGGCGTATCCCAGTTGGGCCGATCGGCGCCTTCGCCTCCGCCGCGCCCGCCGCCGCGGCCGCCGCGCCCGCCCCGTCCAGCACCTTGCGCCCCCTGCGCACCCTGCGCGTTCGCCGCCGGCGCCGCCGGCGGCGCGTCGCCGCGCGCGCCGATGGGCGCGGGCGGGGGCCCCGCGGGTCCACCTTCGTCCGCCGACGACGCGGCGACCGTCCGCGGACGAACCGGCTTCGACGTGCCAGTCCGCAGATCGAGCCGCGTGATGTTGCCGTCCTGCGACTGCGCGTAGACGATGTTCGGATCCTCCGGATCGCTGCGCGTCTGGAACCCGTCGCCCCCGCCGACGATGTACCAGTCGCTCGTGCGCACGCCCCAGCGGTTCAGGCTCGCGACGGGCCCGCAGTGCGACCAGTTGTCCTGCGCGCCGCCGCACACGTGGTAAAACGGCTTCGCGTTGTCGACCGAGACCCTGTAGTACTGCGTCACAGGCAGGCTCGCGAAGAACCGGAATGTGTCGCCGCGATCGTAGGTTTCGTAGATGCCGCCGTCGTTGCCGATCAGCATGTGGTTCGGATCGGAGGGATCGAAGCGGACCACGTGGTGGTCGACGTGCATGCCGGTCTTGTTCTCGAATCCCGTCTGCTGCCAGGTCTTCCCGCCGTCGCGGCTGACGTCGAGGTTCGTGTTCACCGACCAGATCGTGTCCGGCTGGTAGGGATCGACGAAGATCTCGCAGTAGTACGCCGCTCCGCCTCCTCGATACCAGTCTGTGGCCACCGGGCCGCCGGCGCCCGCCGCACCGCGCGCACCCTGCGCACCCTGCGCACCCCGCGCACCCTGCGCACCCCGCGCACCCTGCGCAGAAACGACCTTCCCGATCCTGGCCCAGGTCGCACCCGAGTCGTCCGATCGATAAAAGCCGGCCTCGTCGACTGCCGGACCTGACGTTGCCGGTGCGGCGGCCGGAGATTCTGCGCCGAAACCGCCCGCGCCGCCGGGAATGCCGCCGCGTCCTCGGGGCGCCTTCGCGCTGATCAGCGCGTAGACGCGCGAGGGGTTTTTCGGATCCACGCCGAGCGCGACGCGGCCGACGTCGTCTTTCGGCAGCCCGTTCTTCAGCTTCGTCCACGTCCTGCCGGCGTTGGTCGACTTAAAGATGCCGCCTTCCGGACCGCCGCCGATCATCTGGCCGACCGCGCGGCGCCGCTGATAGGCCGACGCGTAGATGATGTCCGGATTCCTCGGATCGAACACGATGTCGCTGATGCCGGTGTCGTCGCTGACGAAGAGCACTCGATCCCACTTCGCACCGCCGTCGCTCGTCTTGAACAGGCCGCGGTCGCCGCCCGCGGACCAGAGCGGTCCCTGCGCCGCGACGTAGACAACGTTCGAGTTCCGCGGATCGATCAGGATGTTGCCGATGTGCTCGGACGCGGCGAGCCCCATGCGCTGCCACGTCTTGCCCGCGTCGGTCGATTTATAGATGCCGTCTCCGAAGTGGGCGCTGCGCTGGCTCGCGTTCTCTCCAGTTCCCAGCCACACAACATTCGAATTCTTCGGATCGACGACGACGCAGCAGAGGGTGAAGGAACCGCCGTCGTCGAAGACCGGCGTGAATGTCGTGCCGCGGTTCGTGGTTTTCCAGAGGCCGCCGAATGCCGTCGCGACATACCACGTGTTCGGCGATCGGGGATCGATGGCGACGTCCTGGACGCGGCCGGTCGAAATCGCCGGACCGATGCTGCGCAACGCGATCCCCTTGAGGAGGTCGGCGGTCAGCCGGTCGGCGGGCGGCGGCGCCTGGCGGGCGCCAAGGGCCACCGTCGCCGCGACAATGAGCGCGGCCAGGGCCGCCGGAAGCGTTCGCGTCGATTTCATCGTCTGCACCTCTCACACCTCGGGTACGGCCTCGCGGCCCTCGCATCGAACGGATTCTGTTAGGATGCGGGCTGCGGGGTCAACTGATTGTCGATCGAGTGGAAGCGTCTCGCCGGAACCGCGTCGTTGATCTTCGCCGTCGCCGCGGCGATTCCTTCGTGCGCGCGGCATACGCCGCCCGCCTCGCAGCCGCCCGCGGTATCCGCTGCGAAGCCCGCCGAGCCGGCGGCCGCTCCGGCTCCGGCGCCCGCGGCCGTCCATCTTCCCGAACGGCTCTCGGACGCCGAGTTCTGGGCGCTCAGCACCGATTGGTCGGAGCCCAACGGCTCATTTCGATCCGAGAACCTGCTCTCGAACGAGATCTGGCTCCAGTGGGTCATCCCTGAGCTGCTAAACGTCGCGCGGCCCGGCCGCGTTTACATGGGCGTCGGGCCGGAGCAGAACTTTACCTATATCGCCGCCCTGAAGCCCGCGATGGCGATCATCGTCGACGTCCGCCGCGGCAATCTTGATTTGCACCTCATGTACAAGGCGCTGTTCGAGATGTCCTCGGATCGCGTGGAGTTTCTCTCGCGCCTGTTCTCGCGCAGGCGTCCCGACGGCCTGACGCCGGCGTCGAACGTGCGCGAGATCTTCCAGGCCTACACGGACGCCCCGCAAGACGATGGCTTATTCGAGCAGAACTTTCAGGCGATCGTGGATCACCTGCAAAAGACCCACGGCTTTCCGCTGCCCGACGAAGATGTCTCGGGCATCCGTTATGTGTATCAGTTCTTCGGAGAGAACGGACCGAGCCTCACATACTGGATGTCAGGCGGCCCCGGCGGACGGGGCGGCTTCCGCAACTCGCCCACGTATGCGGACCTGATGACCGGGACCGACGAATCGGGGACGCTGCGCAGCTATCTGGCGACCGAAGAGAACTTCCAGGTGCTGAAGACGCTCGAGTCGAAGAATCTTCTCGTGCCGGTCGTCGGGAATTTCGCGGGCCCGAAAGCCGTGCGCGCCGTGGGCGAATGGCTGAAGGCGCACGACGGGATCGTCTCGGCGTTCTATCTGTCGAACGTCGAGCAGTACCTGAGCATGGACGGCATCTGGATGGACTTCTGCGCGAACGCGTCGCAGTTGCCGATCGACGAGACGAGCCAGTTCATCCGCTCGTACCGCGCCAACGGGGGTCCCGGCTTCGGCGGCGGCAGCCTCAGTCAGGGCATCTTTCCGATGGCAACCCAGCTGAAACCGTGCGCGAAATAATCCTGGGCAAATCCTAGCGATCGTCAGCCGGCGCCGAGCAGTTGATCGGCCTGGGTCTTCAGCGCGTCGAGCTGCCTCTTCAACTCCGCATACCGCTCGACCGCGTCGCGGCCGATCTTCTGATCGACGCCGGTCGTCATCCCCGCCAGATACTGGATGTGCGACTGCAGCCCCGGCTTGTTGTAGCGGACGCCCTCCGGCGTGTTGACGAGCTGCTCGTAGATTGCGCGCAGCTTCGCCGCCTTGTCGCCGTCGGCGCCGCTCATGGCCGTCCGCACGCGCGCGACGAGCTGGACGGCGGCGGCGCTCAACTCGCGCATCCGCATGTTGTGGTCGAACTGTTCCTTGAGATCCGCGACGGTGACGCCCTCGGCGGCGACGCGCGGATCGATGAGCACGGTGAACGGCTGCGTCTCGGTGACATCGCCGACCTTCAGCCGCGCCTGATACGAGCCTGGAGGCGCCGCGAGACCCGATACCTGGCGCACGTCCCAGACGACACGATTCATGCCGGCGTCCTTCGTCACGCGCGGCGGCGGCGCGGCGCCGCGGCCGCGTCCTCCTCCGCCTCCGCCGGCCTCCGGATCGAACGTCTGCTCTTCGGCGGCACCGCCGCCCCCAGCGGCCGCGCCCGGCTGCGGCGAGCCAGGCTGGCCGCCCCGTCCCGCGCCGCCGCGCCCGCCGCGCCCGCCGCGGCCGCCGCCGCCCGCAGGCGCTTCGCTGTTGTAGCTGTTCACCACCGCGCCCGACGCATCGAGGATGTCGATTGTCACGGCGCCCCCGGGCGCCGACGGCAGGTAGTACTCGATCTGCGGTCCCAGCAGCGTCGGGCTGACGCGCGTCCGATAGCCGTCGCGCGGCTTGAACAGGTGCGCCGCGGACGTCGTGGTCTGAGACGAGAGCTGGTGCAGCGCGCTCACGTTGTCGAGGATCCAGAACGCGCGCCCCTGCGTCGTGAGGACGAGATCCTTGTGGTGGACTTTGATGTCGGTCACCGGCACCTGCGGCAGATTGAGCTGGAACGGCTGCCAGTGCCCTCCATTGTCGAACGAGATGTACATCCCGAACTCGGTGCCGGCATAGAGCAGCCCTTCGCGATCGGGATCCTCCCGGACGACGCGGGTCGGCGTGTCGGCGGGAATGCCGTTCTTGCCGTCGGTCAGCCGCGTCCACGTCCTGCCGTAATCGTCGGTCCTGTAGATGTACGGCGCATAGTCTCCCAGCAGGTAGCGATACACGGCGAAGTAGGCCGACCCACGGCGATGCGGCGACGCGTCGATGTATTGCACGCGTCCGCCGGGCGCGAGGTCCTTCGGCGTGACGTTCGTCCAGTTCTTGCCGTCGTCGCGGGTCACCTGGAACGGACCGTCGTTCGATCCCGTCCAGATCACGCCGCGCTCGAGCGGAGACTCGGCGATCGCGTACAGCGTGCTGTAGAACTCTTCGCCGGTCACGTCGCGCGTGATCGGCTCGCCGCTGACGCCCTGGCAGCAGTCGGGATGCGCGGTGAGATCGGTGGAGATCTTCTCCCACGTCACGCCCTTGTCCCGCGTGCGGTGGAGATACTGCGAGCCGTAATAGAGCACGTCCGGATCGTACGGCGAGGTCGCCATCGGCGAGACGCGCTGGAACCGATAGGTCAGATCGCGCGCGGGATTCCCGTAGAGCGATTGGGCGCCAACCCAGTAGTTTCTTTCCTGTCCCGTCCGCAAATCCATGACGCCGTACTGTCCCTTGCACGACCCGTAGACGATGTCGGGATTCTTCGGCTGCGGCATGATCGGGCCTGTCTCGCAGCCGGGACCGCCGCGCCAGTCGGACAGGTTGTACGGGTCCGCGACGCTCGAGATGATGACCGTGCTGCTGTCCTGCTGCGCGCCGTACAGCTTGTACGGAAACTGGTCGTCCAGCCATACGCCGTAGATCTCCGCCGTCGGCTGGTTCATCTGCGTGGACCACGTGCGTCCGCCGTCGTACGAGACGTTCGCTCCACCGTCGTTCGCCTGGATCAGCGTGTTGCCGTCGCGCGGACTGATCCAGATGTCGTGATTGTCGCCATGCGGCACCCGCATCGTCGCGAAGGTCTTGCCGCCGTCGACGGACTTGTAGAAGCCCTCGGCACCGGCGTAAACGACGTCCGCGTTGGTCGGATCGACGCCGAGCGTGTCGTAATAGAAGGGACGCTGCAGCATGCCGGACGCGATCGACGCCGGCTGCACGTCGATCTTCACCCACGTCTGCCCCGCGTCCTCCGATCGATAGAGGCCGCCACCCGGCTTGGCCTCGATGAGCGCGTACACGCGAGCGGGACTTGCGGCGCTGACGCCGATATTGCCCTTCCCGATCAGTTCGGCCGGGAGGCCGGCGGTGACCTTCGTGAAATGCTCGCCCCCGTCCGCGCTCCTGTAGAGTCCGCCCTCGCGCCCGCCGCTGACGATCGTCCAGGGCTTCCTCTCCAGGTGCGACATCCACGCGTAAACGACGTTCGGGTTGCCCGGCTGCAGCTCGACGTCCATCGCACCGACGCCATCCGAAACGAAGAGCGTTTTGCGCCACGTCTTGCCGCCGTCGGTCGTCTTGAATATGCCTCGGTCCGGATTCGACTTGAAGGCGTCGCCCTGCGCCGCGACCCAGACGATGTTCGGATCGGTTGGATGAATGCGCACGCCGCCGATCTGGCCGGCGCCTCGGAGACCGGCGAACGTCCATGTCTTGCCGGCGTCGATGGATTTGTAGATGCCGCGTCCGGTCGACACGTTGCTCCGCACATCGTCCGAGCCGGTGCCCAGATAGACCACGTTGGGATCCGAATCCGCGACGGCGATCGAGCCCGTGGATCCGAGGGGGACCTGGCCGTCGGTGATCGGGGCCCAGGTCGCGCCGCCGTCTATCGTCTTGAACAATCCGCCGCTGGCGACGCCCATATAGAAGGTGCGCGGCTGGGAGGGCACGCCTGTGACGGTCGTCACGCGTCCTCCGCGCGAGGGTCCCACGAGGCGATACTTCAGGCCCTTGAAGAGCGCCGGGTCGACTCCGGCCGTGGACGCCGGCGCCGGTGTCTGCGCCGACAGGAGCCCGAGGCACGACGCGAGGAGGACGGCGAGGATGAAAGCGGATCGATTTCGCATCCGCTCACTTTAGCGCAAGCCGCGGAGTACGCGGAATACGCCGACGGGCACTGCAGCGCCCCCGTCCGCGTGACTCCGCCGCGCGAAATGCTTATCCTGCCTGGCGGCACAGAGCGCAACATGAATATTAGGTCGCAGGGCGCAGCACGGAACCCGATTCGGCTTCTATTGCACGTCCCCGTGCCGTGGGTTTTCGTGCTCACGTATCTGATCGGCGTTGCCGTGGAATTCGTGCGGCCGTCGTCCATTCCCCCGCAAGCGGTCTCGGCGATCGGGGCTGCGGGCGCCGTCTTGTTCGTCGCCGGTGCGGCGATCGCGGGCTGGAGCCTGGTGATCTTTCACAGCGTGCGCACCACGACCGTCCCCGGGAGAA
>Ga0310810_10003640_pt1 | contig 16859 bp, 12 predicted proteins | sample NCmetagenome_FD_207641 | JGI IMG/M metagenome (GOLD analysis project Ga0310810, IMG submission 207641) | Soil microbial communities from experimental microcosm in Duke University, North Carolina, United States - NC | ecosystem: Engineered > Artificial ecosystem > Soil microcosm > Unclassified ... | reverse complement strand
GGCCTCGCTGCGTAGCCGAGCACGGTCACCGTGAGCGACAGTTCCCGCCCCTGTGTCAGATTGCCGCCGGTGATGGGCGTGGCGAACGATCGCGACGCATCACCGATGCCCTCCGCAATGCCGCCGAGGGCATCACGCCAGAGATCGGGAACACTCATCGCCACGAGCATCGCGATCGGCGTCGCGGCCATGGCCGCGAGGTCGCTCAGGGCTGCCGTGGCTGCGCGATAGCCGATCTCCGCGGGCTCGAGCCAGGGGCGCCGGAAATGAACGTTCTCCACCGTCGCATCGGTGCTGGCGACGAGCCGCGTCCCAGCGGGCACATCGAGCACGGCGGCGTCGTCGCCAATGCCGCGCGCCGCGGAGCCCCATCGACGAACCAGATCGCGAATGACATCGAACTCACGGCCAGGCCCGAGCGAAATGGTATCGCTCAAGGAGACGCTCTCCCGGACGCCCCAATCGCCGGAAGCTCGGTGAGCACGGGCGGCCGCACCGGCGTGACTGGCTCGTTCCACCGCCCGAGCGCGTCGGTAACGTCCGCGAGCGTCGTGCCGCGCGCGCCGCCGTGGTCTGCGATCTCCGCTGCACGACCGTGGACCCAGGCAGCGCACGCTGCGGCGTCGAGAGTGTCGTCCATCTGCGCGACGAGCGTCCCGGCAATCCCCGAGAGCAGATCCCCGCTGCCACCGGTCGCGAGCGCGGGGGTCCCCGTCGCCGAGACCAGACTGCGTCCATCGGGTGCGGTCACGACGGTCGGGACGCCTTTGAGAAGAACGACGCAGCCGATCGTCTTCGCGAGGTCGCGTCCGACGTCGAACGGCGCACGCAGCACGTCGTCAGGCGAGAGTCCGCTCAATCGCGAGAATTCGACGGCGTGCGGCGTGATGAGCGCCTTGCGTCCGCCGAGCAATGCGCCGAGCGCGTGCGCCTCGCCCTCGAACGCGGTGAGCGCGTCGGCGTCGATGATCACCGGCCCGCGCCACAGGCGGAGGATTCTCTCGATGCGGCCGCGCGTGTCGGCGTCACGACCCAACCCTGGGCCGATGACGACGGCGTGCGCCCAATCGCAGATGGAGTCGCGAATCTCGTCGTCGCTCGTGGGCCAGGGTCGCACGAGCGCTTCGGCGACACTCGCCTGAACCGCGGAGATACTGGCGGGATCCACGATCACACGGGCCATACCGACGCCGCTTCGAATAGCGGCACGCGCAGCGAGAATGGTGGCGCCGGCCATGCCCTGCGCGCCGCCGACGATTGCCACACGCTTGCGCGTGCCCTTGTGTGCATTCGCCGCGATCGCCGGAACACGATCCCGCACGAACCGGCGATCCACGAGCGTCGCGGCACCGTCGTCCTGCGACGCGTGGACTCCGAGACCGATGTCGACGACGACGATGCGCCCGCACTGCTCCCGCCTAACGAGCAAACCGCGCTTCATCGCGCCGAACGTGATCGTGAGGTCAGCCGTGACCGTGACGTCACCCTCGCCCGTGGACGCGTCGAGCCCACTCGGCACATCGAGCGCGGCGACCTGCGCGCCGGCGCTGCGCAGTTGGGCGATGCGCTGGATGGCATCGGCGATCACGCCGCGCGGTGTGCCCCGTGACCCTGTTCCGAGGATGCCGTCGACGACGAGCTCTTCGCCTCCACTCGGAGCACCCGCGTCGATGAGCGGCCGCGCCGACTCACGCTCGGCACGCGCGTCATCACTCTTTGGATCGCCAACCTCCACGACGCGGACACGCACGCCGACGGCAGCGAGCGCGCCGGCGACGACCCACGCATCGCCCCCATTGTTGCCAGGCCCCGCGAAGACCGCTACGCCGCGCGAGACGCGATCGCCGAATTGGCGAACGATCTCTGCGGCCGCGGCCGCGCCGGCTCGTTGCATCAGCGCACGCGACGGGACCCCGCTCGCGATGGCGGCGCGATCGCGCGCCGCCGCTTGGGCGGTGGTGACGACATGCACGGTCATGCGGTCGTCGTCAGGCGGGAGTGCATCGGTTGCGACGGATGGTGAAACGGCGGCCGGTGGCCGCCGCATGTCGCCGCGAGTCTGCTACTTGTTGTGCGAAGGACCCACGGACCGCCCGAAGCTGATCTCGCCGTTGTCGATTCGCAAGTTGAAGCCGCAGTCGGGATTGCTGCACACCCACGCCTTGTACGTGATCGGCGCGCCGTCGCGGCCATAGTCGCTGAGGGGGAGAAGAGTGCCCTCGCGACACTTCCTGCACATGGGAAGCTCTGTTGGGTTCAACGAGGTCTCCACTTCCTCGAAGTGAGGATCCGACAGCCGTGCGTCGTGAAACGCCGGAGGAACCGAGGCTACGCCTGACCGGCGCGCCTCCACGGATAGTCGCGCTCGAACGCCTGATCGAAGCCGAACACATCCGCAAAGTCGAGGCGCGAGTCGGTGGGCTGGCTGATGAGAAGCCCGAGGTCCACGAGCGTGAACACGACGTCGCCGAGATCGGCGGTAGACCGCACCCCCCAGTGGTCGAGCACGAGACGCGCCATCACTCCGTATCGATCGAGCGCGAGATCGCGGCAGGCTTCCGCCAACTCGCGACCCGTGATGTGCCGACGCTCCGGAAGACGCGACTGCGAGAACTCGAGGGCCGAAAGAATGAACAGATACGCGTGCTCATGGAACCGCGGCTCGCGGAGGCGAATCTGGTCCATGATACCGTCTCGAAACGCCAACTCCGGCAATGCTGATCCTCGGACCAAAGGGTACGGAATGGTAGGCAACCTGGACCACCGTTTGGCAGCGGAGGGGCACGTCCCGTGCCTTACTGCAACCACCCGTGGCTAAGATGTGTGCCCATTCAGCGGGACACAACTCCTGCGTCACCTTGGCCTCGCTGCGATGACGAGTGACGAGGAGCACTCGGCACGACGTCGCCCTCCGGCCTGTGACACTGGCGGCGCGCCGTGAACACGCCAGATCCGACTCGATTAGATGCGACTAACCGTGAGGGGTGTGCCGGCCATCACCGTCTGCACGCACGGAACGGCACCGGGCGCGGCGAGGGGCCGCAGCGCCTAACGCCGCCGCCCCCGCGCCACAGGACCTGCGCGCCTCTACTCCGATCCGGCGGCCACCGGTACAGGATACAGCGGAAAGGCCGATGCCATTTCGCGGACCTCCGCGCGCACGCGCTCGGACACGCTGGCATCTTCTGGTGACTGCAGTGCCGTATCGATCAACTCGGCAATGCGCACCATGTCGGTTTCCTTCATGCCGCGCGTCGTCACCGCGGCGGTACCGATGCGCACACCGCTCGTCACGAACGGGGACTGCGTTTCCTTCGGCACCGTGTTCTTGTTCACCGTGATACCCGCGCGATCGAGCGCCTGCTCGGCCACCTTGCCAGTGAGGCCCTTGCTGCGAAGATCGACCAGCATGAGGTGGTTGTCCGTGCCGCCCGAAACGACATGGAATCCGCGCGCCATGAGCGCCGCGGCCAATGCCCGCGCATTCGCGATGACCTGCGCGGCGTACTCCTTGAACGACGGGTGCAGCGCCTCCCTGAGCGCGACAGCCTTCGCGGCGATGACGTGCTCCAGCGGACCGCCCTGCAAGCCGGGGAAGACTGCCTTGTCGATGGCCTTCGCGTGCTGCGCCGTGCACAGGATGAGACCGCCGCGAGGTCCGCGCAGCGTCTTGTGCGTCGTCGTCGTGACGACATCCGCGTGCGGAACCGGCGACGGGTACACGCCGGCGGCAACGAGTCCCGCGAAATGCGCCATGTCCACCATGAAGATCGCGCCCACCTCGCGCGCGACGCTCGCGAAATACGCGAAGTCCACCACGCGGGAATACGCGCTGTACCCCGCGATGATCATCTTCGGACGATGCTCGAGCGCCGTGGCCCGCATGGCCTCGTAGTCGATCAGGCCCTCATCGTTCACCTTGTACGACACCGGGCGATACTGGATGCCCGAAAAATTCACCGGCGATCCATGCGTTAGGTGGCCGCCATTGGACAGATCCATGCCGAGGAACGTCTCGCCGGGTTTCAGGAACGCGAGGAACGCCGCGGCATTCGCCTGAGCCCCCGAGTGCGGCTGCACGTTCGCGTGATCGGCGCCGAACAGCTCCTTCGCGCGGTCGATCGCGATCTGCTCCACCTGATCGACGAACTCACAGCCGCCGTAGTAGCGTTTGCCCGGGAGGCCTTCCGCGTACTTGTTCGTGAGCGGAGACCCCATGGCCTCGAGCACAGCGGGCGACACGAAGTTCTCGCTGGCGATGAGCTCGAGGCCATCGTTCTGGCGCTCGATCTCACGGTCGATGAGGCGAGCGATGTCCGGGTCAGCGTCGCGAAGCGCCGGCCCCGGCGGACAACGATCCCACTCCGACCACGTGATCATGTCGCTTTCTCCTGAACCTCGGTGATTGGTTCCCTTGCCGGTGCTCATTACTGGTGCTCGTTGCGGGGAAACGGCGGCCACGTTCGCACCAGCGATCCTACTGCCTTGAGACGGCGTTCGGCCAGTCGGTCGGCGGCCACATACGTCGGAATGCCCTGCTCACGCGCCAGCTCGAAGACGCCGAGCATCGTGTCGTAGATCTCGTCGGCCTTTCTGAGCGAGCGCTCGCGCGTCCACCCGGCGAGCTCACTGTATACGTTGATCACGCCGCCGGCGTTCGCGACGTAGTCCGGGGCGTAGAGAATACCCTTGGCTTCCAGCTCCTCGCCATGGCGCTCTTCGAGCAGCTGGTTGTTCGCGCCCCCGGACACGATCTCGACGCGCAGTTTGGGGAGCGTCTTGTCGTTGATGATCCCACCGAGCGCACAGGGGGCGAAAATGTCCGCCTTCGTCCCGAAGATCGCGTCGTGCTCCACCGCCTGCGCACCGAATTCATCGACGACACGCTTCACGCGCGACGCGTCGATGTCCGTGACGATGAGTCGCGCGCGCGCGGCACTGAGCTCCTTGCACAGGTAGTAGCCCACGTGGCCGAGGCCCTGCACCGCGATGCTCTTGCCTTCGAGGGAGTCGGAGCCCCAGCGATGCTTGGCGGACGCCTGGATCGAGCGGAACACGCCGTGGGCGGTCACCGGAGACGGATCGCCTGACCGGTTCGCGAGGCCGGTGACGAACTTCGTCTCCATGTGCACGAAGTCCATGTCCGCCGTGCTCGTGCCGACATCCTCGGCCGTGATGTAGCGGCCGCCTAACGAATCGACGAACCGACCGTGCGCGCGGAACGTCATCTCGCGCTTGGTCGTCCGGTTGTCCCCGATGATGACCGACTTGCCGCCACCGAGGTTCAGGCCGGCCACCGCGTTCTTGTACGTCATGCCTCGCGAGAGGCGAAGCGCATCGATGATCGCCTCCTCGTCGCTCGCATAGTGCCAGAACCGAGCGCCGCCGAGCGCCGGGCCAAGCGTCGTGTCGTGAATCGCGATCACGCCGCGATAGCCACTCGACTTGTCGTGACTCATCACGACCTGCTCGTGGCCCATCTCGGCCATGGTGTCGAACAGCGCGAGCGAGCCGGAGGAAGTGGCGTCTATGGTTGCGAGAGAAGACATGGCAGGAATTGGATAGAGTGAGCGGGCGCGCAGGACGCGCGCCCGCCATCAGGACTGCGCGTAGAGCTCTCGCGCGATCACGATGCGCTGGATCTCGGACGTGCCCTCGTACAACTCGGTGACCTTCGCGTCCCGGAATAGACGCTCGACCGGGTACTCCTTGACGTACCCGTAGCCGCCGAAGATCTGCACGGCTTCGGTGGTCACGTACATGGCCGTCTCGCTGGCGAGCAGCTTGCTCATCGCGCTGAACTGCGTGATCGGCTCGTTGCGGTCCTTCGCTGCAGCGGCGGCATACAGCAATGCGCGCGACGCGGTGACGCGCGTGGCCATGTCCGCCAGCTTGAACTGGATCGCCTGGAACTCCTTGATGGGCCGGCCGAACTGGCGCCGCTCCGCCGCGTACCGCGTCGCGTGCTCGAGCGCGGATCGCGCGATGCCGATCGCCTGCGCGGCGATGCCCAGCCGCCCGTTGTCGAGCGACTGCATGGCGTAGATGAACCCGGAGTGCGGATCACCGAGGAGGTTCTCCGCCGGGACGCGCATATTGTCGAAATGCAGTTGCACGGTCGGCGACGCGCGGAGCCCGAGCTTCGCTTCCTTCTTGCCGACGTGAAACCCGGGCAGATCGGGCGTGATGATGAACGTTCCGATGCCGCGCGCGCCGCGACGGTCGCTGGCGGAATCCGTGCGCGCCATGGCCAGGATCACGTTCGCGTGACTGCCGCTCGTGACCCACGCCTTCGTCCCGTTCAGTACCCAGCAGTCGCCATCGCGCTGCGCCTGCGTGCGAAGCGACGCCGCGTCCGACCCGGCTTCGGGCTCGGAGAGCGCGAACGCGCCTAACCATTCGCCGCGCGCCATGGGCTTGAGGAACCGCTCCTTCTGCGCCTCATTGCCGTAGCGCAGAATCATCTGCGTCGGCAGCGAGTTGTGCACGCTCATGAGGACCGCGACCGACGCGTCCACGGCCGCGATCTCTTCGAGCGCGACGAGGTAGGTACGGGCGTCGAGACCGAGGCCGTCGTACTCCTCGGGAATCAGCATCCCCAGGAAGCCGAGGGCCCCGAGCTTCTGCACGATTCCCTCGTCGTACGCTTCCGCGCGATCCCACGCGTCGGAGTGCGGTGCGATCTCCGCGCGCCCGAACTCGCGGGCCGTGCGCTGGATCTCGCGCTGCTCTTCCGTCAGGGGTATGAGAGCCCAGGACATACGTTAGGCGGTGCCGTATTTGTAGAACCCACGCCCCGTCTTCCGGCCGAGCCACCCGGCGGACACGTACTTCTTGAGCAGCGGGCAGGGACGGTATTTCGGATCGCCGAGGCCCTCGTGCATCACCTCGAGAATCGCGACACAGGTATCCAACCCGATGAAGTCCGCGAGCGTTCTCCATCAACGCGTAGCACGCCTCGTTGATCATCGGCAGCAGGATGCGGTTGGCAATGAAGCCGGGGAAATCGTTGGCCTCCACCGGTGTCTTGCCCAGGCGCGTCGCGAGCTCCATCACGCGACGCGTCGTGTCGTCGGACGTCGCGAGCCCCCGAATGACCTCGACCAGCTGCATGACGGGCACCGGATTCATGAAATGCATCCCGATCACCTGCTCCGGACGCTTCGTCTGAGCGCCGATCCGCGTGATCGAGATGGAGCTGGTATTGCTCGCGAGGATCGCGCCAGCAGGCGCGATCCGGTCCAGATCCGCGAACAGCCGGAACTTGAGGTCCGTGTTCTCCGTCGCCGCCTCGATCACCACCGTCGCGTTCCCCACGGCACCGAGATCCGTGCTCGTGGCAATCCGGCCTAACGCCGCCTGCCGGTCGTCGGCGGACAGGGCGTTCTTCTTCACCTGACGGTCCATGTTCTTCTCGATCGTCTCGCGGCCGCGCCGCAGCGCGTCCTCCGAGACGTCGATCATGGTGACCGCCACACCGGACTGCGCGAACACGTGCGCGATGCCGTTCCCCATCTGCCCTGCCCCGATGACCGCGACGCGGTCCGTCATGCTATGACTCCTCGCGGCGCCTGCGCCGCAGGTAGAGGTAGATCGATACCGACACGAGTCCGAGCGCAGCCGGAATTCCTCCTTCCGGTCCCCAGGCGCCGCCGGTCGCCCAGTCGGGCCCCGCATCCACGACGCGATAGTCGGGCGTCGCGAATGGGATGCCGCTCACGGCGCTGTGCAGCACACCCGCCAGTACCCAGTTCCACGCCAGATGCGCGGCGAATGCCGCCCAGAGACTCTGCGTGGCCACGAGTACTCCGCCGAGAAAGACGCCGGCCATCACCACGACGGCGATCGACGGCACCGTCGCACCGGCATTCTGCAGATGCACGAGCCCGAACACGACGCTCGTGACGCCTAACGCCGCCGGCGTGCCCCACCACTCCTCGAGTACCGTGAACGCGTACCCGCGAAAAATCATCTCCTCCCACAGCGCCGCCGGCGCGAGGAAGAGCGCCATCGCGACCGCCGCCACGATCCAGCTCCCCGCCGGCTGGGGTACGACGCGAAGCCACCCGGCGGCGACCAACGGCAGCGCGGGAATCCCGATCGCGGACGCACCGAGCAGCGTCGCCAGACCGATCGAGCGCAGGCGCGCCGACGACCGGCCGAGCCTCACCGCATCCCACCCACGAGGCTCGATCCACCGAAACGTGAGCAGGTGCGCCACCACCGCCGATGCGAGCAGCACCCACGGAAACAGCACCACGCGGACACCAACGAGCGCGAGCACCCAGCTCACGAGCGGTACGATCGCACCGTTGATCGCGATCAACGACACGACGATGGAAGCGGCGAAGATCGCCAGTCGCCACGGAGGCCGGAGGGTGCCTGTGGAATCCCAAAAAAAATCGCGCGCCGTCAAACGGGCGCGCGGTGGGTTGATCTGGGAACCAGCAGTGCGGCGACGAACGCCTTGACCGCGTCGAGCGGAAGGAACGGATGAATCGCGAGTGGCAGTGCCTGACTCACGCTGCCGCTGAGCACGGCGAGCTGGGCTAGCCCGCCAAGGAGCAGAACGGCCGTACCAGCGAGCGCCGCAACCCAGCGACCAAGCAGCGACGTCGACCGTCGAGCGAGCAGGCCCGCAACGAATGCCGCGACCGGATAGGCGAACAGATATCCGCCCGTCGGGCCGAGGAAGCGCGCGATGCCAGGTGCACCGAACGGCGAGAACACCGGCAGGCCGGCAGCACCAGCGATGAGGTACAGCACCATGCTCGTCGCGCCTGCGACCGGCCCGAGCCACATGCCCGCCAGCACGACGATGAGTGGCTGCAGCGTGATCGGGACCGGAGTCCCCGGAATCGGCACCGCGATCTGCGATGCGAGCGCGAGCGCGACGCCGAAGCCGACGATGCCGAGGGCGACGACGCGCGAAGGACGTGCAACCGCGAGAGTGCTCGTAGTGCTCGTGCTCATCAGTTCATCCGCTCCACGCTGAGGGCCACCGCGTCGCCACCGCCAAGGCAGAGCGTCGCGAGACCACGTTCCTTGTCGCGATCCTCGAGGGCATACAACAGCGTCGTGAGCACACGCGCGCCACTCGCGCCGATCGGGTGCCCGAGCGCGATCGCGCCGCCATTCACGTTCACGCGATCCCAGTCCCACTCGAGCTGATCGCCGTCAGCCAGCGCTTGCGACGCGAACGCTTCGTTCGCCTCGATGAGATCGAAATCGCCGATCGACAGGCCGGATTTCGCCAGGAGCTTTCGGACGGCGATGACCGGAGCGAAGAACAGCTCCTGCGGCGGAACGGCGCCTGTCCCGTAGCCGGTGACGCGCGCCATGATCGTTAGGCCGTGCGCGCGCGCGTACTCCTCGCTCGTGACCACGATCGCCGATGCGCCATCGTTGAGCCCTGGCGCGTTCCCGGCGGTCACCGTCAGCCCTTCGGTCGATCCGGACTTCGGCGGGAACGCCGGGCGAAGCTTTGCGAGCGCGTCCAGCGACGTGTCCTTGCGCGGGCCTTCGTCGGTGTTGACGGTAGTGGGTCCCTTGCGTCCAGGAATCTGCACCGGAACGATCTCGGCCTTGAACTTCCCGCCCTCGATCGCGGCCACCGCCTTCTGATGCGACGCGAGCGCGAATTCATCCTGTCGCTCGCGCGTGATCTCCGCTTTCCGCGCGGTATACTCGGCGTGAGAGCCCATGTGCACATCGCAGAACGAACACCACAGCCCGTCCTTGATCATGCCGTCCACCAGCGTCTGATCCCCGGCCTTCACACCGTTGCGCATGCCGTAGACGTAGAACGGCGCGTTGGACATCGACTCCTGTCCGCCCGCCACGACGACCTGCATGTCACCGGCCTTGATCGCCTGCGACGCGAGCATCACGGCGTTCAGTCCTGACCCGCAGACCTTGTTGATCGTGACTGCCGAAACCGACGACGGAACGCCCGCCTTGAGCGCTGCCTGCCGAGCGGGAGCCTGACCGACGCCCCCCTGGATGACGTTGCCCATGATGACTTCATCGATGTCCTCGGGATTCACTCCGGACCGACGCACCGCCTCGCGAATGGCGATACCGCCGAGCTCCGGCGCCGAAAGCGGAGACAGGCCGCCGAGAAACCGGCCGATGGGTGTACGAGTCGCCGCGACGATGACCGGCGAACGAGATGGATCAGGCATGAAAACGAGTCTCTAGAAAAAGGGGCTGATGCATCTGGCATCAGCCCCGGAAAGTTATATGAGCGAGTCACGAATCGGGAATGGACGATGTTCCTCGCTCCGGTCGGAGTGACACGGCACTTCAGAACCCGTAGCTCGCCTTCACCCACAAGAACCGGCCATTGAAACCGAATGGCGAGATGCCGCTATACGGGTTCATCCCGAAGTTCGCGTTGCCCGCGTAGTTGCGCGTGACGTCGCCGTTGTCGCTCTGACGGTCCGGGTACACATCGAACACGTTGTCCACACCGACGCCGAGCGTCACGGGGTTGAGGACGCGCCACGAGCCGCTGATATCCGTCACCCACTTCGCCGAGAACGTCTGATCCGGCGGCTGATTCGTGGCCACCTTGATCTGCTTGTTCGTCACCTTACCGAACCGTTGTGTTCGCAGCACTCCGCCGAACACACCGCGCGTGTAGTTCGCGGAGAGCAGTACGTTGTCGTGCGGCTGCGCGACCTCGATGCGTCCACGCTCCGCTCTCCCGAAGAGTTGCTCATCGAATCCGGAGAGCTCCGGCGGAGTTGGAATGACATCCTTCACGCGCGTGTGCGTCTGGTTGTAGCCGCCCGTGAACCGCAGGACGCCATTCTGCCGGAAATCAACGCCGTAGTTGGCCACGACGTCGACGCCGTCAGTGCGCGTGTCGATCGCATTCGTGAAATAGCGCGCGCCGGCGACGTTGTTCAGCCCGATGGCCGCGAGGCGCGCCTGAATCGCCGCGCCAATGAAGTTCTCCGAGAACACGATGCGATCGTTGATCTTGATGTAGTAGTAGTCGACGCTGACTGAAAAGCGGGACGATGGATCGTAAGTCAGCCCGGCGCTGACGTTCTGAGATTTCTCCGGCTTGAGCGGCGTCGCGCCGAGCGCCTTCGCGCCATCGGTGTTGACGGGCAACGTGAGGATCTCGAGGAACTGGCCGTTCACGAGGTTCGTTGCTGTCGATGAGAAGAACGACTGACCCAGCGAAGGCGCGCGGAACCCGCTGTTCCACGCGCCACGCATCGCGAATGCCGGCGTGATTGCGTATCGAGCGGTCACTTTCCCGGTCGTCGTCGATCCGAAATCGCTGTAATCCTCGAAGCGACCGGCGACGCCTAGCAGAAACTTCGGCGTGACATCGGTCTCGAGGTCCACGTAGACGGCATAACTGTTTCGCGATTCGTCCTGCGCGTCCGTCGGCCGGAAGCCGGGAAAGCCCTGCGCACCCGGCGCGGGCAGAATGGTCGCGCTGCCCGCGTTAGGCCCGTCGAGAATGCGCTGGCCGCCGTTGATCCATGAGGCGTCGTCACCAGCCTTGATCTGGAAATTGTCAAGGCGGAATTCCGCGCCCGCTGCCGTACGGAGCGGTCGATCGCCCAGACCAAGCTGCTTGAAGAAATCGAGATTCGTCGTCGACTGGCCGAAGACGAGCCCACCGGCGTCGAACTGCGTCGGGCTCGCCGCGCCCATCGACGCATTGTTGCTCTGGCTCACGTCGTAGTGGAGCGAGTTCCGCCCGTACACGGAGCTCAGATCCCACTGCCAGCCGCCGACGGTGCCCTTCGCCCCGACCGCCCCGGACGCGTCCCAGATGTTCGTGTTGATCAATGGGAGAAAACCGTCCGGCCAAATCGAGCGCACGGTGTTGTTGCCGTTAGGCAGGCGCCAGTTCGCCGCCGACTCGCCGTCACGGTTGCTCGCGCCGCCGAACGCGTAGAGCTCGATCCCACCGGCCGTCGTGTACGACGTGTTGAGCATCCCCATGACGTCCGTCGTCGCCGCGTCACCCAACCGGAGCGTCACGCGCTTCGGCTCGGAGTTGCGCGGGTCGCCGGGGAAGTACTGCGTGCGCGGATCGATGCCGGCCCGGTTCGTGAAGCCGCGGTCGCGATACTCCACGCCGGCGTGGAAGTAGTTCTGCTGGCCGAACACGCTCCCGGCGTTCGCCTGCAGGTTCACCACCTCGCCATCCTTCTCCCCGGTATGGCCGATGGTGGCGGTGGCCTCACCCGGCGCGCTTCCCTTGAGCACGACATTGATGACGCCTGCGATCGCGTCAGACCCGTACTGCGCCGCCGCGCCGTCACGCAGTACCTCGACGCGCTCGATCATGGACGCCGGGATCGCGTTCAGGTCGACGCCGGTGGAGCCGCGGCCCACCGTGCCGTTGACGTTGACCAGGGCACTGTTGTGGCGGCGCTTGCCGTTGATGAGCACCAGCACCTGATCCGGGCCGAGACCGCGCAACGTGGCCGGTCTCACGTGATCTGAGCCGTCGGCGATCGACGGACGCGGGAAGTTGAACGACGGCGCCAGCATCTGAAGAATCTGATTCGTCTCGGTACGACCGGACGCGACGATGTCCGCCGAGGTGAGCACATCGATCGGCACCGGAGACTCGGTGACCGTGCGTGCTTCGCCGCGCGTGCCGACGACCGCCAGCGCCTCGAGGGTCGTCGGAGATCGATCGAGCGCGAAGTCCTTCGTGACCGTCTGGCCGGCGGCAACCGTGACGCTGTCGTGCGTGCCCACCCAGCCGATGAAGCGAACGCGCACCTCATACCGGCCAGGCCTGAGCGCGATGCGATACGTGCCGTCCGTTCGGCTCAAGGCACCGGTCTGCGTGCCCGTGACGAAGATGGTGGCGCCGCCAAGCGGCTGGGTCCCGTCGGCCGTGGTGATCTTGCCGGTCACGGCGCCCGATGCATCCTGGGCGAACACTGGACGGGCGATGGCAACCGAGACGGCGCCTAACGAAACCGCGGCGAGCGCGCGAATGCCCTGGCGAATGCGACGTCGCGGGAGGCGACGGTGAACGCGTACAACCGGACCGGGTGACGGCTGCATAACGACCTCGACGAAGCAGTGAACGGCCCTCTACCGCTACGGTAGCGAGCCGAGGTGCCTCTTGGACGTAAATGCCGTGTCGTCGTGACCGCCAGCCTTGTACATCCAGAGTCGCATGGGCCAGGCGACGGCCGACGTACAGCCGTGCTCGCTTCGGGCGGGCGGCGATGACGAAAGGCGTGCCGTCACCGGCACGCCTAACGTTTCGATCACGCCTCCACAGCCCTACGGCGATCTACGCCTTCGGTTCTCCGTTCCCGGATGCCGGCAGCGTCCCAGCGTCGAGCCGCAACGAGCGCGACTTCGCTTCCGCCAATACCTTCGCGATGAACGCGTCCACACCGACCGGCGCGGGCTTCTGCTCCTTCCCCGCTCCGCGCACGTTGATCGCCACCATGTCGCTCTCGGCCTCACGCTTCCCGATCACCGCCAGATACGGGACCTTCATGCGAACGCCCTCGGCGATCTTGTACTTGAGGGTTTCCGACCGCGTGTCCGAATGCGCACGAATACCGGCGGCGCGCATCCGCCGCGTCACCGCCTCCGCCACCGCCGACTGATCATCCGTGATGGGCACCACGCGCACCTGCTCCGGCGAGAGCCACGTGGGGAACGCGCCGGCGAAATGCTCGATCAGAATCGCCATGAATCGCTCGAACGAGCCGCTCACGGCGCGGTGGATGATCACCGGCCGGTGCGCCGCGTTGTCCTCGCCGACGTAGGTCAGATCGAACCGCTCCGGGTTCGAGTAGTCGAGCTGGATCGTCCCGAGCTGCCACGCGCGGCCTAACGAGTCGGTCACGTCGAAGTCGATCTTCGGGCCGTAGAACGCGCCGTCGCCCTCCTTGAGCTCGTACGCGCGGCCCGTCGCCTCGAGCGCTTTCCTGAGCCCCGTCTCGGCCGCGTCCCACATCTCGTCCGTACCCACGCGCACCTCGGGCCGCGTGGCGAACTTCAGCGTCGCCGTGAGCCCGAACGTGTCGTAGTAGCCGAGGATGAACTGCATGAGCCGATGCACTTCCTCGGTGATCTGACTTTCCATGAGGAAGATGTGGCAGTCGTCCTGCTGGAACTGCCTCACGCGCGTGAGCCCCGACAGCGCGCCCGACAGCTCGTTGCGGTGCAGCACGTCGTACGTGCAGTAGCGCAGCGGCAGCTCGCGATACGAGTGCTTCTTCGCCTGATACAGCAGATAGTGCGACGGACAGTTCATGGGCTTGAGCGAGAAGTCGTGCTCGCCCGTCTCGTTGTCGAGCACGAGGAACATGTTCTCGCGGTACTTGCCCCAGTGCCCGGAGATCTCCCACAGCGCCTTGTTGTACAGCAGCGGCGTTTTCACCTCGTGGTAGTCGTCGCGCTGCAGCTCCTGGAGATAGCCGTTGATCGCGTTGACCATGATCGTGCCGCGCTCCGTCCAGAACGCCGCGCCCGGCGCGAACTGATGGAACATGAACAGATCGAGCTGCTTGCCGAGCACGCGGTGGTCGCGCCGCTTCGCTTCCTCGATGCGGAAGATGTAGGCGTCGAGATCTTCCTTCTTCCACCACGCGGTCGCGTAGATGCGCTGCAGCTGCTGACGCTTCACATCGCCGCGCCAGTACGCGGACGCCGTGTTCAGCAGCTTGAAGTGCTTGAGGTATCCCGTGTCCTGCACGTGCGGGCCGCGGCACAGATCGATGAACGGCCCGTCCGTATACGTCGAGATGACTTCGTCCGGGCCGAGGTCCTGAATGCGCTCGAGCTTGAGCGGGTCATCGGCGAACCGCTTGAGCGACTCCTCGCGCGACACCTCCTCGCGCACGAACGGATACTTCTCGGCCACGACCTTCCGCATCTCGGCTTCGAATGCATTGAGGTCTTCAGGCGTGAAGGGCTCGTCCACCTCGAAGTCGTAATAGAAGCCGTCGTCGATGGCCGGACCGAATCCGATCTTCGCATCCGGGCGCAGGCGACGCACCGCCGTCGCGAGGATGTGCGCCGCCGAGTGGCGAAGCACGTCGAGCGATCGCGGATCTTTCTCGGTGATGACCGTGAACGCGCCGCCGCTGCGGATCGGCGTCATGAGATCCTGCACGTTGCCATCGATCGACACGGCGATCGCGTCGCGAAGCAGTCGCGAGCCGATGGACGCGACGACATCGCGCGCGAGGGTGCCCGCCTCGACTTCGCGCGTTGCGCCGTCAGGCAGGGTGAGGACGATGGTCATCGGCGACTGAATCGTTGACATGACTGCGGGGAGATGAATCTGGGAACGGGAACCGGGACCTGATGACAGCGTCGGCGGAGGCCGGCGCGTCGCGCGGATCACCGGCGGCGAGTGTTACGCCGAATTCAGCGCGGTCCGTCGATCAGTGACGTGACCTGCGACCCGTAACGGAAGTACAGGACGAGCCCCGCAAAGAGCAGTACGACGAGGACTACCCAGGGAATCACGCGACCGATTGGAACGCGTTCTTGCGGCGGCATCGACTGAGACCGGGTAAGTTCTAGGTGGCCTTCTTCTTGCGGCGGGGTCGCGCTACGCTATTGGTCAAGTTATGCTAGGCTGACAACCTCCGCCACAGGTGCGTGTAATGTCTCCGCTTCGCTATCGCGATGACGACTCTGGAACGAGCGGCCTGCTCTACCTCGCGGCCGGCGCCGTGCTCGGCCTCGCGGCCGGTCTGGTCGTGTCCGATCGCTTCGGCGGTTTCTCCGCCCTGACCTCCAAGCTCCGCGACCGCGTCAGTCGCCTCCGTGAGGATGAGGAGGATGTGGATGATGACGTGGAGTCGGAGATGGACGAGGACGATCAGGAGCTCGAGGAGCGAGTGCTCGAAGCATTTCGCAACGATCCGACGCTGAGCGAGCGTGCCATCGACATCGGCGCGATCGGCGACGGCATCATCGAGCTCACCGGCTGGGTGCACGAAGCCGACGAAGCCACACATGCAGTCACCATCACGCGCGGCGTGCCGGGCGTCGAGACCGTGGTGAACCGTCTCGATGTCCGACTCGCCGGCAGCGAGGAGGCCATGGAAGAAATCGACGACGATCCGGGCACCCCACGTCCCGGTGGACGTTGGGAGGGTCAACAAGTCGGGACCGGACGACGACGTCAGGGCAACTCATCGGAGCCCGATCGCCACGCCGATCCCAAGCCCGAGCTCGAAGACCGCTGGCTCGGCAAGGACCAGGCGCTTCGTGACGCCGCTGGCGATACCGAAGGGCTGGCCGAGCGTCGTCGCAGCACGAAGAAAGCGCCGCGGGGTGACCGCACCGGCGGCTCTCCCATCTCGCCCTCAGGCGTACCCAAGGCCGATCACGTAGCCGACCCAGACTCGGCTCCGGACTCCATGCGCGCTGACTGACGCGGAATTTCCGCGACACGATGGCCCACGAGCCGCGAGCCCAGTCTCGCGGCTCGTTTTGTTTGCGGCCCTTCAACTTCCGGCACTTTACTCCTCGACTAACTTCCGGTCCCATGGGTACGAACGCTCAACCGAGCTCTCCGTCCGACCTTCCCGCACAGTTCGATTTCGCCTCCAGCGAGCGCGAGATCTACGACCGCTGGGAGCGATCCGGCGCATTCTCCGCCAACGTGGCGCACTCCGCGCGCATGGGTGGCAATCGACAGCCGTTCACCATCGTGATGCCGCCGCCGAACGTGACGGCGGTGCTGCACATGGGACACGGGCTGGACAACACGCTGCAGGATGTGCTCATCCGCTGGCGGCGCATGGCTGGCGACGAAGCGCTGTGGGTGCCTGGCACTGACCACGCCGGCATCGCGACGCAGAACGTCGTCGAGAAGCTGCTCGCGA
>Ga0310810_10003638_pt1 | contig 16871 bp, 15 predicted proteins | sample NCmetagenome_FD_207641 | JGI IMG/M metagenome (GOLD analysis project Ga0310810, IMG submission 207641) | Soil microbial communities from experimental microcosm in Duke University, North Carolina, United States - NC | ecosystem: Engineered > Artificial ecosystem > Soil microcosm > Unclassified ... | reverse complement strand
CGTTTCTCGCGCAGCTCCCTTCGGCCGCCACCGAACAGGCGCTCAAAGCCCTTCACGACGCCTTCCTGAGCCGCAAGTCCGGCCAGGTCACCGCCCTGATGAAGACGCTGTCGACGCTCGCGCCCGACGAGCGCCGCGATTTCGGCCAGGCGGTGAACACGCTGAAGTCGGAGATCGAAACGGCGATCGACGAGAAGCGCGTCGCACTCGAGTCCACGCGTCAGCCTGCCGGCGCCGTCGACGTGACGCTGCCGGGACGCACGCTGCCGATGGGGCGTATACATCCCCTGATGCGCGTGCGCCGCGACGTCGAGGACATCTTCACGCACATGGGCTACGAGATTCTCGAGGGCCCGGAGGTCGAAGACGACTTCCACAACTTCGAGGCGCTTAACATGCCGCCCGATCATCCTGCGCGCGACATGCAGGACACGCTCTACCTCGATGCGCCGATCGTCGGCGGCGCGTGGGGCGCACACCGCTTTTCAGGGGAACCGGGCAGTCTGCCGGAAGCGCAGGTGCGCGCGGCCACACTGCTACGCACGCACACTTCGGCGATGCAGATCCGCTACATGCGGACGTTTCCGCCGCCGATCCGCATCATCGTCCCTGGCCGCGTGTATCGTCGCGACAACCTCGATCTCAGCCACACGCCGATGTTCCAGCAGTTCGAAGGGCTCGTCGTCGGCGAGGGGATTACGCTCGCGGACTTGAAGGGGACGCTCGAGGCGATGATGCGGGCGCTCTTCGGCGGCGACGTAAAGGTGCGCCTGCGCCCAAGCTTCTTCCCGTACACCGAGCCGTCGGCCGAAGTGGACGTGAGCTGCCGCGCGTGCGGCGGAGCCGGCTGCGGCACCTGCAAGCAGACCGGCTGGCTCGAAATTCTCGGCAGCGGGATGGTGCATCCAGCGGTGTTCGAAGCCGTCGGCTACGACCCTGACAAGGTAACCGGCTTCGCGTTCGGCATGGGCATGGAACGGGTCGCGATGCTGCGCTACGGCGTGGATGACATCCGTCTGTTCTACGAAAACGACCTCCGGTTCCTCGAACAGTTCCCGATATGAAAGTCCTGGTGTCCTGGGTACGTGACTTCGTGGACGTGATCGCGTCGGCCGACGAGATCGCGAAGACGATGTCCGTGCGCGGTTTCGCCGTGGAAGGGTTGGACGTGCTTCGGGGCGGCGATGCGGTCATCGATTTCGAGGTAACCGGCAATCGTCCCGACTGCATGTGCGTGATGGGGATGGCGCGCGAGATCGCGACTGCCTTCAACCTTCCCATGCGCCGGCCCGCGATTCGCGGACCCGAAACGTCCTCGCCTCTGAATGCTGACGGTAAGGCCACTGGTCCGAATCTCCGTCTCGCATCCTTGAAGGTGGTCGAGAAGTCCGACATCGACGTCGTCATCGAAAACGCCGACCTCTGCCCGCGATATGCAGGCGCCGTCGCTGACGTGACCGTCGGCAGTTCACCTGCCTGGATGCAGGCGCGCCTGCAGGCTGCAGGCGTCCGTCCGATCAGCAACATCGTCGACGTCACCAATTACGTGCTGCTCGAGATGGGACAGCCGATGCACGCGTTCGACTTTACGAAGCTGGCGGGTGCGCAGATACGAGTGCGCACGGCGAATTCAGGTGAGCGCCTCAAGACCCTCGACGGTCAGATGCGCGACCTGTCGCCCGACATGCTTGCCATCGCAGACGCAGAGCGGGCCGTTGCCATCGCGGGCGTGATGGGCGGCGCAGAGTCCGAGGTCGGCGATGCGACGACGGTCATCGTGCTGGAGAGCGCGTACTTCAACCCGTTGTCGGTGCGCCGGACGAGCAAGAAGCTGGCGCTCAAGACCGAGGCGAGCATGCGGTTCGAGCGCGGGCTCGACCCGCGGTTGCCCGTCACCGCCATGGAGCGCGCCTGCGCGCTGCTCGAAACAATCGGCGCTGGTAAGGCGCGCGGCACGGTCGTCGACCGCTACCCGACGCGGATCGAGCCACGAACCGTGCGGCTGCGGCGCGCCAGAATCCAGGGTCTGCTCGGCACCGCCGTTCCCGACGCCGACGTGAAGCGTATTCTCGAAGGCCTCGGTTTCACCCTGCGTGAAGTCGCCGACGATGGCGGATGGGACGTGACGGTGCCGACGCGGCGTATCGACGCAACACGTGAAGTCGATCTCATCGAGGAAGTGGCGCGCCATTACGGGTTCGACAAGCTGCCGTCGACGTTCCCGGCGTTGACGTCTGCCCCACCTGCAGTCGATCCGCGTATTGGACGCGCGCGGCATTTGCGCACGGTCATGACCGCCGCCGGGTTCTTCGAAGCGATGACCTTCGGCTTCGTTGCGTCCGCCGCCGCTGCGCCGTTCGCGCCGCAAGGCGAGCTGGTTCCGATTGCGAATCCGCTGTCGGAGAACTTCGCTGTCCTGCGTCCCTCCGCGCTGCCCAGCCTCGTCGATGCGGTCGCCCACAACCGCCGCCGCGAACAGCGCGACGTCCGCCTGTTTGAGATCGGTGCCCGTTTTTCCCGCGGAACCGGCGAACGGCGTTCGATTGCGTGTGCGTGGACGGGGGCGGCATCGGACGAGCACTGGAGTGGGGGGGCGCGAGACGTCGACTTCTTCGACATGAAAGGCATCGTCGAGCGGATTGGCGAGGCGCTGCGGCTGAACGTCACGACCGGCGAACACCGTGAGCCATGGCTGGCGCCAGGCCGTTCGGCCTCCGTCATGGCGAATGGCACACGCATTGGCGTCATGGGTCAGCTGTCGCCGAATATCGCGGAAGCGCACGGTTTGCCCGCCCCCGATGCGGTGTACGTGGCAGAAATCGATCTCGATGCCGCGGAAGGGATTGCACCAAGAGATGAACCACGGGTCGAGCCGCTGCCGCGCTATCCGTCGGTCACGCGCGATATCTCCATCCTGATTGATACGGCGCTCGCCTCTGAATCCGTGCGCGCAACGATCCGCGAGGCAGCGCCCGCGATGCTGACGCACATCCGCGAGTTCGATCGCTATCAGGGCAAGGGCGTGCCCGAAGGCAAAGTCAGTCTGTCATTGCGCCTGACGTTCAGGGCATCCGACAGAACGCTTACCGATGCCGAGGTGCAGTCCGCGATGGAAAACGTGCTCGCGGCTCTCAAGGAGAAGCACGCCGCCATTCAGCGATAGTGTTACCATCATCGCGTTCAAATTTCCCAATCAGAGGATCGAAGCGGATGGCTAAGCAGGCGGCGGTGCGCGCGGTTGATCTCGAACCGATTGATCGTCTCGAAGAAAAAATCAAACTGCTCGTGGGTATGGTGACGCGTCTTCGCGCCGAGCAAGCGAGGGCGGCCGATGAAAATGCGCGACTGATGCAGGAGATCGCGGCGCTGCGTGAACGGCTCGACGAATCCGAAGGCACCGCCAGCGAGATCACGTTGTTGCGTGACGAGCGTGAAGCGATCCGCACGCGCGTCAGCGACATGCTCGATCAGCTCGAACATCTCAACATCTGAGAGCGAAGATGGCAGTAGTCACCGTCGAAATCGCCGGACAACGCTACCCAATCCGCAGCGGTCTCGACGAGCGCTACGTCGCCGAGCTTGCCGCGTATGTCGATCAGAAGATGCGCGCGGCCGCCAACGCCGCGCCCGAGAGCGACATGCTCGGCCTGGCGATTCTGACCGCGCTCAACATCGCCGACGATTACTTCCGTGCTCGCCAGCAGCAATCGAACGTCAACGGCGATTTGAACGAGCGCGCGCTGCGTCTGGAGCGGATCGTCGACGACGTTCTCGCGCAAATGGCCGTTAAGCAAGCGGTTAGCGCGTCTTGACCGTCCCCTGAGCGCACGTTAAGATCGGCAGGTCCTGCTTTGCTCGTGATGGTTTTCGGAGGCTCGTCTGAGCCAACGTTAAACCCAAGCGAGCCGCGAGGTCGCGCGTTGTGCATGCCTCTGTTCCGAGGAAGCCTGAAGCGCGGCTGATAACAGTGGCTCCACCTGCTTTTGCAGGTTCATTCGACCTCCCCACACGGCAAAGCGGGCACCCTACGCTCCCCCCACCCGGGTGCGATTCACTGTGAGTTATCGCACCGTCTCTGACATCGGCGAGCACGCGCTTATTTCTCGCATCACTCAGCGCCTCGCCAGGCCGTCCTGGGTTCTTGTTGGCCCGGGTGACGACGCAGCGGTCGTTCAGCCGGAACGGGGCACATTCGACGTGCTGACGACCGACGCGATCGTTGAAGGTGTTCATTTCGATCGCCGGTTCGTCCCGCCGGATGCTATTGGCCATCGGGCGCTGGCCGTCAACCTGAGCGATCTCGCCGCGATGGGGGCGCGTCCCCGTGCGGCGCTGCTGTCGTTCGTGCTGCCAGACGAGTTGGAGATCGCTCAAATCGATCGAATCCTCGACGGAATGATCGCGCTGGCGGATCGATATCGCGTCGCGGTGGTAGGCGGCAACATCAGTCGCACGCCGGGACCGTTGGTGATCGATGTGACGGCCATCGGATCGGTAAAGCCGCGGCGGGTGCTCAGGCGCAGCGGCGCGCGCCCCGGCGACGAGCTGTACGTGACGGGCACGATTGGCGCCGCGGCCGCGGGGCTGCATGCGCTGCAAACCCTGGATCCCGGATCCCCGATCCCGGAGGCCGAGGACAAATATCTTTGGCCCGAACCACGGGTTCGCGTCGGGATGCTGCTCGGGCGCAACCGTGCCGCATCCGCGTGCATTGATTTGAGTGACGGACTTGCCGACGGCCTCCATCAGATCGCCGCAGCGTCCGCTGTCGGCATGATTGTGGAGGAGGCGTTGATTCCCAAGGCGTCAGGGAATCTGGAGCTGAATAGCGACGACTACGAACTGCTGTTCACGGTTCGGCCGTCGTCTCGCGGCCGTCTTCGGGCAGTAAAGAGCCAGGCGGGTGATCTGCCGATAACCCGGATCGGCGTCGTGACAAAGGAAGCTGGTGTTGTTCTCCGCACCACTGCCGGCGATCGCGAGCTGCCGGCTGGCTACGAGCATTGGGCCGGGTGAAGCTCGTTCCTACGCGATGAAAAGAATTCTTTCGACGTCGAACACGCCGCGCCTCCTCGTGATGCTCGTTGTCATCGGCGGGTTGCTGCTGTACTACGAAGCGACGACGTTCGATCTGCTTCCCTGGGGCGGCCTGCCGGGCGCCGCTGACCCGAGTGCGCCCGTAGCCGGGGCGCGGCTCGATTTCTCCGCCACCGCCTACTGCAAAGGAAAGACAACGGCATCCGGCGCCGAGGTCCGCACCGGCATCGCCGCGGCCGACGATTCGATCCTTCCTGTCGGCAGCGTTGTAAACGTTTCGACGGATAACGTTCGTTACAACGGCGTGTACACCATCATGGACACCGGTCCGCGTGTCCAGGGTCGCGTGCTCGATCTGTACATGTGGAACTGCAACGAGGCGCTGCGCTTCGGACGCAAGGCTGTCCAGGTAACGGTTCTTCGGCTTGGGTGGAACCCGCAAGCAAGTACACCAAGCCTGATCGCGCGCCTGTTCCATCGCCGCGAGCGGGCGCGTGTGGATGTGCCGCAGCCGGCGGATCCGCCGCCGGCAGCCGTTGAAGCGCCGGTCGAGGAAACGTCCTCGACCGACGACGAGTCGACTAGCCTTTCGGGTTCTGCTGCTGACCCTGTTTCTTCTCCGACCCTTCCTTGATTTCGACGCGGCGTCCACGCCGGACGTCGAATGACGGGGCCTGCACCACGACTTCAAGCACGCCGTTGTTGAAGTTCGCCTTCGCGCTGTCCGCGATTGCGCCCTGCGGCAGAGGAACAACGCGGCAGAAGCTGCCGTAGCTGCGTTCGCTGCGGAACACACCGTCGCGCTCTTCCTCGTGGTCGTAGCGGCGTTCGCCGCGGATCGTCACCTGATCGTCCGCAATGTCGACGGTGATGTCATCCTTCGACAACCCGGGAACATCGGCGCGGATGACGAGATCGTTGCCGCGCTGGAACATGTCGATCGCCGGCGCCCAGTCCGACGGACCGAACACGTTGTCAGGCGACCACGACGACGTCGTCCCACTCCCGCTCCAGATGCTGCTGAATGCCCGATCGAGCTGATCCTGCATCTGCCGCATCCACGCGAACGGTCCGAAGCCGCTCGTGTCCCAGCGGTTCATCTGACTGCTGGGCGATGAACGCCGCGTCGGAACGGAGTGATCCGTTGAACGGTCCTGCCGGGCAGAACCTTGATTGGCCATAATGCGCCTCCTCTGCTACCTCACATTCACCGGCTGATCCAAGCGGATACGAATGATCGAACCCGCCGGCAATTCGATGTCCTTTCCTTCAGTTGCCGCAATGGCGCCGCCCGCGCCGATCACCGCGCCGAGAATGGCGCCCTTCACGCCGCCGAGAATGCCGCCGACGACCGCACCGGCGCCAGCGCCGATGCCCGCCGTCCCCGTTTCCTCGCGAATGCCCCCGCTCTCGAATACGTTGGTGGCCATCGCGCGCATCGGTGTCGAGCGGCCACGCACGTTGATTTCATCGAAGGACAGCGTCAGGCTGCCCGCGCGATGAATGCGGTCGGCTGGATCGACGGCCGAAACAACGCCGCGAACAGTCGATCCTGCCGGAATCAGTACGCGGCCGTTCTGCATCAAATCGGCGACCGTCGTCGCTTCGAACCGCTGCTCGACTTTCGCGGTACCGGAGTTCAACGTGGTACCTAAACGGACGTCGAGTTCCTGTCCTGCGGGCACGACGCCGTAGGCGCTGTTGTTGACCTCCGTCGGTGTTGTATTCGCGGTCGTCGATGGTGTGTTCGACGTCGGAGGTACGTACACAGGCGCACTGGTGCTTCCCGAGCTTCCGTTGGTGGTGGCGCCGCAGCTGACGGTCCCGAGCACCGCCGCGACAGCGACAAGCTTCTTCACCAAAACAGGTGACATGGTTCCTCTCTTTCCTACTTTGCAGAGGCCGACCGGCCTCTACGCTACACAGACGCGCAGTATGGGAAAGCGAAGCAACGAAGGTGCCCGTTACTGAAGCAGCTGGACCTTATTGAGGAGCTCGCGGACTTCGGCGTCTTCGGTCTGCGTGAAATCGAGGTACCACTGGCCGACCGCTGAGAACGGTTCAGGCGTACGCGCGCAGATAACTTCGTCAGCGACTGCGGACAGTTCCGCGCACGTTTGTCGCGCGCCGACGGGAACGGCGACAACGACCGCCGCCGGATGCTGCACCCGCACCGCCTGAGCCGCCGCGCGCATCGTCGATCCCGTGGCGAGCCCGTCGTCGACGAGAATTGCGATGCGATTCGTCAGAACAGGTGCCGGCCTCTCGTCGCGATACGCGCGCTCCCGCCGCGCAAGTTCGTCGGCTTCTTCACGCGTAACGCTTTCGATGGCGGCGTCGGGAATGCCATACCAATGCACGACGTCCTCGTTCAACACGCGCACCCCACCGGAGGCAATTGCGCCCATCGCGAGTTCGCGATGTCCTGGTGTTCCGAGCTTTCGCACGAGAAACACGTCGAGCGACGCGCCAAGTGCGGCTGCGACCTCGTAGCCGACCGGCACTCCACCGCGCGGCAACGCCAGGACGACCACGTCGTCGCGGCCCGCGTACTTCTGCAGCCGCGAGGCGAGGACGCGCCCTGCATCGCGGCGATCGGCAAATGGCTCGTAATCGTTCATACGTGCCGGTTGAACCAGTCTAGCGCCAGACGCTCCACCTCCTCGAGCGTACCTGGCTCTTCGAACAGATGTGTTGCACGCGGGACGATCGCCAACTCTACTGGTGCGATCATCTGCCGCATCGCCGACTCATTCATTTCGATCACGGGGTGATCGTCGCCGCCAACGATCAACAACGTTGGCGCGCGCACGAGCGGCAACGCGTTGCCCGCCAGATCTGGACGCCCGCCCCGCGAGACAACGGCCATTGCATGCGGCCTCTGCGCTGCCGCGATCAGAGCAGCTGCGGCGCCGGTACTCGCACCGAAGTAGCCGATCGGCAGCTCGCGAAGAAGTGAGTGCGCAGCGGCCCAGTCCGCGGCGGTCACGACACGGCGGCCAAGCAGCGGAATGTCGAAGCGGAACTCAGCGGTGCGCACGTCGATGCGCTCCTCGGCCTGAGTCAACAGATCGAGCAGGAGGGTCGCGAAGTGCCCTTTGTTGAGAAACTCGGCGACCTGACGGTTGCGGCTGCTGAAACGGCTGCTGCCGCTGCCGTGCGCAAAGACGATGAGTCCGCGCGCATCCTCGGGGAGATGCAGGTCCGCGTCCAAGCTGTCAGCGCCGTCCTTGATTTGCACCGCATCGACAACGACCCCGCTCCGCATGTTCACACTCCTGACGGATAGGTCTCGGGCAAATCCGCATCCTCACGCGACGATCGCTCAAGGGGAGTCAGCGCGCTCGTGGTATCGACGTGAATCACCGCGTCGAACTGTTGACCAAGTTTCGCGCGGAAATAGTGGCTTGCGCGTTCTGTTTCCGGTTTGTAGACGACCCCGATGGCACGCTCGAGCCGGGACACTCCGAGCGCTTCGCGTGCGTGCAACGTCGGCAAAACGAAGCGGTCGAGGCCGGCGTCGTGAAACAGGTGCTCGTAGCTGCCCTGCAGTGATGGCGTGACGCCACGCCGCTCCGCCGGCTCATCCCACTCGCGCGCGGCGGTCACAGTTCCAGTGTGCGTCGTGAAGCCGATGAGAAACGTTCGGTCGCCGTGGCGCTCGCGGGCAAGTTGACCCAGGTTCAACTCGCCCCAGTCGGCCATCTGCGTCGCTCGCGCGTCGCCCAGGTGCGAGTTGTGCGCCCACACGACGGCGCGCGCGTAGCCGGCGCGTTTGGCGGTCCACGCGAGCAGCGCATCAAGCGTTTCCATCATGTGCGTGTCGCGCAGGTTCCACGACTCCACATGGCCGCCGAACATCGTCCGATAGTAGCGCTCCGCGTTGCGCACGAGCCGTGCGTTCTGCTCGGCAAAGAAGTAGTCGTCCTCGGCGACGCGGCCGTCCCGGCTCGCGTACGCCGCCGCGGCCTTGCGCAGCTCAAGCAACTGGGCGACCACATCGTCCTCGCACGACCGGGATAAGCCCAGCGTTGCTGCGTAGCCATATGCCTGCGCGGGATCCGTGCCGAATTCCTCGAAGCAGCTGTAACGGCGCCGTGCTCGAGCGGCGCCCTCCGGATCGACTTTCGCCAGGTATTTCAGCACGGCGTCCATCGAGGCGTGGAGACTGTACAGGTCGAGGCCATAGAGCCCCGCGCGATCGGTCGCCATTCGCTTCGCGTTGTAGCTGCGCAGCCAGTCGATGAAGTCGACGACGACTGTGTTGCGCCACATCCATCGCGGGAATCGGACAAAGTCGTCCAGCGCCGCTTCCGGCCCGTTTTCATGCGTCGCGTGTGTCACCCAGCGGTTCACGCGATACGCATCCGGCCAGTCGGCCTCGACGGCGACGACATTGAATTGTTTGGAGCGGATCAACGCGCGCGTCAGCTCCGCCCGGATGCGGTAGAACTCGTCGGTTCCGTGTGTCGCCTCGCCGACGAGCACGATGCTCGCATCGCCGATGAGGTCGAGGAGGGGGCCAAGGCCGTCTTCGGACGGTGTGAACCAGAGCGCCGCGTGACGAACGGCGTCGAGCGCTTCGTGAGCGTTCATGGACGCGATGGAGTGTGCAAACCAGAAGCCCGTCTCGCGTGCTCGAAGGTCGGTCTACCGGCTGTTGACGAGCTCTCTATCTTTGAATTGCAGCTGGTACAGACGATGGTAAATGCCGCGGTGTGCGAGCAGTTCCTGATGCGTTCCCGACTCGCGCAGCTCACCCTTGTGCAGCACGAGGATGCGATCCATGTCCTGAATGGTCGAAAGCCGATGGGCGATGGCGATGGTCGTGCGGCCGCGCATTACCACTGTCAAGGCGTCGCGAATCAGCAGCTCGGTCTCCGTGTCGACGCTCGACGTCGCCTCGTCGAGCACGAGCACTGGTGGGTCGAACGCGAGCGCCCGCGCAAATGACAGCAGTTGCTTCTGGCCGACGGACAGCGTCGCGCCACGCTCGGCGACAGCGGTATCGAGGCCGTGTGGCAGTTTGTCGATGAACCCCGCCGCATGCACCGCTTCCACCGCCCGTCTCACCGTCGCATCGTCTATGGCATCGTTGCCGAGGCGTACGTTGCCGCCGATGGTTCCGGAAAAGAGATGCACGTCCTGCAGCACGAGGCCAAACAGCGCTCGCAGCTCGGTGAGATCCATCTCGCGAATGTCAACGCCGCCAATCGTGATGCGCCCTTCCTGAACGTCATAGAAACGAAGGAGGAGGCTGACGATAGTCGTCTTGCCGGATCCAGTGGCGCCGACAATCGCCACCCGCTGTCCAGGTTCGACGCTGAACGAGACATTCCGGAGAACCGGCTCACCGGGCACGTATGAGAACGTCACATTCTCGAAAGCAATCGTGCCGTGTTCGTCGAATCCCGAACGCCGACTCCCGAATCCCGGATTGATTTCTACCGGGGTATCGAGCAACTGAAAGATCCGTTCAGACGATGCCATCGCGCCTTGCAGCACGTTGAACTTCTCTGACATGTCGCTGATCGGTCGGAAGAACCGTGACGAGTATTGCAGCGAGGCGACGAGCGAGCCCAGCGTCAGAACACCAGCCAACACCCAGCCGCCGCCGATCCAGATGATCAGTGCCGCCGCCAACGCGCTGATCAACTCGATGGCGGGATAGAACACCGCGTAATAAAAGATCGACTGGACGTTCGCATCGCGATAGGTGCGGTCGATGCGGTCGAACTCCTCGAAATCGCGTGCCTCGCGCCGGAACAGCTGCACGGTTGCCATCCCGGTAATGCGCTCCTGCAGATAGGCGTTGATGCGTGCGATCCAGATGCGCACCGTCCGATACGAGTCGCGCACGTTCCGGCGGAACCATTGCGTAACAACCCAGATGAGCGGCAGGACCGAGAAGGCGACGATGGCCAGACGCCAGTCGATCCAGACCATCATCACCATGATGCCGACCAGCGTGAAGAGGTCGCCGAAGATCGAGACGACGCCCGACGTGAAGAGATCGTTCAGCACGTCCACGTCGGTCGTCACGCGCGTCATCAGCCGGCCGACGGGATTGCGATCGTAGAACTTCAGATCGAGACGCTGCAGATGCTCGTAGATCTGCATCCGCATGTCGAACATGATGCGCTGCCCTGTCAGCTGCAGCAGCCACGTCTGCGCGTAATCGAGCGCAAAGGACCCCAGGAGCGTCGCCAGGTAGAGGACGGCGATGAGCGTCAGGCCGTTCACGTCCCGCGCCGGAATGTACCGGTCGATGACGAGCTTGACGAGGTACGGCGGCACGAGCTCCAGCGCGGAGTGGCCGATGATCGCCGCGGTCGCGAGCACCACGTGCGTTTTGTACGGCCGCAGGTACGTGATCAGCCGCCGCATCAACCGTGCGTCGTACGCCTTGCCGAGTACTTCTTCTTCGTGCACAGACATGATCAGTCGTAGGGGCGGACCTCGAGGTCCGCGTCTACGAGGCTGCCAACTCCTCTTCGAGCAGCTGCTTGCGATAGAGCTCCGCGTACAATCCGTTTCGCGCCACGAGCTGGTCGTGCGTGCCGCGCTCCACGATCGCGCCGTCGTCCAATACGAGGATCTGATCGGCGGTTCTGACGGTGGAGATCCGGTGCGACACGATGATGGTGGTGCGCGAACGCATCACGCCCGAAAGCCGCGACAGAATCTCCTCTTCCGTATAGGTGTCGACGGCCGATAAGGCATCGTCGAGCACGAGGATCTTCGGATCCATCATCACCGCGCGCGCGATGGCCGTCCGCTGCTTCTGTCCTCCCGACAGAGTGATGCCGCGCTCGCCGACAACGGTGTCATACCCCTTCGGAAAGTCTGAAAGGTCCTTGTCAAGCCTCGACACGTGCGCCGCGTGCTCAATCCGCTCGCGTGCTGCACTCGCAACGCCGAACGCGATGTTCTCCGCGATCGTGGCGCTGAAGAGAAAAGGCTCCTGCGGGACAAAGCCGATGGCGCCGCGCAGCGCCGCGAGTGTCAGCTCGCGCACATCGATTCCGTCGACGAACACGGTGCCGGGTGGCGGATCGTTCAGCCGCGGCAGCAGGTTCAACAGCGTCGACTTCCCCGATCCGGTTGCGCCGACAATCGCCGTCGTCGTCCCGGCCGGCAGCGTCGCGGAGACGCGCCTCAGGACCATGACATCACCATATGAAAAAGTCAGATCGCGGAATTCGATGTCTCCGCGAATCTCGTCGCGCGTCGTTATCCGCGCGCTTGCACCTTCATCGGTTATCGCCGGCTCCGCTGTCAGCACCTCGAGCATTCGCTTCCACGATGCGCTGCCGCGCTGCAGCAGGTTCGTTACCCAGCCGAAAGCGATCATCGGCCAGGCAAGCATCATCAGATACGAGTTGAACGCAACCAGCTCGCCGACGGTCATCCGCCCGTTGATTACATCGCGCGCGCCGAGCCACAGGATGAGCAGTGAGCCGACCCCCATCAGCAGACCCATGATCGGGAAGAACGCGCCTTGAACGCGAATCAGCTTCCGATTTCGCCGCACGTATTCGTCGTTGGCGGAGCGGAACCGGCCGGTCTCGAACTGTTCCTGCCGGTAGGCGCGCACCACACGGACGCCCGAGAGCGCCTCCTGCACGACCGCGCTGATCGTCGCCAGCTGCTCCTGAATCTCGTCGAACCGCCGGTGAATTTCAGCCCCGAACAGATACACCGCGACCGAGAGGATCGGCAGCGGTATCAGCGACAGCAGCGTCAAGCGCACGTTCAACGACAGCATCACGACGATAACGGCAACAAATGTCAGGATCGTGTTCGACAGGTACATGAACGCAGGCCCGATCATCATGCGCACCGCGTTCAGATCGTTGGTGGCGCGCGACATCAGATCACCGGTCCGGTTCCGGTGGAAGTACGCGGGCTCGAACAGCTGCAGCCGCGCGAAGAAGTCGTTGCGGAGGTCGAACTCGATGTCGCGCGAGGCGCCGATGATGATACGCCGCTGCAGGAACCGGAAGACGCCTCCGACCATCGTTAGGGCCAGGATGGCGCCCGCATAGAACCTCAGCTTGGCCGGCGTCACCCCGGTCCGTGTCAGGTCATCGATGGCGTACCGGAGCACCCACGGCCCGGCGAGCGTCAGGGCGGTCGTCGCGACGATGCAAACGAAGCCGGCAAGGAAGGCGCCGCGGTACCGGCCGACATACCCGAGCAGCCGGCGTGAAGGGCTCATCTGCCGAGTATAATTCCCGCCATGCAGGCGCTTTACATTGTGATTCCCGTTGTGGCGATCTTCATGATCGCCTACCGGTATTACAGCGCGTTCATTGCCGCCAAAGTCATGGCGCTCGACGACGCGCGCGTAACTCCCGCGCACACGAAGTACGACGGGTCCAACTTCCACCCGATGAGCCGTTGGGTGCTGTTCGGGCACCACTTCGCCGCAATCGCCGGCGCTGGCCCGCTCGTCGGCCCAGTGCTGGCGGCGCAGTTCGGCTTCGCGCCCGGACTATTGTGGCTCGTCGGCGGCTGCACGCTGGCCGGCGCGGTCCACGATTCGATGAGTCTGTGGATGTCCACACGCCGCGGCGGACGATCGCTTGCCGACATCGCGCGTGCGGAGATCGGTACGGTCGCGGGTACGGTTGGCGCGCTGTCGATTCTTTTCATTCTCATCGTCGCGCTCGCCGGCCTCGGTATCGCCGTCGTCAACGCGCTCGCGGAAAGCGCGTGGAGCACCTTCACCATCGGCGTCACGATTCCGATCGGCATGCTCATGGGCTTCCACATGTTCGTGTTCCGCAAGGGGAAGATCCGCGAGGCGACGATTATCGGCATCCTCTTGCTGATCGGGGCGGTCATCTTCGGCCGCACCTTTGCCGATTCGTCCCTAGGTCATTACCTGGTGCTTACGCGTCATCAGGTGACCGCGGCCATGGCGATCTACGCGCTGGCCGCGTCGATCCTGCCGATGTGGATGCTGCTCACGCCCCGCGGCTACCTGAGCACGTTCATGAAGATCGGCACGATTGCCTTCCTCGCGGTTGGCGTGATCGTTGTCAACCCGACGTTGCACGCACCGGCGTTCTCGCAGTTCATTCATGGCGGCGGACCGGTAATTCCGGGACCGCTTTACCCGTTCGTGTTCATCACCATCGCGTGTGGCGCCATCTCGGGCTTCCACTCGCTGATTGCAACCGGCACGACGCCGAAGATGGTGGACAAGGAAAGCGACATCCGGCCGATCGGCTACGCGGGGATGCTGTGTGAAGGGTTCGTCGGGGTGATGGCCCTCATCGCCGCCACGGCGCTCTATCCAGGCGACTACTTCGCAATCAACACGTCATCAACTGTGTTCGCGAACCTGCATATTCCGATGGTGAATCTGGCTGCGCTGCAGGCCGCCGTCGGTGAGAACGTCACCGCGCGACCCGGCGGCGCGGTCTCGCTGGCCGTCGGCATGGCGCAGATCTTCTCTTCGCTGCCGGGCATGCGTGGGCTGATGGCGTACTGGTATCACTTCGCCATCATGTTCGAGGCGCTGTTCATCCTCACGACCGTCGACTCGGGCACGCGCGTCGGCCGCTTCCTCGTGCAGGAGTTCGGTGGCCGTGTGTGGAAGAAGCTCGGCGACGCTGAGTGGCTACCAGGCTCCATTGGCGCGACGGCATTCATGGTGCTGTCGTGGGGCTATTTCATCTGGACCGGCAACATCAACACCATCTGGCCGCTCTTCGGCATCGCCAACCAGTTGCTCGGAGCGGTGGCGCTGGCTGTGGCGACGACGGTGCTCATCAACATGGGACGCACGAAATACGCCTGGGTGACGTTCGTGCCGCTCGCATTCCTGTCCGTCACGACGATGACCGCCGGGTACATGAGCATCAGGGACAACTTCTGGCCGCTCGCGATCAACGCGAATCCCGACCTGCACGTGCAGGGCTATGTGCTGTCGCTCAGCACCGGCCTGATGATGGTGTGCTGCCTGATCATCATGGCGGCCGCGACGTGGCGCTGGGTCAAAGTGCTGACCGGCCGCGTACCGCAGCTCGAGCTGGCGGAAGCGTAACGAATTGCGACGCGCCGCGTTGGTCCTCGCACTCGTCTGCATGGCGAGCCCTGCCTTCGCACAGGACGCCCCCGAAGTCTTCCACGTCGAGGCGGGCGCCATGCTCTGGAGGCCGTCGCCGGACATCATCATCACCAGCGGCACCCTCGGCACGCCGGTCGACTTCGTCAACAGCTTTGCCGTGGGCGACAAGTGGCTCGCGGACCTGCGTGTCATTCTCAAAGCCGCCCGCAAGCACAAGCTGCGCTTCAGTCTGGATCCGATCAAGTACGAAGGAACCGAGACGCTGACGCAGACGATCCGTTTCCGCGGGCAGAGCTATTCTGTCGGTCTGCCGACGACGGCGAGCCTCGATTGGACGCTGATTCGCGTTGGCTACGAGTGGGATCCGATCGTCACGGAACGCGGGTTTGCGGGTCTCATCTTCGACTTGAAATACAACAAGCTGAAGGCGAATCTGTCGTCTGCCGTCATCGCGCAGACCTACGAGCGCACCATTCCTGTGCCCACGATCGGCGGCGTTTGGCGCGGATACTTCAGTCCGAATGTCGCCGTCACGGCGGAGTTCACTGGATTGAAATTTGACCGCAGCGATATCAACGGCACCTTTTACGATCTGGACATCTACGGCACAGGCAATTTCAGCCGCAACGTCGGCGTGCAGTTCGGGTACCGCTCGATGAAAGTCGATTACACGAGCGATACGGATACCGGCAATCTGAAGCTGAAAGGCCCGTACATCGGCGCGTTCGCCCGGTTTTAGGGCTTTCTCGCAACCACCAGCACAGAGCTTCCTGCGGGCATCGGAATGCGACGTGAGACTGCCGCTTCCGCGCCGAGCATCATCGTCAACACAGTGTTAATGGGAGCAGGCGGAACACGCATCTCCCAGTCTCCAGGCGGCGAGCCTGAAGACTCGCCCCTACATCGTCCGGTGTCGCGATTGAGTGCGCGCACAACGAGCATCATCGGGAACAACGTCGCAAACAGATAGGTAAGCTGGCTCACCTCCAGCCCCGCGCCGTCGACAATCGAGCGCATCCGCCCGGTCGTGTAGCGGCGTACTTCGGGCCACGTGCCAGCGTGTCCGCCCCGCAACACGTCAAGCGCGGCCGCGGTCACCACGAGGCCGCCGCCGGGCTTCAGCAGGCGCGCCATCTCCCTCATTACCGCGAGGTCGTCGTCCACGTACTGCATCACGTCGAAGCAAGTCACGATATCGAAGCGGCCGGATTGAAATGGGATGGCGGACATGCTGGCGCGCGCCAGCGGGAAACCGGCGGCGCGTGCGTGCATCAGACCCGCCGGTGTCAGATCGAATCCAAACGCATGCCCGTATGGACGAAGCAGCGTTGCGAGGTTGTAGCCCGTCCCACAGCCGCAATCGAGCAGGTGCAGGTCGCGGCGTGTGCCGGCGATCCCGGCAATTGCTGGCGCGACGAACCGACGGAATCCTCGAAACCAGAAATGCGTCGCTTCGACGCGGCTGGTCAGGTCGAGGAGGTCGTCCACTAGCGTGTCTTGTTCGTCCCGCTGCTGGTCTTCTTCCTGGTTGCGGAGGCTTTGCGGACAGGCGCTTTCTTCGCGGGCTTTGCCTTGGGCGTGACGCGAAGCTTCTTCACAGGGGGCGCGTTCTTCAGGCTGCCGGGCACGAGCAGGCCACCGCCGTAGAGGCGCCGATAGTCTTCGGCGGTGCCGAGGATCCGCTTCACATAATTCTGCGTTTCGGGATACGGAATGTCATCGATGAACTCGTCCTGCGGCAGACCGGGCCGCT
>Ga0310810_10003637_pt1 | contig 16873 bp, 13 predicted proteins | sample NCmetagenome_FD_207641 | JGI IMG/M metagenome (GOLD analysis project Ga0310810, IMG submission 207641) | Soil microbial communities from experimental microcosm in Duke University, North Carolina, United States - NC | ecosystem: Engineered > Artificial ecosystem > Soil microcosm > Unclassified ... | reverse complement strand
TGTACCGCTTCAAGGCGGCCGGAGATCCGAAGGCGAAGCTTCGCGCACAGCTCTTCGGCAGCGGCACCATCCTGAACGAAGTCATCAAGGCGCAGGATGTTCTGTCGAAGTACGGGGTTGCCGCCGATGTGTGGTCTGTGACGAGCTACCAGGAGCTGTATCGCAACGGGCACGCGACGGAGCGGTGGAACATGCTCCATCCGGGTGAGAAGCCGCGCGAATCCTACGTCACGGAGTGCCTCAAGGACGAACCCGGCGTGCTGGTCGCGGCGTCCGACTACCTGAAAGTGCTGCCCGACTGCCTTGCGCGGTGGGCCCCGCGGCGCATCCGCTCGCTCGGCACCGACGGGTTCGGCCGCAGCGAAGACCGTCAGGCGCTGCGCAATTTCTTTGAAGTCGACGCGCGCTATATCGCGCTCGCGGCGCTCGCGGAACTCGTGCGCAAGGAACAGCTCGATCGCAAGATTCTGCAGCAGGCGCTCAAGGACTTGCAGATCGATCCGGAGAAGGCGAACCCGGCAATCTCTTAACTTATGGCTGATTTCACGCTCCCTGAACTGGGGGAAAACATCACCGCCGGCGACGTCGTCCGAATTCTCGTCAAGCCTGGCGACGCGATCGCGAAAGACCAGCCGGTGCTCGAACTCGAGACCGACAAGGCCACCATCGAAGTGCCGTCGAGCGTTGCCGGCACCGTGCGGGACGTCAAGGTCAAACAGGGTGACAAGGTCAAGGTTGGACAGGCGATTCTGACGGTGGATGATCAGGGCGACGGCGCGTCCGCGACGCCGCCGAAGCCGGAGCCGCAGCCGATGGCGGCTGCGGCCGAGGGCGGTCTCGCCCAGCGGGAAACCCCGGGTTCGACCGGGCCAGCGGCGGCGACTGAAGAGGATGCAGAGCAGGGCCGCGAGGATCGCGAGAGCAGCAAGCCCGGGACGGTCGAGCCGAACCGCCGTGCGGCGCCCCCGCGACTCCCCGAAGACGAGATAGACGACGGCGGATCGAAGGGACGCCCGCGGCGCGGCGAAGTCGTCAACATCAGCCGCGAACCGAGAGCGCCGCAGGCAGCGAGCGAAGGTCCCGCGCCAGCGGCGGGACCGTCAGTTCGCCGCATCGCGCGCGAGCTTGGCGTCGATATTCGCGAGGTCTCGGGAACCGGTCCTGGCGGACGCATCACGGCGGACGACGTGCATGCGTACGTGCGCGAAGCTCTTGCCGGCGGAGGCGGCGCCGGCCGGACATCCGGAACGGTCCCCTCGCCGCCGCTGCCCGACTTCTCGAAATGGGGCGACGTCGAGCGCAAGCCCGTGAGCAACATCCGCCGCAAGACGGCGGAACATCTCGGCCACGCGTGGAACGTCATTCCGCACGTCACGCAGCACGACAAAGCCGACATCACTTCGCTCGAAGCGCTGCGAAAGCAGTTCGGACCACAGGCGGAGCGCGCGGGCGGCAAGCTGACCGTCACGGCGATCGCGCTCAAAATCCTCGCAGGAGCGTTCAAGCGATTCCCTCAGTTCACGGCCGCGTTCGATACGGAACGGGGGCAGCTCGTTTACCGCAAGTACTCGCACATCGGCGTCGCTGTCGATACGGATCGCGGTCTTCTGGTGCCCGTCATCCACGACGTCGACACGAAAGGGATTGTCGAACTGTCGGTCGAACTCGCAAAGGCGAGCGAGAAGGCGCGCGCGGGAAAACTCTCGCTCGACGAGATGTCGGGCGGTGTCATGACGATCACCAATCTGGGCGGGATTGGAGGAACCGCATTCACGCCGATCGTGAACTGGCCGGAGGCCGCGATTCTCGGCATCTCGCGCGGCACGCACGAGCCGGTGTGGACGGGGGCCGCGTTCGAACCGCGGTTGATGCTGCCGTTGTCGCTGTCCTACGATCACCGAATCATCGACGGCGCCGACGCGGCAAGATTCCTGCGATGGGTGGCCGACGCGTTCGAGCAGCCTTTTGTGCTTGCGCTCTAGGCTGACGCCGAGAGCGCGCGTCAACTCCCAATTCCCGACGCCCAACTCCATAAGGAGTCCTCCAGCCAGGTTCGGGCGAACATGAGCGCCTTGGGAATGGGGCTTGGGAGTTGGTAGTTGGGAATTGACATGTCCATCTCAACACAGCTCGTCGTAGTCGGAGCCGGCCCTGGAGGCTATGCCGCGGCGTTCTACGCCGCTGATCGTGGGCTGCAAGTCACCCTCGTCGACCCGGAAAAGAATCCCGGCGGCGTATGCGTGTATCGGGGGTGCATCCCGTCAAAAGCGCTGCTGCACGTCGCGCAGGTGATCAACGAATCCCGGCACGCGTCGGACTTCGGTGTGCAGTTCCAGAAGCCTTCGGTCGATCTGGACAAGCTGCGGGCCTTCAAGGACGCCGTGGTCGAAAAGCTCACCTCGGGCGCGGGGCAGGTGAGAAATCTGCGGAAGGTCAGACACCTGCGGGGCACGGCCGCGTTTCGCGACTCGCGCACGATCGACGTCCGACTCGTCGACGGCGCCAACGAAACGGTGACCTTCGAGAACTGCATCATCGCGACCGGGTCACGTCCGACGACGATTCCCGGCCTCTCGATCGACAGCCCGCGCGTGATGGATTCGACAGGAGCGCTCGATCTTCCTGACATCCCCGGGTCGCTGCTCGTGGTGGGCGGGGGCTACATCGGACTCGAACTCGGGACGGTTTACGCTGCCCTTGGCAGCCGGGTCACCGTGGTCGAAATGACCGACGGGCTGCTGCCGGGCGCCGACCGCGACCTGGTGGGCATCGTCGCCCGGCGCGTCGAGTCGATGTGCGAAGCGGTCCTGTTGAAGACGAAAGTCACCGGTATCAAAGAGGCCGGGGGGCAACTATCGGTGTCGCTCGACGGCGTAGGATTCACCGGCGAGCGCACGTTCGATCGCGTTCTCATGTCGATCGGGCGGCGCCCGAACTCGTCGATCCCGGGTCTGGACACGACGGGAGTCCAGGTCGACAAGCGCGGATTCATCATTGTCGACGAGCGCCGGCGGACCGCGGACCCCGCCATCTACGCGATTGGCGACGTGGCGGGGGAGCCGATGCTCGCTCACAAGGCATCGCACGAAGGCCGTGCGGCGGTGGATGCGATCGCGGGCGATCGCAACGTCGCGTTCGAGCCGCTCGCAATCCCGGCGGTCGTCTTTACCGACCCCGAAATCGCGTGGGCCGGCCTGACGGAGGCGGAGGCGGAACGGCAGGGACGAAAGGTCGCGATTGCGAAGTTTCCGTGGGGGGCTTCCGGGCGCGCAATCACGCTGGGCAGGACGGACGGTCTCACGAAGCTTCTGCTGGATCCGGCTTCCGAGCGGATCCTCGGCGTCGGCATCTGCGGCGTGGGCGCCGGCGAAATGATCGCCGAGGGGGTGCTGGCCATCGAGATGGGCGCAACGGCAAAGGATCTGGCGATGACGATCCATCCGCACCCGACGCTCACCGAAACGCTGATGGAAGCGGCGGAGGTATTTTTCGGCACCGCGACGCACGTGTTTCGGCCGAAGCGGCGTTAAGGGCGCTCCCTCGCCTTTCGACCGCCACTCGTTCGCGGTAGCGGTAAACTCTCCGGCATGCGGATGCGCGCCGTGGTTGCCGGCGCCGTTGCGACGCTCACCCTGCGCCTGCCGGAGAGCCTTCCGGCGGTCCTTCTCATCAATACCGCGCCGGTTCGGACGCACGCCGCGCTCGCAGACGATCCCGTTCTCGTGCTCGCGAAAGAATACGTCGCGCGTTTTGAGCAGACGTTCTCGTCCGTCATGTGGCACGAGCACTACGCCCAGGAGGACCACGTCCAGCAGAAGTTCGCGTCGTCTGGGGCGCAGTTCACGCGGCTCGCTGCCAAACGCGAAATCGAATCCGACATGCTCCTGGTATGGATCGCGCGCGAAGAGAACTGGATCGCGATCCGCGACGTCATGACCGTAGACGGCGTTCCGCCCGGCAATGAAGGACGATTGGGCGCGACGCTGGCGCGTCCGGACGCGTCGCTCGATGACCTCCGAGCCCTGGCAGCCGAGAACGGTCGCTACAATGTCGGCCGGATTCTGCGGACGTTCAACGAACCGACGCTCACCCTTCTTTTCCTGAACGAGCGGAACCGCGACCGATTCTCGTTCAAGCGCGGTTCTGATGAACCCGTCGGCGATCGCGACGCGGTCGTGTATGAGTTCGCGGAACGCGGACCGCACACGATCGTGCGCGACGAAATGCACGACGTGCCTGCGCGCGGCCGGATGTGGATCGATCCCCAGACCGGGCAGATTCTCCAGACGTTTCTCGAACTGAAGGACCGTCACAGCCACGTGACCGGGCAGATGACGGTCCGCTACGGGCCGCACGCAGGATTCGACGTGCTCGTGCCCCTCGACATGCGCGAAACGTACAAGGCCGACGCAGGCGAACAGGTCATGACGGTCGCGACGTACTCCAACTTCCGAAAGTTCCAAACCGCAGCCCGCATTCTCCGGAAGTGAACCGTGGCTGATTCGATGCGACGGACGATTCCGCTGGCGCTTCTCATCGTTGCGAGCGTACTTGCGCTCGTCGTGCCTCCTGCGCCACCGCTGGTGAAGGGCGCACCGCCGGTGGCGGGCGACGTGGCCTGGATGATGACCGCTGCGGGCCTCGTTCTCCTCATGACGCCCGGCCTCTCGTTCTTCTACGGCGGCATGGTCCAGAAGAAGAACGTCATTTCGACGATGCTCCAGAGCATGATGGCGATGGTCGTCATCAGCATTGTCTGGGTGGTCGTCGGGTTCAGTCTGGCTTTTGGCGACGACGTCGGCGGCGTGATCGGGAACCCGGCGACGTTTTTCATGTTCCGCCATGTGGGCACTGCGACGAACCCGGCGCTGGCGCCGACGATTCCGCTCGTACTGTTCGCGCTCTTCCACCTGAAGTTCGCCATCATCACGCCCGCGCTCATCACGGGTTCCTTCGCGGAACGCGTGCGGTTCTGGGCGGTGGTGACCTTTACGGTCCTCTTCAGTCTCGTCATCTACTGTCCGCTCGCGCACGCGACGTGGCACCCCGACGGGTTCCTTCACCGCTGGGGAGTGCTGGATTTCGCGGGGGGAACCGTCGTGCACACGTCGGCTGGCATGGCCGCCCTTGCCGGCGCGCTGGTACTGGGGCGCAGGAAGCTGCATGAGCTCGGCGGCGAGCACGTCCCCGCCAACATCCCATTCGTGATTCTGGGAACGGGAATGCTGTGGTTCGGGTGGTTCGGTTTCAATGCGGGCTCCGCGCTGGCCGCGTCGGAGCAGGCGGCGCTCGCGTTTGCGACGACGAACACCGCGTCGGCAGCGGCGGCGCTGGCGTGGATCGCGTTCGACCTGCTGCGGGGCCGAAAAGCGTCTGCGCTGGGCGCGTGCATCGGCGCGGTGGTCGGACTGGTGGCGATCACACCCGCGGCCGGCTATGTGTCGGTCGCGCAGAGCCTCGTGATTGGAACGGTGTCGAGTGTCATCAGCAACGTCGCCGTGCACTGGAAGTCACGGTCGTCGGTCGATGATACGCTCGACGTATTTCCATGCCATGGCGTCGGCGGAATGGTGGGAATGGTGCTGACCGGCGTCTTTGCGGCGGACGTTGGTCTGATTCACGGGCACACGCACGTGTTTGTGATCCAGCTGGTCGCGCTGGGCATCGCGGCGCCGTTCGCGTTCTTCGGCTCGTGGTTGCTGTACCGCGTCACCGATGCCTTCATCCCGCTGCGCGTGAGCGAGCGGCAGGAGTTGATGGGGCTCGATCTGACGCAGCACGACGAGACGGTCAGCTCGCGCGGCGTGCGTGCGGCGCTGGAAGCGATTCAGGGCGAGCTGTTCCGCGACAGTTAATGGGGACAGCCGCCATTTTTCGACAAAAAAGGGGACAGCCGCCATTTTTCGTCAAAAAAGGGGACAGCCGGGGCGGTGCTCCAGGCTGTCCCCTTTTTTCGCAAAAAATGGCGGCTGTCCCCTTTTGTCGAAAATTATTCGCAGCTGCCCGAGACGGTCCGGACGTGTTCGACGGCGAGACGCGGGGCAGTGCCGTTCGCGTCGCCGCCATTCGGCGCCGCCGTCGTCGGGGTCATGTTGCGCTCCGGACTGGTGCCCGCGTCGCGGCTGGAGCGGGCGTACTTGTCCTTGTCGCTTCCTTCGTGGCCCGAGGTGCCGAGCGTGTTGACGCCCGAATCGGTGATGCTCCCGATCACCTCAACGCGCTTGCCGAGGTAATCGTTCAAGTCGGCATCCTTTCCGCCGACGAGCCGCACCCAGGTGCCATTCGCGATCGGCGGGTTCTGAACGACGTGCTGGCCATTCGGCTGCGTCGCCGGATCCGCCAGGACGACGTCGCGCAGAATGAAATCGCCATCGGGCCGCATTCCCGGCGCAAGGCATCCATCCAGCTTGACGTTCTGCCCCTCCGAGCTGGAGCCCCGGCCGCCTTCGGTCGCGTAGCGCCCATGGTCGGGATTGTTACCTTCGCCACACGCCACGGCGAGCGCTGCAACGGAAACGGCAATCAGAAGACGAGCAGCATGGTTCCGCATATGAAATCCTGCAAAGCATACTTGCAAGATCCGTTGCGTTTCAACGGATCAGCTCGCGCCGCGCGAGACGAAACACCGCTTCGAGCATGCCGGGCGTGAGTCGACCCGTGTTCGTGTTCTGCCGGCTGGGGTGATACGAGCCGATCACCGTCAGCGCCGCAGTGCGGTACAGCCCACCATGCTCGAACGGCGGTCGTGATTTGACCACGATCCCCCGTGAGGCGAGCAACCTCCACGCCGCATCGAACCCGATCCGGCCCAGACATACGACCGCACGAAGCCGCGGCAGCGCGGCGGCTTCGTCGACCAGATGCGGATGACACGCGGCGATCTCGGCGGGTGTGGGCTTGTTGTCGGGCGGCGCGCAGCGGACCGCCGCGGCGATGTATGCGTCGCGCAGCTCGAGGCCGTCATCGACGTCCCGCGACGTCGGGATGTTGGCGAAGCCGGCCGCGTGCATCGCGCGCATCAGGAAATCCCCGGAGCCGTCGCCGGTGAAGACGCGGCCGGTCCGATTTCCGCCGTGAGCCGCCGGTGCCAGGCCGAGCACCAGCAGCCGCGCGTGCGGATCGCCGAAGCCCGGCACGGGCTTTCCCCAGTAGACATCGTCGCGATAGGCGCGTTTGCGCGCGCGGGCGACGTCGGTGCAGTAACGACGCAAGCGGGCACACCGCTGGCACTCCACGATACGCGTCTGGACGCTGACCAGGGAAATCCGCGATTGACTATTCGGCGGCAATCAAACTGCGATCTGCAAGCTACGCCGTGGAATTCGCGAGTGCCTGCGTCTGCTCGTGAGCGTGATACGAACTGCGCACCAGCGGCCCGGATTCGACGTGACCGAAGCCCAGCTCGAGCCCGATCCGTTTGAGCTCGGCGAACTCCGCTGGCGCGTAGTACCGCTCCATGGGCAGATTCGCGAGCGACGGTCGAAGGTACTGACCGATCGTGACGATCGCGACGCCAGCCGCCCGGAGATCACGCAGCACTTGCACGAGCTCGGGCCACTCCTCGCCGAGTCCAACCATCAGGCCTGATTTGGTCGGGATGTCCGGCGCGATTTCGTGCGCGCGGCGGAGGACGCCGAGCGCGCGCTCATAGCGGCCGCCCGGGCGGGCCGTCCGATAGAGCCGCGGAACCGTTTCGATGTTGTGATTGAGCACGTCCGGCCGCGCGGCGAGGACGACGCCCAATGCCGTTTCGTCGCCCTGAAAATCGGGAATCAGCACTTCGACGCGGCACTTCGGCATCCGCTTCCGCGTTTCCGCGATCGTGCGCGCGAACTGCGCTGCGCCGAAATCCGGCAGGTCGTCGCGATCGACCGATGTGACGACGACGTAGTCCAGCGCCATCGCGTGGATTGCGCTCGCGACCTTCACGGGCTCATCCGCGTCGGCCGGCCCGGGCGTGCCATGGATGACGTTGCAGTAGCCGCACGACCGCGTGCAGGTGTCTCCGAGGATCATGAACGTCGCCGTTCCGTGATGCCAGCATTCGCCGATGTTCGGGCAATTGGCTTCCTCGCACACGGTATGCAGGCCCAGCTCGCGCATGATGCCCTTGAGGCGCAGATAGTTCTCCGAACCCGGCGCGCGCACCTTCAGCCACTCGGGCTTCGGTGTACGCGATACCTCGTCGAGCCGCTTCTTCCGGCCACGAATGAAGTTCAGCGGAACAGTTCCCACTTTGTGACTTCCGTCTTCAGCCTTTCGTCTTCTTATTATACTGGCCGTATGAGCGGACTTTCGATTACGTGGTACGGACACGCGACCTTCTCGGTGACGAGCCCCGGCGGCCGGCGGATCGTTTTCGATCCGTGGCTCGAAGGTAATCCCAAGGCGCCGGCCGGCGCGAAGATCGACAAGGCCGACGTGATCTGCGTCTCTCACGGACACTCGGATCACACGACCGATGTGGTCCCGATCGCCCGCGCGACCGGCGCGCCTGTCGTCGCGATCTTCGAGCTTGCCAACTACTTTCAAAGCAAGGGCCTGAAGGACACGATCGGCATGAACATCGGCGGCACGGTCGACGTGAAGGGCCTCAAGATCACCATGACACCCGCGTTGCACTCGAGCGGCGTGGTGGAGGACGGCAGGAGCATCTATCTCGGCGAGCCAGGTGGATTCGTGATCCGTCTCGAGGACGGACGAGCGCTTTACTTTGCCGGCGACACGGCCCTCTTCGGCGACATGCGCCTCATTCGCGAGCTGCATGCGCCCGACATCGCCTTCCTCCCGATTGGCGATCACTTCACGATGGGTCCCGCCGCTGCGGCACGCGCGGTGGAGATGCTCGGCGTCCGCCAGGTCGTCCCGATGCATTACGGGACGTTTCCGCTGCTGACGGGAACACCGGAGGAGCTGAAGAAGCTCGTGGACCCGCGCGGCGTTGATGTGCTGGTGCTGCAGCCGGGCGAGACGGCGCAGTAGTCGAGTCGCCGTTCGACCGATAAGAGCCTTCAGAGGGCTCTGACGATGCTCAACGATCTGCGTTACGCCGCCCGCGCCCTGGGGCGGGCACCCGGCTTCACATTCAGCGCAATCGTGGCGCTGGCGCTGGGGATCGGTGCCAATACGGCGGTGTTCTCCGTCGTGTACGCAGTAATGCTCAAGCCGCTGCCCTATCCCGCGTCCGATCGGCTCGTACGGCTGTACGAAGCGAGTCCCGTTGACGGCATCACGGCCGGGGACGTCTCCACCGGCACTTTCATTGATTGGCGGGCGCGTTCGCGAACGCTTGATGGGCTCGCGATGTACATGGTTCCGCTCGGCGGTGAAACATTGTGGACCACCGACCGCGGCGTCCAGGTCGTCAGGGCAGCGTCGGTGTCGCCGACGCTCTTCGGCACCCTCGGCGTGCAGCCCGTTCGGGGCCGCACGTTCACGAGCGATCTCGATCTCCGGCAGGGTGGCGGGATCGGTCAGTTCGTCATCAGTTACGGATTATGGCAGCGCGCGTTCGGCGGCGCCGCCGACATCGTTGGCCGTCGCGTGGTGGTGGAGGGCAGGCTTCCGCGCGAGATCATCGGTGTGATGCCGCGCGGATTCGACGTTCCCGCCGGTACCGACGCATGGATTGCGTTGCCGTTTCAGCCCGTCGCACCTGCCGATCGGCGGTTGCGCTCCGGGCCGGTGATCGCGCGTCTCGCTGCCGGGAGGACGATCGACGACGCCCGCCGCGAGTTGCAGGATATTTCGGCGCAGCTCGCGACAGAGCAGCCAGTCAGCAATCGCGGCTGGACCGCGGACGTTGAACCGCTGGCGGGCGCCGATGCGAAGACACTCCGCCTGGCGCTGATCGCCCTTTCGGCCGCGGTCGCCGGAGTGCTGTTAATCGGCTGCGCAAACGTGGCGAACCTGTTGCTCGCTCGCGCAGTGGGAAGCCGTCGCGAGCTGACGGTGCGCATGGCGCTTGGCGCCGGCGCGTGGCGGCTGTTCCGACTCGCGCTCGCGGAGGCGATCGTGCTGGCCGGCGGCGGCGTGGTGGCCGGCCTGCTGATCGGCGACTGGATGACGAAGATTCTCGTGCATCTGGCGCCGCCCGACGTCCCGCGTCTTGCTGAGGTCGCCGTTACGTGGCCGGTCTTTCTCTTCGCGACGGCGGCCGGGATATTGGCCGCAGTGATCACCGCGCTCGCGCCGGCTTTGCACACGGTTCGCGCGGAGCTTCGCGTCGGCCTGAGATCGGACGTGCGGGCGGCAACGGATCGGAGCGCCCCGGCGAGGCGCTGGTTGATCGCGGGGGAAGTTGCCGTCGTTGTCCTGCTGCTCAGCGGCGCACTGCTGCTGGTGCGGACGTTCGTCAAGCTGCGGGGCGTCGACCTCGGCTTCCAGGCCGACCACGTCGTGGAAATCGAGACGCGCTGGCCGATTGGAACATTGTTCGGACATCCCGGTCAGCAGTGGCCGCGAGTCCAGCACGCGGTGGACGGGCTGCTCGCGGCCGTCTCGGGAGTGCCAGGCGTGCAAGCCGTCGGCGTCATCTCGGATGTGCCGCTGGCTGGTGCGGCAACCGAGGCGACTGTGTGGCGGACGGACGCGGCGGGAGCGGACCGTGACCACGCACCCGTCGACGCAGCCGCGCGCTGGAAATGCGACCTCGCGGTCGTCAGTCCCGGTTACTTTGCCTCGCTGGGAATACCCGTTCTCCGCGGCCGGAGCTTCACGGGGGCGGATCGATTCACGGACGACCAGCTTGTTCAACGGCGGGCACGTACCGGTGTCGTTCTCGTCGACGCCGCCTTTGCGGAACGGTACTTCCCCCACGAGGATCCGGTCGGGCATGTGCTGGTGTTTCCAGAGGCGAATGCGTTCGCGGACGAACGGGTGATCGTCGGCGTCGTCGGGAATGTCAGGACGCAAGCCGTCGCCGAACCGCCGCATCCAACGGCATACTTTCCACACGCGCAGAATCCGGACATTTTCCGGCCGTCGCTCCTCGTTCGATCCGCGCTGCCGCTGGCATCGATATCGGAGGCGATTCGCGCCCGGGTCGCCGCGTACGATCCGGCGCTGGTGATCCTTCGGATGCGTCCCATGGGCGACCTCGTGTCCGGCTCCCTCTCGCGACCCCGCTTCAATCTCCTGCTGCTGTCGTCCTTTGCGCTCGTCGCTCTTGCGCTGTCGGCGATCGGCATCTACGGGGTGCTCGCGTATCTGGTCACGCAGCGGACGCGCGAGATCGGGATCCGCATCGCGCTCGGCGCGCGGCCGGCGGCGGTCGTTCGCCTGCTCGTGCGCGAAGGCATGTTGCCCGTGCTGTCGGGGGCCGCGATCGGTGTGGCCGCGAGCGTCCTCGCCGCCCGCGCGATCCGGGCGCTCCTGTTCGGTGTCACGCCGCTCGATACCCTGAGCCTCGCCGGCGCGCCGATACTGCTCGCGCTGATCGCGTTCGTGGCGTGCTACCTGCCAGCGCGGCGCGCGCTGCGCATCGATCCGGTCAACGCTCTGCGGGCCGAGTGACCGCGGTGCCCCTGCGGTTTACTGATGAATCAGCGCGCTGACTTCGCCTGCGACGGCGTCCACTGAACGGCCGCTCGTATCGATGGTGTGATGTGCCGTCGCGTAAAGCGGCTGCCGGGCCTCGAGCAACGCGCGCAGGTCGGCCATCGCCTGCGGATGATCGGCCATGGGCCGCTTGTCTCCCTGCGCGACGACGCGGTTCCAGTGATCCTCGGGCGTCGCGCGCAGCCAGACCGTCGTCGCGGCGTGCTTCAGAAGCGCGTATGTCTCCGGCGACGTCACGATGCCCCCGCCTGTCGCGAGAACAGTCGGGAGTCTCTCGGCGAGCGTGGCCGCCAGCGTCTCGCGCTCCAGACGCCGGTAGTAGTCCTCGCCGTACAGCGAGAACAGTTCTCCGAGCGACATATCCGCCGCCTGCTCGATACGTCGATCGAGCTCCACGAACCGCACGTGCAGATGCCGCGCGACCCGCTTGCCGATCGTCGTCTTGCCGGCCCCGCGCAGACCGAGCAGTACGACGATCGGTGCCTCGCCGTCGCGTTCGTTCAGGAGGTGCGACGGCGGCACGTCGAATGCTCTGGCGAGATCGGCCAGGCGCCTGACGGAGATGTTCGCGCGGCCCGCTTCGAGCTGAACGAGAAACCTCACGGAAACGCCTGAGCGTTCCGCGAGTTCTCGCATGGTCCAGCGCCGTGCGCCGCGCATCATTCGGACGCGCGCACCCAGCCGCTCGAGTAGGTCGTTCATGTCTTCGTCTTCGATCCGCCGTTGTGCATTATATAGCATGTAATACGGAAGACACGGCAATATAGTGCCTTGACAGCCCTGCTCCGGGGACATACGCTTGGCGGAATGGCTACTGCCACGAATGCCGCTATGCCGGCCGTTTCGTTCGAAACGGCGCCCGACCGCTACCATCACTGGAAGCTCACGTTCGACGGACCCGTCGCGACGCTGTCGATGGACGTACAGGAGGACGAGGGGCTCTCGCAGGACTACAAACTGAAGCTGAACTCGTACGACCTCGGCGTCGACCTCGAACTTGCAGACGCGCTGCAGCGCATCCGGTTCGAGCATCCCGAAGTGCATGCGGTCGTCATCACCAGCCTCAAAGAGCGAGTCTTCTGCGCCGGCGCGAACATCTTCATGCTGCGCGGATCCACGCACGCGTGGAAGGTAAACTTCTGCAAGTTCACGAACGAGACCCGGCTGGCGATCGAGGACGCAAGCGCGCACTCGGGAATCAAGTTCCTGGCGGCGCTCAACGGCATCTGCGCCGGCGGCGGGTATGAGCTGGCGCTGGCGTGCGATGAGATTTTCCTCGTCGACGACGGCAATTCGGCAGTGAGTCTGCCCGAGACGCCGCTGCTCGGCGTGCTGCCGGGTACTGGCGGCCTCACGCGCGTCGTGGACAAGCGCAAGGTCCGCCGCGATCTCGCCGACGTGTTCGGCACCGTCGCTGAAGGCGTCAAGGGCCGTCGGGCGGTGGAGTGGGGGCTGGTCGATCAGGTGTACCCCACCAGTCAGTTCCGCCAGCGAGTGAAAGAACGCGCGGCGATGCTCGCCGCGCAGTCCGATCGTCCGTCGGAAGGGCCGGGCATCACGTTGGGGCCGCTCGATCCGCAGTTGTCGGACGACCGCGTGGCGTACCGGCACGTCACGATCGACTTCGACCGCCCCAAACGGGTTGCGACGCTGACGGTCAGCGGACCTGAAGGCGGCCAGCCCGCAACCCCGGAGCAGATCGTCACTGCTGGCGATGCGTACTGGCCGCTGCGCGCGTTCCGCGAGCTGGACGACGCGCTCCTCCGGCTTCGGCTCAACGAACCGCTCATCGGCACCGTCGTCATCAAGACCCTCGGCGATCAGGCCGCGATGCTCGACGTCGACGACGTCCTGCTTTCGAATCAGCAGCACTGGCTCGTTCGGGAGATCGTGAGCTTCATGAAGCGGACGTTGAAGCGCCTGGATCTGACGTCACGCAGTTTCTTCGCGCTCGTCGAACCGGGAAGCTGTTTCGCGGGGACGTTGTTCGAGCTGGCGCTCGCGGCCGACCGCTCGTACATGCTCGACAGTCCGGACGAAGACAACAGCATTGCCCTCTCGCGCATGAATTTCGGGCCGCTGCGGATGAGCAATGGCCTCACAAGGCTGCAGACGCGGTTTCTGGGGAACCCCGATCACGTCACGACGCTCGTACCGTCAGATGCCTCCCGGCGCTTCGACGCGGAAGAAGCGGCGAGGCTGGGACTCGTCTCGTTCGCGCCGGACGAACTCGACTGGGACGATGAGGTGCGGCTCGCGATCGAGGGGCGCGCAGCGCTATCGCCCGACGCGCTCACCGGTATGGAGGCAAACCTCCGCTTCGCCGGACCGGAGACGATGGAGACGAAAATCTTCGGTCGCCTCACTGCCTGGCAGAACTGGATTTTCATCCGGCCCAATGCCGTCGGCGAAAAAGGGGCGCTGACGACGTACGGCTCTCAGTCGCGGCCGGAATTCGACTTCAACAGGACGTGACATGATCTCAGCGGAACGCATTCCCAATAACGTCGGGCTCTCGAGCAACAAACGGCTGCAGCGCGCGCTGGAGCATTGGCAGCCGAAATACATCCAGTGGTGGCGCGACATGGGGCCGCAGGGCTTCCAGGATTACCACCAGGTTTACGTCCGCACTGCCGTAAGCGTCGATCCGTCCGGGTGGGCGCACTTCGAGTACGTCAAGCTGCCCGAATACCGGTGGGGCATCTTCCTCGCGGATCCTGTCCACGATCGGCGCATCGGGTTCGGCGACTTCCTCGGACAGCCGGTCTGGCAGGAAGTACCGGGAGAGTTCCGCAATCAACTGCGGCGTCTCGTCGTCACGCAGGGCGACACCGAGCCGGCCAGTGTCGAGCAGCAGCGCTGGCTGGGGCAGCGGTGTCCGTCGCTCTACGACCTGCGGAATCTTTTTCAGGTGAACGTCGAGGAAGGGCGCCATCTCTGGGCCATGGTGTACCTGCTGCATTCGTATTTCGGCCGCGACGGCCGGGACGAGGCGGAAGAACTGCTCGAGCGCCAGAGCGGCAATCGCGACAAGCCGCGCATCCTCGACGCATTCAACGAGCCGATCGACAACTGGCTCGACTTCTTCATGTTCACGATGTTCACCGACCGCGACGGCAAGTCGCAGTTGCTCTCGCTCTCGGAGAGCTCGCTCGATCCGTTGTCGCGGACCACGCGGTTCATGCTCACCGAAGAAGCCCATCACATGTTCGTCGGCGAAACCGGCGTGGCGCGCATCCTCGAACGGACGTGCCAGTTGATGAAGGCGTCGGGGTTCTCGGAAGACGTCCGCCGACTGGGCGGGATCGACATTCCGACGATTCAGAGGTTCATCAACCTTTGGTTCAGCCTCAGCCTCGACCTTCACGGCAACGAAGTGTCGACGAACGCCGCGTCGTACTTCGCGAACGGGCTGAAGGGCAGGGCGTACGAGGACAAGTGGGACGACCACGCCGTGACGGAGGCGATGTACGATCTCGAGATGCTCGCGGAAGGCCGCCTGGAGCGCCGCCACATTCCGATGCGGACGGCGATGAACGAGGTGCTGCGCGATTGGTACGTCGGCGACTGTCAGAACGGCGTCACGCGGTGGAACAAGATCCTCGAGCGGCACGGCATCTCCGATCGCCTGCGGCTGCCGGACCGAAAGTTCAACCGCGGCATCGGGATGTTCTCGGCGATGCACTTCGATCCGTACGGACACGCACTTTCGGACGAGGAATGGGAACGGCGCAAAGGTGAATGGCTGCCTGCTCCGTCCGACCGTGAATACCTCCTGAGCATCCAGGCGGCCCCGGTGTACGAACCCGGCAAGTTCGCCAACTACATCGCCCCGCCGCAGCGGGGCATCAAGGGGCTGCCGGTGAACTTCGAGTACGTGCGCACCGAACTTTGAGCTGACGTCTCTGCAATGCGCAAGATTTCCGCCACCCTTGCCGACGGCATCTACACGATTGAGTTGAACGATCCGCCGGCGAATACCTACTCGTACGAAATGATGCGGGAGCTGGACGATGCGGTGCTTGCGGCCAGGATGGATCCGCAGGTCCACGTGATCGTGCTCCGCGGCGCCGGAGACAGGTTCTTCTGTGCCGGCGCGAACATCGGGATGCTGCAGAAGGCCGATCCCGAGTTCAAATACTATTTCTGCCTGCACGCGAACGAGACGCTCACTCGCCTCGAGCAGACGCCGAAGCTCGTGATAGCGGCGCTCAACGGCCACACGGTGGGTGGCGGCCTCGAAGTCGCGCTCGCGGCCGACATCCGGGTCGCGAAAGCCGACGCCGGGAAGATCGGGCTGCCGGAAGTCTCCCTCGGCGTGCTGCCGGGCACGGGTGGTACGCAGCGGCTCGCACGGCTCGTCGGCAAGTCGCGCGCGATCGAGTTGATGGCCACCGGCCGTCTCTTGACGATGGCCGAGGCGCACGCGGCCGGGCTGGTGAACGAGGTCTGGGGAAGCGAGACGCTCGGAGGCCGTTCGTTCGCCGATGCGGTACACGCGTATGCGCGACAATTCACTCCACCAAACAAGGCAAGCCGCGCGGTCGGACGGATGAAGCGTGCGGTGCAGTCCGGACTCGAAGCGGGGTTCGCCGAGGGCCTTGCGATCGAACGCGAGCTTCAGCAGCAGCTGTTTCAAAGCGACGACGCGAAAGAAGGCATCGCCGCGAACCTCGACAAACGCAAGCCGGCGTTCAAAGGACAATAGCGACCGTGGCGACAACGACGATCGAACAGAAGAAGCTCCTGATCAACAACGAGTGGCGGGACGCCGCCGCGGGCCGCACGACGGAGGTCGTCAACCCCGCGACCGAGGAAGTCATTGCCACCGTTGCCGCAGCCGAGACGAGCGATGTCGATGCCGCGGTCGCGGCCGCCCGGGCGGCGTTCAACGGGCCGTGGAGCCGCATGTCGGCGCGAGAGCGGGGCCGGCTGGTCAGCCGACTGGCCGATCGGCTGATGGAAAAGGCAGACGAGGTCTCGCGCCTCGAAACCCTGCACAACGGCAAGCCAATCTTCGAATCCCGTCACATCGAGATTCCCGCCGCCGCCGAATGCTTCGAGTATTACGCGGGGTGGGCCGACAAGGTCATGGGGGAGACGATCCCCGTCAAAGGCAATTTCCTGACCTACACGCTGCGCGAACCGCTCGGCGTCGTCGCCGCGATCGTGCCCTGGAATTTCCCGCTCCTGCTGGCGGCGTGGAAGGTGGCGCCGGCGCTCGCGACGGGGAACACCGTCATCCTGAAGCCGGCGAGCCAGACGCCGCTGACCGCGATCGCGCTCGGCGAGATCGCCGTCGAGGTCGGCTTGC
>Ga0310810_10003636_pt1 | contig 16875 bp, 14 predicted proteins | sample NCmetagenome_FD_207641 | JGI IMG/M metagenome (GOLD analysis project Ga0310810, IMG submission 207641) | Soil microbial communities from experimental microcosm in Duke University, North Carolina, United States - NC | ecosystem: Engineered > Artificial ecosystem > Soil microcosm > Unclassified ... | reverse complement strand
GCGAAGTAGACGACGAACGCGACTGACGCCGCGTACACCATCCAGTGCACGCGCCTTCCCTGCCCGCTCAGCACCTTGATCGCCGCGAACGTCACGAACCCGGCGCCGATGCCGTTGGTGATCGACCAGGTGAACGGCATGACGAGCATCGTGACGAACGCGGGGATCGCCTCGTCGTACTCGTCCCACGGAATGTCGCGCGCGACGCCCATCATATAGAAACCAACGATGATCAAGGCGGGCGCCGTCGCCTGCGCCGGGATGACGCTGGCCAGCGGCGACAGCCACATCGCGCCGAGGAACAGCAGGCCGGTCACGACGGGCACGAGCCCCGTGCGCCCGCCTTCCGCCACACCCGCCGCGCTCTCGATATAGGTGGTGTTGCTGCTCGCGTTCGCCAGGCCACCGGCCGCGGCGCCGAGCGAGTCCACGAGCAGCACGCGGTCGCTGCGGGGCAGCCGGCCCTCGGCGTCGAGGAAGCCGCCCTTGCCGCCGACACCGATGATGGTGCCCATCGTGTCGAAAAAGTCGCTCAGCATGATCGAGAACGTCACGAGCACGGCGGTGACGATGCCGAGTCGGCCGATCACCCCGAAATCGAGCCGGCCGAACGTCGAGAGATCCGGGCGCTGCACGATTGCGCTCGGAATCGTCGCCGCGCCCGGCGTCGCGAAGCCCTTCCAGCCGGCCAGCACGCCATTGAGCACGATGGCGAGCGCGGTGGTGAGCACGATGCCCAGCAGGAGCGCGCCGCGCACCCGGCGCGCCATGAGCCACGCCGTCAGGACGAAGCCGAGCAGAAACACGACCGCGGGCAGAGTACCGAACGCTCCGAGGCCGACGGGCAGCGGCCCCTTGTCGGGCTTCACGACGAAGCCAGCGGTGAAGAAGCCGATGAAGGCGATGAAGAGCCCGATGCCGACGCTGATCGCCCGCTTGAGCGCGATGGGCACCGCATCGAGCATGGCCTGGCGGAAGCGTGTGAGCACGAGCACCGTGATGACGACGCCCTCGAGGAACACGATCGTCATCGCCTGCGGCCACGTCAGGCCGCGGCCGGCCACGAGCTCGAAGGCCACCACCGCGTTCAGTCCCATGCCGGGCGCCAGCGCGAACGGGTAGTTGCTGACGAGCCCCATCGCGATCGACAGCAGGCCCGCGGTCAGACACGTCACGGTGAGCGTCGGCGCGAACGGCAGGCCACGGCCCTCGAGACCGGACACGCCGACGTAACCGAGCACGATCGGGTTCACGAAGATGATGTAGGCCATCACCATGAACGTGGTGACGCCGGCGCGCACTTCGGTGGCCAGGTCGGTGTGACATCGGGTGAACCCGAACCACCGCTCGAGGAAGGCCCCGGCCATGCGCGCGGCGGCAGTGTAGCACCGCCGCCCGCGGGGCCGTGGCGCCTTCGTTTTGTCCGCTAGCCGCCGCCGGGCCGCGAGGCCTGTTGTTGAGCGCCGACGAGGCGCGCGATCGTAACGGCGATGTAGAGCTGCCCGGCTACTGCCTCGAGCACGGCCACGCCGCGCGCCAGCTCGCTCTTGGGGACGATGTCGCCATACCCAAGCGTGGCCAGCGTCACGAAGCTGTAGTAGATGGCCGTGGAGAGCGCAATGGCGGCCGGCGGGCCCGACGCACCGGCCTCGCCGAGCGAGCCGGGCCACGCGGCGGAGATCACCCAGTGCACAACGCCGAAGCACAGTCCCGCGAGGAGATATGCGCTCAGCGCCGCGTAGATCTGTTCGGCGTTGATGACCTGCGCGCGGACCGCGAACCGCACCGCGCTGGCCGCGGCCAGGAGGGCCAGCACGCTGACGACGAGCAACGCGCCGATTCCCACCTCCGCACGGACCTGGGACGGCGGCGCGGCGCGCAGGCCGACGGCGACAGCGGCGACCAGAATTAGCAGCAGGCGACGCCGCTTGCCCGGGACGCCGAGCAGCGCGACGAGCAGGCTGAAGAGGAGGAAGATTTGCAGGACGTCGCCGCTGAACCGCAGCGCGCCCAGCAGTGGACCGGCGACGAGCGTAAGCAGGACGGCATAGAACAGCACGGCATAGCGGTGATTACCCAGCCAGCCGCTCACGATGAGACGACGGGCACCCGGAGCCAACGGCGTCAGTATAGACGACGACCCGCCTGACGTCGTCAATCAGTCGGCAACAGAACGGAGCGATGCGCACTATCGGCTCGTGCGCGTCGCACGTGTGCGACGCTTGACCATCCGCAATGGCATCCATAGGCTGAGCGCGTGACCTGCACGCGCTGCCGCCAGGAGAACCCGCCGCAGGCCAAGTTCTGCCTGGAGTGCGGATCGCCGCTCGCCGTGCGGTGCGCCGCGTGCGGAACGTCGCTGCCCGCGACGGCGAAGTTCTGCATCGAGTGCGCGACGCCGATGGGCGGCGCGTCCGCGGCACCCCCGTCGCCGCAAACGTATACGCCCAAGCATCTGGCCGAGCGCATTCTGACGTCGCGGCCGTCGCTCGAGGGCGAGCGCAAGACGGTCACCGTCCTCTTCGCCGACGTGAAGGGCTCGATGGAGCTGCTGGCCGATCGCGATCCCGAAGAGGCACGCAAGATCCTCGATCCCGTGCTCGAGCTCATGATGGACGCGGTCCACCGCTACGAGGGCACGGTGAACCAGGTGATGGGCGACGGCATCATGGCGCTGTTCGGCGCGCCCGTCGCGCACGAGGACCACGCGGTGCGCGCCTGCTATGCGGCGCTCCGCATGCAGGACGCCGTCGCACGGTACGCGGAAGACCTCAATCACCGCCACGGCGTCGACGTGCAGATCCGCGTCGGCATCAACTCCGGCGACGTCGTCGTCCGCTCCATCGGCAGCGACCTGCACATGGACTACACCGCTGTCGGGCAAACCACGCACCTTGCCGCTCGCATGGAGCAGCTCGCCCGGCCCGGTAGCAGCCTCACCACGGAGACGACGCTGCGAGCGGTCGAAGGCTTCCTCCAGGTCAAGGCGCTGGGACCGATGCCGATCAAGGGCTTGCCGGAACCGATGAACGTCTATGCGATCGTGGGCGCCGGCGCGGCGCGGACGCGGCTGCAGGTGTCGGCGGCGCGCGGCCTGACGCGCTTCGTCGGTCGCGACGCCGAGATGGAGCAGCTCTACCGCGCGCTCGAGCAGGCCGGCGCCGGCCACGGGCAAATCGCCGCCGTCGTGGGCGAGCCCGGCGTGGGAAAGTCACGCCTGATCTACGAGTTCATTCACTCGCATCGCGTGCGCGACTGGACGGTGCTGGAGTCGAGCTCGGTGTCGTACGGAAAAGCCACGTCGTACGTCCCGCTCAGCGATCTCTTCAAGGCGTACTTCAAGATCACCGATCGCGACGACACGCGGACGGTGCGCGCGAAGATCACGGGCCACGTCCTCACGCTCGACGAGACGCTGAAGAACGAGATCCCGGCGCTCCTCTGGCTGCTCGACGCGCTGCCGGATGACCACGAATTCCTGCAACTCGACGCCAAGATGCGCAAGGCGCGGGTCACGGAGGCCGTGAAGCGCGTGCTGCTGCGCGAGAGCCGCGTGCGCCCGCTCGTGCTCGTGTTCGAAGACTTGCACTGGATCGACGCCGACACCCAGACCGTGCTCGACAGCCTCGTCGAGAGCATCCCGAGCGCCGCCATCCTGCTCGCCGTGAATTACCGCCCCGAATACGAGCACGGATGGGCGCGCAAGACGTACTACCGTCAGCTCCGGATCGACGTGCTCTCGCCGGAGACGGCGCAGTCGCTGCTCGAGCCGCTCCTGGGCCCCGACCCATCGCTGGAGCCGCTCCGGCAGCTGCTGATCGAGCGCACCGAGGGCAATCCGCTGTTTCTCGAGGAAAGCGTGCGTTCGCTCGTCGAGACCGAGGTGCTCGTCGGCGAGCGTGGCGCGTATCGGCTCGCCAGGGAACGGGTCGCACCCGAAGTGCCGCCGACGGTGCAAGCCATCATTGCGGCGCGCATCGATCGCCTGTCTCCCGAAGACAAGGGGCTGCTGCAGTCGGCCTCGGTGATCGGCAAGGACCTGCCGTGGGCGCTGCTGCAGGAGGTCTGCGACGTGCCGGAAGACGAGCTACGGCGCGGGCTCGCCCGGCTGCAGGCAAGGGAATTCGTGTACGAGGCCAAGCTCTTCCCCGATCTCGAGTACACGTTCAAGCACGCGCTGACTCACGAGGTCGTGTACGGCGGCCTGCTGCGCGACCGTAGGCACGCGCTGCACGCGCGGGCGATCACCGCCATCGAGCGGGTGTATGCGGATCGCCTGGCGGAGCACGTCGACCAGCTCGCGCACCACGCGTTTCGCGGCGAGGTGTGGGACAAGGCGATGCAGTACATGCAGCGCATGGGCCCGCCGGCGTCGGCGCCCAGCATCGACGCCGTCACGCTCGGCGGCGCGGAAAGCACGGGGCACCTCTGGTGGAGCGGCGCGCACGAGCGCGCGCTGCCGCTGGTGCTCCGCGAGATCGAGTTCTCCCGTAGCTTTCGTAACTTCGCGTTCTCGGTGATCGGCAACTATCGGCTGGGCCAGATCTACCACTCGCTCGGCGAGTACGCGAAGGCCGTGGAACCGCTGCGGCGCAACGTCGAGCTGATCGAGCCGGATCTCCACGCGCAGACGTTCGGACTTGCGGGCCTGCCCGCCGTATTCTCACGCGCGTGGCTTGCGCTGTGTCTGGTCGAGCAAGGCGAAACGGTGAAGGCAGCCGCACTCGCCGATGAAGCGGTGGCCGTCGCACGGCAGCACGCGCACACCTACAGCGAGGTCGTCGGGCACGCCGTGGCGGGCATCGTTCGCGCGCTGTGCGGCGATCACGCCGCCGCCATCGCCGTGCTCGAGCCGGCCCACGTCACGACCCGGATGGCCGACATTCCGATCCTGATCCCGCTGGTCGCGGCGCCACTCGGCTGGTGCTATGCGCTCACCGGGCGTGCCGCCGATGGCGTCACGCTGCTTCAGGAGGCCGTGGCCGCCGCCGAAGGGATGAGTTTCGGCGCCAATCACGCGCTGCGACTCACGTGGCTCGCGGACGCCGAGCTGGCGCAGGGGGACATGGAGGCCGCGAAGCGCACGGCGGCGCGCGCGCTCGACACCGCACGCCGGCACGGCGAGCGCGGCCATGAGGCGTACGCGCTCGCGCTGCTCGGCACGCTCGCCGAGCACACCGCTCCCGACAGCGCCAAACAGCACTATCGCGCCGCGCTGGACCTCGCGAACAGCCTGGGCATGCGGCGGCTGGCCGCCGCGCTAGCTACGCGCCTTCCTTGACCTCGACGATCTCGTCGGCGATGTTGCCGTGCGCCTCGCGGTGGACGGCCTCGGCCGCCTCCTTGCTGGGCGCCTCGACGAGACAGAACACCTTGCCCGTGCCCTCGTCGAACCAGTAGCGCAGATAGTTCACGCCGTACTTGGTCTGGACCTCGAGATCCTTGCGGTGCGCGTCGGCCGCGCCGTCCGTCGTCAGGCCCTCGATCTTGTTGTGCACGTCGAGATAGAGCGGCATCAGCTCAGCCCCACCGCGGCTGCTCGCCGAGATCGATGCCGAGCACGGTCTTGCCGACGATCTCGTGCGCGAGGATCGTGTTCGCCGGGTGGAACCCGCCGCAGCGCACGTCGCGGTACAGACGCTCGAGCTCGTTGGTCTTGAACATTCCGGTGCCGCCCGAGACCGACATCGCGAGGTCGACCACCTTCTTGGCGGCCTCGACCGCGTTGTGCTTGGCCGCGACGAGCTTCATCGGCCACTGCATGCCGTGATCGAAGCCAATGGACCACTCGTGCGCCACGCGCTCGACCTGCGCGCTGGCCGCCTCGAGCGCGAGCTGCATCTCGGAGAAGCAGCGCTGGATCTCCGGGTGGTATGCCATCGATCGTGTCAGCGCGAGCGACGTGCGCTTCTTCACCCCCGCGGCCGCCAGATCACGCGCGCGCTCCGCCAGACCCAGATAGATGCTGGCGAACGTGGGCTCCGCCCAGCCGAACACGGACAGCACGAAGAGGTCCGCGGTGCCCGCGGGCAGCACGCGCGCGATGTACTTGTCGGCAACGACCGCGCCGTCCAGGATCGTGTCGTCGCTGCGCGTCGCGCGCATGCCGAGCACGTCCCACGTCTCCTTGATCGTGTAGCTCTTGGTGTCGCGCGGCATGAAGGCGTGAACGATCTTCGGCGCCTTGGGATCGCTCGCGTCCATCGCATGCAGCCCCAGGCGCGTCCACACGGGCGCGAGGCTGCCGAAGATCTTGTGACCCCAGAATTTGTAGCCGCCGTCCACCTTCTGCGCCTTCGCCGTCGAGAGAAACAACGGCAGGTCGTTGCCGGCCTCGCCGTGGCCGGCCGCGAACACCTCGCCGGTGCCGGCCTCGCGCAGGATCCACTCCAGCGAGCTGTCGCCCATCTTGCGCATGTCGGCCGCGACACCGGTCCAGTACAGGTGCATGTTCGTTGCGAGCGCCGTCGCCGGCGCGCGATAGGCGAGGCGCCGCTGCTCGCGGCACACGTCGGCCAGCGTCATGCCGCGGCCGCCGAACTGCTCGGGCACCGCGATCGTCAGGTAGCCGGACTTGCGGAGCTCCTCGAAATCTTCGGTGAAGAACGTGTTCTCACGATCGTATTTTGACGCGCGCTCGCCGCAGCGAGCGATGATGTCGTCGGAGAGGAAAGCCTGCACAGAACTGGCGTTCATTAACTGACCTCCACGTGAATTTGGCTGCCGTTCGCGGCAAATTCCTTGCCGACCCGAGACCCCGGTATGTCAGACCGCTCGCTGCCGGCGCCAACGCCCGCCAATCATAGCGCTTCTGCGCTAGCCCGCATCGACCGACACTCCGGGCCATCGGCACGCACGCCGGGCATTAATACCACGACCGGGCATAAGTCCTCGGGCGGTCGCACCGAGAAGATGGCCATGCTTTCGAGCAAAGATCGACAGCGTCATCGCTCGCTATCGGTTGCATTACGAAACTGTCGGCTCGCTGTTTCAGGGACTCGTCGCGCACGCGCGCGTCGCGCTACAGAGGCTTGCGCAGCAGCCGGCCGAGCTCGCCGACGACGCCGCGGCGGAACGTCAGCACGCAGACGATGAAGATCCCGCCCTGCACGATCGTGAGCCACGAGCCGAGCTGTGCGAGGTAGTGCTCGAGCGAGATCATCAGAAACGCGCCGACGACCGGGCCGAACACCGTGCCCATGCCGCCGAGCAGCGTCATCAGCACGACCTCACCCGACATCGTCCAGTGCACGTCGGTGAGCGAGGCGAGCTGGAACACGATCGCCTTGGTGGCGCCGGCGGTGCCCGACAGCGTCGCAGAGATGACGAACGCGATCAGCTTGTAGTGCTCGGGCTGGAAGCCGAGCGACGTCGCGCGCGGCTCGTTCTCGCGAATGGCCTTGAGCACCTGGCCGAACGGCGAATGGATCGTGCGGTAGATGACGAGAAACCCGAGCAGGAAGATGGCGAGCACGACGAAGTAGATCGTATAGTTCTGCCGCAGATCGAATACGCCGAGCATCGTGCCGCGCGGCACCGCCTGGATGCCGTCCTCGCCGCCGGTGAACTTCGCCTGCACCGAGAAGAAGAAGATCATCTGCGCGAAGGCCAGCGTGATGTTCGCGAAGTAGATGCCGCGCGAGCGGATCGTCAGCGCGCCGATGATGACGCCGAGCGCGCACGCCACGGCCGTGCCGAAGACAATCGCGAGCTCGGGCGGCAGCCCCCACACCTTGGCCGTGTAGGCGGACGCATACCCCGCCGAGCCCAGAAACGCCGCGTGGCCGAACGAGAGCAATCCCACATAGCCGATCAACAAATTGAACGCGCATGCGAACAGCGCAAAGCACAGCGCCTTCATGAGGAACACGGGGTACACGAGGAACGGCGCCACGATCAGCACGACGACCATGACCGCGAACGCGGCGAGCTGATGCGGTGGAACGCTGATGCGTGCCGCCTTGCCTATGGACGTCGGGGGAGAAGAGGCTTCCCCCCCAACTCCCCCCCGGCGCGCGTTGCGAGACGGCACCGTTTCGATGCGGTCGATCGGGCCCGTCATGCGGTGCGCCCGAACAGTCCCGACGGACGCACGAGCAGCACCACCGCCATGATCACGAAGATCACGGTGTTCGAGGCCTCGGGATAGAAGACCTTGGTGAATCCCTCGATGACGCCGAGCCCGAAGCCCGTGATGATCGAGCCCATGATCGAGCCGAGCCCGCCGATGACGACCACCGCGAACACGACGATGATCAGATCGGCGCCCATCAGCGGGTTGACCTGATAGATCGGCGCGGCCAGCACACCGGCAAGCCCGGCGAGCGCGACGCCGAACCCGTAGGTCAGCGTGATCATGCGCGGCACGTTGATGCCGAACGCCTGCACGAGCGCGGGATTTTCGGTGGCCGCGCGAAGGTACGAGCCGAGCTTGGTGCGCTCGATCACGTACCACGTGCCCAGACACACGACGAGCGAGACGACGACCACCCAGCCGCGGTACGTCGGCAGGAACATGAAGCCGAGGTTGTAGCCGCCGGTCAGCTGCGGGGGCGCCGCGTACGGCAGCCCGGATGACCCGAACTCGTTGCGAAACACGCCCTGCACCACGAGCGCGACGCCGAACGTGAGCAGCAGCCCGTAGAGATGATCGAGCTGGTAGAGCCGCTTGAGCATCGTGCGCTCGATCACCATGCCGAACGCCCCGACCACGATCGGCGCGATGAGCAGCGAGGGCCAGTAGCCGAGCCCCGCCCACGAGAGCGCGAAGTACGCGACGAAGGCGCCCAGCATGTACTGGGCGCCGTGCGCGAAGTTGATGATGTTGAGCAGCCCGAAGATGACGGACAGCCCCAGGCTCAGCATGGCGTAGAAGGCGCCGTTGATCAGCCCGATCAAGAGCTGACCGAATAGCGCCTGCGTCGGGACGCCGAAGATCGTCACGCGCTATTTCTTTACCAGCGGGCAGTTCCCCTGGTCGATCGGCCGGAACGCCTGCTCGGCGGGGATCGTCGCCCGCACCTTGTAATAGTCCCACGCGCCCTTGGACTCCGACGGCTTCTTCACCTCGAAGAGGTACATCGGATGAATCTTGCGCCCATCGGCGCGGACCATGCCCTTGCCGAAGACCGGATCGTCGGTCGGCAGCTCCTTCATCTTCGCGATGACCTTCGGGCCGTCATCGCTCTTGAGCGCCTCGACCGCCTTCAGATAGTGCAGCACCGAGGAGTACACGCCGGCCTGGGCCATCGTCGGCTTGGCCTGGTGATGCCGCTCGGCGAACCGGGTCGAGAACGCGCGCGTCTTGTCGTTCAGGTCCCAGTAGAACGACTCGGTCAGCAGCAGCCCCTGCGCCTTCTCGAGCCCGAGCGCGTGGACGTCGGTGAGGAACACGAGCAGGCCCGCGAACTGCTGCCCGCCCTTCACGATGCCGAACTCGGCTCCTTGCTTGATCGCGTTCGTCGTATCCGCGCCGGCGTTGGCGAGGCCGATGACCTTGGCCTTGGAGGCCTGCGCCTGCAGCAGGAACGACGAAAAGTCCGAGGTCGGGAACGGGTGGCGCACCTTGCCGACCACCTTGCCGCCGTTCTTGACGACCACGGCCTCGGTGTCGCGCTCGAGATCGTGACCGAACTTGTAGTCGGCGGTGAGGAAGAACCAGGTGTCGCCGCCGGTCTTCACGACCGCCGAGCCGGTGCCGTTGGCCAGCGACCACGTGTCGTACGTCCAGTGGATCGCGTTCGGCGAGCACTGCGGGCCCGTCAGGTCCGACGTCGCGCCCGTCGAGACGATGAGCGCTTTGTTCTTCTCGCGCGCGACCTGGTTGACGGCCAGCACGACGGATGACGTCGGCACATCGACGATGACGTCGACGTGATCGGCGTCGAACCACTGCCGCGCGATCGACGAGCCGACGTCCGGCTTGTTCTGGTGGTCGGCGACGAGCACCTCGACCTTCATGTTCTTCTTGGCCGCGCCGAAGTCCTCGATGGCCATCTTCGCGGCGACCACCGAGCCGGGACCGGCCAGGTCCGCGTACGTGCCCGACTGGTCGTTCATGACACCGATCTTGATCACGCCGTCGGAGATCTGGGCGTGAGCGGGAAGGGCCACGGCCAGCAGCGCCACGGCCACGACGAGCGCGCGCATCACAGTCATCTTCGAGCTCCTTTCGAGTGCGTTGCTAGACCCCGAGATATTCGTGGAGCTTGTCCATGTTCGCGTCGAGCTCCGCGTTGGCGATGGTGTCGACGACGCGCCCGTGCTCCATCACGTAGTGGCGGTCGGCCACCGTGGCGGCGAACCGGAAGTTCTGTTCGACGAGCAGGATCGTGAAGCCCTCGGACTTCAGGCGGCGAATCGTCGCGCCGATCTGCTGCACGATTACCGGCGCCAGGCCCTCCGTCGGCTCGTCCAGCAGCAGCAGCCGGGCGCCCGTCCTCAAGATTCGCGCGATGGCGAGCATCTGCTGCTCGCCGCCGGAGAGCTTGGTGCCCTGACTGCGCCGGCGCTCTTTCAGGTTCGGAAACATCTCGTGGATGGCCGCCACCGTGAGCCCGCCGGCACGTACCTGCGGCGGCAGCATGAGATTTTCGTCGACGTTGAGGCTCGCGAAGATGCCGCGCTCTTCGGGGCAGAACGCGATGCCGAGCCGCGCGATGTGATTGGACGGCCGACCGACGAGCTCATGCCCCTCGAACGCGATCGAGCCACGGCGTCGACCGACGATCCCCATGATCGCCTTGAGCGTGGTCGTCTTGCCGGCGCCGTTACGCCCGAGCAGCGTGACGACCTCGCCGGCATGCACGTCGAAGGTCACGCCGTGCAGCACGTGTGACTCGCCGTACCACGCGTGCAGGTCGCGAACGGTCAGGAGCGGCGGGCGCTCACGCATGGCCGGCGCCCAGGTACGCCTCGACGACCTGTGGGTTGCGCGACACGCTGGCGTAGTCGCCCTCGGCCAGGATCTCGCCGCGCGCGAGCACGGTGATCGTGTTCGACAGCGTCTCCACCACGCTCAGGTTGTGCTCGACCATCAATACCGTCCGATTCGCGGCGACGCGCTTGATCAATGCGGTGATGCGGTCGACGTCCTCGTGGGTCATGCCCGCTGTCGGCTCGTCGAGCAGCATCATCTCGGGCTCCAGCGCGAGCGTCGTCGCGATCTCGAGCGCGCGCTTGCGCCCGTACGGCAGCTCGACGGCAGGCGTGGCGGCGAACTCGGCCAGGCCGACGGCATGGATCAGCTCGAGCGCCCGCGCGTTCAGCGCATCGAGCACCCGCTCGCTGCGCCAGAAATCGAACGACGCCCCGCGCCGCCGCTGCAGCGCGATGCGGACGTTTTCCAGCACGCTCAGGTGCGGAAAGACGGCGGAGATCTGAAACGAGCGCACGAGCCCCATCCGCGCGATGACGGCCGGCTTGCTGCCCGTGATGTCGCGACCGTTGAAGCGGATGCGTCCGGACGTGGGCGTGAGGAAGTGCGTGAGCAGATTGAAGCACGTCGTCTTGCCCGCGCCGTTCGGGCCGATGAGCGCGTGCACGGTACCGCGCCGGACGCGCAGGCTGACGTTGCGCACGGCCACGAAGCCGCGGAACTCTTTGTACAGGCCCTCGGTCTCGAGGATGACGTCGTCGGCGGTGTTCACGGTATCGGCCGCGCTCGCGCTACGAGCCGGCGCGGGGGACGTACACGGGATCGCGGCGCTCGCCCCACGCGCGGTTGGCCTCCGCGGTCTCCGACGAGCGCATGCAGTCGTCCTGCGCGCGCAGGACGTCCTCGATGAGCGCGCGCGGGTCCTGATGAAAGGACGCGTGCAGCAGGCGCTTGATGTGGCCGTTCGCCGTCGGCGCCTGGTGACGCAGCCGATCGAGCAGCGCCGCCAGCGCGCCGTCGATCTCGTGGGGCGCGCACACGCGCGTGACGAGCCCGATGGCGTACGCGGCGTCCGCCGAGATCTCGTCGTTCAGCAGTGACAGCTCCTTGGCGCGGGCCAGGCCGATCAGTCGCGCCAGCCGCAACACCGAGCCGTCGGGAATGATCCCGTGGCGCGACGCACCGAGACCGACGATCGCATCCCGGCTCGCCAGACGCAGGTCGCACGCCACCGCCAGCTGCAGCCCGCCGCCGATCGCATAGCCGTGCAAGACCGCGATCGACACCTTCGGCATGTCCTCGAGCAGGTTGAGCGCGCGGATCCAGTAGCGGTAGAACGGCTCGCCGACCGTGCCGCCGGCCAGTGCGGTGCGGTCCATGCCCGAGCAGAACGCCCGGCCCGCGCCGCGCACCACGACCGCAAACGTTGCGGCATCCTGCGCCGCGCGCTCGACGCATTCGGCGAGCGTCGCACCCAGAGCGGTGTCGAGCGCATTCAGCACGGCCGGGCGATTGAGCGTGAGCCAGCTCACGCCGTCGCGCGCCTCGTAGGTGACGGGAGCGGACGTGCTACGATCTGAATGCTTCGCAGCCGCGGGTTCAGCCATGGAGAGTGCGCCTAAACGTATGAAAAGAGCGCGATCGTGTCAAGGAGACGGCCTATGTCGCGTGTGAGCCGACGCAGCTTTCTGACGACGTCCGCGGGCGCGCTGCTCGCCGCGGGCGCGCCGCGTATCGGCCACGCGGAGACGGCCGTCAAGGTCGGGACGGCGGTGCTCGCAGACTACGCGCTGGCCGGTCCGTTCATCGTCGCCGTCGAAAAGGGCTTCTTCCGCACCGAAGGGCTCGCCGCCGAGTTCATCCCCTTCCGCGGCGGCCCCGACCTCGTGAAGGCCGTCGTCGCCGGTGACGTGCTGCTGGGCGCAGCGGGCAGCACGGACATCTTCGTGGCGCGCGAGGCCGGTCAGCCGCTCAAGATGGTCGCGACCCACACGGAGGGCAACCACTTCACGCTCAACGTCGCGCCCGACATCGCCGGGCCCGGGGATCTGAAGGGCAAGACCATCGGCGTGACCCGCGTCGGCGCCACCACGTGGGTCTTCGCGCGGATGTTCGCCAAGGAGCAGGGGTGGAACCCGGACCGCGACATCAAGGTCGTCGGCCTCGGCGGGCTCGACGCGCAGCTGGCCGCGCTGGCGCGCAAGGAGATCCAGGCGTTCGTGTGGGGTGACGGCGGCGCGGTCACGCAGCTCGAAGGCAAGAGCAAGGTTCTGATGCGTCTGGACGCCGTCACGCCGCACTGGATCAGCCAGATCCAATACGTCTCCGAGGACGGCATCAAGAAAAACGCGGATCAGATCCGCAAGGCGATGCGGGCGATCTTCGGCGGGATGCGGTTCATGAAGGACCAGCCGGATGACGCCGCGGAGATCGTCGCGAAGAAGCTCAACTGGAAGCCGCAGGCCGTCCTGGCCGCGCACAAGCTCTCCAGCCCGCTGTTCTCGCTGGACGGTCAGGTGAGCATGGAGGCGCTTCGCACGATGCAGGACACGCTGCTCGAGTACGGCGTGATCCGAAAGAAGCTGCCGCTCGAGGAGCACGTCGCTCGGGAATTCTTTCCCGTCCGGATGTGAGTCGCCTACTCGCGCTCGCCGCTTTCCTATGGGTGCTCGCGCTGCCCGCGGCGGCGCCGGCACAGGTGTTCGTCGCCAGCCAACCACAGCCGCCGTTCGAGATCGGGCCGCTGTTCGTGCGCGCGAGCGTCACGCCCGAGCTCGGGCCGCTCGACGTCAACGTGATCTGGAGCGTGGTCGTTCCGCCAGGGCGATCGGCGGGCAGCGCGGAGCAGGATCTCTACCTTTTGTGGCCGAGCGCGCTCGTCGGGGATCCGAAGCTCGGCCCCGCGGATCCGGCCCTCGACAAGTACATCACCCAGCGCGGGTTCACCGTGACCGGCTCCGGGCGACTGACGTACACGGCGCAGAATCTGTATCGCACCGGCGCGGATCGCGCGGAGCCGGTCCGCGGCGGCGCGCCGTTCGTGAGCTTCGTGCGGCAGGACACGGGCCCGCTGGGCAATACGACGCCGGCATCGTTTATCCGCATCCCGTGGGATCCGCGCGCGCTCAACCGCGCCTACCTGATGCGCCTCAACATGAAAGCGTCGGGCGTGATTCGCCCGAAGTCGGGCACCTGGCTCGAGCACTCGCTCTGGGGCAACCGCTATCGCCTGCAGGTGTCGTTCAACGAGGTGCGCCAGCGCTCGCTGTTCCGGCTGTATCTCGAGCACCGCGACCGCGTGGTCAAGCTCAGCGAGGATCCGGCCCAGCTCATCGTCGACTTCGCCGAGAACGACCGCCTGAAGATCGACGAGCTCGCACCGGCCTCGGCGTCGCGCCAGCCCAGCGAAACGCGCGCCAAGACCGAGCGGGTGTCACTCTTCCTCGATCGCTCGGAAGGCCTCGTGCCGCAGGTCTTGATGGTGCAGTTCGGCTACTTCTCGGGCCTGCAGTCGTGGGCGCCGGTGCTGATTCCGGTCGCGATCTTCGCGGCCGGCAACGTCGGCGGCGTGCTGCTGCGGAACATCGCCGAGCGTGTCAGCAAGCGCTGGGCCGGCCGCGTCGGGTTCTGGCGCCAGCGACCGGACGAGACGATACGGCAGACGGGCGTGGTGCTCGATCGCGAGACGCTGGCGCAAATCACGCCCGGCACGACGACGTACGAGCAGGTGTTGCAGCTCTGCGGACGAACGGTGGAAGAGCGCCAGATGCTGAACGCGCCGGAGCGCCGCACGCTGATCTATCGCGGCAAGCGCATCGTGCCGCGCCGCCGGCGCGTGGCCGGGCTGCTCGCGGCGGTGACCCACTGGGACGTCGAGGAGCACGAGACGGAGATCATGCTGGAGCACGACATCGTGCGCGACGTGCAGGCGCACGTGCGGCGGGCGCGTCACCTCGAGCCCGCCGCCGCTACGACGTAGAGCGCGCCGCGCTTAAACGGTGACCGGCTCGCCGACGGGGACGCGGGACAGCGCGTACTCCGGCAGCGTCATCGTCTCGTGGCACACGCGGCAGTGAAAATCGAGCTCGAGTCCTTGCCGCTTGCGCAAGAAGATCATGCCGTGCCCGCACCGAGCATGATGCAGGCCTTCCTCGCCGAGGAACACGGTCGTGATCGTGGGCATATCATTCGCCGCGAATCGGGCCGCTGCGACTGCCATGGCTGCTTGCCTCCTGCGCTCTGTTCCGGCGGGATGCCGGTCAACGGCAGGGCTTAAGGCAAGGGCCATTCCAGACGTGCCACGCGGTCAACTGCTTGTTTTCTCGGACCTCATCCCGTCGGCGCCCGCGCCAGACGGACAAGAACCAGCCATGGGCTCCGTGGAGTTATTGGCCGGCGGTGACGAAACGGCGCTCGCTGGCTGAGTGCCGCCGACGCTCCCCGCTCAGACCCGGTAGCGCTTGAGCGCCGCCGGGGAGAACTCAACGCCGAGGCCCGGTGCCTCGCCCAGCACGACGCACCCGCCCTCGATCGTCAACGGCTGCGTGAACAGCGGCTCCCACCAGCCCATGTGCTCGAGAATCAGCGCATTGGGGCTGGCGGCCAGCAAGTGCGCGGACGTTTCGGTGAAGAGATGCGACGAGACGGGCTGCTGCCAGGCATGGCAGAGCGCGGCGGCCCGCATGAATTCGGTCGGGCCGCCCATGCGCTGCAGATCCGGCATCAGCACATCGGCGGCGCGCGCCTCCAGGTGCCGTCGCATGCCGGCGCTGCCGTAATCGGTCTCGCCGGTCGCGATCCGCATGTCGAGCGCCGCGGCGACGCGCGCGCATCCGGCCAGGTCGTCGTAGGGCAGCGGCTCTTCGAGCCAGTACAGATCGTGCTCCTGCAAGCGCCGCCCGATTCGGAGCGCGGTGGGCTCGTCCCAGCCCTGGTTGGCGTCCGCCAGGAGCGCGGCGTCACCGCCGAGCGCGTCGCGCAGGACACTGACCCGCTCGATGTCCTCCTCGGGATCGGTCCGGCCGACGCGCGCCTTCATTGCGCGGTGCCCGCCCGCGCGAAACGCCTCCGCCTCCTGCAGCAGCGCATCGAGGCTGTAATCGAGCCACAGTCCGCTCGAGGCGTACGTCGGCACGCGGGTGCGATCGCCGCCGAGGTAGCGGAACAGCGGCAGCCCCGCGGCGCGCGCGGCGAGATCCCAGCACGCGGTGTCGAGCGGCGTGAGCGCGATCAGCGACAGCCCGGCGTGGCCGATGAAGTTCAGCGCTCGCCACGCCTCGGCATGCCGCGCGTGCGGCGCGGGCGCGCGACCGACGTAGAGCTCGCCGAGATCCTCCACGAGCTCCGCGACCGCGCGGGCGCGGCGCGCGCCGAACGCAAAGCAGTAGCCGGCGCCGACGAGCCCCGCATCGGTGCGCATCTCGACGGCAACGGTGTCGGCATGCGTGTAGTCGTGGCGCGCGGTGCGCACGGCACGCGGGAGCGGGACGGACAGCCGATGGATGACGATGTCGGTGATCTTCAGTTTCATCTGAGCTCTCCTCGCCACCGCGAGAGTCGATCGTTCAGCGAATCCAGGGACAGGACGATGACGATGGAAGCCGCGGACACGAGCGCGGTGGCCGCGAACAGCTCCGGCGCCCGGAACCCGTTCGCCAGCGACGACAGCACGTAGCCCATGCCGCGGACGCCCGCGAACATCTCCACGACCAGGACACCGAGCAGACAGAAGACGACGCCGAGGCGCATGCCCGCGAGCACCGTCGGCACGATCGCCGGCAGCACGACCTTGAGGTACAGCTGCCAGCGGCGCGCGCCGAACGCGCGCGCGACGGTGAGGAGGTTGCGGTCGACGTCCCGCACGGCGCCGGTCACGAGCACCAGAATCGGAAACACGCCGTGGATCGTCGCGTACACGACCGCCGGTGTGGCGCCAAAGCCCAGGAACAGCACGATCCACGGAAGCACGAGGATCTTCGGCATCCCGTAGAGCGCGATCA
>Ga0310810_10003634_pt1 | contig 16880 bp, 14 predicted proteins | sample NCmetagenome_FD_207641 | JGI IMG/M metagenome (GOLD analysis project Ga0310810, IMG submission 207641) | Soil microbial communities from experimental microcosm in Duke University, North Carolina, United States - NC | ecosystem: Engineered > Artificial ecosystem > Soil microcosm > Unclassified ... | reverse complement strand
CTGGCCGAGGCCCTGCGCGCGGCGCGCGCGGTCGGCGCGCCGGCGGCGGCGCCGGCGTGAGCGTGCGTCGCGTGCTCGCCGCGATGAGCGGCGGCGTGGATTCGGGCGTGGCCGCGGCGCTCATGGCCGAAGCCGGCCACGACGTCACCGGCGTCACGCTCAAGCTCTGGTGCTATGGCAAGTCGCCGCTCAGCCCGCGCGCGTGCTGCACGCTCGACGCGATCGCCGACGCGCAGGGCGTCGCGCGGCGCATGGGCTTCCCGCACTACGTCGTCGAAGCCGAGGACGTGTTTCGCGAGCGCGTGCTCCAGCCGTTTCTCGACGCGTACGCGACCGGGCGCACGCCGTATCCGTGCGCGCTGTGCAACCAGCACCTCAAGTTCGGCGACCTCGTGCGGCGAATGGAGCTGACGGGCGCCGACCTGCTCGTGACCGGCCACTACGCGCGGATCGAGACGCGCGCCGATGGCACGCCGGCGCTGTGCCGCGCGCGCGACGACGCGAAGGATCAGTCGTACGCGCTGGCGCTGATTCCGTACGACGTGCTCGGCCGCGTCGCGTTTCCGCTGGGGGCTCTCGAGAAGCCCGAAGTCCGCGCCCACGGGCAGCGCCTCGGTCTCACCCTGTGGGACAAGGCCGAGAGCATGGACCTGTGCTTCGTGCCGGATGGCGACTACGCGGGGTTCATGGAGAAGAACCTGGGCGAGACGCGCGGCATGAGTCCGGGGCGCTTCGTGGACCAGTCCGGACGCACGCTCGGCCAGCATCGCGGCATCGCGCATTACACCGTCGGCCAGCGGCGCGGGCTGGGGATCGCGGCCGAGCGCCCGCTGTACGTGCTCGAGATCGACGCCGCGGCGAACGCGGTGGTGCTCGGATTCCGCGAGGCGCTGGAGCGGGCCGCGCTCGTGACGCAGGCGGCGAACTGGCTGCAGCCCGCGCCGCCCGAGCCGGGCACGCACGCCACCGTCAAGGTGCGCGCGCACCATCCGCACGCTCCGGCGACGCTGTGGCCGCGCGTCGACGGCTCGGTCGAGGTGCGCTTCGACGTGCCGCAGACCGCGATCGCGCCGGGCCAGCTGTGCGTGTTCTACGACGGCGAGCGCGTGATGGGCGGCGCGAACATCGCCCACGCGTTGGACGGCGAGGCGGTGCGCGCGGACTCCGCTCTGAGCCCGGAGTCCGCGGGGCTCGCCGGCGGCGCGCCGGCGGTCGTCTCCCCAACTCTCGCCGGATGAGCGGCGCGGCCGGCGTGGCGCGCGCGGGCGAAGCGCCGCCGCTCGCGACGCGAACGCTCGACCGCTGCCTCGCGTGCGGTGGCTCCGCGCTCTTGGGGCTGCCGCTTCGCTACGAGTTCCGCGGCCGCTTCCCGGCCGTCGAGTGCCGCACGTGCGGCATGCGCTTCCTGTCGGTCCAGCCCAATGAAGCCGCGCTCGCGGAGCTGTATTCGGCCGAGTACTTCGAGCGCGACTATCGCTGCGGCCGAAGCGACGTGCCGTACGCGGACGCCGCTGCGTTCCGCGAGGAGAACCGCGGCCTCGTCGACGCGTTCGCGAAGCTGCGCCCGCCGGGCCGTCTGCTCGAGATCGGCTGCGCCGGCGGCTGGCTGCTGCAGCACGCGCGCGAGCGCGGCTGGCAGGTGCGCGGAGTCGAGCTGTCGGCGGATGCCGTGGCCCAGGCGCGCGCGCTCGGGCTCGACGTGCACCACGGCGATCTCGCGAGTGCGCGGCTCGCCGATGGGAGCGCCGATCTCGTGTACATGGGCGACGTACTGGAGCACGTGCCCGACTGCCGCGCGGTGCTCGCGGAAGTCGCGCGCGTCCTCGCGCCGGGCGGGTTCCTCTACCTGCGCGGGCCCATCACCACGAACTCGCTGGCGCGCGGCCTGGCGCTCGCGCTGTACGGCGCGGCGGGACGCACGATCGTGCTGCACGAACCGCCGTATCATCTCTGGGAATTCCGGCCGCGGTCGCTCGCGCGCCTGTTCGCGGCGTGCGGCCTCGAGGTCTCCTCGGTGCGCCAGGGCAAGATCGCGCCCGGCGCGGCCGCGGGAAAGCGCGGCGGCGCGCAGCGCGCGCTGATGGCGGCGATCGACGCTCTGAACGTGCCGCTCACGCGCGCGTTCAACGCGCGCGGCGACCGCGTGGTGATGATCGGCCGGCGCCCGGCGTAGCGCGACCGCCGCCTGCCTCCTCTCGACCGCGCACCCCGCGTTCCCATCGCACCGTGCGCCACGCGACAGTCCGCGCCCCGCGCCGTTGACAGCGCCGCGAGGCTTGCCTAGCCTCCCGCGCCCATGTCCCATCCCGCTCAGCATCCCGCCGCCGTCGAGACCGAGGCGCTGCGCCGCACGTTCAAGGCGTCCAAGCGCGCCGCCGCCGAGGGCCCGGCCGAGATCGAAGCCCTGGCCGGCGTCGACCTGCGCATCGAGCGCGGCGAAGTCTTCGGGCTGCTCGGCCCGAACGGCGCAGGCAAGACCACGTGCATCAAGATCCTCACCACGCTGCTGTATCCGACGGGCGGCGTCGCGCGCGTCGCCGGCTTCGACGTCGTGCGCGAGGCCCAGGAAGTGCGGCGGCGCATCGCGCTGGTCTCGGGCGGGGAGGCCAGCGGCTACGGCATTCTCACGGTGCGCGAATGCCTGTGGCTGTTCTCGCAGCTCTACGGCGTGCCGTCGCGCGACGCGTGGCCGCGCGTCGATCGACTCATCGACATCGTGGACCTCAAGCCGCAGCGCCACACGCGCATCAATCGGCTGTCGACCGGGCAGCGCCAGCGCATGAACTTCGCGCGCGGCTTCGTGAGCGATCCCGACGTGCTGTTCCTCGACGAGCCGACACTGGGCATGGACGTTACCGCCGCGCGCTCGCTGCGCGGGTTCGTCGCGGAGTGGGTGCGCGAGCGCGCCGGCCGGACCGTGCTGCTGACCACGCACTACATGGCCGAGGCCGAAGAGCTGTGCGACCGCGTCGCGATCATCGACCGCGGCCGCGTGCTGGCCTGCGACAGCGTGCCCGCGCTGCGTCGTCAGGTGCAGGGCGGCCAGCACGTCGAGTTGGAGCTGCGCCGCGCCGACCCGCGGCTGCTCGAGGGTGACGCGCTGGCCGGGCTCAAGCCGGCGTGGGGCGCCGAGCATCCCGATCGCGGCACGCGCACCGTCAAGTTCCGCCTGCCGACCGACACGCCGCTCGTGCGCGTGCTGCGCGCGCTGGAAGAGCGCGGCGTCCAGGTCGAAGGCGTGGCCACGCGCGAGACGTCGCTGGAGGACGTGTTCATCGCCGTCGTCGGCCGCGCGCTCGACGAGCGCACACCATGACCGCGCCCGACGACCTCGCCCGCGACGCGCCGCCGCAGCGCACGCGCGGCTTCATGCTCGAGTGGCGCGCGATGACGGCGCGCACCTACGTGCGCATCGTGGGCTCGTTGCGCGAGCCGGCGTGGATCTTCACGGACGCCGTGCTGCCGAGCCTCGGCATGTGCTCGTACGTGCTCATGTACCGCGCGCTCGGCGCGCCGCGCTCCTACGAAGCGGTGGCCGTGGTCGGCGGCATCCTGTCCGCGTTCTGGCTGAACGTGCTGTGGGGGATGGGCGCGCAGCTCTACTGGGAGAAGCAGCAGGGCCAGCTCCAGCTGTACTTCGCCGCGCCGTGTTCGCGGATGGCGATCCTGACGGGCATGGCGCTGGGCGGCGTGCTCACGACCACGCTGCGCTCGATCGTCGGCGTCTCGCTCGGGCTGTGGGTGTTCCACGTGCGCGTGACGGCCGTCGACGTGGGCGCGCTCGCGCTCGTGTTCGTGATCACGATGACGGCGCTGTACGCGCTGGGGATGACACTGTCGTCGCTGTTCCTGCTGTACGGGCGCGAGGCGTGGCACGTGTGCAACGCGCTCACCGAGCCCGTGTACTTCGTGTCGGGCCTGTTCTTCCCGATTCGTGCGCTCGGCACGCTCGGCTACGTGTCGGCGGCGCTGGTGCCGCTCGCGCTCGGCCTCGACGCGCTCCGCCAGGTGCTGCTCCACGGCGCCGCGCGCGGACTGCTGCCGCTGCCCATCGAGATCGGCGGGCTGTTCGTGTTCGCAGTCGCGTTCCTGTTCCTGGCGCGCTTCGCGCTCGAGCGGCTCGAGGCGCTGTCGAAGCACGAGGGGCGGCTGACGCTGCGCTCGCAATGAGAACGTTCGTGACGCGCCTGCGCAGCGCGACCTGGCTCGGCTGGCAGCTCGACAGCAACTGGACGGATCCGTTCCTGTTCCTGGTCTACACGGTGCTGCGGCCGCTGGCAACGGGGCTGATCCTGGCCGGCATCTTCTGGGCCGTCGGTTCGCGCGCGCGCACGCCCGAGGCGTTCGCCGGCTTCTGGCTCGCGAACGCGTTCCACAACTTCGTGAATCAGGCGCTGGTCGGCATGGGCTACGCCGTCGTCGAAGAGCGCGAGGAGTACGAGACGCTCAAGTTCGTCGTCGTGTCGCCGGTCGGGATGTTCACGTACCTCGCGGGGCGCGCGGTCGTGAAGCTGGCGATGGCGGTGATCGGCGTCGTCATGCTGCTCGCGATCGGCGCGTGGCTGCTGCATCTGCGCTGGCCTGCGACCGGCGCGCACCTTGGGCCTCTCGCGCTCACGCTCGCGCTCGGTGTCGCGGCCACGGTCTCCAGCGGATTCCTGGTGGCCGGGCTCGGACTGTCGATGCCGCGCGCCGCCATCAACGTGAACGAGGGCATCATGGTCGGCCTGTACCTGCTGTGCGGCGTGATCTTCCCGATCGACCTGCTGCCGCGCGCGCTGCAGAACGTGTCGCTCGCGCTGCCGTTCACGTACTGGTACGAGGCGCTGCGCCGCTTCACGCTGGGCCATGGCGCGAGCGCGCGGCTCGGCGCGTGGTCGGACGGCACGCTGCTCGCGGCGCTGGCCGCGAGCACGCTGGCGTTCGTGCTGCTCGGGCGCTACGGCTACCTCGCGCTCGAACGCCGCGCACGGCGCCTGGGACGGCTCGACCAGACGACGCTGTTCTAGGGGAGAAAGCACGACGCCCGCGCGGGAGCTTGCCCCGCGCGGGCGTTCGTCCATGGCGTGGCGCTACGGCCGGCTCGCCGACGTCTTCAGGAACTGGGAGACGTGGTCGGCCTCGTGCGTGTGCAAGTGGGCGCAGTCGTGCATCGCGTCGGCCATACGGTTGATCGTGCGATCGCCGCCATCGACCTTGTGCTCGGCGTAGAACGCCTCGGCCGCCGACAGCCTGCTGTCGTCGCAGCCCGACCACAGGATCATCACGCGCGTGAGGAAGTTCGCCGGCAGGTGCGCCGTGATGTCCGCGTAGCGCGTCCGCACCCAGTCCTGCACGAGGTCGGGATAATCGCCGCCGCTGCCGCGGCCCCCCTCGCCGGCCAGCGACGAGCGCGACATCGCCCCCGGGACCATCAGCACCTCCTGCGGGCGCAGCGGGCCGGAAAGCGCGTAGTCCAGCGCGGCCTTCTGCAGCGCCGGATCGCGGAACGTGCCGAGGCCGGTCAGGTAGAGCTGGCGCTCGATCGGGACGCGCGTGCTCTCGAAGCGCTTCCGGTACTCGTCGAACAGCGCCCGGTCGCCGCGCAACGCGGGAATCGTGATCGCGCATTCGATGAGCGACGGATCGATCGAGCGCGGATCCTTGCGATAGGCGACGCCGAGCGACTCGGCGTAGGCGCGCACGTGCGTGTCCTGCCCGGCATCGGCGAGGAAGCGCAGGAGCAGCGGTCGGGTGAACGAGCAGCTGAGCGGCTCGCCGGAGCGGCGCTCGATGCCCATGTGCTGAAGGGGCGGACCGAACGTCGCGCGCAGCCACGCGGCGAACGCGTCGGCGTCCTCGTCGACCACCAGCGGCGCGCGCGCGCCGTTGACGACGCGCACCGTGGCCGCGACCACCTCGGGCGCAGGATCATCGGCGAACGGCGCGGTGAGACGCAGGAAGTCGTCGCCGTGCACGAGATCGGCCTCGAGGAGCGCCGAGACGTCGTGCACGAAACCCATGCGCTCGATCGGCTCGAGGCGGGCGCGCGCCCGCTCGGACAGCGCCGTCAGCATCGGACCGGGCACGATCCAGCGGTAGTAGCCGCTGTTGCCCGCGTTCGGATAGATCCAGTCGGGCGCGCGGCCGGTGCCCAGGTCGACGATCTGCGATTCGTCGGCGAGCCAGACGCGCTTCGTCGCGACGGTCGTGCCAGTGGCGTACTTCAAGATGACCGGGATGCGCCAGCGGGTCGGCTGGGGCGCGGTGTTCGAGAACAGGAAGCGCTTCTGTGACAGCTTCACGCGCCCGCCGTCGAGCGGCTCGACCGTCACGAGCGGCACGCCGCCCTGATCGAGGAACGTGCTCATCGCCGCGCTGATGTCCTGGCCCGAGGCCTTGGAGATCGAGTTCCACAGGTCCTGGCCTTCGGCGTTCCGCCATTCGTGCGCCTTCAGGTACGCGACCACGCCCTGGCGGAACGTTTCGACGCCGAGCCAGCCCTCGAACATCGTCAGCACGGCTTCGCCCTTCTGATATGCCAACTCGTCCGCGAGCAGGTTGAGATTGTCGGCGGATTTCACCGTCTGGCGCATGGCGCGGGTCGAGAGTCGCGAATCCACGGTGAACGCCCGGTTCGTGCCCTCGACGCCCAGCAGGTCGCTGTGCACTTCGGGATAGACCTTGTTCATGACGTGCGTCGCCATCCAACTGGCGAACGATTCGTTCAGCCACAGGTCGTCCCACCACTTCATGGTCACGAGATCGCCGAACCACATGTGCGCGAGTTCGTGCGCGATCACGCCGGTCAGCTGGCGCTCCTGCTCGGCGCTGGTCGCGCCCGGCAGCACGAGCAGCCGGCGGTCCGCGAAGATCACGGCGCCGGCGTTCTCCATCGCCCCGTACAGGAATTCGGGGGCCGCGATCAGGTCCAGCTTCTCGTAGGGGTAGGGTCGACCGAAGTAGCCTTGGAGCGCGTTCAGGATCGACGGCGTGACCTTCGCCGCCTCGGCGGCCAGCGCCGTCTGGCCCTGCACGGTGACGACGCGCCCCGGCACCGACAGGCCGGTGATCGGCACGGATTCGAGCGGCCCGGTTGCGATCGCGATGAGGTAGGACGGCAGCGGGCGCGTCTCCTTGAACGTCACAACCTTCGTGCCGTTCGCGCCCGGCGTCTCGCTCACGATCGGCGTGTTGCTCACCGCCATGTGCGCCTTGGGCACGGTCAGCGTCAGCTGCCACGGGATCTTGAACTCCGGCTCGTCCCAGCACGGGAACGCTTCGCGCGCCTCGTTGGCCTCGAACTGCGTGAACAGGTAACCGTGCCCGCCGGTGACGACCTTGTACAGCGCGATGGCGCGCGTGTTGTACGCGTTGTGGAACGTGAGCTGGAGCTTGTAGTCGCCGGGCTTGAGCGCGCTCGCCAGATGCAGGCGCACCTGATCGTCGCCCACGGGCTCGATGCTCGTGACCGGCACCGCTCCCGCGCTGCCGACGAGCGTCGCGGCGTCGACTTTCAGCGCGCGCGCATGGAAGCGAATCACGTCGCTCGGCTGCGCCGCGGTGAGCGCGACGTTCACGGATCCCGTGTAGTCGCTGCGGTCGGCGTCCAGCACGAGGCGCACTTCTTCGCGCGTCGGCATGACGGCGTGATCGAGACGCCCCGGGTCGACGACAGCGTCGGCACTCGCGAGGGCGGGGGTCGTCAGCACGGCGATCGCGGCCAGCAGGCGGCGCACACCGGGGCACGGGCGGAGCGAGGGGGGCAAGGGCATGCGCTCTCCTTGGGCGAAACGTCTTGGGCAAGTCGGCGCTGGGGGCGCCGGCCACATGGCGTGGCCCCCTCACCATAGAACGAGAGGCGCCGAAAGCCTGAGCCGCGATTCCGGGCGCAGGAAATAGGGCGGCGAGCGCGAGGCGCGCCGAAATGTCGCGTTCGGCCGACGCTCGCCTCGGACTTCCTTGGCTGTCAACGCGCGATAAGGTACGGAGTTAAGAAAAAGCCATTGAAATAATGTATGAGATGTATATTGTGCCGCTGATTTCGGACATCGGCACTTTCCTATCCTGAAGATGACTAAAGGCACCCCCCATGCCTCGCGCGCAGCGGTCGGCCAGGACGTCCCACACGAGCTTCATCGCCGACGCGCGCCCGCCGCCCAGGCACCGCACAACTCCCGCCTTCGACTCAGGCATTTCGATCGACGGTCGGCCTGCTCGCACGAGCCGACCAAGGCCGCGGCCCTCTCCAAGTCGGGCCGCACAGGAGAACTCTCATGAAGCGCCTTGTCCTCGGAGTCGTTTCGCTGGCGTCGCTCGCCTCGCTCAGCTTCGCGTCGTTCGCACGCGCGGACGAAGTCGCTCCAAACGCGGTGACGACTCTGTTCGTAGCGGTCGGCCAGACCACGGCCGCGTTGAGCTGGACCGCGCCCGGCGACCAGTGCGGCAACGCCACGCTCGCCTCGTACGACATTCGCTATTCGACCAGCACGATCACCGAATGCAACTTCGAGAGCGCGACGTCGATCACGGCGCCGACGCCGTCCTCTCCCGGTGGAACCGATTGCGCGGATGTCCCCCTTGGCACGCTGAGCCGGAACACGACCTACTACTTCGCCGTGCGCTGCCGCGACGCCGCCGGCAACTGGTCGGTCATCAGCAACGTCGTCAGCAAGACGACGCACTCGACCGGCCCCGAAGTCGCCTGCTAGGAGACGCCTCACGACTCCGCGGCGTGCCGCGCGCAGTGGCCAGGCCGACGCAGAGCACATCGCGAATCGAGAACACACCAGCCCGGCCCGCTCATGCGGAGCGGGCCTCGAAGGAGAAGCCCATGAAGCGCTTCGCCCTTGGAATCGCCGCCTGCATTTCACTCGCAACGCTCGGAATGACGTCGCTCGCCCAGTCCGACCAACTCGGACCGAACGCGATCACCCTCACCGTCGGGGTGGGCAAGACGACCGCCGTCCTGTCTTGGACCTCGCCCGGAGACCAGTGCACGAACGCGACCGTGGCGGCGTACGACATCCGTTACTCCACGAGCAGCATCGACGCGTGCAATTTCGAGAGCGCGACGTCGATCTCGGCTCCCACCCCGCAATCCCCTGGAAACCAGGAGTGCGTCGAGCTGTCCGGGCTCACCAGCGGAGCGACCTACTGGTTCGCGGTCAAGAGCCGCGACTCGGCCGGCAACTGGTCGGTGATCAGCAACGTCGTCCAGAAGACGACGAAGACGTTCGGCGGCGAAATCCTCTGCAACTAGTGGTGTCGAACAAGGCGGAGGCAGCCATGCTTCGTTTCCTGATCATTCTCGCCGCGCTCGTCGTGGTGGCGGCGGTCGCTCGCGCGGACATCAATCCGCCTGGCGCGATCTCCGACCTCACGGCGGCGACCGGGCACACGACGGCCGTGCTCAGCTGGCACGAGCCGGCGGACGCGTGCAACAACAACGCGGTCTCGAGCTACGACGTGCGCATGTCGACCAGCACGATCGACGCGTGCAACTTCGAAGCGGCGACCGCGCTCACGCCGCCGGCGCCCGGATCTCCGGGCAACCTCGTGTGCTTCCCGATCCACAGCCTGTCGTCGTGCACCACGTACTACTTCGCGGTGCGCAGTCGTGACACGGCCGGCAACTGGTCGGCGATGAGCAACGTGCCGAACCACCAGACTTCGTGTTCGGGCTCGATCGAGCTCGAGTGTCTGTGGGTGCCGCAGGTGGTCGGCGGGCGGTCGATGAAGTTGGTGCCGCACATCATCGGGGTCGAGCGCGATCTCGCGTATCGGCCCTGAGCGAAAACGCGGCCCGCGGGAGCTTCGCGACGCCGCGTGAGTTCGCGCGGCGCATCCGGGTGCGAGGGAGTGGGAGGGGACAAGAAGCGGGGACGTCCCTCCTTCGCCCCGGTGCGCCGCCGATTCTCTAGAGCGTGCGCTTGAACAGCGTCGAGGCCAGCACCAGCATCAGCAGCGCGAAACCCGCCATGGCCAGGAAGTCGGGCAGCACCGACTGGAAGCCGACCCCCTTGAGCAGCAGGTTGCGCAGCGCGTGCACGGCGTAGCGCATGGGGAACAGCATCGACAGGGTCGTCAGCCACGTCGGATAGCTCTCGGTGGGATACAGCGCGCCGCTCGGGAAGAACGTCAGCACGTTGAGGATGCCAAACAGCGCGCGCGGCGTCAGCGGGTTCGAGACGCGCGCCATCAGCGTGAACATGAACAGGATCAGCCCGAGCGACAGCAGCAGGACGCACGCGGCGGTGAGCGCGATCGTCTCGATCCCGCCGATGATGGACAATCGCGCGATGAGAATGGCCGACACGAGCACGGTGCCGCCGATCAGCGCGGACAGGGTGATGGCCGACATGCTGAGCCCGAGCACGAGATCGAGCGCCGACAGCGGCGTCACGAAGTAACCCTCGTGGATGCCGCGCGCGCGATCGTCGACGAGGATGATGCCGCCCGCGAGCATGGCCACGAAAAACAGCGCGAGCGCGATCACGCCCGGCACCAGGTACTGCATGAACTCCTTGTGCCCGTACACGTCGACGCGCTCGACGTTGATCGTCGGCGGCCGGATCGCGAGCGTCTGCGTGTCGTCGCCACTGCCGCCCAGGAACGCGCGCTGCACTTCGGCGGCGATGACGCCGGCCGCGGTGTTGTCCGTGTTGTCGACGACGACGCCGAGCGAGGCCGGCTCGCCGCGCGCGTAGCTCTCGCTGAACCCCGGCGGCACGATCACGACCGCCTTGTACAGGCCCTGGCGCAGCGCGCGCACCGCGGTGGCCGGGTCGGGCTCGGACGCCAGGCGGAACAACTGGCGGCTCTGCGCCAGCGTCTGGAGTCGCGACTGCACGGCGACCGACGCTTCGCCGCGATCCTGCACGACGATCGCGACCGGCAGATCGTGCAGGTCCCCGCCCATCGACTTGCCGAGGATCACGAGGTAGATGATGGGCATCATCACCATCGGGATCAGCAACTTGGTGTTGCGCCGGAACCGGCGCAGATCGCGCTCGGCGACCGCGAGCGCGCGCTTGAAGTTGAATTCGAACATCGAACCTCCTGGCCGCGCGGTCCGCGCCGCGCCGCCTCAACGCATGATGTTGGGCACGGCGTAGTCGTAGCCGGTGGCGACCGAATCGCGCAGGCCGCGGCCGGTGTAGTGCAGGAACACGTCTTCGAGCGTCGGCTCGAGCAGCGACATGCTCTTGACCTTGTTGCCCGTGCCCAGGCGCCGCGTCGCGTCGGTGATGCCGTCGAGCGGCACGACGTCGCCGTTCAGGATCATGTGCAGCGCGGCGTCGTGCTCGCGTGTCGCTTCCCGCACTTCGGGCAGCGCCTTGAGCGCCGCCAGCAGTTCGTCCGAGACCGTGTGCAGGAACTGGACGGTGAGCATGTCCTGCCCCGGCACGGTGTCCTTCAGCTCGCGCGGCGTGCCGAGCGCGGCGATCTTGCCGTGGTCCACGATCGCGAGCCGGTCGCACAGCCGATCGGCCTCGTCCATGTAGTGCGTGCAGATCAGGATCGTCAGGTCGCCCTGTTCGCGCAGGCGCTCGAGCAGCTCCCAGATCACGCGCCGGCTCTGCGGGTCGAGGCCGGTGGTCGGCTCGTCGAGGAAGAACACCTTGGGGCGATGGATCAGGCCGCGCGCGATCTCGAGGCGCCGGCGCATGCCGCCCGAGTACGTGCCCGCCGCCTTGTCGCGCCACTCGCTGAGCCCGACCGCTTCGAGCAACTCCTCGGCGCGCTGGCGCCGGTCCTTCCGCGACATGCCGTAGAACTTGCCGTAGATGTCGAGGCTCTCCCACGCGGTGAGATCGCTGTCGACCGTGTTGGCCTGCGGGATGACGCCGATCTCGTGGCGCACGCGCGAACTCTGCTTCGCGACGTCGAAGCCCATCACGGTGGCGCGGCCCGACGTGGGCGGGAGCAGCGTGTTCAGCATGCGAATGAGCGTGCTCTTCCCGGCGCCGTTAGGACCGAGGATGCCGAAGATCTCGCCGCGGGCGACCGTGAAGTTGAGATCGTCGTCGGCCGTGAAGTCGCCGAACTTGCGCGTGAGGTGCTCGACGACGATGGCGGGAGCGAGCGCCGCGGATTCCTGCGGGATCACCGGTCGGACTCCGCCGCGGTCCGCGCCGACGGCGTCACGTGGATGACGACGTCGGCGGTCATGCCGTCCTTCAGCAGGTGCTCGGGATTCGGCACGCGCGCCGTGACCGTGAACGTGCGGATGTCGCGGCGCTGCGCGCCCCAGTCCTTGCGCGTCGCGAAGTCGCCGGCTGGGCGGATGTCGGTGACCGTGCCGGGGAACGTGCGCTTGTCGAACGTGTACACCTTGAGCGCGATCGCGTCGCCCGGGCGCACCGCGCCGATGCGCGTCTCGTCGACCGCGGCCAGCACCTTGACCGTGTCGACTTCGGCGATCGTCACGACCGGCGTGCCGATCGTGACCATCTCGCCGACCTGATGCACCTTCTCCGAGACCTCGCCGGCGGCGGGCGCGCGCAGTTCCGCATGCGCCATCTGCAGCCGGGCATCCGCGAGCGCGCTCTCGCTCTGGCGGATCTGCGCGTCGGCGGCCTGCACCTGCGCGGTGGCAATGTCGGCGGCCGCCGTCATCGCGTCCATCTGCTGCGGCGTGGTCGCGCCGCTCGCGAGCAACACCTTCGTGCGCTCCAGGTCGCGCACCGCCTTCTCGCGATTCGCGCGCGCCTGGGCGAGCGCGGCGCGGGCGGCCGCCGTCATCGCTTCGGCCGTATGCGCGCGCACCGCGAGGTCCTCGGTCGCGAGCCGGGCCACGAGCTGCCCGGCCTGGACGCGCGAGCCCTCGACGACCGGCATCTCGGCGATGCGCCCCGCGACCTGGAAGCCCAGCTGCACGTGCACGGCGTCGATCGTGCCCGTGGTGTGCACGTCGCCGCCCGTGTAGTCCTCGCGCTTGGTCGCGCTCTTCCACACGAAGTAGCCGATCGTGCCGAACACCAGGAGCAGCACGATGGGACGGATGATCGCTGCCGGGCCCTTCTTTGCTTCCGCCATGCTCGGATTCTCCGGTTGGACGAGGCGCCGAGGGGGCGCTGGGGACGATGTGCGGGAGACCCTGCCAGAAGGGCCAATGGCGGAGAGTAGCGTTCGCCGGGCGGCCGGGTCGAGCCGAGCGACGGGAACGACGGGAGGGGTTGCGGGCGCGGAGCACGGCGCGGCAACCCACTCCTTGCCCCCCTTCACCCGGACCGGCTATAGTGCGCAGCCGCTTCGACTCGGCAGCCCCGCGGAGGGATGGCCGAGTGGTTTAAGGCGCCGGTCTTGAAAACTGAACAGCCAAGGATCGCTTCAGCGTCCGAAACGGAAGAAGCAACAGGGCCTCAACGGGCTACGACCCGCTGGGGCCCTGTTGTCTTGTGGTCAGGAAGGGACAGAATGAGACGCATCAGGAAGTTCAGTGGTCCCAGGTTTGTACCAGTCGAGGGCCGATGGGACTCACGGCTCTTGAACTCCCGAATCTATCCCGGAGGAGGGCCCCTAAGCACACAACGCCGAGCCATGGTTCGAACGCTCTCTGGGCCCAACTTGTCTGGGCAGACACGCGAGGATGGGAGTGGTCCAGTGCCTGGCGAACTCGGCATGGTCTCCCAGAGCCTGTCAAGCACGTTGGCTGGAAGCGCCGCTAGCTCTCGGCCGTGACACCACTCATTTGACGAATCGCCAGCCTTCGCACGCCTGGCGACGAGTGCCCAGTCTGCTGTCGGAACTGTTCCCGAAGATACTTCGTTGAGTCGTCCAGCCACGCTTTGGCGCGCCTCAGATCTCTATCGTCGCCATGAGCTCGGATCGGGAACTCCCCTAGCACCTCAAGAAAAGACGCAATCCTGCGTTCCCTCTTGACGACGCCGAGCACAAGTCCGCCCTCCAGTCGCTGAACAGCCTCAGCATTCTCAGTGTCATCGTAACTCCCAGTGGACCCCCAACGCTCAGCCACGTCGCACAGGCCCTCGATCTCTCGAGCGACGTCGGGCTCTGCGTCCAAATCGAAGTAGAATGCGACCACCCTCTCGCCGTCCCGCTCATTGACTCGGAGGTCAAACCATGAGGCGTCAACTGATCTCGCCGACTCCGTGGTCGTTGAGACCTCTGGTGGTTGCGGAGCGGGGTGGCTTCGAATTACGAGACGAAACCCGGCGGCTACTAGGGCACGCGGCGCGTCGTTGCATCAGCGAGTTCCTTTGCCGTCAGCCGATACTCATGTCCCATGTCGTGAAGAAGGCTCAAGTTGAAGACTTTGACGACAGGCGCGCCTCGATCCTTGTCCCATTCCACAGTCCCATGCGCGTTGGTGCTACCAGGGCTGATATGGCCTCCCGAGCCCGTCGAGAAACACATTGTGTTATCGCCCCAGTCGCCGCCGATCCAAACGTCAAGGCCATAGACCGTCTGTCCGGACCGCATGATTCGGAGCACATAACGACCGTTGCGTTCCTGCGCATGCACTCCGAAACCACGGCCTTCAAGATCCTTCGCGCGCTTGGTGAGACTCTCGCGCAGGTGAGCAAAGACTCCCTCAGCCTCCGCATATGGATTGAAGTTCGCGGGCGGGAGGGTCGGCAGGCGGTAGTCCGCCAGGTCGGACGAACGAGCGGCTGGGTTGGCTTGGCGTCCGAGGCGCTGGAGGACGGCGGCTGCCACTTGCTCGGGCGTCAGGGACAGACCGTCCAGGTAGTGGATCGTGGGCCGGAGTCCAGGCAACTCCGTGTCGTCGAAACGAACGGGCAGAAGAAACGGCTCTCTGGCCTGAACTGCCGCCGCGAGGGCACTTCGGAACTCATGTTGAGGCCACGCTCTTGAAGCGTACTGTCGCGAGACAAACGGCACGACAAACCGAGCTCCCGTCCGATACACACGGTCGAAATGCACCGCCAGATCATGCCCCCACAGCTCTGGGGTCTCGAAGTCGTCGAAGAACACTTCGACTCCCGCATCTCTCAGGCACTGCGCAACCTGCCTCACATAGTCGCGTTGCTCGCCCGCAAATGAGAGCGCAACGTCGTATGCCATAGCGTCATGCATGTCGGTCGGACCTTTGCCACGCAGTGGAGGGCGTCAACCAGCGCGTCTCTTGCTGGTCGCCCGTCTGGCCTGGGCGGCGACTCCCGTAATTCGAGTGCGGTAATTCACGAGGACCTCGCTGACGACGTATTTGTCGGCGATCTCGCCGACGGATAGCCCCTGTCGAGCAGCGGACAAGAGAGCCACTCGGGGCAGAAGTAGCGAGCCCGAGAGCCAGCCAGCTTCAGCCTCTTGACGCGCGTCAAAGGTTCGCATGGCGATCGCACCGTCCCCGGACAGGATCACCTTGCTGGGACCATGTTCGAGCAGCACGTGGGCCAACTCATGCGCAATGTTCGACGATTGCCGGCCTTTCGAGTGTCGTGGATTGTAGATCACGGTCACTTGGCCCTTGACCGTCTGTGTGACCGCAGACCACCCCCACGGATCGTGCTCAAGTAGCTGATCGAGGACATCTCTTGGAAGATCTGGGATGTCATGTGGCGTCCATAGGCGCACGTCGAGGTACTCCGCAAGATGCGCCGGGGGCAAGGGCGCGGGCCCCACCAGTCCGAGGTCCCGACGGATGCCTGCAGAGAGTCGCTCCGACCAACTCTTGAAGCCACGCTCAAGCGTGCTCATTGGCGTCGGGCTCGTTCTTCGCTGGTTGTACCCGCGATGCGCGCAACAGCATGTGGGCAAGGGCCTGCATTGTCTCTAGGTGTGGGGTTGGATCCACGCGCAGGTGAACGGAGATCTCAATCGGCTCCTCGCCGCTCGTCGCTTGAGCCTCAGTCCCGCGGGCCGCGGCCCCAAGGAACTCGGAGGGATCAACGCCGAGCCAAGCGCAGATCCTCCCGAAGGTGGCAACATCCGGAATGCGCCCGCTTTCCACGCGCAGGACAGTGGCTGGGCCGATCCCGATTGAACGTGCCACCTCTCGCAGCGTCCGCGAGCCCCTCCTCGCCCGAACCAAACCGCCCAGGCTCTCCAATGGCCTCCTGCGCATCATTCCTCCAGTCAAGAAACGGGACTTGACGTGCGAAACACCCATCCACTAGGGTGAAGATAGCATGGCGGAACAGAACGCCACCAGCGAAACACGCGACATGCTTCTGGTCCGCGAACCTCGGAGGTATGGACGTGATCACAGTTCGAATCGGCTCAGACGAAAAGGACATGTCGGACTTGCTCGACGAGAGCTGGATCAATCAGCAGATCAATCGGCGGCGACGTGACGGCGAAGTCGTGTGTGTGAGAGTCATCATTCGCGATGCGGGACTGGACATGATCTTGGCTACCCCCTCCTGTGGGTCCGGCGGGGGCGGGCGCCTGCCGAACGCTGCTGAGCGCGAAATTTTCGAGCTGTGGGGTCGACGGCACCTGAATACCCCCGGCTTCAGCGGTGGTGACGTGGTGTCGTTCCTGAAGCAGCTTCGTAGCCTGGTTGGAAGCTGAGGCAACGTGGTGAGCATGAGGGCCATGCGGAGGAGAATCGTGTACGAGGATTCTGGGATTTGGCTCGTCAAGCGATGGGATCCGAGCAAGGGTGTTGACCACTACGTCGTCGGCATGACCGGAACATGGCCACTGCGGGTGGAGCGACTCGGTCCGACGATTGTTCAACTTCTACCGTCCGGGCCGAACGTTGCGCCTTGGGTTCAAGGGCAGGGCTGGAATGTAGTCGGTCGGGCCCCGGATCCTGCTCGTGCGATCGAGAGACTGATTGCGACGTGGGGGACTAGGTTCGATCTGGTGAACAACAACTGCGAGCACTTCGCGAGGTACGTCGTATCCGGCACGCGAGAGAGCCAACAGGTGCAGGTAGGAGTTGCCCTCGTTGGGTTGGGACTGGC
>Ga0310810_10003633_pt1 | contig 16882 bp, 15 predicted proteins | sample NCmetagenome_FD_207641 | JGI IMG/M metagenome (GOLD analysis project Ga0310810, IMG submission 207641) | Soil microbial communities from experimental microcosm in Duke University, North Carolina, United States - NC | ecosystem: Engineered > Artificial ecosystem > Soil microcosm > Unclassified ... | reverse complement strand
GGTCGACGTCTTCTGCGCCTATGCACTCGACGGCCGCTCACACGGAGAACTCGGCGACACCCACCATCAGCAGATCTGCGCCGAGCACGCTACCGTGCATTCGCGGTAATCGGCACCTCCGCATGGATCGTGGTGCCGCGTTGACGCTGCGACACGATCGACAGCCTGCCGCCGATCAGCTCGACCCGCTCACGCATGGTGAGCAGGCCGATGCCGCGCCCACGCTTCGCCGTCTCCAGATCGAATCCTGCCCCCGCATCGCTGACGACGAGGTGAATCCAGCCGTCGGTTTCCCACAGTTTCGCAATGCAATACCGCGAGCCGCTGTGCTTCGCGGCGTTATGCAACGCTTCCTGCAGCACCCTGAAGACAGTCAACGAAATCTCGGGCGGCAGCCTGGCCGGAATGTCGTGCGCCTGGAAATCGACTTCGACGTTCTGCTGCTCGGCGAACTCGCGGCAGAACGATCGTGTGCCGGCCACGATCCCCATCACGTCCAGACGCGAGGGGTGCAGTTCGCGAGAGAGCTCCTGAATAGCGCCGGCGATGGCGACCGCTTCCTCGCGCAGATCCGCGGACACAGCTGACAGCCGGCTGGTCAGCAGTGCAAGCCGCTGCCCGACGTCGTCGTGCAGCTCTCGCGCGATGCGCGCGCGTTCCTGCAGGCGTGCATCCATCTCGGTCTGCTCACGAATCAGCCGCTCGCGAGCATGCTCGGCTCGTTCGCGCTCCGTCGTGACGGCGGCCAATGACAGACCAGACACCGCAAGCACCGCAAACAGCACGTCCAGCAGCACGGCGTTGATGAAGGGCGTGTTCACGGCAAAGGGACCGCGCCCGAACGCGGTCAGCAGTGTCGCAATGGTGGCAACGAGGAATACGGAGAGGATGGCGCCGGCGATGCCGAAGTTGATCGCGCCCCACATGACGAGCGGCAGCACGACGAACGCGAGCGCGTCGAGACGAACGGGAATGGAAGGCAGATCGCCGAACACGACCACACACGCAGCCGTGAGCAGCGTCAGAAGCGACGCCAGTTCGAACAGCCGTGCGTGCGACCGGATGCGAACGAGTTGCGGCAGCGTAAAGATCAGAGGCGTCACGAGCAGCACGCCGGTGCTGTCGCCGAGCCAATAGATCACCCAGGCGGAGCCGATTCCCGAATACGGTTGGACGCCGGTCGTGTACAGCGAGACGATACCGATCGATGAGCTGAGAAGCGCGCTTCCAAAGGCACCGAACGCAATCAGTCCGAGCGCGTCGCGCAATCGCGAGAGCGAAGGATCGAAGCCGGGAATGTGGCGAAGCAGGTAGGTGCCGGTCAGCGATGCGATCGTCGCGCCGGCTGCCTGGCCGGCGGCGGCAAGCGGCGACACCGCGCCCTCGACCGCGACGATGAATGCGCTCGCCGCAATGGCGGGCCAGACGCGGTAGCCGCAACCGATGAACGCCGCGAGCGCAACCCCGTAGGCAGGCCACACGGGTCCGAGATTGCTGCTTCTGATGTTGGTCGTGGCTTGTCCGAGCTTCCCGGCGACGAAGTAGGCGAGGAACACGGCCGCAAGTTGTGCAAGGAATTTCCAGGAACGAACGGTTCGATCAGGCGACCGGCGAGCAGACGCGACGCCAGGAGACCATTGGCGCCCGACGGAGAAGTACGCCATGGCGGGCGCAATATAGCTCCGTCGTACCGATAACAAAACTGAAATTCGGCGGATTACGTAAGCTTTGACAGCTGAGTTTCTATAAATGTGTGCAACGCGGCACGTTTGTCTTCTCCCACCGAGACATCAATACTCCCCGACAGCTCCCGTAACGAGCTCCTGGCCTCGTCGTCCTTTCCCGCTTCGACTTTGCGGAACGCATCAACGTACTGGGAGAGCAGACGACCGTCTTTCGTTGCCGCAATCGCGGTTTTCAACTGGCCCCATCCGAGATCGATGACACGCGGGTTGACGTGCATGAATTCCCCCGCAATCTGCGACAGGCCTGCGACCTGCGCGACGAAATATTTCTCGTCGAATCCATGCGGACCCGCTTCGGTATCGACCTGCGCAAAGGTCTGTGTCCACGCCCCCGGCCAGTCGCCGGCGAGGCCGCAGCCCGGGATCTTGTAGTCGCGACCCTTGTTCATCGGGCTCTTCACGCGTCCTTGGAATCCGCCGTTCACGCCGGGCCCGGCATCCGGACCGGCTTTCACGTCGACGCGCGGCCAGTGATTGTCGGTCGCCGCGCGCGCAATCATCTCCACCATCCATATGTTGTTGTTGTTGACGTCCATCAGGCTGGTGATGACGCCGCCGTCTTCGGGACGCGCGGTTGAGTAGGCGTAGGTGTTATTGCCGGGTCCAGTCTCGATCGTCTGCCGGCCGCCCATGTGCTCCATGCCGACAGTCGCAACGACCGTCTTCAGCTTGTCGGGGTGAATCCTGTAGTAGTCGTACTGAGGCCAGCTCGCTTCGGCGCCGGGCATGAAGTGGCGGCAATCGAAGTAGAAGATCAGCGTGCGCGGCCGCTCGCTCTTCGGCACCCGGTTCCAGTACGACATGATGCCGAGCATGCCGAGGCCGCCGTTCTCCTCGATGAGCGACATCGCATCGGTGTGCGTCGCCAGCAGCACCTGCTCGTCCTGCGGCGTGCCGTAGTTCTTTCCTGGGAGATACGCGATGATCGCTTTGCCGGTGTCGCGCTGGAAGCGCGCTCGGAGTGTCAACGTCGCCATCCGTCCGGCCTTCGCATCCGACAACACCTTCGCGCCGTTGACGCGATCGAGCGTCAGCGTCGGACAGTTGATATACGCCGCGCCGAGCCCCGCGCGTCCGTTCTCGGTATAGACGCTGCGCTGCACGAGGCCAAACGCCATCCCTGGCGACAAGTCGTAGACGATGACGATGCCCGCGGCCTTTCCTTTGATGCCGGCTTCGGCAAAGCGATTCACCTGACTCCACTCCCAGCGGCCTCGAAACGAAGAGCCGTAAGTGAGAGCCGGCGGCACGAACAGCTCGGGCCATTTGCCGGGCGAGCGCCACTCGTAGTCGGTCGGCGTGTAGTTGTCGAGGAAGTTGTCGTTGTACGGCGGCGCCGGCTGCTTCTGCGTTTCGAAGACGAGAATCTTGCCCGCGATCTGCGACTCTGCCGGCGGATGCGCCGCATCGTAGTAGAGCATCTGCGCGGTGATGCCTTCAGGCGGCGTCGAGCCCGAGGTCATGCCGTATGACGCAACGACCGGCACCGCCGTTCCGTCCGTGACGAGCTTCTCCACCGCGTTCGGCGAGTCGTGCATGTGCGTCCGCCGATCGGGCCAGTCCTCGACAATGTAGTGGTCGTATGGGATCTCGACGTCATCGAGATCGACGACGCCGAACTCCGGCATCTTCGAGATCAGAAAATCGGTGTAGCGCTTCCATCCCGTGCTGCCCGCGTAGGTTGGACCGCACTCCGCTTTGAAGACGTGCCAGTCGAGCGCCTGCTTCGGCGTGAGCATGAACGGCTGGTGAATCTTCACCGCGGCGTTCGTCGTCTTAGCGGAAAGCGCGCTCTGCGCCCACAGGCGATCGCGCATCAGCATCGTGCCGGCAGAGACGCCGGCTGCGGTCTTCAGGAAGGTGCGCCTTTTCATCATGACCTCGCTCGACCGGGCAAGAATATCCGAAAATGGACGCATGAACGAACGCGCGTATGCGGTGGCGCGAACTGTCGCTCCCCGCCTGCATGCGCATTTTTCATCGCATCAGGAGCGCGATCCGAATCGCGGCGCCGTTACCGTCGACGTCGTGCCCGACGTCGCGGCCATTGAAGTGATCCTCGACGCAGCATTCTGGGCGAGCCTCAGGCACGAGGAAGGATACGTGCCGAAGATCTCGCTCGCCTATCTGAGGCCCGCCGAGACGGATCATCCGCTCATCTTTGCGCGTCCGCTGACGCTCGATCCGACGGAACTGGCGCGCGTATCACCGGCCGTCGAGCGTCCGGGGATCCATCTTGGCGTCGCGCACATCAACGGCGAGCTGCAGGTGTGGGGCACTGCCCGCACCATCCCGCCGCACTGCTTTGTCGCCGAGGTCATCGAACCGGGGCTGATCGTCGTCAAGCATCGGCGCCGCCGCGACAGCGGCAAGTACGTCAACGTCGCGGTGCTCGAAGGCGATCGCGTGAAGGTGATTGACGAGCGCGCGTCGGCGATTCCCGATTGCCCGACGCTGCTCAGCACGCTGCTCGACTTTGAGACTGCCGAATCGTGGACCGGGCTTGACGCGCTGAAGCAACGCGAAGGCGGCTCGGTAAACGTGATGGTGCAGCTGGCGGTGTCGATGCGGGCGCATCGACGCGGGGGCCTGCTGATCGTCGTGCCGCCGGGATCGGATGCATGGCGCGAGTCGATCGTGCAGCCGATCAGCTACGACGCCCAACCGCCGTTCACCGAGCTCGCGCAGCTCGTTCGTGCAGGGGCGGGTGTGCCCACCCGTCCTTCCATCGGCGGCCATCCCCAATGGGAAGACTCGATCGCCCGCGCTGTCGATGCCGTTGCCGGTCTCACCGCCGTCGACGGCGCGACGCTGATGACGTCCAACTACGACGTCCTCGCCTTCGGCGCGAAGATCGTCAGGCGCCGTGGCCAACCGCCGATCGAGCAGATGACCGTGACGGAGCCGATCGAACTGAACTCACCGATGGTCATCAACCCGTCGACGTTCGGCGGGACCAGACACCTCTCCGCGGCACAGTTCGTTCACGATCAGCGCGACGCGCTGGCGCTGGTGGCGGGCCAGGACGGGCGCTTCACCCTGTTTGGCTGGTCGCCGTGCATCAACATGGTGCACGCGCACCGCGTGGAAACGCTGCTCCTCTAGCTAACGGCCCGTCACCGGCTTGAACTTGTGAATCCGCTTGCCGCGGTTCTCGGCAATGTAGACGTTCCCTTTCGAATCGACCGCAATGCCGTGCGGCTGGTTGAATTGTCCGGGGAAACTGCCGGGACGACCGAAGCTCGAGACCTTCTGCCCGCTCTGACGATCGATGACTTCGATCTCCGAATTGTTCTGATTGATGACGAACAGCAGCCGCTGTGCGGGATCCGGAGAGAAATCGATGGCGACGACCGCGCCGCCGCTCTGCGTCACCTTGCCGTCGGCCGGCGCTGTCACCGGCGTCCATGGCACATCGATGGTCCGCTTCAAATTTCCCATCTTGTCGTAGATCTGAATCTTCGATCCGGTGCGATTACACACGTAGACGAGCCCGTCCTTCGCCATCGTCATGCAGTGCACGACGTCCATGTCGGCCGGCTGCCACTGGCGCAGAAACTTGCCGCTCTTGTCCATCACGGCGATGCGCCGGTTGCCGCCGGCGCCTTCGCCGTCGGACACATAGACATCCCCATTGCCGCGATCGACGAAGATGCTCGACGGCATGTAGAACACCGCCGCGTTGGAGTTGAGCGGCTTGCCTTTCGCCGTGCCATCGGACGAATCGAACACGCCTTTCTTCCCGAGCTGCAGCAGCAGCTTGCTGCCGTCGTGCGTGTACTTCTGCACCATGCCGGACGGCGAGCTGCCGATCCAGACGTTGCCGTCAGCATCGAAGTGACAGGAGTGCAGGCGTGGATCGAGCACATTGAGATCGCCCCAGGAACGGACGACGTTACCCGCCGGATCGAATTCGATGAGCGGCGGAGCCAGCCGAGCCGCGTTCAAATCGCCTTCGTTCACGTCCTGACGATTGAGAATCAGCACGTGATCCTGCGCGTCCACGCAGACACCGCCGAGCCCGCCGAGCGCCCAGCGGTTTGGCAATGGCTTCGGCCAGGAGAGGTCCGCCTCGTACTGCACCGCACCGGACTGGGCGCTGACGAGGGACGCGAATAGCGCGAGTGCGAAGGCAACAATCAACGGGTGCTTCTTCGTTGTCATTCGAGTGTTCCTTTCAGCTCTCGATAAATCCGGCGCAGCACCACTTCGCGCTGATTGCCGAACGCGAAGAGCTTGGAATACTGATCGAGCTTGACCGCCGCCGCGGCCTGATCCTCGGTCGCGCCCTGCGCAATCTGATTCTGAATGCCGTCGCGTGCGTCGACGAGAATCTGCCGCGCGCGATCGAGCGCCGCGCGCGTCTGCCTGGGATCGTCCGGGATGGGTCCGTGTCCGGGGATGAAGTAGTCGGCGCCGAGCGCCCGCACCTCATCCAGTACGCGAATCCACGACACGCCGTAGCCGCCCGCCATGTTGGGGAACTCTTCGTTGAAGAACACCTCGCTCATGTAGACGATGCGATCCTGCGGCACGAAGAGAATGCTGTCGCCCTTCGTATGCGCAGCGCCGAAGTGGAGGACCTGAATCTCCTTGCCGCCAAGATAGAAGGTCATGCGATCGCGGAACGTCGCATTTGGAAGACGCGCACGCTGCTTGTCTTCCGGCACGCGGCCACGCTGCATCTGATCGAGCAGTCCGGCCCGGTAGTTTTCGTGCCCGATCTTGAACACATCGGCGTAGACCGCGGTGCCGCCGCTGAACGGATCGTGAAACGGCGACGACACGAGATAGCGGATCGGCTGCGTGGTGACGGCGGCAATGGCCTGCCGCTCGGCGCGTGCCGTCGCCTCGGTTTCGAGCGCGTCGAACACGAGGGCGCCATCGCTCGTCACGACCACGCCGCTGTTGAAGAGTCGACCTTCATTGTTCGCCGCGTAGACGTAGTGGCCCGGGATGATCTGCCGCAGCGTGGCGGGGAACGCCGGCCGGTCGGCGGCCGGCGGTCCCTGCTGCGACGAGACCGCGGCGGAGAGCGCGACAACGATCAGAAGGCACGTCGCAACTTTCGGCATGCGCGATATCCTAACCCTTGAGGAGTCTGCTGATGCGCGTGCTGTCCGTTGCTGCCCTGCTGCTGTCGCTGGCCGTTATGCCCGCATTTACGCAGCAATCCGGCGACATGGTCGCGCGCATCAAGGCTGAAGGGCTGCAGCGGTCGCGCGCGCTGCCGCTCTATCGCACCCTTACCGATGAAATCGGCGCGCGGCTGACCGGCTCGCCGGCGCACAAGCAGGCGGCGAACTGGGCGCGCGACCGCTTCCAGGAATTTGGTCTCGCGAATCCGCATCTCGAGCCGTACGAGTTCGGTCACGGATGGCAGCTCGAGAAGATTTCCGTCGAAATGACCGAGCCGCGCTACATGCCCCTCATCGCGTATCCCGATGGCTGGTCGCCGTCCACCAAAGGAGTCATCAGCGGGCGCGTCGTCTACATCGGCGACAAGAACGCGTCGCAGATTCAGGCAATGGCGAGCCAGCTGCGCGGCGCCATCGTCCTTACGCATCTACCGCAGACCGAGTGGGTCGATCGCGATCGGCCGCAGCCGGGTCTCGACGACAAGCCGGTACAGACGGGCAACCCCACGCTGCCGAACCCGCGCAGCACGACACCGATGCGCGAGCTGGCAACGCTGCTGAAAAACGCAGGCGCGGCGGTGGCGCTGCGGCCGAGCGCGTATCGAGACGGCACCGTCGGCATGGGTCAGGACCGCACCATCCCATCCGATGCGGTGCCGACCATCGTCGTCGCCGGTGAGTGGTACAACGTCGCCGCGCGGCTCGCCGCGGCCGGCAAGCCGGTGTCGATGCGCGTCGAGCTGCGTACACGCTACATCGAGGACGATCGCAACAGCTATAACGTCATCGGCGAAATTGCGGGACGCGATCCCGCGCTGCGCGATCAGATCGTGCTCGTCGGTGGGCATCTCGACTCGCGCGATACCGCCACCGGTGCTACAGACAACGCGGATGGCGCAATTGCGGTGATGGAGGCGGCGCGCATCCTTCGCGCGCTGGGACAGCAGCCGCGACGCACGATTCGCTTTGCGCTCTGGAGCGGCGAGGAACAGGGACTGCTCGGCGCGCGTGCGTATCTGCAGCAGCACTTCGCGACCCCGGCTGCGCGCGATCAGCTCGCGGTCTACCTGAACGACGATCCGGGCAGCGGCAAGACACTCGGCTTCTACATGGAAGGCAACGCCGCGGCGAAGGCCATCTTCGATCGCTGGCTCGAGCCGCTGAAGGAGCTGGGCGCGACGCGCAACGTCATCGAAGGCATCGGCGCCACTGACCACGTGCCGTTCAACGAAGCGGGTTTACCCGGGTTCAACGTGATCAAGGACTTTGATTCGTATGACGTTCGCACGCGTCACACCAGCGCTGATTTCCCCGAGCGCATGAGCGAGGATGAGCTGAAGGAGTCCGCCATCGTCATGGCCACGTTTGCGTGGCAGGCGGCGATGGCGGACGTGAAGATACCGAGGAAATAGAGGCCGAGAATCGATGCGAGCGGCGCTACTGGGTTGATGACTTCGCCTGTCCTTTGAATACCGAATCGATTGCCGCCTGGGCGCACTTCTCGCCATCACCGCTCGACACCCCCATCGCGCCGATGACCTGACCGTTCACCACGATCGGCACAGCGCCCGGCTGCGGAAAATCGTTCATGAAGGTCGGCGCCAGATTCTCACCGCTGCGCACTATCTTGTTGGTCTCTGAGGTCGGTCGCCGCCAACGCAGCGCTGACTTCGCCTTCAGAAGCGCAGTATCGATGGCGTTGCCCGGCGCGCCTTCCATGGCGTGCGACTCGATGACGTTCCCGCCCCAATCCAAAACGGCCATCGCGACGATGGTGTGATTCTTCTCTGCCCAGGCAGTGCATGCATCGGCCAGCGCGCGCGCACCGGCACTCGAAATGACGGTGACCGTCCTTGTCAAACTGGCTTCCTTTGTCGCCTGTGCCGCTGACGGCTGTGCCGCGAAGATTCCTGTGATCAGAACGGAAAGCAATAGCAGACCACACTGATTGCGCATGTGATGTCTCCTCCCGCTTACCTGGCTGTTTCTCGTTGCGGCGCCGATTGTGGCATGAAAATCAGGACCGGAAGAACCTGGCTTGGGAGATATGTACGGGGGCCGGCGTAGGGGCCGGCTTTAGCCGGCCCACGATCACAACAACCTATCCCCGGGGAGTTACGTCGATTTCCGCAAGCTCCGCGCGAGCCAGCGTGCGCTGCTGCGCTGCCGGATAGATGAACTCGAAGCCGTCCTTCGTTCCGGGATAGAACCACCCCTTCATCACCGGCACTGTTCCGCTCTCGTTAAACGCCACCCACATCGCGAGGTTTCGCTTATCGTTGGAACGCTGCCGGCGCGCTACCGGAGCCGATGCGACGGGCGTACCATCCTCGCGCAGGATGTAAACAACATCGCGTGAAGTTTCCGGATTGGCGAGCATGAACGTGTAAGTGCCGGCCGGGAGCGTTGCGCCGGGGACGACGACCGGTTCGTTGATCGTCAGAATGGTCCTGCGGTTCCACTCGTCAGCGGATGCGGTGGTCGCTGCTACACAAGACGCGGCGGCGATCGCGGTGGCGACAAGCGCGCCTCGAAAGTGTTTGGTCATGGCAGAGTCCTCCCTTCTGCTGTGTTTCCCCTCCTTAGGCCGACCTCAAGGTCGGCGCCTACCGAGATAGGTGCATCGGGGCTGCCAGCGCGACGGTAGTGTCCGCTTCAGCCGACCTGAACGGCGCGGCTGTTGCAACGGACCTGGTTATGACTCTGCGATATATCGCGGCCAGCGTGCTCGTGATCGTCGGATTGGTGTCACTGCTGCTCGGCGGTTTCCGCTGGACGGAGAACAAGACGGTCATCGATGTCGGGCCGGTGAAGGCAACGGCCGAGGAGCACAAGACGCTTCCCATTCCGCCTGTGGTCGGCGGACTCGCGCTTGTCGGCGGCATCGTCCTCTTCGTCATGCCGACAAAGCGCCGCGTGTGATTGGCGCGACTTGGCGATAGCGAGCTCGTCAGTGGCGGCGCGAGGCTGTCGCTCGTCGCCACAGAAACACGGCACCTGATCCCGCTGCACCGCCCATCAGGCCATAAAGCAGTGCGCCGAGCGCAATCCCGCCGGCGCCGCGCGCGAAGGTGCCGAACTCCTCGGTTGGGAACAACGTCGCGCCAAACACGCGTTGCGCGATGCCGTAATACGCGTTCTGCACTCCCAGATAGATCAGAAATCCGGGGTCGGGTACCAGCATCAGCGCCAGCGCCCACAGCGGCACGGTCATGAGAATGACCGCGCCGATGATGGCGCCCTTCAGCAGGGATGGTTTCAGCGGCTTGATGACGATGACAGGATGCCGCTGCTCTCGGCTTGTTTGATGAACCGCGCGGCGTCCTCCTCGATCAGGAAGTGCTCGGTAACGAGTTGCCTGGCGGCATCGCGCACGGCTTTCACGTAGCCGTCGTGGGTGCTGTATCGCTCTTCAAGCGACTTGCGAGGATCGCCGCCGGCTGTGCGCTGCTCTTTCGTCGCCACAAATGGAATGAACGATCCGTCGAGCGCGCAGAGGTTCGGTCCGCGCGATTCTTTCGCACGGACGTTCCATCCGGCATGCGTCCCGATCGGCACGCGGATCTCGATCGGCCTCACTCCCCCGACATCCAGGCCATCGTCGTTCGGCTTCGGCACGTAGACGTTGTAGCGCGGACCAATCTTCGGCTGCGGGGCCGGCCGGCCGCCCTCGCCTTTGAATGCGGGCCCGAAGTCGAGCAGCTCGAGATCGTCCATCTGCGGCGGATAGGTGACGCCCGGGATCTTCGGAAACAGCTTGCGCGCTTCGTCGAGCGACGCGAGCGTGCCTCCCTGCAGCGTCGGGTAGTTGCTGTCCGGCGGCTTCACGCCTTTATCCGCCCAGGAGTCCATCGCCATCAACAGCGCGCGCAGCGTCGGCCCGTGATAGAGCGGATTGGTCGCGTTCTCGCACATCCCCTTGTCGCCCGGGAACCGCCGCGGTGGATTATTGCCGCCATGCTGGTTGCTGGACAGAAAGTAGAGGCGCACGTTGTCGGGAGTCGCCACCGCGCGGCCGCGGCCATCGACCACGTTGAGCGAGGCTTTCATCTGCCAGAACTCGGATTCGGTGTCGGTCTGGAAGATGAACGGATCGCTCTTCGGCCGCTTCGACAGACCGTCGTGAACCTTCGACACGGGATCCGTCGTCACCGCGTATGTGAACGGCGGGAGACTGGTGCCGAGAAAGTCGTGGCGATCGTCCTGTAATGAAAAGGTGTTCGGATCGGCGAACTCGACGTTGGTGAACAGACGATGCGTGCCCGACTTGTGCACCCACACGCCGTCGAACGCCTTGCGATGCGATTCGTCCTCATTGAAGCCGAGATACACGAACTCGCGCTGATACTCGCCCGCCTGCGAGCCGCCGAACGAATACGCGCGCGTGATGCCGGTCAGCGGATTCGGATTGCCCGCTGCATCCTTCGTCTCGTAGCGAAGGAACGAGGCGACGTCGCGTGTCACCGCATAGGCGAGCCCCATCACGATCGGATTCTTCGCCCGATATGTCAGCTCGTAGAGACGATCGGCTTTGAAGCCGTCGAACAGGCAGATATTCGTGGCGTTCGCTTTGAGGCTGTCCTTTCCGGTCGCACACGTGCCGAACGCCCATCGATCCGCAGGCACGGGCATCTTCTTGCCGTTGACGCCATCGCGTACGGTGAGCGCCGCGCGATTGGTGCTCGTGTCGGCAGCCGGGTACGCCGCGAAGTTGTCGGCCCCTTCGAGCGGCAGCGTGAACGTTCCTTTGTCCGGAATGGTGCGATCCGAGTACTCAATGCGAATGGTCGCAACGATCGGGCCGCCATCGGCGTTGGTTGCCACGGGGAACTTCGGCACGAGCCGGTTGTTGCCGGGCACGAGATCGCCCTCCCATGCGGTTTCGACCACGGTGTAGCCGAGGCGCATGAGGAACCCATCGCCGAGATCAGCGGCGGTCAGCGGATTGTTGCCGCCCTGCCCGCCAGTGCCAAAGTTGAAATAGCTGATCGCCTGCTTGTTCCCGCGGTTGGTGATGCCGAAGAAAATCTTGCGATTGCCCTTCGCGATATCGCGCGGCTTCAGGATGGAAAATGGCGCGCTGAACTCGACCATGCCGCGCGCGTTCCGCGGCGCCTTGTCGATGTTGACGATGATGGCGTTGAGCGGATCTTTCGGATCGACTTCGAAGTAGGCCGTCCCGTCCAGCCGTTCGTATTCGCCCGTGGCGCCGAACTGCGTTCCTGGCGCCAGCGGGCGCGTCTGCTCGACGATGAAGCGGACCACGCGTGCGTCGCTCGACGAAGCTGCGCTTGAAATCGCACACGCAAGGAAGATGGCTTTTTTCAGCATGAGTGCATCCCGCTAATCGATCGGGATTATATGGGGCAGGTTATCGCAGGCGAAGGTGTTCTGGTGCCGAGCTTGTGATTGCCGGGTAAGGCGCGTATGGTTCCCGCGAGGTGAATCGCACATGGCCGACATGAACAAGTGCGCACATCCCGCCTGCGCGTGCATGGTGCCGAAGAACGGAGCTCATGGCAAGTACTGCAGTGAGCATTGCAAGGAAGCGGGCGAGCAGACCGAGCTGCGCTGCGGCTGCCAGCATCCGGCCTGCCGTGCGGCTGGCTAGCGCCGTTCGGCTTTCGACTTCAGTGGGTGCAGCGATGCCCATCGAATCAGGATGATGCCGGGCGACAGGAATGACCAGTACTGCCTGAACTTCGCGCGCGCGTACGCGTCGGTAGCGACCGCGCGCGTCTCAGTGCGGAAGATCGATGCATGCGCGCCGCGCGGATCGGCACGCAGCGTCCACACGATCTTGACGTAGCCGGGCTCATTGAATGCCGCGAATTCATCGGGCGGCAGCGGGCGAAAGACAACGTTCGCGTGCCACGGCTGCGTCACGGCACCCATCACGATCTCGCGGCCGGGGACCTCCGCCAACACGCCCCAACCGATCGATTTTGTCAACTCCAGCAGCCCGCGTGGACGACGCGCGGTGTCTGGGTCGCTGCCGAGAATCAGCTCACGCGCCTTGAAGATTGACTGCACCACCGGCAGCGACATCAGGTCCTGCTTGCAAGCGGCGCCGAAGGTGATGTCGGCTGACGCCCCGACCGCAACGTGATGGCGTTCGACGATGTCGTATCGCGGCATCACGCGGTCGAGCAGCGGATCGACGTCGTCGCCTGTTGCAGCTGCGGCGTGGCCGTAGCGCAACCAGGCGCTGCCGGCATAGGCAGCATACGCAGCCGACGCCAGGCCGATCACACCTGCCGCTGATTTCAACGTGCGCCGTACGTATACGTTTGCCATGTCATGCCACCTGTCGTTCGCAGTCGGGACGCGCGGCCCGCTGCGCGCGCAGCGCTTCGGCGCGCTGCTTGAGACCCAGCAGCATCCGCCGCGTCATGATGAACGCGGCAGGTTCCATGATGCGCATGAACAACCAGAGGGCGACGCTCTTCGGAACGCGTTCCGTTCCGCGTGTGACGAGGCGCGTCCGGTGCTGGTCGAGCTCGTACAGACTGAACTGCCAGACCCATTGAAAGTCACCGCGCCCGTAGGACAGGACAAGCGCGTGCGGCGGCTCGGCGAGTGCGACGGTCAGCCTGTTGCGTTCGTCCGGACCAAGCTGCACGTGGTCGCCCACCGAGAGCGTCTGAAACTCCGCCACGATCCGATCGGCGCTCGGCCGATCGAGGAAGCCGAAAAGACGATCGAGCCAGTCGTAGCTATACAGCCCACCACGCTGGTATCCCATCTGCGCGAGCCACGGCCAGATGTCTTCTGGAGCAGCGTAGACCGTGACCGCGTGCGTCGCGGAATGGTTTGCGCCGGCGATTAGTGAGTCGCCGGGCATGGCGCGCGCAATTTCGTCAGGGGTCGTGCCCCAGCGCGCGAACCACCGCCGCAACGGAAACCAGTAGAGCAGCGCAAGCGTGAGTATCGCGATTATCATCACCATGACATCCTCCGGCGCTGGGGCCGGCGCTACGCCGCCGCGCGCTCTCCGGTCTTTCCGCTCTTGCCCGTTCGTCCGCTCGTCAGGAATTCGATCACACGCGCGTCCACAAGACGACGCTGCCTGACGACCATGTCATGACTGCAGCGCGGAATCAGCTCGCCGCGGACATCCGGTATGAGGTCAAGCGCCCGCTCGAGCGCTTTCGCCGGGTTGTAGATCACCTCGCGCTCGCCGATGAGTACGAGCGTGGGTGGATATATCGAGGTCAGCTCCCCATGCGAGAACGCACTCGGTGTGACGCGCAGGGTTTCCAGCGCGAAGCCGAAATGTTTCATACCGAGATACATCAAATCGAGAACAGCGCGGGCATCCGTCTCGCCAGGCGCATCCGTCAAACCGATCCAGTGCATGAACGAGTTGACGGTGAACCGCGTCGGCAAGTACGTCATCAGCATGCCGCGCAGAGCGAACTGCCGGGCCAGCGGCAGCAAGCCACCGGGTGAGAGCAACACGAGCTTGTCAACACGGTAGGGTTCAGCGATCGCGTACTCGAGTGCTACCCACCCGCCGAACGACTGGCCGGCGAGTGCAAACCGATTGAGACGCAGACCGTTCAGCGTCGTGTTCAACCACGTCACGTAATCGATCGCGGACCGAATCGGATCGCGGGGAATGGTCTTGCCCGGCTGCCCCACGACGTCGATCGCATACACGCGGAAGTGCCTGGAAAAGTCGGCGACGTTCGGCGCCCACATGACGGATGTCGCCATGTAGCCGTGCAGGAGCACCAGCGGTGGCGCATCCTTTGGCCCGCAGGCGATCACATGCGTCGATCCGAACCGGCTCGGGATGTCGACCTCGTCGTACGGCACCGGCCAATGCTTCATGGCGTCGTCGTAGGCGGCCATGAAGGCCGCTTCACCGGCCGCTGTTTTGAATCCGCGCGATTCACGGCGCGCGGTTGACGCAGCAACAGGCGAGCGCAACAGCACCGTGGACAGCACCGCGATCCAGAGCATTTGCAACCCGATCAGGAGTCGCTCCCATAAACCGACTCCCGGCGTAGGAAGGTTGGCCTCGATCGCCGCCGCGTACGTGCCCGTCACGTAGCCAAGCGCGAGCATCAAGACGATCGAGCCAATCGAGTAGACGCGAAATCGCCTGCCGAAGGCCGCAGCGGCAAAACTCATGGCCAGCACCAGCACACAGCCCTCGACAGCGGTCCAGACGATGTGAAGGATATCGGTCAGGGTGCCGCCGCCGGCCGCAAGGACCGGGCGCAGGTGCATTGGTGGCCAGAAAAAGCCGAAGATGGCGTACGCGATCAACAAGGCTCCGGCGATCCGCAGCGGCCGGTTACCACCCGCCGACCGCCAGACGCCCCAGGTGAAGGCGAGCAGCAGCGTTCCCCAGAGGAAGCCGAGCGGGACCCATATCGAACGTGTTGGCGAATCGATGGCGGAGAGCTCGCTGACCACCTGCGAGAACGAGCTGTAGCCCGGCCACTGCGAGGCGACATAGATGTTCATCGCGACGTAGAGCAGCGACGACAGAATTCCACACGCGAGCAAAGTTTTGCGGAGCATGCTGATCACGTCCTCAATTCGCGTTCCAGGAACAACGTGCTCGCGGGCGGCGAATCTCGGACGTGATCACCATCGATGTGCGTGGTCGTTCGCGCCGCGGTGGGTGATTTTTCGCGGCATCAGAAACGTGTGCCCACGCGAAACGCGTAGCTGACGAGCGCCGCCCGCTTCTTCACCTCGGCCGACAGAAGCAGCGGCCGCTCCACGCACTTCAGCGGATCCGCTGGTTCCTGGCGATGCGCGTGCGCAAGAAAACGGCAGCCAGCGTGTACTTGGCGTACGGCCTGGTGATGACTGCTGGATGCAATGGCGCCGTGAGGCCCACCGTGATCTGCCGCGCACACGCATCGAGCAGCGCTCGACTCGACACGCTGAGGACGGATGCTGCCACGGCCGCAGATATGGACGGTAGCGTTCGGCCGCGCATTCCGTGTTTACTTCACTTCCGCTCCGCCCCGGCGGCTGTCCGGCACGAAGCGGGCCCGCGCGGGCATGCGGACGCGCGGAAGCGTCTCGCGGTTCATCGTGTCGCCTTCAGTGATGATCTCGTTTTTCGCGAGCAGCCACGCGACGAGCGCGTAGGTCTCGTCGGACGTGAGCGAGCCTGGCGCGCTGGCTGGCATGGCGCGCCGGACGTAGTCGAACAACGTGGTCGCGTACGGCCAGTAGTTGCCGATGGTGAACGGGACGTCCGGACGTGTTCCCCGCCAACGCTCGTACTCGGGGCCGAACGGCGCCGTGTCCTTCGGCTCTGCGGAGACGAGCGCCTCAGCGGCGCCTCCTTCGCCATTTGCTCCGTGGCAGGAGGCGCATTTCTGCGCGTATACGCCAGCGCCGTCACGCGCGGTTCCACTGCCGGAGGGAAGACCGGTGCCGTCGGGCCGCACATCGATATCGAGCGCGGCGATCTGTTCAGGCGTGGCCGGTGAACCGATGCCGAGGAGCCGCGATGGCGATTGGGCGGCTGCGACGAGATTGGCAGCAAAGAGGGCCGAGACGAGGATGATCAGGCGATTCATGCGCGCACCCGCTGCAGCGCGAAGCGGACACGTCCGTCGCCGTTAATCGTCCAACCGGTGACGGGATTAAGGTGATACCGCGTCCGTCGTCCGCGCACGCGCTGGAGGGCAGACATCTCCGGCTGGATGTACCCGCTTTCGTCGACCGCTCGGCTCAGGATCTCTGTTGGTTGCCCATCCCATTGCCACGCGTAGCGGAAGCGGACATGCGCCTTCGGCAACACCGGCTGCTGCAGGATGGCCGGCTTCCAGGTACGGCCGCCGTCGGTGCTGATATCGACCCGGCGGATCACGCCGCGGCCGCTCCATGCGATCCCGCGCAGCTCGACAAACCCCTTCTGGATCGTCTGCGGGTACGACGGCGAGGTGATGACGGAGCGCGCGTCCATCACCAGACTGAATTCGCGCGCCGTGCCGTCGGCCAGCGGATCCGTGTACTTCGACG
>Ga0310810_10003632_pt1 | contig 16883 bp, 18 predicted proteins | sample NCmetagenome_FD_207641 | JGI IMG/M metagenome (GOLD analysis project Ga0310810, IMG submission 207641) | Soil microbial communities from experimental microcosm in Duke University, North Carolina, United States - NC | ecosystem: Engineered > Artificial ecosystem > Soil microcosm > Unclassified ... | reverse complement strand
GACTGCTGCCGCGTTCCTGGCTAAAACTCCCCACCCAACCGACGATCAGATTACCCAGGCCATGGCCGGAAACATCTGTCGCTGCGGCACCTATGATCGCATTCGCAAAGCTATCCATCGGGCCGCCCGAGGTGGACAATGACCCCACTTTCGCGCCGCGATTTCCTGACCGCCGGCGCTGCAGCCGGAGCTGGTTTGGTGATTGGCTTTTATCTTCCCCGCAACGGCGCGTCTCCTAAGAACGGTTTTGCTCCCAACGCATATCTGCGCATTGCGTCGGACGAAAAAATCACGGTCGTGGTCGCGCGCTCGGAGATGGGGCAGGGCGTCTGGACCGCGCTGCCCATGATTCTCGCCGAGGAACTGGAAGCCGACTGGAAGAAGATTGCTGTTGAGCAGGCCGGCGCCAGCATGTTGTACGGCGACCAGAGCACTGGAGGCAGCGCCAGTGTACGCACCACCTGGGACCCCATGCGTAAAGCCGGCGCGCAGGCCCGCGAGATGCTGATCACCGCTGCTGCGCTCGAATGGGGAGTGCCTCGCGCCACATGCAAGCCGGAGAGCGGCTACATCGTTCATGCATCTTCCAACCGGCGGCTCAGCTACGGACAACTCGCGGACAAAGCCGCCTCCCTGGCCGTGCCAACCGATCCGCCACTCAAGCAGGCGAAAGATTACAAAATTGTCGGCCAGCGTCTGGCTCGCCTCGACACCCCCGATAAAGTTATCGGAAAATCCGGTTACGGAATCGATTTCCGCGTTCCCAATATGAAGTACGCGTGCGTGGCGCGCTGCCCGGTGTTTGGCGGCAAGGTCGCGAATTTCGATGACCAGGAAGCTCGCAAAATGTCCGGTGTCACATACGTCGGAAAGATTGGCGACTCCTCGGTTGCGGTGGTTGCCGAGAGCGTATGGAGCGCCATGCAGGGCCGCCGAGCGCTGAAGGTTACCTGGGATGAAGGGCCAAACAAAGATTTGAACTCGGCCCAAATCTACGCCGGCCTGAAGCAGGCTGTGAACGGCAAAGCCGCCGTGCTCTATTCCGCCGGCGATATCGCCAAAGTCTCCGGGCGAAGAATCGAGGCCGAGTATCAGCTTCCGTTTATGGCCCACGCTCCCATGGAGCCGGGAAATTCGGTGGCAGATTTTCACGGTGACAGTTGCGAAATCTGGGCTCCGACCCAGGTCCCGCAGGATGTCCGCGATTCGGCTGGCCAGGCGCTCGGCATTGATCCTGACAAAGTTAAGGTAAACATCACGCTGCTCGGCGGCGGTTTCGGACGCCGTCTCGAGCACGACTACGCTGTAGAAGCCGCGCTTGTCTCAAAAGCTGTGAACACTCCCGTGAAAGTCATCTGGACGCGCGAAGATGACATGCGAAATTCCACCTATCGCCCTGCGAGCTACCACAAGCTCAGCGCGGTGCTCGATGGCGCGGGATGGCCAGTCGCGTTTTCGCATCGCATCGTGATGCCTGGCATCAATGTACAAAAGGGTACGCCGCCCGTGGATGGCACCGATCCCGAGATCAAAGACGAAGCGTCGTTCGTGTACGCATTCCCGCACGCCCTGGTCGATCACGTGTTGACGGAAACGCCCATTCCGCTCGGCTGGATGCGTTCTGTAAACGCATTGCAGGTAGGCTTTGCGGCGGAGAGTTTCATCGATGAAATTGCAGCTGCCGGGCACAAAGACCCGCTGCAGCTGCGTTTGCGGTTACTCGAAAAAGATCAGAACCTGAATAACTGGCAGACCGCTCGCATGCGCGCTGTTCTGCAGATGGCCGCCGACAAGTCCGGATGGGGCAAGCCGCTTCCCGCCGGACATTACCATGGCATCGCATGCTTCGGGTGCTTCAATAGCTACTCCGCCGAAGTGGTCGAGATTTCAATGGAAGGCGACAAGCCCCGCGTGCATCGCGTGGTTGGCGTAATCGACTGCGGCCAGGTCATCAATCCCAACATCCTCGAACAACAGATTCGAGGCGCAATCATCTTTGCTTTGACCAACGCATTGCAGGCGCAGATCACTATCGATAAGGGCCGCGTGGTGCAGGGAAACTTCGACACCTATCAGCCCGTTCGCATCACCGAAGCTCCTGAAATCGAAGCCTATTATGTGAGCAGCTCCGAATCCCCTACCGGCGCGGGGGAACCGCCGGTCCCGCCGCTCGCGCCCGCGCTTTGCAATGCAATATACGCCGCCACAAAAAAACGCCTCCGGGCGCTTCCCATCATTTCCTAGCCAGCCTGTGTTCTCTCTGCCTTAAGTAGAGTGCGCCGGTTTTCTTGACACCCGAGCCGCCTAGGATTTATTGTTAACTCTAGCTCCCCGTAGAACTTACGCGTCTCAGCGTGCTCCGGAGTGGATCGCGATCTTAGGTTGGGGACCCCGGAGGTTGGCCCGATGCTGATTGAAATCCGTGAATTAGAAGCTCATCCCATCGACTTCGACGAGGAGCTTCCGCCCGAAGCAATCGATTTAAGTCCGGACTGGCGACAGACCGGCCCGATCAAGTCGACTGGACGCGCCCAGTTGGTGGAAGAGCACCACGGCAAACACCGTCTGATTAAGGATATCCGGGTCGCCGGAAATCTGAAGGCCAGGATTGAAACTGGCTGTGCCCGTTGCCTGGAACCAGTGCAGTGCGATATCTCTCGCGATTTCGATCTGCTCTATCGCCCTCAGGGCGCGGACGCGGGCTTGCAGGAAACTCCCGTGACGACAGCCGAAGCCGAGGTCAGTTATTATCAGGGAGAAGGATTGCTGCTCGAAGACGTTATTCGCGAACAGGCATTACTGGGTGCTCCTTTGCGCGCCATTTGCCGCGAGGATTGCAAAGGTTTGTGTCCGAGTTGCGGCAAAAATCTGAATGTCGAAGCATGCGGGTGCGCGCAGTCGTTGGAAGATGATCGCTGGAGCGCTCTAAAAGACATTCGCAGCAAATTTAATAATTAAATAGAGGGAACTCAACATGCCAAATCCAAAACGGCGGCACTCCAAGGCGCGCACCGGAAGCAGGCGCGCTCACGATTCGCTGACGAGCCGTTCTCTTTCCGAATGCCCCAATTGCCACGAGCGTAAGCTGCCGCACCGTGCCTGCCCCAAATGCGGCTACTACAAAGGCCGCGAAGTTCTCGAAATCAAGGAAGCCAGCTAGCACCGCCAATCATGGCAAGCGTCATAGCTCTCGACGCGATGGGCACTGACCGCGCCCCCAAGCCTGAAATCGAAGGCGCAATCCAGGCCGCGCGGCAAGGCATCAAAGTTCTTCTGGTCGGCCCCGCGGAACTTGTGCAGGCGGAACTGGATCGTCACGTCTCTGCTTCGCTGCTTCCGATAGAAATCGTCCACGCCACCGAAATCATCACCATGGAAGACAAGGCGGTCCAGGCGGTGCGCACCAAGCGCGACTCTTCCATACATGTCGGCCTGCGCCTGGTGCGCGAAGGCCGGGCTGCCGGCTTCGTCACTGCCGGCAACACCGGCGCGGCGATGGCGACCGCCAAGATGGTGCTGGGAGGCATTCCGGGCGTTGATCGTCCGGCGCTGGCCGCGGTCTTTCCCACTGCCGTCCGCACGGTCGCGATTCTGCTCGATGTCGGCGCCAATGTAGACTGCAAGCCGCACAATCTCGAGCAGTTCGCCATCATGGGCGAGATCTACTTTCGCAGCATGTTCGGCACTCGCCGTCCGCGTGTCGGCCTGCTTTCCATCGGCGAAGAAGAAGGTAAAGGAAACGAACTCACACGCGAGTCGTACGACCTGTTACGCCAGTTGCCGTTGAACTTCATCGGCAACGTGGAAGGGCGCGACATTTACAGCGGCCGGGTGGATGTGATCGTTGCAGATGGCTTCGTCGGCAACGTCGCTCTTAAAACTTCTGAGGGTGTTGCCAATCTAGTCCGCAGTACTCTGAAAGAAACTTTGAAAGCCACCATCACCCGGCAAGTCGGTTATCTGCTCTCACGCAGCGCGTTTTCAGATTTCAAAAAGCGCCTCGACCATACCGAATACGGCGGCGCGCCTTTGCTGGGCGTGAAAGGTGTCTGCTTCATCACCCATGGATCATCGAACACCAATGCCATCAAGAATGCTTTGCGGGTCGCATCTGAGTTCGAGAGCCGTTCCATTAATCACAAGATCGAAAAGGAACTGGCGGCTATTCCAGTTCACGTAAGCTGATCGCTGAAACATGATCTCCAGAACATGAACCACAACATCGCTTTCTTATTTCCCGGCCAGGGATCGCAGGTGGTTGGGATGGGAAAAGAACTGGCGGAGAAATATGCTGTCGCTCGCCAGACTTTTGAAGAAGCCGATCTGGCCCTGGGGTTCAAACTCTCGAACCTGTGCTTTGAAGGCCCGGAAGATCAGCTGAAACTTACCGAAACCACCCAGCCCGCCATTCTCACTGCCTCGGTCGCCTGCTGGCGCGTGCTCGATCAAAAAGGCGTGAAGCCGGGCTTCGTTGCCGGGCACAGCCTGGGAGAATATTCCGCCCACGTTGCTGCCGGAACTATTTCGTTTGCCGACGCAGTCCGCACCGTTCGCAATCGCGGCAAATACATGCAGGAAGCCGTGCCGGTTGGAGTCGGCGCAATGGCAGCCATACTGGGACTGGATGTAAATAGCGTTGTCGACATCTGCCGTGACGCCGGGCAGGGCGAAGTGTGCGAACCTGCCAACATAAATTCGCCGGAACAGATTGTGATTTCTGGAAATACCGGCGCCGTGGAACGGGCGACAAAACTCGCCGGCGAGCGCGGCGCCAAGCGCGCGATCATGCTGCAGGTCAGCGCTCCATTTCACTGCTCGCTCATGAAGCCGGCTCAGGACCGTCTCGCAGCCGACCTGCGAAATCTGACCTTCAACAATCCAGCCATTCCGGTGGTCTGCAACGTAGATGCTGCAGCCGTTCAACAGCCAGAACCCGCTCGAGATGCTCTCATCCGACAGGTCACCGGTTCAGTAAAGTGGGCTCAGTCAATGCGGTTACTGCTCGAAAAAGGGGTGCAGAAATTCGTGGAAGTCGGCCCGGGAAAGGTTCTTAGTGGGCTGATGCGGCAGATCGAGCGCTCCACTAAATGCGTAAACGTATCCGACGAAGCGTCGCTGCTGAAGGCCATGTCCCCGGAATGAACTTTCGACAGTGCCACCATTCAAGTACGAGGGCCGCCGCAGTTGAGGCAAATGACGAGCTAGGAAAGGGTGGGGCAGCTTCAGCGCTGCGATTGAGCCCTGTCTCAGAGAGCTGCTTCAGTCGCTGAAGTTCAATACGGCGAAAAACTTAGGGTCTTATCCGACTTCTGCACCCACACTCGCGCATGCTCCGCGCGCTCGTTCACGATCACATCCACTACTACCCCGCTGCTGCTGCCCTTCGGGCTCACCGATCCATACACCGAATGTGACTTGATCACCCCCCACTCGCCGCCCGGCCCCCAATCACGATAGAAATCGTTATACGGGTAGTCGCGGTGTTTTTCAGGGTGCTGTTTCCAGTCCGGATCGTTTGTCCACAGGCTATAAGCCGCTTCGTAATTCTTGTCCTGCAGCGCGCTGAAGAATTTTTCGACCAGGTGCTCCTGCGGCCAATGCCGGAACGTCCACGCTACCCAGGCCAGCACCAGCACGGTGATAATCACGGTCGCGATACGGATCTTGCGCCGTCGGGCGGCGGCTTCGTCAAAATGCTGGGCGTCGAGCAGCGTCATGTAGTTCCTAGCATAATTGATTGTGAAACCACTCGAAAAGTTCCCGCTTACAGGGTGCGCTTGAACAGCGGCACCGCAATACTGAGCGTAATCACCGCGAACAACGAAAGATAGATCATGTCCGGAACTATCGCAGTAAAGCCGGCTTCCTTCAGCAGCAGGCCCTTAAACCCGTGCACCGCGTAGGTGAACGGATCGACCTTCGCGATCACCCGCAACCACCACGGAAATGCCTGAATCGGGTAGATCGAGCCGCTGGGAAAAAACAGCAGTGTATTCAGGATTCCGAACACTGCACGCGGGACCAGCGGATCTTCCACTCGCACCATCAGCAGGAACATCATGGTGTTGAAAGCCACCGAGGTCAGAACGATCATTACCAGCAGGCCCAGCGCAGTTCTCGGGTCAAACAGCGTGCCGACGCCCGACAGCAGCGACCCGATGAACGTAATGATGATGCCGGTCAGCACCGCCTTGATCGCTCCCGCGGCATTCAGGCCAAATACCAGTTCGGTTTTCGTGATCGGCGTCACCAGGTAACCTTCATGCACGCCGCGCGCCTTGTCATCGATGTACAACATGCCTCCGCCGATCATCACTGACACAAACATTGCCAGCGTGATCGATCCGGGCAGAAGAAATTTCATGTACTCGATGTAGGGATACAGCTCCACAATCTGCAATACCGTGCGCTGCAGGATCCGCGGCTCCACGGTTGGATTGTTCAAAGCATTCGTGATCTGGGTGAGTTCATCCTCCAGCGTGGAACTCATGAAGTTGTCGCTGTTATCCACCACCAGCGCAATCCGAGGCTGGTCGTGCTCGTATACTCGGCGTGAATATTGCGGGGGGATGATGACCGCTCCTTCAATCTTGCCGTTGCGAACATCCTCCATCGCCTGCCTGTCGTTGTTGTAATAGACCGGCTCGAAGGTGCGCATGTTCGCGCGCACAGAGTCGAACGCCTCCCGGATTCTGATCGCCTGTGCGCCGCCGTCCTGGTCGACCAGGCCAAGCCGCGCTCCTTTGATCTTTCCGCCGAATGCATTTCCCAGCACCACCAGCTGCACCAGCGGAAACACCATTGCGACCAGCATCAGCGCCGGTGAGCGGAAGAACTTCCGCATCTCGCGCTCCACGATTGCCATCATCCGGTTCATGGCTGCATCCCCGGCCTGGGCGGCATCACGAAGGCGTGCGCCTTCACCAACTCGTCGCGCAGCTGCCGCCCGGTGTAGTGCACGAACACATCGTCCAGGGTCGTGTTCTGCACAGAAAGCGAGTTCACGTCCACCCCGCTCTTCACCGACAATTCCACCAGTTCGGTGGTCGTCTTCGATCCGTTGCTGGTCAGAATGCGATACATGTTCGCCCCTTCATGCTTGACGGAGGTCACGTCGTCCAGCGATTGCAGCCTCTTCTCCCAGTCAGCAGGCGTTTTCTTGAATTGCGCTTCGATCACGGTTGACCCGGGCACGCTCGCCTTCAGGGCCGCAGGCGCATCGAGCGCAACCAGCTTGCCGTGGTCGACAATTGCGATCCGGTCGCACAAGCGGTCTGCTTCGTCCATGTAGTGGGTGGTAATCAGAATCGTGAGCTGCCGCTGATTTTTGATGTCGGTGAGCATCTCCCATACCGCAACACGCGAAACCGGATCGAGTCCGGTGGTCGGTTCGTCCAGGAAAAAAATCTGCGGGCTGTGCACCAAGCCTCGCGCGATTTCGAGCCGCCGCCTCATGCCGCCGGAAAGCGTTTTGGTCTGCGCATCGCGCCACTTGGTCAGGTCAACCAGCCGCAACAATTCATCAATGTTCCGTTTGCGCTTGTCGGCTGGCACGTCATACAGCTTGGCGTAGATATTCAGGTTCTCTTCCACCGTCAGATCGATATCGCTGGTGAGCGCCTGCGGAATTACGCCGATCGCGCGCCGCGCGGCATCGGGATCTTTTTGCACATCATGCCCGGCAATGCGCGCGGTTCCCGAGGTGATCGGGATCAGCGTGGTCATCATGCGGATCAGGGTGGATTTTCCGGCGCCATTCGGTCCCAGCAACCCGAAGATTTCGCCTTCTTTCACAGAGAATGTAACGTCATCTACCGCGGTGAAATCGCCATATTTCTTGACGATGCGATCCACCTCAATGGCATTCTCCGCGGCCGTTTTACCGTTGGTTTTTATCTCCGCGGTCAAGGCTGCTGCTCCGCGGCTGTTTTCTGGTCGGGCCTGCCTTTGAGTTGGTTGGGAGAAACCAGCACGTCCGCGGTCATGCCCGGTGCATATGCGCCTTTGGGATTGTCGAGCCGCACTTTGAGCACAATAGTCTTGATGTCTCGCTTGCGGCGGCTCACATCCCTCTGGGTCGCGAAATCCGCTTCCGGAGATTTGAAGAACACCTTGCCTGAAGTTACCGTTCCTCCGGGCAGACGGATGCGCAGCGTATCGCCTATCCCGATGTGATCGGCTTGCGTCTCCGGAATTGCGGCCCGCACCCAGGTGTCGCCGAAATCAACAATGGTCACAATTGGTTGACCAGCCGTGAGTACCTCACCCTCGCGCGCCGCCCGGACTGAAACTGTGCCGCCAACGGGCGCATAAACTTTGGTATAGCCCAGGCGCACTTCCGCCTCTTTCAGTTGTGCCTCGGCGTTTGCCAGCTGCGCCCGCGTCGAAGCCACCGTGCTCTGCGCAGCGTGCGCCTGGTGGGTGTTCGCAAGTGCCATGTTCAGATCGGCCTGCGAGGCTTCCACTTGTTTCTGCAGAGAAGAAACCAACGCTTGCTGCGCCCGTAGACTGCTCTCTGCCTGCACTCGGTCCTGGTCGGAGGCCACGCCCTGCTTCGCCAATTCGATCATGCGCCGACTGTCACTTTCGGTCCGTTGCAGCATCGCTTCGGACTGCGCCAGCTGAGCACGCGTTGACTCCAGCTTGGCTTGAGCATTGGCCACGCTGCTGGTGGTTGAACCAGCGGTCGCCTGTTCGGTGGCCTGTGTCGCCGAAACCTGCGAGCGCAGCGAATCGATCACCGCGGCTGCCGCCCGCGCCTGTGCTTCCAGTTCCGCCGGATCGATGATCGCAATCAGATCGCCCTGCTTCACCGCAGTTCCTTCATCCACCAGAAGCTTCGAAATCCGCCCCGCGGTTTGCGGACTGATAATCACCTGGTTGGCGTCGACCGTCCCAATCAGCACCAGATCGCGATTGCTGGGCGTAGAAATCCAGTAGTAGGCAAGGGCGATGACGGCCAGGACGCCCAGCAAAATGAAAATTTTGTTGCGTGCGTTCACCTGTTCGCTCCCTGCGGGTAAAGTTCAGTTTCGAACAGCGCTGCCGAAACCAGATCCACGATCGCCGCTTTCCGGGCCGCCAGTCGCTCGGGAGTAAGAGGGTCAACTCCGGTCACCGCTCGCATCACCGGAATGGATGTGAAATAAAAAACCACCACCGCGATCATCGACGGAATGAACTGCATGGGATCCACGGGGCGAAATTCACCAGCCTTGATTCCGGCGCTAAGCACCTCCGCCAGCTTTGCGAACAGCGGACGGAAGTACTGTCTGGCCATTCTCTCCAGCTGCGGAGATTGTTCCCGGCCCATGCGCATCATCTCCGCCTGCACCAGTCGCGGGTATTTGGGGTGCGAAGCGATGTAGTCGAAATGAGTTTTGACGTAGGCGAGTATCTTGTCGCGCGGCCGCAGGTTCTGATTCAGTACCTGCATGATGGCGTCCATCAGTCCGCCGAAAACCTGGTCGAGCACCGCGCCGTAAAGTGATTCCTTATCTTCAAAGTAGTAGTAGAGAAGCGCCTTGTTCACTTTGGCGGCGCGAGCAATCGCATCGGTGCGTGCGCCCGCTACGCCTTCCCGGGAAAACTCGGTAATTGCGGCCTGCAGGATCGCCCTGCGGCTTCCCTGATTGCCGACGCGGGCCGTCTGCCGGGTTCTGAGCTGGGTTCGCATTTAACTAACCAGTTAGTTATATCACACTCGCGGCTTCGGTCTCACTCCGCTGCTCCAGGGATTCCATTTCAGTGGTGCAAGGCAGCCATTACAGCGCTGAACAGGGTGAAGAACAACATCACACTCGCCATCGCAATCAGTAACACGGCATTTGCAACGTCGGCGTGAGTTTTGCCTCCGGATCGCATGCCATCCTCCGCATAGGTGAATGATCGCGGAATCCCATTCAGCCGGGGATCAGCCAATGCCCTGAGATTGGACGAAAAACTTGCGGACGAAAGAATGGAGAAGATATGCTACGCAGATCGCTTGCGGGCCAGCAAAGTCTCTAGGGCATAGAGAGCGTTATTCAACTGCTGACGTTCGCGGCTGTCCCTTGAATCATCCGCCTCTTCCAGGCGGCTACGAATGGCGCGGCGCGCAGCCTCAATCCTGCTGTTCAACTTCGCGGGATCAGACTCGGTCATCGCGGCGCGATACAGAACTTGCCAGTACTGGTCAACCATAAGCACCCCCGGGGGAAAGACCCGAATCCACGAGCGGCATTAGATAGCAATAACGAACTGTTCCGTTGTACTTGCTCAGCCAAGAACGGCTTTAAATCGCCGTTGCTTTGCGAGCGATCGCGGGGCTCGCGATCCGGCCTTTGGCTGGCTTGCTTTCAACTGCGTCTAACATTCCGGCGCGAACAGTTTTCCATGGACCAAGCGTGGCGCCGCAATTCGAACAGGTAACTGCGGCGTCGTCGGACGCGGCGCCTTTCAGCACGAACTTCTTTCCCCCACAGTGCACGCACATGGAACCATTTCCGGAGTTGCTGCTTGGCCGAGTCATACGCGTCCTCTCTCGTTACGGACGAATCAAGCCGGAAAACTACTGGGGAGTCGCAACTGCTGCAGGATTACCGAAATTTACTTTTGGAACTTCACGAGAGCCTTCAGAAGCCTTGAAGTAGGCATCGTTCGGCTTGAATCCGGAAAATCCAGCGTAAATATTATTCGGAAAGTGTTGCACGTAGGTGTTGTAGTCCTGCAGCGTGTCATTGTACCTCTTTCGCTCCACCGCGATACGATTTTCTGTGCCGGCCAATTCGTCCTGAAGACGCTGGAAGTTTTCATTGGACTTAAGCTGTGGATAATTCTCGCTCAATGCCAGCAAGCGCCCTAAAGCGCCATCCAATTGACCATTTGCTGCAATCTTTTGCGCAGGCGTCTGGGCGCCAAGCAGAGCAGAGCGGGCGCGCGCGATCTCTCCAAAGACGGTCTGCTCCTGCTGCGCATACCCTTTGACCGTTTCCACCAGATTCGGAATCAGGTCAGCGCGCCTTTGCAGCACCACATCCACTTGCGACCACGCCGACCTGACACTCTCATTTTTGGTGACCAGCGTATTGCGGACTCCGACGTATTGTCCTCCGACGACCAGCGCGATCAGAACAATCACGATAACCGCGATCAAGCCTTTACTCATGGGAACTCTCCCTTATCATCGATTGAATAGTAACCAGAGAAACTGCTTAACGCGAGTTCGGTAAGCCGTCCACCATTTCGGTCAGGCGTTCGGCGAACGCCAGATATTGTCGCGCCGCTTCTTTGACGGCCAATCTCTTTTCAGCCTTAGGGTCTTTGCGCGCTTCAAGCAGTTGCTGGAATAACTCCGCGTCGGTCCCGCTGTGCAGAATCAGCATCTTCAAGGTTTCACTTCTGGTGACCGGCGGAGTTCTTCCCTGCGCGATCAGCACATGCCGAAACAGTGTAATGAAGGCAGGTACAGAATGCAGCAGCAGATCGAGAATGCGCCCTTCATCTTCGGCTGCCGCCAGCAGGCGCTGGCGGAGAAGAATCAATTTTTCGCGCAGCTCATATTCCAACTGAGCGCGGTGGGAGCGCATTGGGATTTCAAGCTCTGCCAGCAGGTCCTTGCCGAACAGCACTTTGCGGTGCTGCTTCATGTCGATCAGTTCAATGGAAAAAACGTCAGTCGAAGCTCGCAGCTCTTTCTCAGACATCAACAGCGGAGGTCGTTGCTTTTGCCGCGTCCACCATCGGATCACTTTTGAGAGTGGAACCAGGTGAGGGAACGAAAGATCGCGCAGCACGCACAACACATTGAGGTCGGAGTAACTATCGGCTTCGCCGCTGGCGGCTGAACCGTACAACATCAGGCTGACCAGGTTATCGCCGGCAGCCTCACGCAAACGCGTGGTGAAAATCTCCAGTTCCTGTTGCGATGCTCTTTTTGTTTGAGGCATATTGTTTACCAGCTTCCGCCGGCTCCTCCACCCCCGGTACTGCCGCCTCCAAAGCCTCCGAAGCCGCCTCCACCTCCCCAGCCCCCGCCAAAGCCGCCACCCGAGCGCCATCCATTGCCGTAGCGAGACCGCCCGCCCATTCCTCCGAACAACAGCCCATAAAAGAGTAACCTGCGCAAGGGCGTGAATAAGACAATCAGAACTACTATAACCACCAAAATGAGCGAGAACGGCGAGGTTTTTTCCTGCGGAGCGTCGCGCCTGACCGGCGCAGGCTGATTGTCGAGCGCAATACCGGCATCGGCGGCGATCACCTCTGCTACTCGCGATACCAGCAGCCGGCCCGCGCCACTGTAATCACCCTGCTTAAGGTAGGGAACTGCTTCGCGTCCGAAGCCGCCAACTTTGCCATCCGGCAGAATCGGCTCCAGGCCATACCCGACGTTGACGAAGTAGTGCCGATCTTTTACCGCGAGCAGGATCAGAACCCCGCGATCTCGCCCTTTTTGCCCGATACCCCACTTCTGATACAGCTCAACGGAATAGTTGAATATGTCTTCGCCGTCAGTAGAGTTGATGGTTACCAGGGCGACCTGGGCATGCGCTTTGTCGTCCAGCTGTTGGCAGGTTTGAGTGACGTAAGTCCTGGTTGCATCATCCAGCACACCGGCAAAATCATTGACGTACCCGGTGGCCTTCAGCGAAGAAATCGGTTCCGCTGAAGCAGCGTGCGCGCCGAACATCAGCAGTACCAGCAGCACGCAGTGCATACGCAGTTTGCGCATAGAGAGATTCTACAGATTGAGCGGCAACGCCCGGCTTGCATTCCTCATTCAGCATTGACGACCAGAAAGGATATTTCGAGTAGCGCCACGGGCGCGATCACGACCGCGATCATGACCGCGATCATGATCACGTCCGGCACTGAGACTTGGCCCTGCTGATTTGGTCAGGACTGGAAACAGTCCTGCCCTCGTCATCTAAATTTCCGCCAATGCCCGATGTACCAAGTGAACCGCGATCGCACCTTCGCCTACCGCGGATGCAACGCGCTTCACGTTGCCGGAACGAACATCTCCCACGGCAAACACATTAGGCAAACTGGTCTCCAGCATGTAAGGGGCGCGACGAAGCGGCCAGCTGAAACTATGAAGGGCATCCGCCGGTGTTTCCAGGTCGCGTCCCGTCAGGATGAAGCCTTTGTCGTCCATCGCTACGCAGCCATTGAGCCAGGCTGTGCGTGGAGACGCACCCGTCATCATGAAAACGTGACACACGTTATGGGTGGAAGTCTCACCGCTATTGCGATCGATCCAGCTCACGCGCTCCAGCTGACCCTCACCTGCGAGCGCGGTAAGCTCTGTCCGGCAGAGCAGTTCGATCTTGGGATGTTCCGCAATGCGCCGGATCAGGTAACGTGACATGGTGCCTGACAGTTCGGCGCCGCGGACCAGCATGAAAACCCTGTGCGCAGTCTGCGATAGATAAACCGCCGCCTGGCCCGCCGAGTTGCCGCCTCCTACCACTACTACGTCCTGGTCCTCGCACAACTGCGACTCAATGTAGGTGGCTCCGTAGTAGACGCCAAGGCCCTCAAACTTACGCAGGTTTTCGATCTCAGGTTTCTTGTATTGCGCCCCGGTAGAAATGATCACCGAACGAGCGGCCAGAGGGCTGCCATTATCCAGAACCAGCTGATAAGGGCGGCGTTCACAGTCGAGCTTTACAACCCTGTGCCCGACCAGCATCTTGGCGCCGAACTTCTGCGCTTGGGTGATGGCCCGCGCGGCGAGTTCCTGCCCGGAGACTCCAGTCGGAAAGCCCAGATAATTTTCGATCTTAGAACTTGATCCCGCCTGTCCACCGGGTGCGTCGTTTTCGATAACCAGAGCATCCAGCCCTTCGGAAGCGGCGTAAACCGCGGCGGCCAGGCCGGAAGGACCCGCGCCCACTATGATCACGTCGCGAGTCTGGGTCTGATCGATGCTGGAATTGAAACCAAGACAGTCCGCGAGTTCCTGATTCGAGGGATTGCGCATTACCCTTCTGGTGGTTACCCCGCAGATGATTACGGGGATTTCGGACACTTTCACGTGAAAGCGGTCAAGCAGTTCCTGCGAAGTCTTGTCCGTATCCAGGTCGACATAGTTAACCGGATGAGCATTGCGGCCGAGAAATTCGCGCAGGCGAAGCGTATCTGCAGAATGGCGCGAGCCCATCAGAATAAGATTTCCGCCGCCCCTGGTGATAAGAGCAATGCGGCGCAGAATAAATGCCCGCAGGAATATCTCGCTCAACTCTGCGTCGCGCCCGATCAGGGAGCGAAAGTCCTCCGGGCTGACCTCAAGAAATTCTCCCGCTTCGGTCACCCGCCCGCGGACCAGGCAACGCTGCCCGGAGATCATGGTTATTTCGCCGGTGAAAGCGCCGGGGTGATGCTGGGTGATAACGCGTTCGTTGTCGAGCCCCGGCTGAACGATTTCCATTGCCCCTGAAAGAATCACGAAAAAAGGCACGCCGGTATCTCCCGGCTCAAACAGGACCTCGTCTCGTTTAACATTGCGAATTTTGCCGATGTTCCGGACGCGGTTGATCTGGGCGTCGGTAAGCAGGGGAAAGATCTGGGTGGTTGCATCCAGTGCGCTGGGGACAGGCCAGGTTGACATTCAGCTTTTTCTCCGGAAGGTCGAGAACAATCGTTATAGGTGTCGAGAACAATCGTTATAGATGACGTGCGCCGGGTTTCGGCTTCAAAGGCCCTCAGACATCGCAGATTTCTTGAAGCCTGGAATCTAAGGTCGTGATTTCAGCATCCAGTGTGCTGATGAAACCACCATGCGACGAAGCCGCCATTGCCTCTGGAGATTGTAAAGCTATCGCTCAGCCGGAATCGCGGGTATGGGTGCTGGCCGCCGCCATCCTGGGCTCAAGCATGGCGTTCATTGACAGCACCGTCGTGAATGTCGCCTTGCCTGCGCTGCAGTCCAGTTTCCATGCCAGCGTGGTCGACGTGCAGTGGGTGGTGGAGTCCTATGGATTGTTTCTTTCGGCGCTGATTCTGGTGGGAGGAGGACTGGGTGATTCACTGGGGCGCCGCAGGATGTTTCTGGCCGGCGTTGCGGTGTTTGCCGCGGCCTCGCTGGGGTGTGCCCTTTCTTCTTCGGTGCGCGAACTTATACTCTGGCGCTCGCTGCAGGGTATCGGCGCGGCTTTTCTGGTGCCCAGCAGCCTGGCCATCATCAGCGCCGCATTTGACGAGCAGACGCGAGGTCAGGCGATCGGAACCTGGTCAGGCTTCACCGCGATTACCACGGCGATCGGGCCGGTGCTGGGAGGATGGCTGGTGCAACATGTTTCGTGGCATTGGGTATTCTTCATCAATCTGCCGCTGGCAGCTGCGGTCTGCCTGATTTCTCTCTTGCACGTTCCCGAAAGCATAAATCCGAATGCCGGCCGAGTGGATTGGGCGGGAGCCATTGCCGCCACGCTCGGGCTGGGCGGCGTTATCTACGGCTTGCTCGAATCCGCAACCCTGGGATGGCGAAGTCCATACGTTTACGGAAGCCTGGCGGGCGGCACTTTCGGACTGGTCGTTTTTATCTTCATCGAAATGCGCGCCATCTCCCCCATGGTGCCTCTGGGCCTGTTCGAAATAACGGCCTTCAGGGCCGCCAACGTGCTCACCCTGTTCTTGTACGCCGCGGTAGGAATATTTTTCTTCCTGTTCCCGCTGAATTTAATTCAGGTGCAGGGTTACTCCCCGACTGCGACCGGCTCGGCCGCGCTGCCGTTTATCCTGCTGATGTTCGCTCTGTCCCGCTGGTCGGGAGGATTAGTCGCCCGCTACGGAGCCAGAGTGCCGCTGATGGTGGGCCCATCGATTGTCGCTCTGGGGTTTCTGCTATTCGTAATCCCGTCGACCGGAGTGAGCTACTGGCGATCATTCTTTCCTGCTTTCCTGCTACTGGGCTTTGGAATGTCGGTAAGCGTAGCTCCGCTTACGACCGTGGTGATGAGTTCGGTCGAGCAGCAGCGGGCAGGCACAGCGTCCGGCATCAACAACGCCGTGGCTCGCGTGGCAGGCGTGCTCGCTATCGCCGTACTTGGAATCGTAATGACCTGGTGCTTTCATCACCGGCTGGATAGCTTACTTACAGGATTGAACCTGCCGGCGGATGCTGTTCAGTCGATCAAATCAAATTCCATCAAACTGGCGGGAATGGATGTGCCTGGTAATCTCGATGCGAAAACTGCGAGCGCGCTTCAAAGTGCGGTGCGCCAGTCATTCATCTTTGGATTTCGGATGGTGATGGTGATCTGCGCACTGCTTGCACTGGCAAGCGCGATCACAGGACGCGCCTTAAACTCTGACCGGGCGGGCAGCAGCCCACCTCTTTCGGCGCGCGCCGCCTGACCCGAACTGTTCTTGTGATTGGAATCAGACAACCAGGAGCGGTGGGACTTGCCGCCCCCTTTTTGGTTTGGATAAGAGAGCTAAGCGGCTTTCTTCTGTTGTGCTTTTCTTGCGGCCCAGCGAGCCCGTTGCGCGGCACCGATCTTTCTTCGGGCCGCAGCAGACATCACTCGTCCACTTGATTGACCAGAGCCGCCTTTACCTTTTTTTGCCTTGATATTTGCCCAACGCGCGCGTTGCGCAGCTGCGATTCTGGCGCGTGCGGCAGTGGACAATGGACGCCGGCCAGATCCGGTACCGCCGCCTGAGGCTTGCCTGCCGGCAAGACTCGAAAGTGCGGAGATAGCCTGATCCAGGTGATTCCTTTCCTGTTGAAGCTCCTTCAATACTGCGGCGAGATTCGCCATCAGAATTCCCCCCTCGAAAGCAGTTTTAACAAACCCGTTAATACTAACTGCGCTTTCTAGATTTCGCTACTTACCATTTATAAAATACTCTCTCCACTTACCTTCTTAGTTCCAATTCAGCAGTCGATGGATCTT
>Ga0310810_10003631_pt1 | contig 16888 bp, 17 predicted proteins | sample NCmetagenome_FD_207641 | JGI IMG/M metagenome (GOLD analysis project Ga0310810, IMG submission 207641) | Soil microbial communities from experimental microcosm in Duke University, North Carolina, United States - NC | ecosystem: Engineered > Artificial ecosystem > Soil microcosm > Unclassified ... | reverse complement strand
ATGAACCAACGCGAACAAAGCCTCCGAGACGGCGATTCATGATTGACGAAGATGTGACGTCACAGCAAATCTTGGCCTGAATTAGACGCAAAGCATTCTTCAGCAGCTTGTACTACAATGGCGCCGCGTTCAACAGGACCATGATCGGAAACGCACTCTCAAAACCAAATACAATTGCTGAGATCGATATCCTCTGGATCACGGCGGGGCTCGGCTGTGATGGCGACACTATAGCAATGACCGCCGCTACCCAGCCGAGTCTCGAAGAAATCCTCCTTGGTGGTATTCCTGGAATTCCCAAAGTTAATTTTCATAATCCGTTTCTGTCTTTTGAAAACGGAGACGATTTTATGGAGTTCTTTTATAAAGGAGCCGACGGTCGAATCGATCCCTTCATTCTCGTAGTTGAAGGTTCAATCCCAAACGAAAAGAACAAAGCCGAAGGATACTGGGCTTCGTTCGGAACCAACAGAGAAACGGGTCAACCAATTACCACTTGTGAGTGGATTGACAAGCTCGCGCCGCGAGCGTGGGCCGTAATAGCCGCTGGTACTTGTGCAACTTATGGAGGCATCCATGCCATGGAAGGTAATCCAACTGGTTGCATGGGGCTGGCTGACTATCTTGGATGGGAATGGAAATCACGATCAGGGACTCCGATAGTTTGCATCCCCGGTTGCCCAGTTGTTCCGGATAACTTTATGGAGACGCTTCTATACCTTCTGTATCAATCTGCGGGACATGCTCCAATGATTCAGCTGGACGAAGCACTCCGGCCAACCTGGCTTTTTGGTCAAACGGTTCATGAGGGTTGTGATCGTGGCGGCTATTATGAGCAGGCCCAGTTTGGTGAATACTATGGCGCACGTGAGTGCATTGTGAAACTAGGTTGTTGGGGACCCGTTGTGCAGTGCAACGTTGGAAAGCGCGGTTGGATAAATGGCATTGGCGGATGTCCGAATGTCGGAGGTATTTGTATCGGCTGCACGATGCCTGGCTTTCCAGACAAGTTCATGCCGTTTATGAACCAACCACCGGGTTCATTGCTGTCGTCTCATGCTGTGATGACTTATGGGAAAGCGATCCACGCCTTGCGAAAGTTCACTCAGGCGTCGTTGAACAAAGAACCAGCGTGGCGCAGGCGAAATCGTGAATAGTGAATCGGTCTTTGGCCTTTGGCTTTTGGTCTATGGTTTTTGTTTTAGGTTACTGACATTGCAAACAGAGCTAAGACCAAAGGCCAAAGACCAAAGACCGATTCACTAATCACGATTGACGATTTACGAATATGGCTGACGCAACAGCAAATCTTGGCTTGAACGAGGCGCAAAGCATCCTTGAACAGCTAGCTTCTGCCTTTCCGATAGTCACTGCTGTTACAACGCCTCCTTCATTGTCGTCGGTTTATGAAGAGACAGCCGATCAAACGATTCCGGAAATTGATGCTCGATACCAAACACTGGTCGAGCAAATTCCGGCAGTGGTCTTTATGGCTTTTCTGGATAAAGGAATCGGCGAAGCCTATGTGAGTCCTCAAATTGAAACGCTCCTCGGTTTCACTCAAGAAGAATGGTTGAACGATCCCGTCCGCTGGTATCAGCAAATTCATCCTGAGGACAAAGCTCGTTGGAGTATCGAGGCTGCTGAATTGTTCTTAATGGGACATCCGTTGAAATCGTTGTATCGAGTTGTTGCACGCAATGGCAATGTTGTTTGGTTTCACTGTGAAGCCAAGATGGTTCGTAACAAAGATGGACAGCCATGGTTTATTCATGGGGTCGCATTTGATATCTCGGAGTCGAAACGCGCTGAAGAGGCGCTGGCCAAGAGCGAGCAGATGCTGCAAGGCTTGTTCGACTTTGCACCCGACACCATCGCTGTTGTCGATCACCGAGGAGCGATTGTTCGCATCAACGCCCAGGTAGAAAAAATGTTTGGTTACTCACCACTGGAACTCGCTGGCCGTTCGATCGAAACGCTAATGCCCGAGCGTTATCGATCGTCGCATTCTAAACAGCGCCAGGGTTACTTTGTTGAGCCGCACACACGGCCGATGGGTGCCGGGCTCGCGTTATCCGGCAAACGAAAAGACGGCACTGAATTCCCCGTAGACATCATGCTGAGTCCAATGGAGTCGGAAACGGGGAATGTTGTTATTGCAGTAATCAGAGACATAACTCGCCGGCGCATGGCTGAGGAAGCTCAGCGTGATTATGCCGATCGACTACAGTTACTCTCTCGCAGGCTAATGGAAGTACAGGAACTTGAACGTAGAAAGATAGCTCTCGAATTACACGATGAAATTGGACAAGTGCTGACCGGACTGAAGCTAACGCTGGAGGTTGGCTCGCGGCTACCACCAAAGGAAGTCAATGGCAACTTAGAACAGGCAAGAATTCTGGTGAACGAGTTGATGGCCCGTGTTAGAAACCTGTCGCTGGATTTGCGCCCAGCCATGCTTGACGATTTTGGTTTGCTTCCAACTCTGCTTTGGCATTTTGAACATTACACTGCTCAGACGCATGTGGCACTTTCGTTCAAACACAGTGGACTCGAGCGACGGCGATTTCCGCCCGAGTTGGAAACGGCAGCATATCGATTAGTTCAGGAAGCTCTGACGAATGTTGCCAGACATGCAAATGTCGCGAGTGCGACGGTTCGAATTTGGGCAGACCACCGTAACCTTTCGATTGAGATTGAAGATTTAGGGCAGGGCTTCGACTTGGATTCATTATCAACGCGCGAGACGAGTGGGTTGGCAGGAATGCGTGAGCGCACTTCGCTGTTGGGTGGTAATTTAAAGATCGATTCTCGTGTAAACGGAGGCACGAGATTGCTTGCTGAATTCAATATCGAAGAAAAACGTGTAGTCGGTGCTACCTAATTGGTGGCGCTAGTTTTCTCTGTGCCACCTCTGTGTTCTCTGCGTCTCTGGGTAACTCTTTCGCACACATCCACCACAGAGAACACAGAGGCTGCACAGAGAAGAAATCAACCTGGGGTAGAGTTTTATGACAACCATCGTGTTAGCAGACGACCATAATATCGTTCGACAGGGACTGCGGGCGCTCCTCGAAGTTGAAAAAGATCTGACCGTGGTTGGAGAAGCCGGTGACGGCTTGGAAGCAGTGCGCAATGTGGAAGTGTTGAATCCGGGTGTCCTTGTACTTGATCTGATGATGCCCGGACTCAATGGACTTGATGTACTGAAACAAATTAAGAAGCGTTCTCCCCAAACTCATATCGTCATTCTCTCAATGTATGCCAATGAAGCGTACGTATTAGAGGCACTGAGCAACGGAGCCTCGGCGTATGTCCTGAAAGACTCCAGCTCAGCAGATTTGGTTATGGCTGTTCGTGAAGCGGCTGCGGGCCGTCGCTATTTGAGTCCTCCACTTTCCGCTCGAGCGATTGAGGCGTACCAGGAAAAAGCAAAAGCTGCGACGTTCGATCGGTACGAAGCCTTAACCGCTCGCGAGAGAGAAGTGCTTCACCTGGCGGCCGAGGGACGAACTAATACAGAAATAGCGAATAGACTCGGGATTAGTTCACGTACTGCCGAAACACATCGATCAAACCTGATGCACAAACTCGATCTGCACACTCAAGCGGACTTGATTCGCTTTGCGCTCAGACGAGGAATCATCCCGATGGAAGAGTGAAACTTGGATGAGGTCAGAACCGTAACGCGGTAGCGTCGGGTCCAAACAAATTAGTGATCTCTGTTCATTGCGGACCCGACGCTACCGCGTTACGGTTCTGACCTCATCCAAGTACCATTCCGCACAGTTCAACAACAAAACGCAACAAAAATACGGAAGATTTGACTTCTAACTACGTACATCTACGAATAGACTACGTTTCATCCCCGGATAATAATCCCAACGCTCCCTAAAGGGTTCTGTTTTCCCTACCCCCAGCGGACAAAGACTTGATTGCGTGCCTGGCAGGCGGGATGGTCTGTTGTTAGCGCATTAGTCTTCCCAACTCGTCCCGTCAACGTATCCATTCATACGCCAGCGACCGCTGAAGGATATTTTGTACCTCTGTGTGTTGCATTCAATTTTCATTCATTCGCTTTGTGCAGGAGCGATCTGTTCAGTTTCATCGCGTCCATTGAGAGAGGAGTAGAGGTATGGCAGCAGAAACTGCCCCGTATGGTCGTGTCACGCAACGACCACCGGCGGTAAAAGACATTCACATTGTGTGGATTACGGCGGGACTTGGTTGTGACGGCGATTCAGTTTCGATCACTGCTGCAACGCAGCCGAGCGTTGAAGACGTAGTGATGGGAGCAATACCGGGACTACCTAAAGTTCACTTACACAATCCCGTACTTGCTTATGAGGTGGGTGACGACTTCATGAAGTACTTCTATCAGGCCGAACAGGGACTTATCGATCCATTTGTTCTGGTTGTAGAAGGTTCAATACCCAACGAACACTTAAGCGGCGACGGGTATTGGGCCGCGATGGGTCAGGATCCGATGACGGGCCAACCTATTAAGACCACGGAATGGATCGACCGGCTCGCGCCGAAAGCCCTCGCTGCCGTTGCGATTGGGACGTGCGCTACTTATGGCGGCATCCACGCGATGGCGGGTAATCCAACGGGTTGCATGGGCTTGGCTGACTACCTCGGTTGGGATTGGAAATCTAAGGCAGGTATTCCCATCGTCAACGTGCCAGGTTGTCCGGTGCAACCGGATAACTTCATGGAGACGGTCCTTTATCTGCTGTATGTCGCGGCCGGACTTGCGCCGATGATTCCGCTTGATGATGCGGGTCGTCCAACCTGGTTATTTGGCCAGACAGTCCATGACGGCTGTGATCGGGGTAGTTATTACGAGCAAGGTGACTTTGCTCACGAGTACGGTTCTCCAAAGTGTCTCGTTAAGTTGGGCTGTTGGGGTCCCGTCGTTAATTGCAACGTTCCGAAACGCGGATGGATGGCCGGGATTGGTGGCTGTCCGAATGTGGGTGGCATTTGCATTGGTTGCACCATGCCAGGATTCCCTGACAAGTTCATGCCGTTTATGGATGAACCGCCTGGATCAAAGATTTCAACAGGTGCCATTGGGATCTACGGGGCTGCGGTTCGCAAACTTCGCAGCTTAACCAATGCCACCGTTAATAAAGAACCGAAGTGGCGGCACAACCTACCTGAGCTGACGACGGGATATCACGCATCCATCAAGCAGATAAAGGAGCGAGCGTCATGAGTACTCAAACAGTTACACAAACTCCTGCCAAGCCGCGGACTCTGGTGGATATGAATTGGGATCCAATCACTCGTATCGTCGGCAGCCTCGGCATCTATACAAAGATCGATTTTGAAAATCGTGAAGTGGCTGAGTGTTACAGCACATCATCAATCTTTCGTGGCTACAGCATCTTCATGAAGGGCAAAGACCCGCGCGACGCGCACTTTATTACCAGCCGCATCTGCGGAATCTGTGGCGACAATCACGCGACATGCGCGACCTATGCACAGAACATGGCTTTTGGTGTGCGCCCGCCGGCGATGGGTGAGTGGATTGTGAATCTGGGCGAAGCTGCCGAATACATGTTTGACCACAACATATTCCAGGACAATCTGGTTGGTGTTGATTTCTGCGAGCAGATGGTCAAAGAAACAAATCCCAGCGTTTGGGCAAAGGCTCAAAAGACTGAAGCGCCGCATGCTGCCGACCACGGTTATCGAACCATCGCCGACATCATGACGGCTTTGAATCCGTTCAGCGGAGAGTTTTATCGCGAGACGCTGCACGTCAGTCGCTACACACGTGAGATGTTTTGTTTGATGGAGGGTAGGCATGTTCATCCATCAACGTTGTATCCGGGTGGAGTTGGTACGGTCCCGACGATTCAACTCTTTACCGACTACATTGTTCGTTTGATGCGCTACTGCGAGTTCATGAAGAAAGTCGTGCCGCTGCACGACGATCTGTTCAATTTCATCTACGAGGCCTTACCGGGTTACGAGAAGGTTGGACAGCGCCGAGTCTTGTTGGGCTGTTGGGGATCATTCCAGGATCCGGCAGTGTGCGATTACAGGTATGAAACCATGAACGACTGGGGTAACGCGATGTACGTCACTCCCGGTGTTGTCGTTGACGGAAAATTGGTCACCACTAACCTGGTAGACATTAATCTCGGCATTCGGATTCTTCTTGGAAGTTCTTATTACGACGACTGGGAAGGTGCCGAAACGTTTGTTGACAAGGATCCGCTTGGCAATCCGGTTGACAGACGACATCCATGGAACCAAACAACGATTCCTCGGCCGCAGAAGCGAGATTTTGAGGGCAAGTACACTTGGGTGATGTCGCCGCGCTGGTATCACGAAGGTGAACCGGGAGACAAGAAGTACCTGGCGCTCGATACTGGTGGAGGGCCGATCGCTCGTTTCTGGGCCACGGCATTAGCCGGCAAGGTAGATATCGGTTACGTGAAAGCAACCGGCAACAGCGTAAAGATCTACTTGCCAAAGACAGCGATGAAGCCAGAGGTCGAATTCGAATGGAAAGTTCCCAAATGGAGCAATGCAATCGAACGTGATCGCGCGCGCACCTACTTCCAGGCGTATTCCGCAGCGTGTGCTTTGTATTTTGCAGAACAAGCACTAGCCGAGTTACATGCCGGGAGAACGCAGACATGGTCAGAGTTCAAGGTTCCGAATGAAGCTATTGGATGTGGATTTCACGAAGCAGTTCGCGGAGTGCTTTCGCATCACGTGGTGATACGTGATGGGAAGATTGCAAACTACCATCCATATCCACCGACACCTTGGAACGCAAACCCACGTGACATTTATGGTACACCGGGTCCATACGAGGACGCGGTACAGAACACACCAATCTTCGAGGAGAACGGGCCAGATAACTTCAAAGGCATCGACATCATGCGTGCGGTTCGTAGCTTCGATCCTTGCCTGCCGTGTGGAGTCCACATGTATTTAGGCAACGGTAAGGTTCTGGAGACGCACCATTCGCCGATGTTTGGCATGGTGAAATAGGCGCGGGGCCCGCAGGTTTGTCCGCAGATTACACAGATTATGCAGATTCTCTTAGCGGATTTAAGAGACTGCCGACCTCAAAAATCTGTGTAATCTGCGTAATCTGCGGATAAGGATCTTAAGGAGGGCGTGGTGGCCAAGTCGATCGAACAAATCGAGGAACTTGTTCAGAGGATTGAAGACCTTCCCGATCCTAATGCCCGCAGTAGTGCATTGGCGCTGGTGCAAGCTTTGATGGATTTTCATGGCGAGGCATTGGATCGCTTGATGGAGATAGTTGCGTCGCAAGGCGAACAAGGTTATTTGATATTCAACAAATTCAGTACGGATGAGTTGGTAAGCAATCTGCTTCTACTTTATGGCCTCCACCCGTTACCTCTAGAGGAACGCGTTGGTCAAGCATTGGAAAAAGTGCGGCCTCATCTTGATTCACATGGCGGCAACGTCGAATTGTTGAGTATCACCGATGGTGTAGTTCGCCTGCGCCTTGAGGGAACTTGCCGAGGGTGTCCTTCATCAGCGGAAACATTAAAGCTAGCCATCGAATCAGCGATTTATGCAGCTGCTCCTGACGTGGTATCGATTGAGGCGGAAGGAGCGTTAACTGAAACGCCGAAAGGTCTCGTGCAGATAGCGGCAGCGGCAAAGGCAGTTGGGCAGTTCAGCATAGCTAATTGTCAACTGCCAATAGCCCAAGTGTCCGACGAACTTTAGTTTGTCGATCGTGCTAGATTTTGGTCTTTGGCCTTAGGCCTTTGGTCTTTGGCTCCGTGGACGCAAGCACAAAGACCGAAGACCGAAGACCAAAGCCCAGCACAAACGACAAACTAAAGTTCGTCGGACACTTGAAGCATTGCCGATTCCTAATTACCGAGTAAACCGTGGACAAAAATGAGCGCGGGCGAAGTAAACAACGAGAACACCAATCAAATCGGCAATCGCCAATCGGAAATCGACAATGGCTTTGATGTTCTGCGTCGGTTCGTCCGAGCGCGGTCAGTGCCGGTCGAGCGATGTGATATGTGCACCATTGCTGTGGGCCCAGATCACCCGCACTTAGTAGAGCCAGCAACACGCAGGCTGATCTGTGCCTGTCCGGCATGCGCAGTACTCTTTAGCAGTTCAGCGAACATGAAGTACCGAAGAGTACCGCAAACCGTACGAGCGCTAGCGGACTTTGAAATGACCGACGCGCAATGGGAAGGCCTGATGATTCCGATCAACATGGCCTTCTTTTTTCAAAGCAGTGCTGAGGATAAGGTGATTGTCTTATATCCAAGTCCCGCCGGGGCAACTGAATCGTTACTTGATTTTGATTCCTGGCGAGAGATTGTGCAAACGAATCCACAGCTTCAACGCATGGAGCCCGACACTCAGGCCCTGCTGGTTAATCGCGTTCAGAAAGCGTCCGACTACTTCATCGTTCCGATCGATGAGTGCTACAAGCTCGTGGGCTTAATAAGAACCAAATGGAAAGGACTTTCAGGCGGCGTCGAAGTTTGGGAAGCGATTAACCAGTTCTTTGCGGAACTGAAAGAGCGATCAACTGATGTTGCCGGGGTGGCGCATGCCTGATCTGCACTTTTCAGTTATTGGCGCAGAAGCGGTGACATTTGCAGCCGCACCTTTGCTCTCGTTCAAACTGGGCATACGCAACGGAAACAGCGAAGAAAGAATTCAGTCTATTGTGTTGCGTTGCCAAATTCAGATCGAAACCACCAAACGCAGATACGCTACGGCAGAACAAGCAAAGCTCTTTGAACTCTTTGGGGAGCCGGAACGTTGGGGTCGTACGCTCACCTCGATGTTATGGACACACACGAGTACGACCGTGCCACCTTTTAACGGTGAGACTGTCGTCGATCTGCCAGTGCCCTGTACATTCGACTTCAATGTCGCGGCGACCAAGTACTTTGCTGGGCTCGATGATGGAGTTGTGCCTTTGAACTTGATGTTCAGCGGGACGACATTTTTTGATGGGCCGACTGGATTGTTAGTCGAACAGATCTCCTGGGACAAAGAAGCACGCTTCAGCCTGCCAATTCGAGTGTGGCATGAAATGATGAATCACTATTACCCGAACACTGCGTGGGTGTGTTTGCGAAGAGATGTGTTTGAGCAACTGCGCCGTTACAAGATGGACAATGCCATTCCTACCTGGGAACAAGTGTTCGACAACATTGTTCCGGTCGCACCGAAACCTAAAGAAGAAGAACTTACCATTGAGGGGAGTTTACCCTCGTGAGCACTGCGGCGAGCCAGATTCGTGAAGCTAGTCTTGTTGAGAGGATCGCTGATGCGGTGCTCTATGAAGGCTACATTCTTTATCCCTATCGCCCCTCATCAGTAAAGAACCAGCAACGTTGGAACTTTGGCGTGCTGTGTCCTGAGTCATATGCAATTGCACAACGTGATACCGAGAGTTCGACGATGTGCACCGAGTGTTTGATTGAAGCCGATTCATCAACGACGATTGATCTGAAAATTAGATTTCTGCATTTGATGATGCGTGAAGTTGCTGAGGTCATCAAGGAGTGCGGACGTCCGATTCCCGATTGTGAGCATGTGCTTACGCATGAGCAAGAACATTTCGTGTTGGCTCCATCTGTTGAAGTAGATGGGACGCGTTTGCAGAAGTGGCAGGAAGCAGTGGAACGTGAAGTTGTAGTTCCAGAAATACCGATTAACGAGGTCAATCAGCGAATTCGCTTTGAGTTTCCCGCGAACCGAACCTTCGAAGAAATAAAGAGTGCGTCAGCGACAGTTATTGGTTTGATGGCGCGAACGCAGCAAGCTCTGAGCGGTGAAATTGAAATCTCGATTACCAAAACCAATCGGCAATCCCGACAAGTCGGGATCGGCAATCGGAAATTACTGAGGCTGTCCATTACCGTTCGTAACCTTGCCATCTTCGATGATGCTGCGACGAGAACTCGCGATGAGGCTCTAATGCAATCTTTGGTTTCGACACACACGATACTCGAAACTAAAAACGGTGCGTTTGTCTCGCTACTGGATCCGCCCGAGGAGTACAAGCAAATTGCTTCAGAATGCAAGAACAGTGGAACTTATCCGGTACTCATTGGGGAAGAAGGCGATCGTCACTGTGTTCTTTCGTCACCAATCATTCTTTACGACTATCCGCAAATCGCGCCACAGAGTGCAGGTAATCTCTTCGATGGAACCGAGATCGACGAAATATTGACGTTGCGAATCATGTCGTTAACTGATGATGAGAAGCGCGAGATGCGAAATGCCGACGAGCTGGCGAGACAACTATTGGAGAGGACAGAATCGATGTCGGCCGAGCAGTTGATGAATTTGCATGGTGTGTTGACTCGTAAATCGTGAATCGAATGTCCGCTATGCTTTAGCTTGTCGGGTGATTACGAAGCAACCCCCGTGAATTACAGAGCAACTCGTTGATTTACGCTGTATCTCGACCGTTTTAGTTGGTAACGACACGACAGACTAAAGTTTATCGGACATGAACGAGTGGGAGTGGCAATTACTGGAAGACAAAACGATCCTGGATAGCATCAGGATCGATGGCGTCGAGGTGCGGCAAGGGGATCGAGTGCGATTGAAGCCACGCGCCCGCGGTGATGTTTTCGATCTGGCGCTTGCCGGCAAATCTGCGCTCATAGAGTCAATCGAAGAAGACTACGAAGGTCGTACACATCTCGCAGTTGTGCTCGACGACGATCCTGGCCGCGATCTCGGGATGTTACGTCAGCCAGGGCATCGTTTCTTTTTTTCTGTTGAAGAAGTTGAACCTTTGTTTCAAGTAGCGAAGGAAAGCGAGTGATGTCAGGGCCGGGTATATTGATTGCTGGAATTGGCAATATCTTTCTTGGCGATGATGCTTTCGGATGCGAAGTGGTAAAGGAACTGCAGCAAAGAAGCTGGCCGGAGAACGTTCGAGTAGAAGACTTTGGTATACGCGGATTCGATCTCGCATATGCAGTGCTTGACGGTTACGACATCACGATCTTTGTAGACGCAATAGCTCGTGGAGAACGGCCGGGCACGTTGTACACGATCGAGCCCGAGGTAAATGATTTGGAAGCGCTGGGCGCCGGCGTGCTTGAAACGCACAGCATCAACCCATTAAGCGTTTTGCAAATGGTGAAAACGATGGGAGGAAGCTTTAAGAAGATTCTGCTGGTCGGATGTGAGCCGGCGACGTTCGGTGATGAAGAAGGTGTAATGGGGTTGAGCAATGAGGTTCAGGCTGCTGTGCCGGCCGCGGCGAAATTAATTGAATCTCTAATTAACAAACAACTGGAGCAGTCTTTAGAGAAGACCGCCTCGGCATAGTCAAAGGGGAAAAGACAATGGGTAGAAACAAAGAGGGTTGTGAGCACAGGGGTGGAATTCGATTCTTAAAAGTAATCGGGGGAATCACAATAGCAATGCTGGCATTTGCGGTCATCACTCAGCTGGATGACATTCGTCGATACATCAGAATCTCGACGATGTAGATAACTAAGAACGAGCGAGGGGCAGAACTTAGGTCAGTTCATGATTCTGTTTTTAGTGGACTCTATTTAAGGAGACGGTTATGGAAACCAATGGTTCTGGCGACTCTAAAGATATGTTGTATCTGGTGGGTGGGTTGGCGCTACTTATCGCGGGAGCGGGGCTGATATTGGCCCATCCTCAGGTGCAACGTCAGGTGAGAAACAGTCTCGACCGAATTCTGCCGGGCCTTCCAGACAATTTAGCTGGTGGTTTAGCGACAGTAGTTCCAGATTTCCAAAGGTACATGAAGTTGCGATCAATGTGATGATGAGAATGAGCAACAGATCCGAAGGGCTAGCTGCCGCGTCGCGTCTCTTATGAATCAGTGGTCTTTGGACTGACAACCAGGATTGTCAGTAACTTGCATCGGACCCTTGTCTCCCTCCTCAGAGACGTGCCGGAACATACTAGCCTTCGAACATAATTATGACTGCTGAGGCTGCACCAGAACGTGAGCGTTATCGTCTTGATTCGACCGCAAGCACACTTACCGTTCAGGCTTTTGCTGAAGGGTTGTTTTCAGCGTTCGGACACGATCCCCTATTTCGTGTAAACGAGTTTTCCGGTGAAGCTGAGTTCGTTTCAGGAACATTCGCGGATGCTGGGTTGCGATTGGTAATAAACGCGAATTCCTTATCAGTCACTAACGTGAAGGAGAAAGATCGGCAAGAGATTGAACGCACAATGCACGCTGAGGTCCTGGAAACGAGCAGGTATCCGGAAATCGTTTTCGAGAGTCACAATATCTCGTTGAGTTGTATCGGAGAAGGTCGTTATCGAGTGCGAGTTATCGGTGATCTGACGTTGCACGGAGTTACGCAGAAAAACCTGTGGGTGAATGGCGAAGTGATAGCGTCGGGTTCGGGAGAATTGCGGGCCAAAGGTCAATGCGCGATTAAGCAGACTGACTACCGAATCAAGTTAGTTTCAGTTGCGGGCGGGACACTGAAGGTAAAAAACGAGGTGAAGTGTTCGTTCGATATTGTCGCGAGGAGTGTCCGATAAACTTTAGTTTGTCGTGACGTAACCAACCACGCACTGAGTTAGTGAGAGCTTTGAAATCTTTTTGCGATCGGGTTGGTTGCGTCACGACAAACTAAAGTTCATCGGACACACGGACATGCACGAACTTTCAATAGCGTTGAGCATGATTGAATTGGCGAGTGAAGAGGCAACTCGTCATGGGGCATCGCGAGTCAGCGCGCTGTATCTCAAACTCGGGCCGTTGTCCGGAGTTGTAAAGGAGGCGCTAACGTTCTCGTTCGAAATCGCGTGTGAAGGCACACGATTGGAAGGCTGCGAACTAATAATCGAAGCCGTTCCGGTTGTGATTCATTGTGCGCGCTGTCAGGCGGATGAAGGGATCGAAAATATTCAGGATCTTCGTTGTCCTCGTTGTGGTGACCTTGCAGCGGACATAATTCATGGACGCGAGTTGGAAGTTGTCTCGCTCGAGTTGGCAGAACTTGAGGAAGTCACCATATGAGAGGCACAGCACGAATAGTTGAAGTCAGGCAGAACGTGCTCAAGCAGAATGACCTACTCGCTCGCGAACTCCGGCAACGTTTCGACGACGCAGGGGTCGCTGTTATTAGCATGGTTTCAACTCCTGGCGCTGGTAAGACCGCACTCCTCGAGCACACGTTGACACGAATGCGTAACGAAGGACTGAAGGTAGCGGCGTTGGTTGGCGATCTGGCAACCGAAAACGATGCGCGACGTTTGGCGAGGAGTAATGCCCCTGTGAAACAAATCGTCACAGGCACGGTTTGTCATCTCGATGCGCAAATGGTACAGCGCGCGCTCGACGAATGGACACTGGCGGATTTCGACGTGCTGTTTATCGAGAATGTCGGCAATCTCGTTTGTCCGTCGAGTTACGATCTGGGTGAACAGTTACGGCTGGTGCTGATGTCAGTCACGGAGGGCGAAGACAAGCCTTTGAAGTATCCGACGATCTTCAACACTGCCGATGTTGCTGTTATTACAAAGATGGATCTCGCGGAGGCGGTGGATTTCGATTTGCAAGCTGCCAGGCAAAACATTCAGGCAGTGCGGCCTGGAATGCAGATATTGGAGTTGTCGGTGAAGAACGGTGCCGGAATGGATCGGTACTTTGGGTTTTTGAACTCTTCTATTAAGCGGACCGCATTAGTTTGATTTCTCTGCGTCTCTGCGGGTCCTGCGATCGTGACTTTCATAAAACGCAGAGACGCAGAGAGCGCAAAGACGCAGAGAGAAGAAACAAACAAAGTGACGACACGTGCTCAGATTCTGGTTCGAGGGATTGTTCAAGGCGTTGGATTTCGTCCGTTCGTTTTTTCCCACGCAAGCCGTCGCTCACTTAATGGTTGCGTGCTCAATAACTCAGCCGGCGTGCTTATCGATCTGGAAGGCGACGCTTCTGAGATCGATAACTTTCTGCACGATCTGGAATCGAACCCGCCACCGCTATCCTCGATCGAGTCGATCGAGCGTGTCGACAATCTGGGTTTAGTTGATTACTCGGAGTTTAGAATTCTTGAAAGCGACGCCTCAGGTCAAAAGCAGATCCCAATCTCGGCTGATGTCGCTACCTGTAACGCCTGTCTGAGCGAACTGTTTGACGACTCAAATCGTCGTTATCGTTATCCATTCATCAACTGCACAAACTGTGGACCGCGATTCACAATCGTCGAGCATGTTCCTTACGATCGCCCAAATACGACGATGAGATCGTTTGAAATGTGTTCAGCTTGTCGCATGGAATATGAGGATCCCCTCGATCGCCGCTTTCATGCTGAACCTACGGCTTGCGCAGTTTGTGGACCCCGATTGCGGTTGGTTGATTTGAGCGGCAAAGAAATGGGTGGCGACGCAATTGCATCGGCGATGGAATTACTTCGCGCAGGAAAGATTCTGGCGATCAAAGGAATAGGCGGTTTTCATCTCGCGTGTGATGCACTCTCCAAAGAAGCAGTAGCGACGCTTCGGGGCAGAAAGTTTCGCGAAGACAAACCATTTGCGTTGATGGCGCGTTCGGTAGACGCCATTCGACCGTATTGTCGATTGTCTACCGCAGAAACTACGCTGCTTGAATCCCCGGCACGTCCCATTGTTCTGCTACGAAGAAAGCGTGGAATTGGGATCCCGAGATCAGTGGCCCCCGGTGTGAACACACTGGGGTTTATGCTTCCTTACACTCCTTTGCATTACCTCTTGTTCGAATCGTTCGAACAACCGCTCGTAATGACCAGTGGAAACATTTCTGACGAACCAATCTGTTATCACGACGACGAAGCGACCCAGCGTCTAAAAAAGATCGCAGACTATTTTCTCCTTCACGATCGACCGATACACATTCGTACAGACGATTCAGTAGTCCGGACTGTGAATGATAATCAAGTGGTGCTGCGGCGTTCTCGCGGCTACGCTCCCACGCCAATTCGAACCTCATTCAAGTTTGACCGCACCGTGCTTGCCTGCGGCGCCGAACTTAAGAACACGTTCTGCCTCGCGCGCCAACACAGGGCGTTTGTGAGCCATCACATTGGCGATCTTGAAAACCTGGAAACACTTCGTTCGTTCACCGAGGGCATCGAACATTACAAACGTTTATTTGATATCCAACCCAATGTCGTCGCTTACGATCTTCATCCGGAATACCTTTCAACCAAGTTTGCGCTTGCGCTCGACGACATTGATACAAAGATCGCGGTTCAACACCATCACGCACACATTGCCAGTTGCATGGCCGACAACCAGATCGATGGCCAGGTGATCGGAGTAGCTTTTGACGGACTTGGATTTGGTTTAGACGGGAAATTCTGGGGTGGGGAATTTTTTGTTGCTGATTTTTGCGATGCGGAGCGTATTGCTCATCTAGCCAATCTGCCGTTGCCTGGTGGTGCTAAGGCGATACGGGAGCCATGGCGGCTGGCGGCTGTTTACCTCAAGCGGACGTTCGGAAACAAGTTCCTGGATTTGGATATTCAATTTGCTCGAACACTGGATCGAGCGCGGTGGTCTACCCTCACGAGCATGATTGACGCCGGAGTCAATTGCCCTGAAACCTCGAGCATGGGTCGTCTGTTCGATGCGATTGCAGGACTATTGATGTTGCGCAACTGTATCAACTATGAGGGTCAGGCAGCGATCGAATTGGAAGCTCTCGCCGATAAAACCGCCACTGATTACTACGAGTTCGGTTTCGATGGATCTGAAATAACGGCCGAGAGTCTCGTGCGAAAGGTGGTCGAAGATTTACTCGATGATGTTCCAGCGAGACAGATTGCCAGTCGCTTTCATCATAGTGTTGCTCGAATGATTAATGAAGTGACGCAAAAGATTAGAGAGCAACATCATCTTAATCGTGTGGTTCTTTCCGGTGGCGTTTTTCAAAACATCCTGCTTCTCGATCGGGTTAACGAACTGCTCCGACAAACTGGTTTCGAAGTATTCACTCACAGTCGTGTGCCGCCAAATGATGGCGGAATTTCGTTGGGCCAGGCCGCGGTGGCCAATGCTCGACTTCAAAGGCGAGGGACAAACTAAATGTGTTTAGCAATACCTGGAAAGATCGTTGAGATCGTTGACGCCGGCAATCGGATTGCAAAGGTGGAGGTTGGTGGCGTCAAACGAAACATCAATATCGGTATGCTGCCCGAAAATGAAACTCACATTGGCGACTACGTTTTGATACACGTCGGTTTTGCTATGAGTAAGGTCGATGAGCAGGAAGCGGAGGAAACGCTGCGAGTGCTGAAAGAACTCGGAGAATACCAGAACGAGTTTGAGAATTTTAAGATTACGGTTGACTAGAAGATGACCAAACCAGACATAGATAATTTTTCACGCGCCTTTTATCCGTTTCTCCACGAAGAGCGTAACAGCGACGGAAAGCTGATGGAGGACCTCGGATTCTCCCTGCTCGAAAAGGCGCGCGAAAGTGCCGAGACCAAGACGAAGTTCTTTGCAGACAACAAGGATGCAATTCTGTCAGCGTCTTTGCGGATGGCGAAGTCGTTCCACCGCGGAGGCAAGCTTCTGGTTTGTGGCAACGGAGGATCGGCAACTGATGCGCAACACATTGCAGTTGAGTTCATGCATCCAATCACCGTCGGGCGCAAGGCATTGCCGGCAATTTGTCTTACAAACGATATGGCCATGATGACCGCGGTAGCGAACGATGTTGGATTCGCAGATGTTTTCACTCGTCAGATTATTGCGCTCGGAAATGAAGGCGATGTACTCCTCGCTATTTCAACAAGTGGTAACTCGAAAAACCTGATGCATGCCGTCGCTACCGCGCGTCGGATGCGGATGACGACAATTGGCTTCGCCGGAAGTAATGGCGGTGAAATGGCAG
>Ga0310810_10003630_pt1 | contig 16889 bp, 16 predicted proteins | sample NCmetagenome_FD_207641 | JGI IMG/M metagenome (GOLD analysis project Ga0310810, IMG submission 207641) | Soil microbial communities from experimental microcosm in Duke University, North Carolina, United States - NC | ecosystem: Engineered > Artificial ecosystem > Soil microcosm > Unclassified ... | reverse complement strand
TCCGTCGTTCATGACCGCCACGCGGTCCGAAACTTCCAGCGCCTCTTCCTGGTCATGCGTCACGAAAATGCTCGTCACGTGAATCTCGTCATGCAGGCGCCGCAGCCACTGCCGCAGGTCGCGGCGGACCTTCGCATCCAACGCTCCGAACGGCTCGTCGAGGAGCAGAACTTTCGGTTCGATGGCGAGCGCGCGCGCCAGGGCCACGCGCTGGCGCTGGCCGCCCGAGAGTTCGGAAGGATAGCGGTGCGCCATGCGGTTGAGCTGCACGAGCTTCAAGAGCTCCAGGACTCTCCGCTGGATCTCGCGCCGGGAAGGCCGCAAATCCTTAGGACGCACCTCGAGGCCGAAGGCCACGTTTTGGAAAACGGTCATGTGCTTGAAAAGCGCGTAATGCTGGAAGACGAAGCCGACGCGGCGTTCCGAGGCTTTGAGCCCCTTCGTATCTTCGTCGGAAAAAAGCACGGTGCCGGAATCCGGATGCTCGATGCCGGCAATGATGCGCAGCAGCGTGGTCTTTCCGGACCCCGACGGTCCCAGAAGCGCGACGAGCTCTCCGTTCGGCACATCCAGATCGATGTTTTTGAGCGCCGCGAAATCCCCGAATTTTTTGGTTACGTTCTGGACTTTAATGCTCACGCATCACCTAGAGTTGGGTTTTGGCCTGCATGCTTGCGCCTGCGCGCAGCTCGACCCAGGTCTTTAGGGCGAGCGTGACGAGTGCCAGCAGCATGAGGAGCGAGGCCACGGCAAAGGCGGCCATGAATTGGTATTCATTATAGAGAATCTCGATGTGCAGCGGCAGGGTGTTGGTCTTGCCGCGGATATGGCCTGACACAACCGACACGGCGCCGAATTCGCCCATGGCGCGCGCATTGCAGAGGATCACGCCGTAGAGTAAGCCCCATTTGATGTTGGGGAGCGTCACGCGCCAGAATGTCTGCCATCCGCTGGCGCCGAGGGTGATCGCGGAGATTTCTTCTTCGTTGCCCTGCGCTTCCATGAGCGGGATGAGTTCCCGCGCGACAAACGGAAACGTCACGAAGATCGTAGCCAGCACGATGCCCGGAACCGCGAAGATGATTTTGATGTCATGCTCCATGAGCCAGGGACCGAACAACCCTTGCGCCCCAAAAAGAAGCACGTAGATCAGGCCCGAGATCACGGGGGACACCGTGAACGGCAGATCGATCAGGGCGAGAAGTACTTTCTTTCCCGTGAAATCGAATTTGGCGATGGCCCAGGACGCCGCGATGCCAAAGACCAGATTCAGCGGAACGCTGATTGCGGCGGCGAGAAGCGTGAGCTTGACCGCGGAAAAGGCATCCGGTTCCGCGAGCGCGTGGAAATAAGCGATCAGCCCTTTTGAAAAAGCGCTGGCCAGGAGCACCGCGATCGGCAGGAACAGAAAGAGGCCGAGGAAAAGAAACGCAGCGGTGATCAGCACGGCCTTGACGGCCGGCGATTCCTGGGAAACCGACGGCGCAGTCTTGACGGCTCTTGCAGTTAAGGATGAAACGGTTCCGGCCATGGCTACACCTTCTGGTATCTTCGGCTCCAGGCCTGGAGCATGTTGATGAACAGAAGAAGGAGAAAGGAAATGCAAAGCGTGACGCTTGCGATGGCCGTCGCACCCGGATAATCGAATTGCTCGAGCTTGGTCATGATGAGAAGCGGAAGGATTTCGGTTTTGCCCGGCATGTTGCCCGAAATGAAAACTACCGAGCCGTATTCGCCGAGAGCGCGCGCGAACGCCATGGCTGTGCCGGTCAGCAGCGCGGGAAAAAGCGTGGGAAAAATGACGCGCGAGAATGTCTGCCAGGCCGAAGCCCCCAGGCTGTGCGCCGCTTCTTCGAGCTCGATGTCCATTTCCTGCAGCACCGGTTCCAGCGTGCGCACGACAAAAGGCAGCCCGATGAAAACCAGCGCGATGCCGATGCCGAGCGGCGAGTATGCGGTTTTGATGCCCCAGGGCGCGAGCCATTTTCCGACCCAGCCCGTGGGGCCGTAAATCGCAGTGAGACAAATTCCGGCGACAGCCGTGGGAAGCGCAAAGGGGAGATCCACCAGCGCGTCCACGGCTTTTTTGGCCGGGAAATTATAACGGACCAGCACCCAGGCCACGAGCATCCCGAAAACAGCGTTCACAAGCGCGCTTGCCAGCGACACGCTGAACGTCAGGCGGAACGCGGCCAGCGTCCTGGCGGAAGACAGGGCCTTGACGAGCTGCGGCCAGGTGAGCGCGGCCGTTTTGAAAAAGAGAAGCGAAAGCGGGAAGAGAACGACCACGCTCAAATAAAAGAGGGTAAAGCCCAGGGTCAGTCCGAATCCCGGGAGAACGCTGTGTTTTTTGAAGCCCATGCCTTTTCCTGTTTGTTAGCTTAGATAGATCTCGTCGAAAATGCCGCCGTCCGCGAAATGTTTGGCCTGCGCTTCTTTCCAGCCGCCAAAATCCTTGTCGATGGTCACGAGCTCGATTTTCGGAAATTGGGCCGCGTATTTTTGCAGCACGGCTTCCGAGCGAGGGCGGTAATAGTGCCTGGCGATGATGTCCTGGCCTTCGTCCGTGTAAAGGAATTCGAGATAGGCCTTGGCGGCCTCTTCCATGTGGTGCTTTTTCGCGATCTTATCCACGACGGTGACCGGAGGCTCCGCGAGAATGCTGAGCGACGGCACGATGATTTCGAATTGGTCTTTGCCGATGTTATTGACCGCCAGGAACGCCTCGTTTTCCCAGGCGATCAAGACGTCTCCGATGCCGCGTTCCACAAACGTCGTCGTGGACCCGCGCGCGCCCGTGTCGAGTACCGCCACGTTTTTATAAATCTTTTTGACGAACTCCTTGATTTGATTTTCGTCGCCCCCGAATTTTTTGCTGGCATAGGCCCAGGCTGCGAGGTAATTCCAGCGAGCGCCGCCGGAAGTCTTGGGGTTCGGCGTGATGACGGAAATACCGTCGCGCGCCAGATCGTCCCAGTCTTTGATGTTTTGCGGGTTGCCTTTCTTGACCAGGAAAACGATCGTCGACGTGTAGGGCGAGCTGTTGTTCGGCAGCTTGCCCTGCCAGTTTTTTGAAATCAGGCCGGCCTTTTCCGCCAGCGCGTCGATGTCGTAACCAAGCGCGAGCGTTGCCACGTCCGCATCCAGGCCGCTGATGATGGCCCGCGCCTGTTTGCCGGAGCCGTCGTGGGACTGGCTGATCTCGACGTCCTGGCCCGTCTTGTCCTTCCACTGTTTGGCAAAGGCCGCGTTGACTTCCTGGTAGAGTTCGCGGGTCGGATCATACGAAACGTTCAGCAGCGCGATTTTTTCGGCTGCAACTCCCGCGGGAGAAACGGTCAAAACGAGCGCGGCCGTCACCGCGGCTGCGGCGCGTAACACATTTAATTTCGAGTTCATGGTGGTGCTCCTTTGACGATGCAAATTTAAAAGGCGATTTGGAGGCGGCCGATCAGAGCGTTTTCAATTTCGCGCTCGCGAGCCGCGGCGCCGCTCAAAGCGTAGCCGTCCTGGAAAAAGGTCTGTTCGTAATCGAGCATCCACTTGATGTTTTTGTTCCAGTACCAGTTGAGGCCCGCCGTCCATGCGCGCGCCTTCCGGACGGAAGTCTGGGGATTGACGAACAGGGCATATGCGTCGCTGTCGCCGGTGAGTTCGCTGAAACGGCCCACGATCTCCAGGGCACCCCATCTTCCTTCGCGCGGGTCGAAGTTGTAACGGGGAACCACGCCGTTATAGCTGGCGTTTTCGCCGGTGATCACATAAGAGCCGGCAAGCTGCCAGCCCCAGTTCTTCAAACTCGACCGTTCGGTATTGCGTTTCACGTCCTGAGACGACCACACAAATTCGGTCAAAAGGCCGACCGGCCCCCAATAATAGTAGGCCTGTGGGGCAAACCGCGTGCGGCCGCCATTGGCGATCGTCGTTCCCGCCGCGGTGCCGTCAGAGCGGTAACTGTAAACCGTCTGCTGTCCGAAGCTGCGGAAGGTCGGGAGCTGCGGCGATGCCACGGTGCCGTGCACGTCCCCGTAACTCATCCCTAACCCGACTCCGAGGCCATTCAAAGCGTCGATGTCCGTATTGCGGAACGGGTGCGAGAAAATCCTGCCGACAAAATCTTTGTCGTCCGCGAGGTCCGTATCCAAGTTGCCGTTGTCCACGACGCCATTCATGACGGCCGCGTCGTAAGTGATCGTGCCGTCCCAGAAATCGCCGTGGAGATCGATGCCCACGTCGCGGTTCGGCACGAGGTTCGTGGAAAGCGCGGTTTCCGCGAAGATCGTGTTCGGGTCCGATTGCAGCCGTTCCAGCCCGATGGGCGATTTGAATTTACCCGCGCGAAGCGAGGCCTGGGGCCAGTATTTGAAATCCACCCACGCGTCCTGCAAAGTCACGGTACCGTTTCCGAAATCCGGCATCAAGCGGAAATCGAAATACTTGAAAACCGTTCCTTCGAGCGAGGTCCGGATGCGCCGGGGCAAAAATTGATTCACGCCGGGATTGCGGTCGTCGTTCGCAAAAAAGCGAGCGTCAGTCTGGATCTGGCCGCGGAACTTCAGTTGAAAGTTGCCGTCCTTTGACTTCAATCCAAATCCGTCTTTGCCTGCGACGACGACGGGGGTTTCAGTTTCTTTTTTCAGATCCACTTCTTTCTGCACTTCCTGCTGGCGTTTCAAGAGACTCATCTCTTTTTCCAGCTCCGCCAGCCGCTCCTCGATTGTCTTGGCAGGAGGGGCGGGAAGCTGGGCCTGCGCTAGTGTTGAATTTTGCAAAGCGAGTACTAACACGATTGCCGTTGCCGGGAACCACCGTGGAATTTTCATGGGAAATCCTCCTTGGATTCATGAAAACCTCCGGTGGTCCGGTCAGTTCTTTTTTTTATTTTGAAACTTTATTGAGTCTTATCGAGCCTTATTTTTTCGCGGCATTCGATCTGCACAATTTGGGCATCGTGGATGATGATCTCCACCGCGCCGTACTTTATTTTTTTGAGGGCCTCGCGGATTTTCGCGACGGCTTGTTCTTCAGATTCGGTTTCCATGTTAAATGAAATACATCTCCTGCCGTTCAGGCTGCGCGGCCATTTCCAGCATGTTTTGGAGGCTGGTCCCGTCCAGAACGGCAATGTTCGCTTCGTGGATATCTTTCATCACGGCGCGGATCGGACAGGTTTGCTCGTCGACGCATTCCTCGCATTTGCGGTACGCCGTGCGGCTCAGGCACGGCAGGGGAGCGAGCGGACCTTCCAGGATGCGCATGACGGTGCCCAATTTGATGCTTGCCGGCTCCTTGGCAAGGAAATAGCCGCCGCCTTTTCCTTTCTTGCTGCCCAAGATGCCGCTTTTTTTGAGCTCTAGAAGAATGAGCTCCAAAAATTTTTTGGGAAGCCGCTCCTTCCGCGCCAGCTCGGAAATGAGCATGGGCTTCTCGGCACCGGAAGAACCGGCCAGCATGAGGAGGGCTTTAATGGCGTATTTGGTTTTCTTGGTAATCATAGTATGTTTACTCTATGGATTTAGTAGAGATATTAACTTATAAAACTGTTCTGTCAACAAAAGATTGTTTGAAAGGCGCAACTGTAATATCTATAATGGCTTATGTCTGTCCAATGAAAGCTTATGAAAAAAAGGAAGAATGGAAATGATCGGCGCCAATGAATTAAAAAGGAAAATGCTTATCTCCGTGGAAGGGGAACCTTACCTCGTGCTGGAAGTTTTTTTTGCCTCGCCGTCGGCCCGCGGGGCTTCGACCATGGTGCGGGCCAAGGTTCGGAATCTTCTCTCCAACGCCGTGCTCGAGAAAAGTTTCAAGACCGCGGAAAAATTCAACGAGCCGGACGTCGAAAAAACCAAGGCCTCGTTCCTTTACTTGGAATCCTCGACGTATCATTTCATGGATGAAACAAGCTACGAGCAATTTTCGTTTCCCGCCGGGAAGATTTCCGAACTTCTTCCTTATTTGAAAGAGGGCGTGATCCTCGAGGCCCTAAAATATAATGGGAACGTGGTCTCGCTCGAGCTGCCGCCTTACGTGGAGCTCAAAGTTACCTCGACGCCTCCCGCGTCTTCGGGCGGCGGAAACAAGCAGGCCACGCTCGAAACCGGCCTCGAAGTCCGCGTTCCCCAGTACATTCAGGAAGGCGCTGTCGTGCGCGTCAATACCGAAACCGGCGAAGTGGGCGGCCGGGCTTAACGGGAGAATTTATGCTGGTTCATTTCATCATTCCGTTTATTTCCATTTTCCTCGCGGAACTGGGCGACAAGACCCAGCTCGCGCTTTTCGTGCTGGGTTCGAAAACCCAGAAGCGGCTTGTCCTTTTTTTTGGAGCCATGCTCGGCTTCATGCTGGCCGACGGCTTCGGCATCTTTGCTGGAGCGTGGATCTCGCGGTTTGTGCCGGTGTGGATCATGAAACTCCTGGCCGCGGTTATTTTCTTTGTCTTCGGGTTCCTCATGCTGCGCTCGGTGGGCGAGTCGGAACCGCAGCAGGAATTTCTCTTCCAGCATCCCTTTTTGATGGGTTTCGGATTCACGTTCCTGGCGGAATGGGCGGACAAGACGCAAATCGCCGCCGCGCTTTTTGCCACGCGGTACAATCTTGCGCTTGTCGTGCTCGCGACCCTGTCGGCCCTGGCGCTGTCTTCAGGCATTGCCCTGTTCCTGGGGCATGCCATGGCTTCGCGCGTCCGTCCGGCCATCCTGCGCAAAGCGGCCGGCTGGATTTTTATTTTCATGGGAGTCACGTTCATTTTTTTCTGAGTCGATCACCCGCACCCTAACTGCCGGCGGAGGAAAATCTCGCATGATCACCCTGGTGCTTCTCACGATCTCCAACATTTTCATGACCTTTGCCTGGTACGGGCATTTGAAATTCCGCCAGGAGGCTTTATGGAAAGTGATCCTCGTAAGCTGGCTGATCGCTTTCGTGGAATATTGCTTCCAGGTCCCGGCCAACCGCATCGGCTCGTATACTTTCACCACGGCGCAGCTTAAGATCATGCAGGAAGTCATCACGCTGGTCGTCTTCTGCGGCTTTTCCCTCTTGTATCTCAAAGAACAGATCCGGTGGAATTATTTCGCCGCCTTCGGCTGCCTGGTCCTGGCGGTGATTTTCATCTTTCAAAAAGCATGAAATTCAAAAAGAAATCAAAGCCGCGTCCTTCCTACCCGCGTAAGCGCTTCTCAACGCGTCCCGCCCCTCAGCCCGAGCTCCCGAAAAAGCCTCTCGGATTCTGGATCGAGGCCGCTTTGAAAAAAAGGGAAGCTCTTATGCGGAGCCGCGAAACGAACGCTTTCCGCCTCATCCACGGCGCGGCGGACGGTTTCCCGGAAATTACCGTGGACCGTTACGCCTGTGTCCTGGTGGCGAACCTTTATGGGGCCGCGCAAACCAAGGAACCGATGCCGTTATTGAAAGTCCTCGCGGAACGATGCAAGGCTTCCGCCGTGTATCTTAAATACCGTCCGAAACAAGCCAGCGTCCTGAAAGGCGCGGAGCGCGAATCCCACGCGCCTTCGGCGCCCTTTTGGGGGGAACCCGTTCCCGAACTCGAAATCCTGGAAAATGGCATGCGTTTTTTAATCCGGCCGGGTGAGGGGCTCAGCACGGGGCTTTTCCTGGACATGCGGGAAATCCGAAACAAAATACGCCGGCTTTCCGCGGGCCGGACGGTCCTCAACTGCTTCTCTTATACCTGCGGCTTTGGAGTAGCGGCGGTTCTGGGCGGAGCGGCGCGCGCCTTGAACATCGATCTTTCCGGCCGTTACCTGGAATGGGGCAAGCGGAACATGCGGTGCAACGGGCTCGAGGCGCAGGACCGTGATTTCGTCACGGGCGACGTCTTTGACTGGCTGCAGCGGTTCGGCCGGCGGCAGGAACGGTTTCAAAGCGTGATTCTGGATCCGCCCACTTACGCGACAGGCCCGTCGTCGCGGTTCGTGGCGCAGCGGGATTATGAAAAGTTGGTTTCGCTGGCCGCTCCCGTGGTGGAGCCCCGCGGGGTTCTCTGGGTCTGCAATAATTCGCACCAGTTGTCCCGGCAATCGTTTTTGAATCAAGTCCGAAAGGGGATCGCGGCTTTCCCGGCCCGTATCCAGGATTTTTTTAATGAACCGGCTGCGGATTTTCCCAAACAGCCGGTTGAGGAATCTTACCTCAAAGTCTGCGCCGTCAAATTCGGTTGAAGTTCATTTTCAATCGGTCCTTCCTCAGAGGCAGATATAGCATTAACAATCAATCGCTATCATCATATTGATATTCCATGACAAATTTATTAGAATTCTCAGGCAGTTAACCGGAGATCATATTTCCGAAAGAGTCCCAGCCCCCCTTACATGGAAACGGCTTCGTTGAGGCCGACTGGGTAGCAGCGATAGGTCGATCGCTGACGGCAAACAAATAGAGCCTTTTAATTTTGCGTGGCGCCCGCAAGGGAGGTCCGAACAAAATTAGAAGGCTTTTTTTTTGGCCTGGCTTAGGCCAGGGATTTCAATAACGAAAGGAGGTGATACAAATGAAAAAAGCGTTCTTCATCGTTGTTGTGATGCTCGTGGCGATTGCTTCCCTCCAGGGAGTGACGTTCGCGGCTAGCGTTGAAGGCACCGTTCAGTCTGTGGATGCTCAGCAGAGCAAGCTGGAAATCGCGACGGACGCGGGTTCTTCTTGGGTGGCTTACAGCGCCACGACCAAGTGGCCTGCGGGCGTTACGGATCCGGCTAGCCTCGTTGGCGAGAAAGTGACTGTCGCCACGGATGATGCCGGTGCAGCGACTTCCGTCGATACGGCGGCCAAGGCGGCGGCTTACTAAGCCTGGGCAACGTATCCGGAAGTGCCGCCTAATTCCCATCCGGGGAGCGGGAGAACCAGTTACGGGTGAATTTGCCGCGAGGCAGACGGGCTATAATCTGCAGTCCGAACCCAGGGGAGCTAATCTCGCAGGCGTAGCAGATGGACTCATTCCATTTTTTTCAAAGGGCCAGAATTCGTTCTGGCCCTTTGTATTTATTTCTCCATCCGGGAGCAATTCATAAAATTATTTATCACCCATGCTTAATATGCTCCAAACGCTAACACGAAGAATCTTATCGCCCTGCAGGCCTTGAAAAATCGAGGAATTTTGAGCTTTGCATCTGTAGGGAATCCGCTATAATACGGTCCTATTTTTTCTTACGTGAATTTTACGGCTTTATTCAAATTTGCCCCCGGAAATCCTGGCAGCAGGATAAAATCCCAACACATCAGAAGGAGATTTCAACAATGAGCGGAAGTACTGCACGTCTACAGGCTGTTAAGGCCGTTACCGGTTACGAGCCCATTTCGGAGCCTCTGAATTTCGCGGAGACTTCGACGGGGAGTTTGTTTGGAACGAATGTTTTTAGTCCGTCGGTCATGAAGGCCCGGCTGCCTAAAGACATCTACATTTCTCTGATGAAGACGATCGAGAAGGGTGAGAAGATCGATTCCACGATCGCGGACGTTGTGGCTGCGGCCATGCGCGATTGGGCCATCGAAAAGGGCGCCACGCATTACGCCCACGTTTTCTATCCTTTGACCGGCTCCACGGCCGAGAAGCATGACAGCTTCCTCACGCCGACGGGTGACGGTTCGGCGATCGCGGAATTCACGGGCAAGCAGCTTATCCAGGGGGAACCCGATGCCTCCAGCTTTCCGAGCGGCGGCATCCGCGCGACGTTCGAAGCCCGCGGTTATACGGCTTGGGACGTGACGAGCCCGGCGTACATCCTCGAAAATCCGAATGGGACGACGCTTTGCATTCCGACGGCGTTCGTGTCCTGGACCGGCGAAGCGCTCGACAAGAAGACGCCGCTTCTCCGCGCCCAGCAGGCCATGAATGTTCACGCGCAGCGCATCCTGCGCCTGTTCGGCCACACGGCGATTTCCCGTGTCGTGGCGAACGCGGGTCCCGAGCAGGAATACTTCCTGATCGACCGCAATTTCTACTACGCCCGTCCGGACCTTCTGAATTGCGGCCGTTCGCTCTTCGGCGCCAAGCCGCCGCGCGGCCAGGAATTCGAAGACCACTATTTCGGCGCGATTCCCGAACGCGTGCTTGCGTTCATGCTCGAATGCGAGCGTGAGCTCTTCAAGCTCGGCGTCCCGGTGAAGACCCGCCACAACGAAGTTGCTCCGGCCCAGTACGAAATCGCCCCTCTGTACGAGAGCGCGAACATCGCCACGGACCACCAGCAGCTCCTCATGTATACCCTGAAGCGTGTCGCCGAGAAGTACGGCATGACCTGCCTCCTGCACGAGAAGCCTTTCGCGGGCATCAACGGCTCGGGCAAGCACCTGAATTTCTCGATCAGCAACAGCACGCAGGGTAACCTGTTCGATCCGGGCGAGACGCCGCACGAAAACGCGCAGTTCCTCGTTTTCTGCGCCGCCACGATCCGCGCGGTCCACAAGTATTCGTACCTGTTGCGCGCTTCCGTCGCCACGGCCAATAACGACCACCGCCTCGGCGCGAACGAAGCTCCTCCGGCGATCATCTCGATCTTCCTCGGCGAGCAGCTTGCCGACGTGTTCGATCAGATCAAGAAGGGCGGAGCCAAGTCGTCCAAGAAGAAAGACAAGCTCGTGGTCGGCGTCGACACGCTGCCGCCGCTTCCCTCGGATGCCGGCGACCGTAACCGCACCAGCCCGTTTGCCTTCACCGGCAACAGGTTTGAGTTCCGCGCGGTCGGTTCCAGCATGTCGCTGGCCGGTCCGCTGGTCATGCTTCTCACGGCCCTCACCGATTCCCTCGATTACGTTGCGACGGAACTCGAGAAGGCCACCAAAGGTGATTCCAAGAAGCTGAATGCCGCCGTGCAGAAGCTGCTCAAGGAAATCATCGATGAACACGGCGCTGTCGTTTTCAACGGCGACGGCTATTCCGAAGCGTGGCACAAGGAAGCCGCCAAGCGCGGTCTTCCGAACGATAAGACCACGGTCGAGGCGATCAAGGCCGCCAAGACCAAGGAAGCCGCTGATCTTTTTGCCAAGTACAAGGTGCTCTCGAAGCGCGAGCTCGAAAGCCGCCACGATATTTACGTGGAACAGTACTGCAAGACGATCAACCTGGAATCCAACCTCGTCGTGAAGATGGCCCAGACCATGATCCTTCCTGCGGCTGTCCGCTATCAGACCGAACTCTGTCAGGCCGCGGCCGCTGCTAAAACCGCCGGCGTGAAGTTCGACAGCACGACGCTGGATGAGGTTGTGGCCGCCGTGAAGGGCCTGCAGAGCAGCATCAGCGCTCTGGAGAAGCTCAAGGAACACCACGGCGCCAAGAGCCTGGAAGCCGAAGCGGAGTATTACTGCTACAAAGTTCTTCCCGCGATGGGGACGGTCCGGAAATACGCGGACCAGCTGGAAACGCTTGTGGCGGATGATCTCTGGACGCTTCCGACGTACCAGGAGATGCTGTTCATCAAGTAAGAATAGTTTCAATAAAAAAGGCCCGGAGGAAATCCTCCGGGCCTTTTTTATTTCTCCGCTCTGAAACTCACTGCACGCTTACCTTCGTCGCATTTTTTTCGGTTCCCGGCTTCTTGGGGAGCTGGATCCATAGCTGCGCTCCTGGGAATAAAATCCGGTCTTGTCGTCTTTGGATTCGGACTCAGATTTCCTAACGCCTTCGATGGTGAGCAAGCCGTCTCTCACCGTGATGTTGATCTGGTCCTTGTCCAAGCCGGGCAGGTCCACTTTCACAATATAAAGATTGTCTTTTTCTTCCATGTCTGCGGTAGGCATGAAATCAAAGTCTGCCGCGGCCGGGCTTGCCATCATGCTCGATAAGGGCGCTGCAAAATTGGACAGAAGATTTGTGAAAAGCCGATTCATGCTGTCTTCCAACTGAGAAGCGCTGTAAGAACCGTAAGGGCTCGGCCCGTAAAAGCGGTTTGGGAGAGGCTGATAAGCGGCGGAGCTTTGCCTGTTCATTCTTTGCGGAAGCGCGGCCGCGGCTCGATTGGCATCCCACACTTGTTTCTGAATCGCAAACCTTCTGATGGCTCTGTCGTTTTTGATCGTCTTCACCAAAAGCACGGACTGAAGGCATAGCAAAGCCACGAGCAATACCAAAATGGCGACAGCCCAACCGGGCATCGTTGTTTTGTCAGGAGCAGCATTTGTATTAGGCGTTTCCATGGTATTCCTCCAGGAACCGGAGCCCGGCGGTAATCCGCCGGGCTCCGGAAACATTATTTCACTTCAACCGACACTTGCTTGGGCTTGGCATTCTCAGCCTTGGGCAAGTTGATCTCGAGGACGCCGTCTTTATAACTCGCCTTGACTTTGTCGGCGGCCACTTCGACCGGAAACTCCATGCTCCGCATGAAGGAGCCGTAGGATCTCTCGGAGTAATGCATTCCTTTTTCCGTCAATTCTTTTTCCTGTTTCCTTTCTCCTTTCAAGACCAGACGGTTTCCTTGCACCGTGATGGAAAAGTCTTCTTTCTTCAAGCCGGGCAGATCCGCGCTTAAAATGTAGGCTTCCGCATCTTCCCGCACTTCGAGATGGGGCTGAAAGGCATTCTCCAAACCCTCTCTCTTCTGGAGAGACCGGTTGAAAACACGGTTCATGTCCGTTTGAAGATCTTCGAGGATGTCGAACGGATCCCAGCCATTTATTTTTCTGACGAGTTCCATGGTATTTCCTCCTTCTTGGATTGATGTTTTTCCGCTGAGGCGAATTTCAAATTGCGTGCCACGAAAAACGAGATCTTAAGTCATTGTTTTTATTGGAGATGCGGGGGCGCCGTGAGGGACGGCTCTACGGGACTGAATTTTTTTGTCACACGGCCCTGACTAAAAAATAAACAAGGCCTTGAGCCGGCGGAAGATCAAGGATTTAAATAAGGATGAAAGAACCGGACGATGTTGTCGAGCCCTTCGGCAGTCAGGAATAAATTGGTGTACTGGGCGTGGCAGTCCAGATGGAAAACCGCATTCAGCCCCGCGTCCTGAATGTGCACGGCCTGGACCCTTTTGAGGAACCATTCGTTGAGGGTCTGGATGTCCGCATAGATTTTTTCCAGGTCCTTTAAGGACCAGTCCGGCGTTTCGCCTTTTCTTTGAAGAAACCACTGGGCCAGGAGATACATCGAAAGCGAGCGGAACGTGGATTCCGCGGTGCTGGCCAGCGGAAGATGAAACGCGGCCAGCGGCCGCAATTTGTCCATGACCGGACAGCCGCTCGTCACCATGTAAAGGCCGATGAGGGAGCTGAGCGCATACTGAAGGGCGGTGCGCGCCTTATAGGTTCTCGAAGGGCTTTCGACTTCCAGGTCGATTTCCTCGTAGGAAACCGCCGATTTAAAAAACTCGATGACGTCGACGAGGTTGGCGGCAATCGGACAACGCGGCGAATCCGCCTCTTTGAGCGGGCAATGCGCGCATTGAAAATGAGACAGCCGCGTCCAGTCCGGATAATCGGTCCGCGGTTGGGGGATAAGCGCGAGCGTTTCCGGATCCAGCTCCAGATGGAATTCCTGCGTCTTTCCCGCAGGGAGCATGAATTTATAACGGAACCAAATGGGTTTCGATGTTTTCATGGATGAGTGCGCGTTGACAGCGTTCCGATGATATTTCGACAAAGCCGGCCCTAATCTAAACCGCGGGAAAAGTTATTGGGCCGTTTTCCATTCGGACTTTTGGAGCGAAGCCGTTGTTTTTTTTGCCGCATTGATGTTCTGCATGAGCCGCAGGGCCAGGGGGCGGTATTCGGAATTGGGATAGAGCGAAAGGAATTTACGGGCGTACTTTTCCGATTCATCGAAGCGGCTGGTCTTATAAAGGAAGCTGGCATAATTGATCAGCGTTTCCGCGAAATCCGGATCTTTTCCCAGGCTCTGCTGGAAAACCCGGTCCGCCTCGTCATTGCGGCTCATCAGAGCCAGGACTACGGCCTTATTATTGTAAGTGTCCGGATTCGCCGAGTCCCTTTGAAGGGATTTTTCGTATTGATCCAGCGCCAGGTCGTATTGCTGCTTTTCCTTATAAATGAGCCCCAATTCATTGTAGAAAACCGGTTCCTCGGGCGCCAGCTCCAGGGCTTTCTGAAAATAAGGAATGGCTTCGTCCAGCTTGCCTTGCTTGCTCAATACCGTGCCGATGCCGCCCCAGGCGCCGGGAAGATTGAAACGGTTGATGGTTTTTTGAAACTCCGCCACGGCGTCGTCCAGCCTTCCCTGTTTCACATAATAATAGCCCAGGTTGTAATAGGGCGAACTCCACACGTTCTCCGTCACGCGCCGCGTCTCCAGCCACAGGTTCTGGGGATTGGCCCAGACCTGCTGGCGGTTCAGATTTAAAAGGGCATACACGAAGACCAGGATCGCCATGAGCGTGTTCACCAGGCCTTTGCCCGTCTTTCTTTGCAGCAGCGTGAAAACGATCATGAAGATCCCGGCGACGGGCAGATAAAGCCAGCGGTCCTGCATGTAGTCGAGAAGGGGGATGATGTTCAAGACCGGCGCCAGGAGAACGAGGTACCATGCGCCCCAGAAAAAAAGTTTCCGGTCTCTTTTCCACAGCTGGAAAAATCCAAAGCCGAGCGCCGCGAGCCCGGCCATGGAAAGCAGGATGTGCGGATGGAAAATCGTCCTGTAGAGCGGAAACGGATACAAAATGCTTTGGTTGACCGGGACGAAAATGAGCTGTACGTACTTCATCATGGCCACCATGACCGTGAGAAACGTCACCCAGCGGCTGTTTCCGATGTAATCGCCCTTTGTGGCGCTCTGGGCGATGTGGATCGAGATGAGGCCGAAGACGACAGAGATCGCGACAAAAGGAAGGTAGCGCAGGAAGGCCTTGGCATTGAGACGCTTGTAACAGTAGTCATAGGCGAACAAAATGCCCGTCAACGTGACCGAGAGCGGCTTGGCCATGCACGACAGCACAAAGAGCGCGAACGAGGCGGCGTACCAAAGCAAAGACCGCTTCGGCGATTCATAATGCCGGATGTAGGCCAGGAAGGCGCTCAGAAAAAGGAAAAAGGACAGGACGTTTTTTCGTTGGGAAATCCAGACCACCGATTCCGGCTGGACCGGATGGACCGCGAACAGCAGCGCGATGCCGAGAGCCAGGTTCCATTGTCCGGTCAAGGCGAGCAGGATGAGATAAAGCAGTACGGCATTGGCCGCATGGAGCGCGAGGTTGGTCGCGTGATAACCGATGGCATTGAAATGATAAAGCTGGTAATCGCCCGCGAGGCTCAGCATGGTCAGCGGCGCGTAGATGCCGACGTAAGACTTGGTAAAAAAGCGGTGGACGTTCTCCGACGACATGCTGCGGATATCCGGGTTGTCGACCACGTATTCCTGGTCGTCCCAGTTGCTGAACGGGTAGGAAATCGTCCGGGCGTACAGGCAAAGGGTAAAAAGCAGGAGGACGCCCGCCGCGATCAGGTGCTGCTTGCGGGAAACGGGTTCGGCGGGCGCGGCCGGCGCCGGCGCCGCGGTCTCCCCGGTTTTCACTTTCCCCGAAAGCCGCCCGATTTCTTCTTCGATTTTTTTGCGGCTGAGATTCAGGTCGCGCGAAAGCTCGCGGACGGTTTTCTTGCGGAAATTTTCCCGGATGTAAGCACTTTTTTGAGGGTCCATGATGGCGGGATCATCTTACCGCATTGTCCCGAAATCAGGAATAGTTTTTAGGCCTGGGGCTGCAAGTAGAGCGCTTCGCGGCGCTTCTTGATGTGCTCGTCCATGAGGTATTCGTCGAAGGTCGTCTGCTGGCGGTCGATGAAACCATTCGGCGTGATCTCGACGATCCTGTTGGCGACGGTCTGGACGAACTGATGGTCATGCGAGGAAAAGAGGATCGTGCCTTTGCATTGCTCCATGCCGGTATTGAGCGCGGTAATGGATTCCAGGTCGAGATGGTTCGTGGGCTCGTCGAGGATCAGCACGTTCGAGCCGGTCAGCATCATCTTGGACAGCATGCAGCGCACTTTCTCGCCGCCGGAGAGCACGCGCGCGCTTTTGAGCGATTCTTCCCCGGAAAAGAGCATGCGTCCCAGGAAGCCGCGGATGAAGTTTTCGTCTTTCTCGTTCGAGAACTGCCGCAGCCAGTCCACAAGGCTGAGGTCCGTGTCGAAGTACTTGCTGTTTTCCTTGGGGAAGTAGGCCCGCGTCGTGGAAGCGCCCCATTTGAAGGTGCCGCCGTCCTGCGCGGTTTCGCCCATGAGGATTTGGAACAGCGTGGTCTTGGCCAGGTCGTTGCGGCCGATGAATGCGATTTTGTCGCCCTTATTCACGTGAAGCACGAAATTGCGGAACATGACCTTGCCGTCTACGGACTTGGTCAGCCCTTCGATGTCGAGAAGATCGTTGCCGGCCTCGCGCTCCGATTTGAACGCGACATAAGGATATTTGCGGGAGGAGGGCCGGATATCTTCGAGCGTCAGTTTTTCCAGTAACTTTTTGCGGGAAGTGGCCTGGCGGGACTTGGAAGCATTGGCGCTGAACCGCGAGATGAACGCCTGCAGTTCTTTGCGCTTCTCCTCGACCTTTTTATTGCCTTCCTGTTTCTGCCGCAGGGCGAGCTGGCTGGATTCGTACCAGAAAGAATAGTTGCCGGCATACAGCTGGATCTTGCCGAAGTCGATGTCGCAGATGTGCGTGCAGACTTTGTCGAGGAAATGGCGGTCGTGCGAAACCACGATGGCGGTGTTCTTGAAATCGTAGAGGAATTCTTCCAGCCACATGCTGGTTTCCACGTCGAGCTGGTTCGTGGGTTCGTCGAGGAGAAGGACGTCCGGGTCTCCGAACAGCGCCTGGGCCAGGAGCACACGGACTTTCTGCCGCGCTTCGAGCTGCTTCATCTTCATGCTGTGGAGCGATTCCTGAATGCCGAGATCGCTCAGGAGCTTCGCGGCGTCGGCTT
>Ga0310810_10003629_pt1 | contig 16889 bp, 16 predicted proteins | sample NCmetagenome_FD_207641 | JGI IMG/M metagenome (GOLD analysis project Ga0310810, IMG submission 207641) | Soil microbial communities from experimental microcosm in Duke University, North Carolina, United States - NC | ecosystem: Engineered > Artificial ecosystem > Soil microcosm > Unclassified ... | reverse complement strand
CCCGTGATCGGCGATTTCCATTACAACGGCCACATCCTGCTCAAGAAGTATCCCGATATGGCGCGGTCGCTGGCGAAATATCGCATCAATCCCGGCAACGTCAACATCGGCAAGAAGCACGACGACAATTTCCGCACCATGATCGAGGCTGCCATCGAGCATGGCAAGCCGGTGCGTATCGGCGTGAATTGGGGCTCTCTAAACCAGGTGCTGCTCACCCTGATGATGGATGAGAACAACCTGCTGCCCGAGCCCGAAGACGCCAAGACCGTCACGTTGCGCGCCATCGTCCGCAGCGCGATCGAATCGGCGCAGGCCGCCGAGCACTACGGGCTCAGCAGGGATCGTATCATCCTGAGCGCCAAGGTCAGCGGCGTACAGGATCTGATCCGCGTCTATCGGATGCTCGCTGCCGAAGGCGATTACGCCTTGCACCTCGGACTGACCGAGGCGGGCCTGGGATCGAAGGGCATCGTTGCATCGACGGCCGCGATCGGCATCCTTTTACAGGACGGCATCGGCGACACTATTCGCGCTTCCCTGACGCCCCTGCCCAATGGCGATCGATCGGATGAAGTCATCGTCTGCCAGCAGATTCTGCAAGCTCTGGAACTGCGGAGTTTCACGCCCCAGGTGACTGCTTGCCCCGGCTGCGGTCGTACCACCAGTACGTTTTTCCAGGACATGGCCGACCAGATCCAGACCTATCTGCGCGAGCAGATGCCCGCCTGGAAAGCCCGCTACGCGGGCGTCGAAGAAATGAAGGTCGCGGTGATGGGTTGCGTCGTGAACGGTCCGGGCGAATCGAAACACTCGAATATCGGTATCTCGCTCCCGGGGACGTTCGAGGAACCCGTCGCGCCGGTATACGTCGACGGCAAACTCAAGCTCACCCTGCGCGGCGATAAGATCGTCGCCGAGTTTATCCAGCTCTTGAACGCCTATGTGGACAAACGATACTCAGCGAAGGTGGGCGAGACCGTCGGGGCCTAGGATTTGCGCGGCGATGATCCTGGTCAGCCTCGCGGCGCGGGCCCAGGCTCCCAATACACCGGCGCCCAAACCTCCCAAGGTGGCCATTTCACCACAGGCGGCGAGCGTCCTCATTCTTGTGAATGACGACGTTCCTCCCTCCCCAGGAACCGGGAGGAAGGGCGCCAGCGTGTGGGTGGGGGAATACTATGCCGGCAAACGCGGGATTCCGGCCGGCAACATCTTGCACCTGAGCATCCCCTGTCAAGACGGCGCGCTCGCTTGGGATTGTTGGCATGTTTCGTGGGAGGTTTTCGATGCTTCGATTCGCCGTCCGTTGCTCAAGGCGCTGACTGCCCGAGGTACATCCAGCTCGATTCGCTATATTGTTCCGGTATGGGGGGTTCCCAGTCATGTCTCCCAGATCCCCGGATTCTCCGGAGAAGGATTGTCGGTCGATAGCTTTCTGGCCTCCATCCAGTCGGGCAATACGTCCGTCGGGTTGAGGAATCCGTACCGGGCCGAAACGGAAGAAGCCAAAGCCCACTTTGCGAATTGGCAGAATCCGGCGGGCTGGCCCATGTATCTGGTTACCCGCCTGGATGGGCCGACGCCCCAGATCGCAACCGGGCTGGTCGATAAAGCCATGCGCGCCGAGACGAACTTGAAACGCACCGATGGTATTGCCTATTTCGACTATCGCCACTTGGCCTGCTGCGACGGCTACACTCCCGGAGATCAGAGCGTGGCGAACGCGAACCGGCTCAGTGCGACTCATGGATTCCGTTCCGTTTTGAATGATCAGGGAGAAACCAAGCATATGATTCAGGAAGCTCCCAACACGTTGTGGGCCTGGGGTTGGTATTCCGGGCCCGTGACCAACGACGTGTATCAATTCGTGGAAGGTGCCGTGGGAGCGCAGTTAACTTCCTATACTGCCGATGGAATTCGCGTTCCCCGTCCGGGGGCCTGGGTGGAGCTGTGGCTGCGCCGCGGCATTACCGCCACCTGGGGAGCCACCACCGAGCCGACCCTGGGCGGATACGCGCTGGGAGACAATTTCTTCGCCCACTTTTGGACCGGCTACAATTTCGCCGAGAGCAGTTACCTTGCGTCTCCAGCCTTGAATCACACGATGGTGTTTGTGGGCGATCCTCTGTACTCGCCGCTAGTGTTCCGTTCGCCGGAGCACTAAAGTTCATTCGCGGCCAAGAACGTTTTCGTCTCCCGTAGGAACAACTCCAGCTGGTCATGATGCAGCCAGTGCCCGGCCTGGTCGACCTTGACGATGGTCTTATTCCGGATCGCCGCGGCCTGCGGATCTCCATCCGGATCGCGCGCGAAGCTCTGCCGCCCCCAGAACAGCAGCGTCGGGCAGGCGATCTGCCCCAGGATCTGTACCGCTTCCTCCAGCCCCAGCCCAAATGGATGGATCACGCGGGTGTAGTTGTCGAATTTCCACACCAGCGATCCGTCGGCGTTCCAGTTGGTCCCGTGCAGAGTCAGATGGCGGGCCACCTCGTCGGTAAGAAACGGATTCGCCTCCTTCATGCGCGCCACCGCCGCCTCCAGGTTCGTGTAGGTGCGCACGGCGTGATCTTCCAGGTCACGCGTCTTCTCGATCCAGTTCCGCATCCGTTCCGCGGCCGGTTTCGCCGGCAGCCCCAGCGGTCCCACGCCCGCTCCTTCGATCGCCACCAGCTTCGAGACCTTTTCCGGATACGTTCCCGAGAAGTACAGGGATACAATCGCGCCCAGTGAGTGGCCGATTAGCCGCACCGGATATTTGCCGATAATGTCGGCGAACACCGTCAAATCCAGGATGTGTTCCGGCACGCTGTAGAGCGCCCCCGGAGCCCAGGCGCTGTTGCCGTGCCCCCTCAAGTCCAGCGCGTAGACATGATAGTCGTCGCGCAACGCGCGCGCGATCCAGTCCCAGCTCCGTGCGTGATCGCGCGAACCGTGCACCAGAATCAGTACCGGCTTTCCGTCCGTGCCCCAATCCCAGAACTGCAGTTTCAGGCGATCAGAATAGAAGTAGTGCGAGGCGGGTTCTAAGGAGGCGTGCATGATTCGTTCTACCTATCCTAGGAGATTCGCCGGAGGGTTATCCGAGCCTAAAGGGGATATGCTTCCGGTATGTTCAGGCAAGCTCTTCTGGTTCTACTCGCTGTCCCGCTGGCGGCCGCTCCCAATCTCTCCGGCAATTGGATGCTGAACCTGGCCAAGAGCCAGTACGGCCAGTTTCCGGCGCCAGAAGTCATGGTGCGGCAGATTCAGCACCAGGACCCGGCGCTTTCGATGAGCACGTATCAAAAAGGCGCACAGGGCGAAGTCACCACCGAGCTCAAGTACACCACTGACGGCAAGCCCTCCGTGAATGGCGAGAATAAAGGGTCGGCGCACTGGGAAAACGACAAGCTGGTGATTGAAGCGGGCCGCGACTATCAGGGAACCAGACTCACCCAGCGCGAGGAATGGACGCTTTCCGCCGACGGCAAGACGCTCACCATCGCCACGCATGTGAAGCTTCCCAATGGGGAGTTCGATGTGAAGCAGGTGTTCGAAAAGGCCCCCGCTCCCTCCGCCGGCCCCGGCCGGGCGAATTTCTAAGGTGAATTACTTAAAGAATTGCTCCGCTTCTGCCGATAACAAGGCAGCATGACCACCGAACCGAAACAATACAGACTTCTGACCCGGAGCGATTTTGACGGACTCGTCTGCGCCATCCTGCTGAAAGAGCTGGGCCTTCTGGGCTCCATTCAATTTGTGCATCCTAAAGACGTCCAGGACGGCAAGGTGGCGGTAACCGATCACGACATCCTCACCAACCTGCCTTACGTGCCGGGCTGCCATCTTTGTTTCGATCATCATTCCAGCGAGGAAATCCGGACTCACGGCCAGTCAAACCCCCACCACATCCTGAACGGCGAGGCTGATTCCGCCGCCCGGGTTCTTTACAACTACTATGGCGGCCGCCCCGTGTTTCCGCGGGTCAGTCAACAGATGATGGCCGAGGTCGATAAGGCTGACGCCGCTAAATTCGACCGTGACGATATTATCAATCCGCAGCGTTGGGTATTGCTTTCGTTCTTGATGGACCCTCGTACCGGACTCGGCCGCTTCCGGGACTTTCGCGTTTCCAACTATCAGCTGATGATGCAGCTCATTGATTCCTGCCGGGAGCACCCAATTGAGGAGATTCTGAACCTCCCCGACGTTCGCGAGAGGGTGGATCTCTATCGGGACCATTCCCATAAATTCATCGCCCAGATTCACCGTTGCACTCGCGTGCATGGAAGCGTGGTGGTTCTCGACCTTCGCGGCGAAGAGATCATCTACGCCGGAAACCGGTTTATGATCTACGCCCAGTTTCCGGAATGTGAGCTCTCCATCCACGTGCTCTGGGGACTGAAACAACAGAACACCGTCTTCGCGGTAGGCAGATCGATCCTCAACCGCAGGTCCGAGGTCAAAATAGGCGACCTTCTGCTGGAATACGGTGGCGGCGGCCACGATGCGGCCGGAACCTGCCAGATCGCGAATGACTCGGCGGAACGGGTCCTGGCGGAGCTTGTCGAGCGATTCCGCTCTGCGAAAGAGCCGGCCTTGGTCTAGATAAGTGTCTGGACCGCTACAATGGTCTCGCCATGGCCAAACTTGCGCTCGTGTACGGAATGCGGCTGCTGCCCGCCGATGAAATCGAAGAGCTGGACGAAGCTCCCATCAAGCTGAAGAACGGCAAGACCGCACACGTCACCATGCACCTGCTGGAGGGCGGGGAAAAGGAAATCCGCGCGCAGCTCGAGCAATCCCTCGATGCCTTCTTTGAGTTTTATCCGGAGATCTAGAGAACTATTCCTGCGCGGGCATCTGCGAATCAGAATCGCGCCAGGCGCTGAGCTTTAGCCGCCGGCATACCCAGCACAGCCCTTCGGTCGAACTAGGCGCGCATTCGCTGTTGCACACCGGGCACAGCACTATCTTGCGTGCACGATCGGTCTCAATGGCCCGCTTGGCTTCTTCCAGAAGCTTCTCCGGCACCACCGGTTCCGGTAGCAGAGACCCTGGAATCGGCCGGGGAGCGGGGATGCGCTTGCGTTTCACAGTCCCACTATAACAGCCTGGGCAGGCTAAAATTGGAGTTGGTCCAGACAGCCTTTCTTTTCCCAGGTCAGGGTTCCCAGTTTGCGGGCATGGGCAAAACTCTCGCCGATTCTTTCCCTGAAGCCGCCCGCGTCTTTGAGGAAGCCGACGATGCTCTCGGGTTTCGGCTATCGCGACTGTGCTTTGAGGGTCCCGACGATCAGCTCAAGCTCACCGAGAATACCCAGCCCGCGCTGCTCACCGTTTCGATGGCCGCGCATGCGGTGCTGGCCGCGAAAGGGATCGCTCCGGCCTATGTCGCGGGTCACAGTCTGGGCGAATACTCGGCGCTGGTCGCGGCCGGATCCCTGCGCTTTCCCGATGCCGTCCGCTTAGTCCGCAAACGCGGCCAATACATGCAGCAGGCCGTTCCTGCCGGTGTGGGCGCGATGGCGGCGCTCCTCAAGCTTCCCGCTGGGAAGCTCGACGCCGTTCTCGCCGAAGCCGCGCAAGGCGAAGTCGTAACCGCCGCGAATCTCAATTCGCCCGATCAGATCGTCATCGCCGGCCATGCGGCTGCGGTCAACCGTGCAGTCGAGCTCGCCAAGGCCGCCGGAGCCCGCCGAGCCGTCCTGCTTCCGGTCAGCGCTCCCTTCCACTGCCCGCTCTTGAAGCCGGCGCAGGACCTGCTCAAGCCCGATCTCGATGCCACCGAATTTCGCGATCTCACGGTTCCGCTGATCAACAACTGGCAGGCGCGCGAGGTTCGCACCGGCGCCGAAGCTCGCGAGGGGCTCTACCAGCAGATTCCTAATCCTGTCCGGTGGTCCGAGTCCATCGCCCTGTTAGCATCGCGCGGTGTGACGCGATTTATCGAAGTGGGCGCCGGCGCGGTGCTCACCGGTTTGCTGCGCAACATCGACCCTGCTTTGAGCGGCGTCAAATTTGGCGAAGCGTCAGATTTAGACAAAATCAATCCTCAATCGTGACCGTCGGACCTGTCGGCTTCAGCGCCCCGACGGCTTGGTCCACGCGCTTGGCAAGCTCCAGAAAAGGCGTCGCGTGCTTATCTTCGCCCGCGCGCGTAGTCACCGGTTGCCCCGAATCGCCGCCGATCCGCACATCCGGGTCGAGCGCCAGCTCGCCCAGGAACGGGATGTTCATCTGCTCGGCCGTCTTCTTGCCGCCGCCCTGGCCGAATACATCGATGCGCTCGCCGCTCCCCGGCGCGATCAGGTACGACATATTCTCGACCATTCCCAGAACTGGCACGCGCACCTGCACGAACATGTTCACCGCCTTGCGCGCGTCCTCAAGCGAGACGTCTGACGGCGTGGTCACCACGATCGCGCCCGAGATCAGCGCGTTCTGGATCAGCGAGAGCGCCACATCGCCCGTCCCCGGCGGCAGATCGATAATCAGGTAATCCAGCTCGCCCCATTCGACGTTGCGCAGAAACTGCTGCATGATGTTGTGCAGCATCGGCCCGCGCCAGACCAGCGGTTTGTCGCCGGGATTCAGCAATCCCATCGACATGATCCTGACCCCGAACTTTTCGATAGGCCGGATGCGTTCGGCGTGGCCCGTGGGGGTGTCGCGCGTGCCCATCATGGTCGGAACGTTGGGACCGTAGACGTCGGCGTCGAGCAGCCCGACTTTCCGCCCCAGCCTGGCCAGCGCGATCGAGAGGTTTACAGAAACGGTGGTTTTCCCAACGCCGCCTTTGCCTGACCCGACCGCGACCAGATTCTTCACGCCGGCAATCGGCACTTTGGGAAGTTCTTGCTGAGGATGCATGAACCTCGATGGTACCAGTCAGCGTGACGTGATCTGTTCCCACCTCTGCTTCGCCCTCGCGACCACTTGCGGAATATCGGCATCGAGTAAGAACCGCTCTTTGGCCAGATCTCGCGCTGCGCCTTCGATCTTGCCCAGATACTCCTGCTCGTCCTTATACCGCTCTTCAATAGAAAGGCGTGAATCGCCCGACTTTTCACGCTCCGCTCTCGTCCGCGGGAATGCGACCATGGACCCGATCAGCGGATACTGTTCCGTCGGCGCGCCGATCGAAGGACTACGCAGGTTCCAACCCATGTACGTCGCCAACGGATATTGAAGTTCCGGCAGCCGGATACCTGACGTCTCGTTGCCGTCTGCGTTGACTTGAGGAACCAGGGCAGGATAAGCCCCGGAATCCGGCCGGCTCGGCGCGTATGCTTCTCTCACGATGTTGACCCCCGGTATTTTCGGAAACCGAAGCGCCGGCGCGGGCACCAGTTGGTCCTTATCCATGCGCGGTACTTGCGATGCCGGCGGCGCGGCCCCATCCGTGATCCACTGGTTCAGCGCGACCAGCATTGCGCGCTGGAAGAACGACCAGTCCATGGGATTCGTCGGGTTCTGCACCAGTGGATTCGTCCCGCCGCCCGCTCCATGCTGCGTACCCGCGACGTAGTAGATTCGCACGTCGGAAGAAGGTGCTACGTCGCGCTTGCCGTCCTCGCTGATGTGGTTCAGCCCCGCGGCACGACCCCAGTACTCATGCGATCCGTTGGTCAGGAGCAGCTTCGGCGCGACGCCCGCCTTCACCGACTTGGCCAGTAGTTCATCCGGAGTGAACGGGGGCAGATCGGTGGGAAAATCCACGCCGCTGAACTGTCCGCTGGTGCGGCCCGGCTGCGCGAAGCGCTGGTTGAAATCCCCATGACCGCCGCCGGCCACGTGCGCCCACACTCCGTCAAAAACTTTCTTGCCCTGCTCGTCGCCGTTGAAGCCGTCCGCCAGGAACGTCCGCAGAAATCGCCCGCTCTGCGAAATCCCCGCGCCGATGGCTCGCTTCACTTCGCCTTGCTGTTTGATGTAGGCAACGTAATCTCGAACCGCCGCCATGCCGAGCCCCGCCACCGCCGGATCTTTGGCCGTGTAAACGAAATCGTAGATCCTGCCTGGTTCGAATCCCGGCGCGAACTCGACGCGATCCTCTCCTGTCAATCTCCATTGATCATTGGGGATGGCGATCCGCGAGCCGTGCGCCTTGTCGCGAACGGTAAGCGTCCCCGACGCCACGCTCGCCGCCGCGTAGGGTAGCGCCTGCGTCGCGGTCTTCTGATTCACCAGAATCTCCGTGCGCACTGTACCGGTGACACCCGCCAGAACCGGCGCGTATAGCTTGATGTTGTTCGCCCCCGTCACGTCGAACTGCCATCCGACCCATACGAGCGTGAAGCCTCGGTCCAGCATGAAGTGGTCGCCCATATCTTGCAGGGTGCGCATCCCCCGGCCCGCTCCCAGATCCAGAGCGCCAAAGAACGGCGCGGATCCCCGGTTGGCGATCTCGAGAAACGCCGTGCCGTTGCGGGTGGCCGGGTCCTTGGGACGCAGAACCAGAAGGTCAGCCGAGAACTCGACTAGCCCCGCGGCGTTCCTCGGCGCCAGGTCGATGTCGGCGATGGCCCGATTGGCGGGCAGCCTGGGATCCACGGCGAAATACACCTTGCCCGCGATCCGTTCGTAACCATTAATAGGGAGATCCACGCGCTCGGCCACCTCGACGCGCGTTACGGCTGCCTGAGCCAAAGCCGCAAACAAGGCGGAAAACGCAAACACTCGACGGATCATGAACCGTATTCTACTCGACTTTTTGCTCCACGATCCGGTCGAACGCATGGAGCAGCGCCTCGCGCTTCGAGTACGGACCCGGTGTGTACGCCCGCGAGCTGATCCCCAGCTGCGACAGCTCCGAAATCCCCCAATCCTCCCGATTGGTCTGATCCCAGAAATCGATCGCATCATGCGCCTGAAATCCGCGTTTCTCGATCTCGCGGGGATGGAAATACCATTCGCAGACCACCTCCGTGCGATCGACAGCCTTGGGCCACAGCGTGTGCGTCATCATGTAATCCGGATGCAGGCTTAGCAGCAGGTTGGGATAAATCGCGTAGTAGCAGACCATCTTCCGCTGTTCGGCATTTAAGCCGGGCAGATACTCGCGCCGCCGCACGCCGTCGACGCTCATGGTCTCCACGCCGTCGCGGAACCCCATGCTGCCACCCATGTAGTTGGGCGTCGGGGCCCGATTATCCGCGCCCAGATAATCCGTCAGGCGGTTTAACATCGGATGCAGCACCGGGCAGTGCAGACACTCGTTGTAATTCAGGACGATCAGCTTCCAGTTGGCCTTGACGTCGTAGGCGATGCGCTTGTGCAGCTTCAGTTCAGCCATGTTCCACGCCGCGAACTGATCGGGCAGTTCCAGCGGGCCAGGCGCGGCCGCGAGATTCAAAAAGACATGCCCTTCCCAGATTCTGTTCGCGACCTTATGGAGCGGATAGTCGAATCGCGAGAACCCTTCTTCGCCCATATTCGGCGCGCTCACCAGTGAACCGTCGAGCGCATACGTCCACCCGTGATAGGGACACTGAATGCGCCCGCCTAAGTTTCCCTCAGGCTCTGTACACATGCGCGTTCCACGATGCCGGCAAACATTGTAGAAGGCGCCCTCACGGGTCACGATGATACTTTCGCCCGCTACATCGCACAGGAAATAATCTCCCCGCCCGGTGATCCGCTCCGCGCGCCCCGCATAGATCCACCGATCGAAGAAGAATCGGTCGATCTCTGTTCTAAAGAGGGTCGGATCGGTGTAATACTTCGCCGGCAGCGTCATTGCAGGCATGCTTAGAGATTACGCCAGCGTCAGATTGGCCTGCGCCTTTAGCGTCGAATCCGCAAATTCTCCACGAGCCAGCTTCGGAAACGCCGCCGCGGCAATCATGGCCGCATTGTCAGTCGATAGATCCCGTGCCGGAAAGAAGACCGGATAAGGCAGATGCGCCTCTTCGGCCGCCCTTCGTAATCCCGAATTGCACGCGACGCCCCCGGACACGATCATGCTCCGTGCCCCGATCTCCTCGGCGCTCCGCGTCGCCCGCCGCAGCAACTCCTCGATCACGGTCCCTTGGAACGATGCGAGGACATCCAGCGTTGCCTTGGGCGTGACCCGTAACCAGTCATCCACCGAGGGCGTCAGGTTCTGACTCAGGAGTTCGCGCCGCGCCGCGACCTCTTCGGCCATATCGCGCGCCTCAAACCAACGGAGCACCGCCGTCTTCAGCCCGCTGAAACTGAAATCCAGCGTGTTGCCCTTCATCTTGGCCAGCGTGAACCGCACGGCATCCGAACTTCCGTGCGGCGCGAGCATATCAATCACCGGCCCACCCGGATATCCGAATCCCAGGAGCTTGGCGACTTTGTCGAACGCCTCCCCCGCCGCATCGTCGCGGGTTTTCCCCAGCAGCCGGTAGCGAAATCCTTCGGCGACTTCAAACAGGTGTGTGTGTCCGCCGCTCACCACCAGCGCCAGCGCAGGAAATTCCACCGCGCTCTGGCTTGCTACCGCGTGAATGTGTCCCTCGATGTGGTTCACGGCGATCAACGGCAGCTTGTGAACCATCGCCAGCGCCTTGCCGTAGGTCATGCCCACCAGCAGCGATCCCACCAGCCCCGGGCCCTCGGTCACCGCGATCGCGCCCAGGTCTTCCATCCGCGTGGACGATTCTTCAAGCGCCATCCGCACCGCCGGGACAATCGCCCGCAGATGCTCGCGCGATGCCAGCTCCGGCACTACGCCTCCGTAGCGCGAGTGCGTCGCCATCTGCGAGGAAACTATGGATGACAGTATCCGTGACCCGTCCTCCACCACGGCCGCCGCAGTCTCATCGCACGACGATTCAATCCCCAGTATCCGCATCCGGATTCCAGTTTACAGTGTGGTTTACAGTAAGGTGACCGTGCTTCTCTCCGATTTCGACTACCACCTCCCCGACGATCTCATCGCCCAGCAACCCCTCCCCGACCGAGCCGGATCGCGGATGCTGGTCGTCGATCGCACCACCGGCAAGTGGGAAGACCGCGCATTCCGCGATTTCCCGTCGTACCTCAAACCCCACGACTGCCTGGTGCTCAACGATTCCCGCGTGATCCCTTCCCGCCTCTACGGACGCCGCGAGCACGGCACGGGAAAAGTCGAAATCTTACTCACCAAACCCATCTCACCAGACGGACTCACCTGGGAAGCGCTGGTTCGCCCCGGCAGTAAGATGCGCACGGGCGAGCGCATCGTGATCTCCGGCGATCTCACCGCCGAAATCCTCGACCGCCGCGGATTCGGCGAGCGCACTGTCCGCCTTCATGCTCTTGGCGACTTGCTTACCGTGCTCAACCGCGTGGGTCACGTGCCTCTGCCGCCCTATATTCGCCGTCCGGATACACTGGCCGACCGCGAACGCTACCAGACCGTCTTCGCCCGCGAGCCGGGCTCCTCCGCTGCCCCCACCGCCGGTCTCCATTTCACGCCCGAAATCCTCGACGCATGCCGCGCCGCGGGAGCGCACGTGGAACAGGTCACCCTCCACGTCGGACTCGGCACCTTCCAACCGCTGCGATCGGACACACTCGAAGACGTCCATCTCCACAAAGAATCCTTCGTTGTCCCTCAGGAGACAATTCGCGCGATGGATCAGGCCGGACGAATCATCGCCGTCGGCACCACCGCTGTCCGGGCCATCGAAAGTGATCCGGCCGCCTCAGAAACGGGGCTCTTTATCTCGCCCGGGTTCCACTTCCGCCGCACCCAAGCGATGTTAACCAACTTCCATCTGCCCAAGTCCAGCCTTCTGGTACTGGTGTGCGCCTTCGCGGGCAGGGAACTGGTTCTTGAGGCCTACCGTCACGCCGTTTCTCGAAAGTATCGCTTTTACTCCTACGGCGATTGTATGCTTGTTGTATAGAGTTACCTTCTTGCCCAGCCACCCTACCCTGACGGATTTGCTTGAGCGCGCCCGCCGGCGCCTGTTTGGGCAGTTGGTGCTCGACAAAGGCGCTCTCGCGCTGCTCATCGGCATGGGCGGGGTCATCCTTCTGCTGCTCACGGGCACGCAGATTCTGGACTGGTACTGGCCGGTACTCCTGGCCGTTATCAGTCTGGGAGTGGGAATCTATCGCCTCCGTCAAAGCCTGCCGTCTCCCTACCAGCTGGCCCAGAACATCGATCGCCGGCTGGGCTTGGCCGACTCTCTCTCAACCGCGGTTCACTTTGCCGGCCATTCCGAATCCGGAAACGAAGCCGTCGCGGAGTGCCAGCGCCGGGATGCTGAGCTGATCGCGCAACGTGTAGATGTGCAGCAAGCCCTGCCACCCTCGCGGTCACGCTATTTGCTGCCGGCAGTCGGCTTGGCCCTGGTAGCCTTTGGTCTTTTCGCCGTGCGCTATGCCGTGACGGGCACTCTCAGCCTGGAACCCTCGCTGCTCAAGGTCGCTTACGATTCCTTCTTCGGCCCGCCGCCCCAGCAACTTGCGAAGAATCTGGCTAAGAATCTCAAGATGGCGGAGGATGCGTTTAATCCCGGCAACCCCGATGCCCAATCCACCGGCACGAACCAGGAGCCGGAAGATCTTCTGGATACAAAAGATCCGTCCGGCACTGCCAATCCCGCCGGCGACGACAACGCCAAGCAAGCTGCCGACAAAGAGGGCGACCAGAAGGGCGGTGATGGCGACAAGCAGGGTCAGGATAAGGGCGACGATAAAAACGGCAAGCAGAGCGACAAAGGCGACCAGAGTTCAAAGGACGGCAGCGATAAGGAAGGCGGCGACAAACAGGATAGCAAGGCCAGCGAAGGTGTTCTCGACAAAATCAAGGACGCTTTAGCCAACATGCTGAACAAGATGAAGCCCAGCGCCGCTCAGAACCAGCAGCAGAACGCCAAGAACCAGCCCGATCAAAAAGGCGACAAGGGTGAGAAGGCCGACAAGGGCGAAAAGCAAGACAATCCGAGCGCCGCAGCCGAGGCCAATCCTGACAGCAATCAGAGCGGCGATCAGAAGTCGGACGACGCCAAGGCCAACAATCAGCCTGGCAAGCCGTCCTCGCAGGAGAGCGCCAGTGGCGCCGGAACCAAAGATGGTGACAAGGCCGCCAAGGACGCCAAGGCTCTGGAAGCCATGGGACAAATCAGCGAGATTCTAGGGAAGCGCTCGGCCGCCGTATCGGGTGAAATGATGGTCGAGGTCGGGTCCACCAAGCAGTCGCTCAAGACTCCCTGGAGCGATCAGCAGGCCGGTCATACAGAAGCCGGAGGCGAGATTCATCGCGACGAAGTTCCCCTGATTTTTCAACCGTTTGTGGAACGATACTTCGAGGAAATCCGCAAGGCTCCAGTAGCCGCCCAGCCGAAGTAGGGCGAGGCCTGGCTGATCCGCTAACCAGCCTGCCGCTTCGCCTTTAACCGTCGTGCTTCGGTCGCCGCCGGCTTCTTGCGCCGCAGCAGGCGATTGACCGCGCGAACCAGGTGGGTCACCTCGTTCGCGCTCTTCTGGATGACGGCATCGGCGCCGCTCGAGGCTTCATTCAGCCCCAGGGTGTCGACGAAACCCGAAACCAGCACGATGGGAATATCTGGAGACAGCTTGCGCAAGCGGACGATCAACTCCAGACCGTCCATGCGCGGCATCTTGTAGTCCGTTACAACCAGTTCGTACTTGTGTTGAGAAAATTGCTCCAGCGCATCCGCGCCGCTCGACGCAACGTTGATCTTGTGTCCGAGCTCTTCGAGCACCGTCTTTCGCGCACTGGATCCGTTTACGTTATCGTCGACCAGCAGAATGCGTGCATGTATGGATGAGGACGAAGAATTCCGGAGAGACATGTTGGGGAACAACGCGACAGTAACAGAGGCACAACATGCGTGTCAAGAAATTTCTATCGAACTCAAAACTGGAAAGATGGAGTGCTTGACTTTCGAAATTTATTCGACTTGCTTCGGCGCGGTGTAGCCCGGCTTCGCAAGAACGTCATACTTCGCCGGCTTGCCGTTTACCGTGATCGAGAGCGGCTTGTTGGTAGCCGGATCCACCAGCTCCACTTTGATCTTGCGGAACTTGCCGTCGCGAGCCGTGTTGCTCGGCGTGTAGGTCAGTACGTACTGGCTGCGGAGAACTTCGCTGATGTTCCGGTAGATCTGTGGGAACTCGCCATAGAAGCGCGGGAAGAACGCAATTCCTCCGGTTTCTTTGGTGAATGTACGGAGTTGGTTGTCGGCTTGCAGGAAATCCAGATTGTCCGAACCCGAAAGGTAGCCGTAAGCCTCTAGAATATTGCGATAGGCCTGCATCAGTCCGATGGCGTAGATCGGCACCCCGGCATTCTGGAGCGCCTTGCGAGCCTCGCCATAGTTCAGCTTGCTGAATGTATCGATGCCTGAGGAAATCAGCACGATCGCCTTGCGGCCCTCGATATCCTGCATCCGCTGGGCGGTATCCGTCAGCGCATCGAACAGGTTGGCTTCGGAGAATCCGGGGAACCTGAGCCGCGATAGGCCATCTTGGGTTTCACTTCGATCCTTGGAGAAGTCGGATAGTATCTCCGGCCGCAGATCGTACGCCACAACCGCGACATAGTCCTCGGGCTTCAGCGTTTCCACGAATCCGTACGCGGCTTGCAAGGTCTGGTACCACGGTTCCGAGTAAACCTGTTGAAAACGACCCGAGAACTCGATCACCAGGGCCACCGTCATGGGCGCCTCGCCCTTGGTGATGCCGCTGATCTTCTGCGGGACGTTGTCCTCCAAAACCCGAAACTTGTCCTGCGGAATGTTGGGGATGAAGTTGCCCTTATTGTCGATCACGGAAACTTCCACCGTCACCGTAACCGCATCGGTGGAAAACGTCGTGACGCCTTCCGGCAGCTCTTTACCCTTCTTGTATTGAGAGGGGATTTTGGCTTGATCCGCCGGTTCTGCCGGCGCACTGCTGGGGGAGCCGGTGTTATTTCCTTTTTTGGGGCGGGCGACTGTCTCGCTGCCACCGCTCTTGGGTCCCTGAGCCACCATCACCAGAGCCACGCTCAGCGACGAAGCCAAGACCAAAACCAGTAAACGGGAGGCTTTCATGACCGCACTATACCACCTCTTAGAATCGTGCAATCCTCAGTTCACCCAGCGGTCCTGGTCGGGACCCTGCTGCTTCTTCAGATACACCTGGAATTTGCGTTTGGCCCGTGCCAGCTTCCAGGCCCTGTAACTCTCGCGCAGAGGAGTCACCGGATCGAACTTGCGGCGTTTGGCGCCCTTCAGGAACACGTATCCGAACAGCATCCCGCTCAGGTGCGCAACATCGCTCACGCCGCTGTTCAAATCGCGCACGCTAAAGAACGCCAGCGCTCCTAGAATCATCACAAAATACTTAAGCTTGATGGGGAAAATATAGAAAATAATGATTCTGTCCGGCCACAGCACCGCCGCCACCAGGAAAATACCGTAGATCGCACCCGATGCGCCTATGGTTCCACGCGTCGGGTCGGCAAATAGGTAGTTTGCGAGTACCACCACCAGTCCCGCGCCAACGCCGCAGAAAAAATAGAATTGCAGGAAACGCCGGGTACCCCAGATTTCTTCCAGATCCTTGCCGAAGAACCACAGCCCCAGCATATTGAACAGGATGTGAAGGAATCCGGAGTGCAGGAACAGGTACGTACCCAGTTGCCACACGTAGAATCGGCCGACCACGTCGGCGGGGACCAGGGCAAACCACTTCGAAAAAATCAGTTCGATCGGGCTCACCAGCCACATCAGCAGGAACACGGCCGAGTTGGCGATGATCAAACCCCTGACGCCCGGGGGTAGCCCACCACCGGAAAGATACGGACGAGCGTAGTCTCGCGTGCCGATCGCCATCGTCTCAGGTTAAGGATAACATCGAGGTAGAGACCCTATATGGAAATCAAACGCGAAGATTTGATGGCCACGCTGGGCGGCGAAAAAGTCGCCGCTGGAATGGACTCCGAATCCAAAGCCGACGCCCTCGAGGATTTCCTGTCCAACGAATTGGATAAAGCCCTGACGTCCACCGATCGGCACTTTCCCACCGTCGCCGAGGTCGAACAGAAGATCCCTACCCGCCACTTTCGGATGGGGGTAGGGAATCTGTTTGTCGCGCAGGCGCCCGGAGCGAGAGTCAAAATGCTCCCTCCGATGCCCGATACCCCCACGCTGTACGACTTCTTCGCGCTTCGATTCGCACCCGCTAACCACGTCCTGCAAAGCGCCGCGCTGGCCATGAAGAACGGCATGCCTGAGGAGATCATCCTCGCTTGCCTGCTGCACGACACCGCGCAAGCGCTGCTCAAGGCCGATCACGGCTACTGGGCCGCCCAGATGTACGCGCCCTACGTGCCGGAGAAGACGGCCTTCGCGATCAAATATCACCAGGCGCTGCGCTTCTTTGCTGATCCAGCCTACGGTTACGAGTATCCCGATCTCTACCGTCGTCTCTTCGGTGAGGATTATGTTCCGCTCCCGCACATCCGTGCCGACTACGAGATGCTCAAGAACCACCCCTGGTACGAAGCCCCGCGTTTGGTCACCGTCAACGACTACTATTCATTTGACCCCAGCGCCAAGGTGAGCATCGATCCGTTCCGCGAGATCATCGGCCGCCATTTCGAGCAGCCCCAGGAAGGCTTGGGCAATGACAACAGTCCGGTGGCACACATGTGGCGCACTATCGCGCGTCCGGATATGGCGTTGTAGGGGCGAGGCATGCCTCGCCCGCAACCCTCACGCTTGCCGCCGCCGCAGCGATATGGGCCGCCGACGCCAACGCTGGCAAGGCCGTCTACGACACTTCCTGCAAGTCCTCTCACGGCCCAAATGGAGCCCCCAACGCCGCAGTCGCAAAGATGAAGAAGGTCGAGATGAAGGATCTGAAGTCGTCTGAGATCTAGTCGATGAGCGACGCCGATCTGGAATCGGTCATCACCTAAGGCAAGGGCAAGA